>SDBT01000004.1_pt1 | contig 370740 bp, 370 predicted proteins | sample 2277101 | NCBI WGS metagenome assembly SDBT01 (sample SAMN10404973, study PRJNA504765) | marine sediment metagenome | isolation source: marine sediment core GS10_PC15, 103 cmbsf | place: Arctic Ocean: Southern Knipovich Ridge | collected 2010
TTGCTCCCGTGGCACATCAAAGTAATCGACAAGTATCCCTAATACCTTTTCGCTAAACTCGGTGTTCTTCTTCATCAGTTCTTTTATATGGGAGTAGGGGACCTTACGAGTTATTTTCTTCCAATCTTCAAAGTACCTGCAGGCGGTTTTCATGCTTATCGGCAGCGTCTTGCTGACCTGTGCCGGCCGGTACTTTTCCCGGAACAGATCGAAAGCGCGCTTTCGCAATGATTGCCCGAATTCGTCCTTTTGAACCGGATATTTTCTTTCCTTTTTCTTCGGTATCAGTCTTAAACTGCTCATCGTTTATGCCTCCTTGTAATTCCTGTTCAAGACCATCACGGTACCACCTAAAGCTTTAAGCGTAATGTTTCCGCAGGCGAAAAAGCCTTCTGCTTTTCTTCTACATCTCTATCGGCGACCTCGGCATAGTGCCTGGTCATCTCGAGTGTGGAATGGCCCAAAATACGTTGAAGTGTAAAGACGTCACCGCCTCCTCTCAAGTACCCGACGGCGAAACTGTGTCTTAAGGTATGGGGAGAGCCTTAATGATTTTTTTCTTGTGTAGCCCGTCCTGGCAAGTAACTACTATTTTTTAGTCTGGGCTTTAAGAATAGCCCTGACGTGGATTCTAGAGACACGCTGGCGAATGTCCAGCGGGATTACTCCAGTTACAATTATTTGATAGGCTAGCGGAACCTTTTTATCGTTTTGCCCATTCATAGAACTAATCCGTGTTTTTTAACTGCAAAGAAATGTTTTTTCAGTTACAATTAAAACATGAGGGCTATACTGCACGGTTCCCGATAATCCGGGATTATTTAGCTTTGAGGTAATGGAATGGCTAAAACAGACCCTGAATTATGGCGAAAACATGTTCTCGAGAGATTGGCCGCTTTTAAGTATTCAGGAGATTTGGTGCGACTACGGAAATCGGGACTCGCCGCTTGTGTTAGAAAAAATCGATACACACCAATTCAATGGTTCAAGAGTTTTTCCAACCGGAGATTATCAAGGGAATATAGAGAATGGCTTATTGAATGTGATAATATAGCTGAAAAATATGGTCTCGCTCAATGGACCGTTTCAGGTCTCTGTCTAATCTCTGGATATAAGCCTGAGAATCAACCGTTCCCTATTGAGAATAAATGGCCACGAATGCGGGTAATTACTGAACAGAAAGACCCGCTCTTCTTGGAATGGCTTGTCTATGAAGCACATTTGTTGGGGCTTTATGTTATACAACGAGCAGGCTCTAGCGAATCTACTATTATTAGAGTCTCGAACTTCGAACCATCTGAACCATTGACGAATGAACATCTACCAAAGCGAACTTCTGCTTTTTACTTTAGAACGGAATTACCACCCGGATACCCTACTGAAGCAGCCGAAAAGCTGACTAAGGACACCAGGAAACTGGAGAAGGAATTATTAGGTCGTCTTGGCTACAAAGTTCAAGAAAGGTTACGTACATCGAAATTAGTTGACAAAGCAGACAAGTTAAGAATTACCGAGTCTCAATTGGCAAACCGTGGCCTTTTTGAAATAGTAGCTGATATTTATCCTAAGGGAAATGAGTCAACGGATAACCAAAGAAGGAAAACGGTCAAGACTCAAAGGAATAGAATGAGGAAGAGACTGGTAGCGCCGTATAAAAGTGGAGAAGATAAAAACACTAAAAATAAAGGTACTTTAGATTTTGATGACTCTTCCTCCGAGAGTTAGGCTAGTTACCCTCGGTTCTTTCTTCTGGCTTTAGTATGTTTTTATTTGATCTCTAAACTCCAACTCAATACGGCCGTCGTGGTAAATATGGGCGGCCTTTAAGATGCTCTGCAAGTTCACCTTCTGCTGCCGGATATCAAGAAGCTCAAATGCCGTTAAAAAGCTACTGATTGACTCTGGAAGTGTATCAGCCAGCGATGTCCTAAAACGCTCTTTCATAACCAAATCTGCAAGTACTTGTCTCCGAGACTCTAATGTAGCATTTTCCGCCCTTGCAGACTGGTTGGCCTGATTAAATTCCTTCTCACTCAACACTTCACGTTTCAACAGGTCATCAAGCCTGCTGAGAAACTTAGTATCGTATTCCGCCAGTCGCTTTTCAACCTGGTGCAGTTCTTTCTCATGCTTCTCTACTTCCTCCCTGTCCATAGCTGAAAGATACTCACGCACCAATTGGGGGTCCGAAAACTGCCCAAGATACTCAAGGATGGCTTTTTCAAGTTTTGGGGCAGAATGGCCATTAGAAACCGAACACAGTGCCCGGGATCGAAGAGCTCGGGAGCAATAGTAGTTACGATATTGCCTGCCTTTGTGCGAACCGCCTGCCTTACCAACCATTGGTCCCCCACAGTGTCCGCAGCGAACGATACCGCTAAGCAAATAAACACTTGCTTGAGCCCGTCCTCTTGGCGACTCACGCCTGATTCTTAACCGCTCCTGCAGGCTTTCCCATTCTTCCTGGGCTAGAATCAGCGGGAAAAAATCGGGCACCTCAACCAATTCAGTACTCGGGTTCCCTTTTCGTGGTTTCCGTCCGTAAACAAGCTTTCCCGTGATGGCGGGATTCGTAAGTACGCTCTGTACAGTAAAAGCAGCGAAGGGACGCCCCTCGCGAGCCCGGTAACCCATAGAAGTTAATCGATCACCTATCGCCTTATAACCAAGATTCTCCTCCATGGCTAGGCGACGCATTTCCCTAACTATGGGAGCCTCATCCGGATCAAGTTCCCAACGGACGTCAATCTTACCCTCTTTGATTTCTCTCACCGGTCTAAGCCCGTATGGTGGCCTTGCCGCATGCACGCCCTTGGAAACTGCTCTTCCCATATTTGCCCTCACCCTTTCTGAAGTGCGACGGCTTTCCGCTCCAGCCATCCCGGCTTTAATAAGTAAAACCAGTTCTTCGCCGATGTCTTCATCAGTGGCTACAACTTTAACACCACCTTCTTCTAATTCCCAGTAACGCCGCAAGATTTCACGAGGATTCCGTCCAAATCTGTCCAGGAACTGTACGATAATGATATCTGCATTACCTTGGGCAACATACTCCAGCATATGGTGGTATTCTTTTCGGTCATCACGCCGCCCGGTTACAATGTCGGTGAAAGTCGATACAGGCTTGAGTTGATTTTGCTGGCAGTATTCCTTGAAGTGGGCTTCCTGAGTTTCCAGTGAACTATGTCTCTCTCCAGCCTGTTTACTGGAAGAAACTCGTAAATATCCGACAGCCCTTTGGGTCAGGATACCAGTGGTCACAGCCGTAACTCCTTTTAGAGTTATTGGCTGTAGTGTAGCACTATTTAATGTATATTGTCAACGTCGCTACGCTGAGGTCGGAGGTTCAAATCCTCTCGCCCCGATTTTTAATTACCCTTGCGGCTTCTCTTCAGCCTCTTCGGTGACTTCTTCTGCCACTGCTTCTGCCTCAGCCTCGGCAACTTCCACCTCTTCCTTCTCCGCAAACACCTCGCTCACCCTGACCACCATCTGTTCCGGGCGAGTGAGAACGGCAATCTCCGGGTTTAAAGCGATATCGCTGACAAAGATTGACTGCTCCAATTCTTCAAGACGACTGATGTCAACCTCAATGGTGTGCGGAATCTGGTCAGGCAAACACTCAATACTGAGGCCTGAAAGCTGCTGCATCAGGGCTCGTCCTTTTTGCTTCATCGCCGGGGCTTCACCGACCAGAACAATAGGCACGTCAACCTTTATCTTCTCCGTCTTTTTCACCTGGTAAAGGTCAACATGCAGTAGCTCTTCAGTGATTGCATCCCTTTGAACTTCACGGATGAAGATGCTCCTCGGTTTCTTATCACCGTCAATCTCAAGATTTATCAGTCGGGTCATCCCGGCCTGGGCTATAATGCTCTCCAGTTCCGCCAAATCACACTGGAGAGCCAGTGACCCAACATTACGCCCAAAGAGATGGGTTGGAATAATGCCCTGACGGCGCAGGAATTTTGTCTTTTTACCCAATATATCTCGCTTACTAGCTTCAAGGGTCAAATCTTTCACTTTCCCCCTCCTTCCATCCTAATAATTTAAGCAGAGATAAGCATAAAAATCAATTCGGCGGCAGGTTTCAAAGCTGGAGCCGCCCCCGGCAAATAACCGAGAGCGGCTCCAGTTCTTAGCCGGGGCTACTGGTTATCCTCGCTACCATTACAAGCCGAGCAAAACTATTAACCAGGACATTCCGGGTGGCATTTTCTCTCCCTGGTGCCGGGGGCGGGACTCGAACCCGCAAGGATTGCTCCGGCGGATTTTAAGTCCGCTGCGTCTGCCAGTTCCGCCACCCCGGCTTTGAGATTATTGTAGGTATTAACAATATGAGTGTCAACTATCTTTTGCTTAACACTGCTTATCACCTCAGCACCGGCTGGACGCTTAGCGTGACTAATTTATGATAAGTAGGAGTGACTTACTCCCAATTCTCTGGCTACCTATCGCAACGATTCCTACTTCACCGCGCTGTCCTTCTATTTTACTTCAACTGTTTCATACTCGGTGACTTCGACATCACCCTCTCGATAGTTCGGCATTGCAGCTAGTAATTCCTTGATATAGGGCGCTGACATATGGGTGACTTCCCAAGCATGTCTATCTTTATACCGCTCGTAAAGGAATACTTCGGTCGGGTCGCCAATTTTACGGTGCAGGTCATACATCAGAGTATCCTGCTCATTCCGACGAACTTTCGCTACCACCTCACGCAGCAACTGTACTAGTTCTTCCTCCTTGCCTTTGGCCGCCTTAAATTTAACTGCGAGTACGAACATCTTATACCTCCTTTTGGTTTTCTTTTCCTCTGGTAATCCAAATTCAGCACTACCCAGTCATGACCCAGTTTCCTAGCTTCGATGATACCCCTGCTGGCTAACAATCTAACATGGTCTTGAGACAGTCCCAACCTACCCGCTGCTTCTTTGGTTGAATACATGGTCATCACCCTGGTAATTATTATAACGGATAACAGGTATAATTTGAAAGCCTGAGCCTTGCTACCCTTAGAATTACTTTGAGAAATTAATATCAAATACCATTATACACCGCAATTTGAATAAAAAGGGTCTTTCCAGTGGCTGCACACTATATGCTGCTTACAGCCTCCAAAAATCGAGACTTTCCTTATTTTGTCTCGGGGGTATTGACAAATACATCGCTTGGGATTATCATTCGCCAAACATTTGTTAAAGGTAGTCCAATGGTTCCCAACGCAAAATACGAGATAGGGCAGAAAGTCATCATAAGGCCAGTCAAGAATCCGCGTCTATCCCCGAGAGACTCTGATCTGGCAAAATATACAGGCCAACCCGGCGAAGTTGCAGATTATTACTGGATAAGCCTGGATAGGGGCTCTAAAGTCTTCTATATTTACACTGTAAGAGTTGGCACAGGCTACGACGAGGTGACTTTGCACGAAGACGAGCTGGAATCATATATAGCGTAGGCACCTTATCAGTTTTGAAGGTTTTTCAGTTGCCTTCGATTAGGGGACGAATATTCATTATTTTACCGCGACATCTGTGGCTTAAAGTCATTTTCAAAAAATAAGCTGATTAAAACCTTGATTACTCCCAATTAGAATATCTGTGCTATTTTGCTTACGTCCTAGACGCACTAGCAGTTCACATGGTCAGGTGGTATTATAGTGAAGTGAGCTGGCGATAAAACCAAGAACAACACTTCCCGTTAGTCTAGACCATCACGAAGCATTATCTATTTGTTGTGGGAGGACGATATGCCGCACGAATATGAAATAAATGATCTGACCAAGGGAGAATCCTGGCGGATGTTCCGGATAATAGGTGAACTGGTAGAGGGGTTTGATAAACTGGCCAATATAGAACCAGCCGTAAGCATCTACGGTTCAGCTCGAATCGGAGAGGGTGATGAACTTTATGCCAAGACGGAGGAGATAGCTCGTCGGCTTGGAGAGCTGGGTTTTTCCATTATAACCGGCGGCGGACCCGGTGTTATGGAAGCAGCCAACAAGGGCGCTCTTAAAGCTGGAGTTAGCTCAATCGGACTAAATATTGAACTGCCTGAGGAGCAGATTGCCAATGCCTATACCACAAAGTCAATTACCTTCAATCACTTCTTTATACGCAAAATCATGCTGGTAAAGTATGCCTCTGCCTTTATCATCATGCCTGGAGGATTAGGCACACTTGATGAGGTCACGGAACTCTTAACTCTGATGCAAACGCACAAGATAAAACCGTTCCCGGTAGTGATGTTTGATTCTAGCTACTGGCAGGGGTTTCTGGGCTGGCTACGGAACCTGGTCTTGTCCAGAGGGTTTATTTCTGAAGAAGACTTTGACCTGCTAAGGGTCTGTGATACGCCGGATGAGGTGGTTGAGGCTGTCCAGAGGTGGTACCAAAAGCAAGAGATTGTCGGAACAAAGGCTCTAGTTAAGTAAATACTCCAAGGCCATGACCACATCCCGAGCATCACAAAATTAACCTCTAATCCGGGGTATTGACAATCCAACCTATAGGAATACAATAGTCTCTATCGACTAAACTGGATTTGAACCAATGGAAGCTGTTATTGGTAGCCTAATGTTTTTCTGGGTTATATTGGGGATATTACTATACTTTTTACCAACAATCGTCGCTCTCATAAGGCGTAAACGAAATATCCTAGCTATCTTCCTGTTGAATTTCCTTGGTGGATGGACTCTCGTCGGATGGGTAATAGCCCCTGCATTGGGCTGCTACAGTCGACCAATAAATAACAGTAACTGGTGCCCTTTATACTTCTGGCTGGTGAAGGAAGTAGGGAAGTGATGATGTCTATCAGTCCACTCGTTGTCACCGAAAATAGAATGTGAGGCGGGGGAAGTGAACGGGAAACTGATTTGGGCGATATTTTGGACATTAGTCGGCGTCTCCGCAGTAATAGCAATTGGGCTTTTCATTCCAGCAATAAGAGAACTAATCCGCGGCATTCCTTTTGTTACTATTTCCGGGGTTCTTTTTTTCTTCTTAGGTGCGGCCTTAATATTCTTAACGGTGAAAGAAAAAGTGGGAGGCAAACTCAAGAAGTTCCTCATACTGACCGGGGCTTCCTCAGCCGGGCTTGTGGTTAGTATCCTCCTGCACAATGCTATTTACGGTCTGTTTATTCACTGGTTTGGTCCAGACTTCTGGGAGAGAATTGGACTACCGGATGAGCCCTTCTTTTTTATCATAGCCGTCTTTATTTGCCCAGCTGCTTTTCTGGTTGGCGCCATAGGCAGCATAGTTCTGGCCACAAAGAGATAGAAAGAGCTGGATAGAGGTACAACCGGCTAAACAGCACCGAGGAATTTAAGTTACCCTTAAAGAACAACCTTCGACCGAACAGGTCAAAAATAAGTTTGGAGGCAACGACCGGATTCGAACCGGTGATAAGGGTTTTGCAGTCCGTTGTAGGTCGTCACCCGCGGTGGACTCTTCTGTACTAAAGAGCATAGGACAAAGTGGTCCATACCGTTAAATTCTTCAAATCCGGCAGTAAATAAAGGGCCTCCGGCTACGATTTTTGCGCCCAGATGCTTGCACCGGACGACTACTTCCTTGACCGATTTTTTCTGCACCGCCATAACCCTGATAAATACGTAGTCGGCCAACTTGATATCGCTATCGTTCAGTCTGGTGACATTCATATCCACCAGCTTTTTCTCCCAACTTCCCGGTAGCATCGCTGCCACCGTCAGTAAACCCAGCGGGGGGGATGCGGCTTTCTTAGGAGACGAATTTCAGGGCATGCTTAAAGCTCCGGAAAGTGTCCGGATTCTGAGGATATACAAGCAGTGTTTTCATATCAGCGCCCCTCTTATTTTTATATCGCATTTATTACAGCTGCCATTCTGTTTCGAGTGCCCGGTCTACGAGGTACTCTGCGATTTTGGCGGTTATCCGTTTTTTCCGGCGCAGGCACCGTGTAATCAAAGTTTTCCAGCATACGGCGTTCGATTTTCTTATTCAGGATATGCTCGATGGAGCTTACCATAGCTGTGTCTGCACTTGTTACAAACGTCAGTGCGTCACCGTTGTTGTTGACCCGTCCCGTACGCCCGATGCGATGAATGTAAGCATCTGTATTCTCAGGCATATCGTAGTTAATAACGTGTGAAATGTGCAGGATATCGATACCACGGGCGGCGATATCGGTCGCTACCAGTATCTTAACCGAGCCGGTACGGAAGCCATCGAGTGCAGCCTGACGTCTGGGCTGAGACAAGTCTCCCTGTAACGAGGCGACTCTGAATCCCGCTCTCTTAAGTTGCCGGGCAATACGCTCGGTGCGGTGCTTGGTTCGAGTAAATACGAGTACTGATTTTGATTCTAACCGGTACAGTATTTCCGTCAGTAGCGCGGTTTTGAGATGTTGCTTAACCGGATACAGCGCATGTGACACCGCAGCTGCCGGTGCCACATGCCCGATTTGCACTGTAACCGGGTTATGCAGTATCTCTTTAACCAGCTTCCGGATATCATCAGGCATTGTCGCCGAGAAAAGCAGTGTCTGACGTGTTTTCATCAGACACTTTAATATATTACGTATGTCCGGCAGAAAGCCCATGTCAAACATCCTGTCAGCCTCATCGATGACCAGAATTTTCAGGTTGGATAGGTCAATAGAGCCTCTCCACAGGTGGTCGAGCAACCGTCCCGGACAAGCGACGACTATTTCAATGCCGCAACCTAATTCCAGAATCTGCTGCTTGATATTAGTGCCGCCGTAGACGGCGATACTTTTAAGGCCGGTGTATTTTCCCAACCTGTTGATAATCCCGTTGATTTGCTCGGCCAGTTCACGTGTCGGGGTAATAATGGCGACGCCGACCTGCCTTCTCGGTAGTTTTAATAGACGCTGCAGAATTGGTAATACGAAAGCCGCTGTCTTGCCGGTTCCTGTCTGGGCCAGCCCTATGACATCTCTGCCCTGCAATATTGGGGGGATTGATTCCGTTTGTATTGGCGTGAGTTCAGTGTATCCAAGCTCATGCACACCGGTCATGATACCTGGATGAAGATTCAAGCTTTTGAAATTCATTAATACTCCTAATTAAATTTATGAAACAATATGTTCCCGATGTATTAAAAGACAGGAATAATCGTTCAGCTTCATCTCTGTCTTGTTTTTAAATCAAAATATCTGCCCTTTTTGCTATGGAGGGGTTTGTTATGTCCGTTATCCGAAAGAGGAAGTGCCTCGACGACTTTAATCACCTATCCTCTTAGACTTTTTTCTTGAAGGCCGATAACTGCGGCTTGGCCCTCAGACTTCTAGGCTATCTGAACATAGCCATATCCCTTGGGTTGGCCGCTGCCGATATATTTGTCATCCATTGTTATCACAGATTTTACTTCCCCGAAAATTATGAATACCTGTCGGAGTTCATCTTCAGTCATCTCAAGTGATAAGTTCCCCACATTGATATTCGTGCCATTTGTCCTTCTATGATGATTGGGGTGAGTAGCGGTCTGCCACTAACGCTCACCAATAGTTCTTCGGAGTCATAAATATGCTCTATGTTTCTTGAGGAGAGCTAAATTAAAAGTAATTCTAGTATCTTCCCTGTCTTCCTCCCTCGTAGCCGCTACTCCCCCTGCCACCATAGGAGCCACCACTTCTGTTGTCAGTGCGAGGACGAGCTTCATTAACCACAATGGTCCGTTCATTTAGCGTTTTACCATTAAGGCTCGTGATTGCAGTTTCACCTTCAGACTTTGATGCCATTTCAACGAAGGCAAATCCCTTAGGCCGCCCGCTATACTTGTCTGTTATGACGCTTATCGAGTCCACCCCTCCAAAAGCCTCAAATTCTCGCCGCAGGTCTTGTTCAGTTACCTCATAAGATAAATTGCCCACATAGATTCTCATAATTTTCCCCCTCTTAGTCCTAGCTTTTATTCCGTCTTCTGATTAATATCCCCGTCGCCGCCTCCGTTGGGCGTTCTTTCTGGCTTTGATGCGGGCTGCCTCACCCTTCGACACGAAATGGCGGTTGGCTTTTACTTCCCGTAAGACACCACTCATCTGCATCATTCGCTGAAAACGACGCAACAACGATTCCTGTGATTCACCTTCATGTAGTGATACTTCTAAAGACAAAACTCAAATTTACCCGGGTCACATCCAAGCCGGTTGCCCAACCCGGATATTACTCATGGCTTAACCTCACTTATCTATACAGGTCGGACTTTTCGGTAGCAATCGTTACAGTAAACCGGCTTATCACCGCGAGGTTCAAATGGGACTTCGGTGTTTTTGCCGCACTCGGCACATACCGCGGGGAACATCTGACGTCTGGAACCGTAGTTACTGCTTCCGTAACGTTCTGACTTCCTTGCCTGGCGGCATTCTGGACAACGCTTGGGCTCGTTAGTATAGCCCTTAGACTGGAAAACTCTTGTTCCTCAGCGCTGAAAGTGAAAGTAGCCCCACAATCGGAGCATTGGAGAGGCTTGTCCTGAAAACTCATTGGATGACCTTCTCTCTTATATATTTTAATTAGAGCCCGGTCACCCACTACTTAATTGGTCTGGAATGATTTCAAAAAGTTTGTGATAACCTAAACTGGAACTAATTACATAATATTGTATATTATAGAAAACCCCTTTGTCAAATGAACGCGGGGCAGACTGCCATTTATCCGGACTTAAATCCGCCACCAGCCGTTTAAGCTTAAGGTTCTCCTCCAGCGAGTCTATTTAATAATGCCAAAATCAAATCATTTCAAAGGTCACAAGATAGTATTTTGTAAAATTATGTGAATGCAAGTTATGATCATTTGAAATTCTGGCTGAAAAACAATAAAATCAGGGTGTGGAATAGTTTTGCTTGGTAGACCGTGCATGTCTCAAACCTGTGACACTCTCGCCAAGAATACAAAATCCATGCGTCATTTATTGGGTGGCCTCAGATTGAACGTCAAAGAAAATGTAATTTCGCATAAGACAAAATTGCAGGCTGTCGCTCGTTGCACGATTTCGCGTCTTGTTACCTTACAAGAAACGAAACGATGAAATGTCTCCCGGTTGCGCTAGTATGGCTATGCTGGTTCCGAAACGTGGATACGAGAGTAATGCCATTTCAATACCGCCTGCTTGACCTAAATAGTGTCACCATCTATCATTAACTAAGGTTAAGACACTTAAGGTAGAGGCAATGAGGACTAAAAAATGCATATTTTGGTTGTAGACGATGACCCCGAGATCGTAAGCTTTGTCAAGCGTGGCTTGGCATACGAGGGTTATGCCGTCGATACGGCCGGCGATGGCATTGAGGCTTTGGCCAAAGCTCGTGATAGAGAGCCTGACCTTGTCATACTGGACATCATGATGCCGGGGATCGATGGCATAGAAGTCAGCAAACGCCTGCGCCAAGCAGGGGGTGTCCCTATCTTGATGCTGACTGCCAAAGGTACCGTGGCTGATAGGGTAGCTGGTCTTGATAGCGGTGCTGATGACTACCTGGTTAAACCCTTCGCCTTTGATGAACTGCTGGCGAGAGTGAGAGCTTTGCTGCGGCGCCGCCAGCCCAAGGAAGGAGAGATTCTACGCTTCAGCGATCTATCACTCGACACTGCTACCAGAGAAGTGAAACGCGGCAGTGAAGCCATAGAATTCACTGCTCAGGAGTTCAACTTGCTGGAGCTATTCATGCGCCACCCGCGGCAGGTGTTAAAGAGAGACCGGATCTACGAAAGAGTCTGGGGATATGATTTTGAAGGTGAATCTAACGTGATAGAAGTCTATGTGCGCTACCTGCGTTCAAAGCTGGAGGCAGGTGGCCAGCCCAGATTGATTCACACTGTTCGTAGCGTTGGCTATGTATTAAGGGAGTAGATAGATGCCGATTCGCTGGCGGTTGACCCTGTGGTTTGCTTTAATATTGTGTGCCATCCTTATCCTTTCCGGTATCGTTCTTCACATCCTGCTCCAGCGCTACCTCAGTAATCAGGTAGACGATAACTTGAAGGTCTATTCAGCACAGGTACACGGCACGCTCGACCCCCGGGAGATTCCGGAACCCCTGGACTATGATGTTATCCACTCTAGACTACCGCCAATAAACGAGTTTGCTTCCCCTGGGACTTATGTTCAAATTGTAGACCAAACTGGCACTGTGGTGGTGAAATCGGATAGTCTTGGCGAGCAAGAACTACCGGTCAATCCTGCTCTGATAGGGGAAGGCTTCGCCGGGAATGTCACTATCCAGACGGTGGCTGCTGGTGACAACGTTATGGTTCGTATTATGGTTTCGCCTTTATATCTGAAGGACCGGACCCTTCTTTTGGAAGTGGCCCAGTCCTTAAAACACGTCGACATTGCTATGAGCCAGGTACGATTGGCTCTTCTGGTCAGTATTTTGCTAGCCCTGGTATTAGCTGCAGTATCAGGCGGATTCATAGTTAAGAATGCCCTATCCCCAGTGAGCCAAATCACTCAAACAGCAAGGAGTATAGAAGCAAGTTCTGACCTCAACCAACGGGTTGGCTACAGTGGTCCAACAGATGAGATTGGGCAGTTGGCTGCCACCTTCGATCATATGATTGAGCACTTAGACAAGGTCTTTCAGTCTCAGAGGCATTTCGTGGCTGATGCTTCTCATGAGCTGAGAGGTCCCCTGACGGTGATCCGAGGCAACCTTGATTTGCTTAAACGTAACTTGAGTGAGGAAGACCACCGCGAGTCACTGAGAGCGATTGAGGGAGAGATGGTTAGGATGGTCAAAATTGTGGACGACCTTCTACTTCTGGCTGAGGTCGAGTCGGGCCAGTTAGAACAGCAAGAGATGGTCACACTTAAAGACGTCGTTTTTGAAGAAGTGCAACGGGCACAACCCCTGGCCGGAAACCGCAAAATTGTTATTGGGCGTCAAGAGGATTTGATGGTAAGAGGAGATACCCAAAGGCTGAAGCAACTGCTGGGAAACCTGGTGGACAATGCCATGAGATACACTCCAGAGAGAGGTACCATCAGCCTTTCACTATTCCGGAGTGGTGAGTGGGCATGCCTCGAGGTAGCCGACACCGGAGTGGGAGTTGCCCCAGAGCACTTGCCCCATATTTTCGACCGTTTCTACCGGGTTGATAAGGCTCGGTCTCGAGTCAGTGGCGGTACCGGCCTGGGCCTGGCTATTGTAAAGGGAATAGCTGAGCAGCACAGGGGAAAGGTCACGGTGAGCAGTGAGCCGGGCAAAGGCAGCACTTTTACTGTTTGGCTAAAACTCTAATCGTCTTCTAAGCGACTTCTAATCTCTCTCTAATCAAATGTTAGTACACTGGGCGCCGGAGAGATGAAGTGTCCAAGATGAGCTTGTCTCCAGGTATAATGCTCTCCACTACATAGATGCGGAGCTATCATCTGAGGAAATTGCTCAATACAGACCCGAGAGTGTGCTAGAATATAGCTTATATTAAGAGATATGGCAATATTGAAAAGTATAGTGCTTTCTACCTGGGATAGGGTTTGGAAATGGGTCCCGAAGCGTGTCATAGTAGCTTTGCTTATCGTTACTTTTGTCTTTCCTGGTAGTCTTTTGCTTTTTTCCTCCTGTTCGTGGGGTGAAAACGAGCCATTCACCCCCGAAGGGTCAGCCTCTGACCCCACATCACAAAGGGAATTCCCTGCCTTTGTCTATAATTCTGCTCAAGTGCTACAGGCCTACGAGACGGCGGTGCAAATCCCTGAAGTGTTGCTCTTGATGCCGTGCTACTGTGGCTGTGGTGAGGTACTCGACCACAAAAGTCTCGAGGATTGCTTCTTCAAGGAAGACGGCTCTCTAAACGATCACGCTGCCTTTTGTGAAGTCTGTGACATGGAGGTGGCCGACATCGCCAGGTGGCAGGAGGAAGGCTACTCTTTGGAGCAAATTCGGTGGCTTATCGATGAGAAATACCCTCGCTATGGTGAACCCACGGATACCGCGCCCATTGCCCAGTCTGAAGCTCAACCAACGCCAGAATTGCCAACAACAGATTTTACCGGAGGGCCCAGGCTCTTCTTTTACAAAGATTCAGTTGATCTCGGGAAAGTACCCATCGATATTCCTATAAACTATGCTTTTCGCTTCAAAAACGTGGGCGATGCACCACTCAACATCATAGCTGCCTGGTCAAAAATATTAGTAGGATGCTGACCACCAATGCCTGTCGTTGGTTCAACGACACTGCAGCCCGGGGAGGAAAGCACTATACTCATAGGGCAGACACCTCATCATAGGCCAGGACTACACGAGTTTGAGATTATTATAAAGTCAAATGACCCTGTTGAACCAGAGAAGAAACTATATATGGCAGTGAACTTTCAGGCAAGCGGCGAAGATTGACGCTTCACCACCCCATGTTAGGAGGCATCAAGGCTAAGCTATAAAGGGCAATCCTCCACCTAAAATTACCATCAGCAGGAATCAAAATGCTGAACCACAATAAAACAAGAGGAGTGCTGTCATCAATCTGTTCAAATGTAAGACCATCAGGAGCCTGTTCTCCAGCCGGGCCTACCCCCTTGCTTTCCAGATAGGGGCAGGCTTCGTATTCGCTCTCATAATCGTCTACGGCTTCTTTGGCCCACCTCACGGTGAAAATAATTTTGCGGTGGTAGTGACCTGGATGCTGTGGTGGCTGCTTCTTCCTTTTTCTTTTGTCCTCTTAGCCAGGTTGTGGTGCGGGGTTTGTCCATTAGGAGCCATGAGCGATGTGACACAAAAGCTCTTCTCTTATCAGCGAAAGGCACCCGGGGCACTGCTAAAGAAAGGTGGCACATGGATAGCCGGCCTGTCATTTTTTGGTCTTGCCTGGGCAGGAATGTTGTGGCACTTCGACGACAAGCCTCGGGCTACAGCAATCATTCTCCTGGCAGTCCTGTTGGCCACGATTCTAACCAGCCTGGTGTATGAGCGGCGTGCCTGGTGTCGTTACCTGTGTCCCCTGGGACTAGTAGCAGCGCTCTATTCTATGGTCTCAGTTATCGGCCTGCGCTCAAAGCGCCAGGTTTGTCGGGAAGAGTGCCCTTCAACCAGTTGCTATGAAGGTCCTGCCCAAAAAGAAGGTTGCCCCATGTTTGAATTTCCTGGCGCCTTGAATAGCAATCGTCATTGCAACCTGTGTGGCGAATGTATCAAGCACTGTCCCCAGCAATCGATGCGACTTTTGTTAAGACGCCCTTTTACCGAACTCTGGCAGCGCTGGCAGCCTCAAAAAGGCGAAGCATTCTTTATCATGGTTTTGATGGCTTTGGTTTTCTTTGAAGCACTGCGATTGACACCGCTATACCCCGATTACATGAAGCGGGTTATGGAAACCAACATTACGACAAATTACAATCTCATTTTCTCACTAAGCCTCCTGGGTATAGTTGCAATTACCACCGTATCGTACAGGTTGAGCTCCCGCCTTTCCAGCTTGGTAGTAGGGCGAATCAAGGAGAGTAACCTAGTTCGGTACGCCTATGCATACATCCCAATCGTTCTGGCGGGGTACCTGGGGGCTGCAATCCAGCACCTGGCCCTATATGGAGCGAGAGCAACAAAAGTGGCTATAAATCAACTAGCCATCTCGTTTACGGTATTCGATGTGCCAGCGGCCGCCCGGGGATTAGATTATGCCATCGTTTTACCTCTTAAGTCCATTCAACTTCTGGTTTTGGTATTGGGTGCCTGCGGTGCTTTATACGCCTGCTGGAAAATAGCAAAACAAAGCAATCAACCGCGGGCACTGGCAACGGCACTTCCACATCTAATCCTGATCGGGGTCTTCTCACTTTCCCTCCTCTTCTTGTTCCTTCTCCCGATGGGCCTTCTTCATTAAGAAGGTGGCATATTTAGTGTCTGGTTAAAACTCTAAGCATCTTCTAACCAACTTCTAATCCCATTCTAATCAATCCGTGGCATCATAGATATATAGAGAGACATTGAAATATATATGATGTTTTTTCTTTATAAGTAGGGAATTACGATGAGCAGGAATAGAATAACTACTATAGGCATTATCACTATTGTTTTAGCGGTAGTTCTGGTAGGTCTCTTTTTGTTCCCAGGGCAATCAGAAGACAGGCTACGACCTGGGCCAGCACAAGGGGACCCAACGGCTACAAATCTAGGACTCACCTATCTCCCAATTAGCCCTCGGGTGTCAGCCTACTATGACCTGGGAGTGGATTCAGGGGCTCTGATTACTGAAGTAACTCCTGGCAGCTCAGCTGACCGGGCAGGGGTGGAAGTCGGGGATGTCATTCTCAGTTTCAACGGTGTCAGGCTAGAGGAGGAAGTACCCCTATTAGGGATGATGATGGCATGTCCGGCCGGCAGTGGGATGGTGCTGGAAGTCTGGAAAGAAAAAAGTATCCATGTAATTCGATTCGTCCATGCAGAAAGGTGATTATAGGCGGCGCTTTGCCAGAAATATTTGCCTTCGTGTGTATCGCTATGGCAATAAGGCACTACGGGGAGAGTTGCCTGTAAAGATTAAGACATGCTTAAAAGTAGGTTATGGCTTTTGGCAACTACCTGAAGTGAGTGGAGGTTAATCAATAGAAACAAAAGGGTCAGATACAGAAAGGGATGAGTAAGCACACTTTAATTATGGTGTTGTGCTGTCTAATACCGCTCGCGATTTTAGCGGTTTTGTGAGCAATCGGCGTCTCAGGCAGCTATCTAATCTTGGGGGTGATATTGCTATGCCCTCTACTACACTTAGTAATGATGCGGGGCATGCACAAAGGGGATAGAGGTAGTGGCCGTCATGTCCATTGAGTCTGTAAATACGTTTGCAGATGCAGAAAAGACCTAAGGATGATTGGACTCGTTTAAACAGAAGGCTGGAGGAATCAATGACAGAATCAGATGTTTATGGAATGTGGCCGGTAGCAGTGGTTTCCGCAGGCATATTCATCTTCTTTACTTTGAGTTACCTCAAGCCCAAAAAGCGATGGGAGTGGCGTTCCATGGGTGCCTTCAGTGCCTTTGTAGTAGCCCTGTTCACCGAGATGTACGGCATTCCACTCACTATCTATATTCTCACCTCAATACTGGGGAGCCAGTATCCAGTTATCGACCCGTTTACTCATATCAACGGTCACCTTTGGGTAGCTCTCGCCGGGGGTTCCATGGCGGTCTGGGTGCTGGTCATGCTGGTAAGCAATGTTGCTATGTTTGGTGGCTTAATAATCATGGGTAAAGCCTGGAAACAGATCCACCGAGCCGATGGCGAACTGGTAACTTCTGGGCTTTATGGCCGGGTAAGACACCCCCAGTACTTTGCCCTGTTCCTGATTACAGTCGGCATGCTCATTCAGTGGCCAACGATTGTCACGGCCGCTATGTGGCCTATCTTGATGTTTATGTACTATCGGCTGGCGCGCAGGGAAGAGAAGGAAATGGAAAGCCATTTTGGCGACAGCTATGCGACCTACAGGCAGCGAGTACCCATGTTCTTCCCAAGGTTGGGTTTAACGTCTCAAGGGCCGAAGTCTGAAATGCTTACCCCGGGCTAAGCATTCTTTAACCTTAGATTAAGTTTTGTTCGATAGAATTAACAATAGGAAATGGAAGGAGAGACAAATGGCTGAATTCTTGCAGAGCTATGGCATCTGGATATTCCTTGGGTTGCTCTTCTGGCTGATGTTCCGTGGCCGTAGTCACGGAACAGGCTGCTGTGGTGGACATGAGCATGACCCGGAAACGGTAAAGGAAGAAGAGCCGCAGAGAGCGAGAGACCGTAGCTCGGGTTACCACTGACATGGGGCAACGGAGAAAATAAGTGAGATGCAGGGATGCTTTGATTCAAGAGTTGTCCGAGGTGCAAAGGGGATGTATTGATTGACAGCGACCATCATGGTTGGTATGCGCAATGTTTGCAGTGTGGCTATCAACGTGACCTACAAAACATAGCAACAAGCTAAGATACAGAAAGGGGTAAACAATGATGTCTGAGGGGAAAGAGTATCGCCGGATTTTTCGAAAGTCAGGCGTAGTCATTCCTATTCTTATGGTAACCATACTAGTTGTTGGATGCTCTAGTGGCTTTGTTCCTCAAGAGAAGCAAGACGTCTCTGCGACGCCGTCACCTGTCTTTTCTTCTGGCGGCCCAACTAACGGGCTGGTTCAATCCAGCGCCGTGGGAGAAGTAACTATTGATGTAGAGTGGCAAGGGGAGGAAAATGGTTCCCTGGTGTTCCATGTGGCCATGAACACTCATTCGGTAAACCTGGATCAGTATGACCTAGGAGAACTGGCTGTACTCCGGGACGACGAAGGCAAAGAATATGGTCCCGCTTCCTGGGACTCTGCTTCGGGAGGTCATCACCGCCAGGGCACCCTGACTTTCCCTCTCCCTGATTCCCTGAGCCAGAGGAAGGCTCGGTATGTAGAGATAGTGATTCGAGATGTAGATGACATTAAGGAAAGAATTCTGAAATGGAAACTGTGAGAAGACTAGAACAAAACTTTTAAGGTGAGCGATGAAGAGGCATATTTTAATCGGCATAGGCGCTGCCATCCTGCTGCTCCTGGTCTACATGGGTATTATTACCCTGGCAGAGGGCATAGAGCATGCCTTGGAGCAGACAGCCGAGATGTGGTACTGGGTGGTAGCCTTGGCCGGAGGTTTTGGGATTCAGGCTGGCTTGTTCTCCTTTATCAGGCAGGGCCTCCGGGAGCGCAAGGCATCTGCCACCGCCAGCGTAGCTACCTCTGGAGGCATTTCTGCTGGCTCTATGGCAGCCTGCTGTGCCCATCATCTCACTGATTTTCTACCTATTCTGGGTTTATCTGGCCTGGCCACCTTTCTTGCCAGCTACCAAGTTTTATTTATTATCATTGGCGTTCTATCCAACCTTGTAGGTATAACCATCATGCTGGAGAGTATCCAGCGTCATGGTCTATCCCAGAAATTAGCCAACTGGCCGTGGAATATGAGTTGGATTAAAAAGGGTACCATAGTTTCGGCTGTGCTTATCACCGCCGTTATCGCTTTTCGTACCTTATTAGTATCTTAAGAGGGGCAAAGGATAATTGAGCAAAAGAACCTGACTTGTAATTACGTTGATAATATTAGCGGTAGGGCTTGGTTACACAGCATACTCTCTGTTCATCCACAGCGGAGCCGATTATCTTACCGTGAGTGAGTTGAGGTCTCAAGCTGAATTACTTTATGACCAACGAGCAAGGGTTGAGGGCAAGGTAGTCCCGGGTTCTGTCGACTGGGACAATGAGACCAAGGTTATGAGGTTTACCTTTACTGATGATAGAGAAGGCTTAGGTATAGTCTATGATGGAGTTGTTCCCGACAGTTTTAAACCCGGGGCTGAGTTGGTAGTAGAGGGCAGGTACCGTCCTGACGGCGTTTTCGAAGCGCTTAGCTTCGACAGTCGCCGTTCTTTTTGCAGTTTTTGCCACTAGCGGAAGGGAGGTTAGCAATATGTGTCATCTGATTTTGCTCATGCCAGTAATAGTGCTACCCATTTTTTGGCTGATGCCTCTGAACTTCGCTGTGCCGATTTATATCGTCATAGCCTCGGCCTCCGGTTCATTCTACTGGCTCATAACCAAATCGATGAGGAAGTGTCCTGAAACCGGGGCAGAGAGCCTGATTGGGACCAAAGCTGAGGTGGTATCCAGGTTGGGGTCGGTAGACCACGCTCAATACCTGGTACGCTCCCGAGGCGAGTTATGGAGTGCTAGCTCGCCTGACACCTTGCATCCCGGGGAAACAGTAAGCATAGCCGCTATGGAGGGAATTACGCTGATAATCAAGCGCATTAATCCTTAATAAGGAGCAACTCTCAAGCGCAGGAATAAAACAAACTGGAGCGAACGCAAATGAATGGTATTGTCATTAACATAGATCCGGTAATCTTCCATTTCGGAGTCTTTGAGCTTCGCTGGTATAGCCTAGCCATAATGCTGGCAGTGCTAACAGCGGTACTGCTCTCAGTCTACCGGGGCAAAAAGAAAGGGATTGTACCTGAAGAAATCTACTCTCTTGCTCTCTGGGTAGTGATTTCAGGCATAGTAGGTGCCAGATTGTTCCACGTGATAGACCGATGGGAATACTACGCGGGCAACCCGCTTCAGATATTGCAGCTTCAGCAGGGCGGGCTGGCGATATGGGGTGCACTTGTCGGGGGAGGTCTGGCTTTAATCCTGTATGCTAGGAGCCGGCACCTATCGCTGAGTCGCCTGGCCGATACTGTGGCTCCGGGATTGCTTGTGGCTCAGATAATAGGTCGGTTGGGTTGTATTGTCAACGGCGACGCCTACGGGGGCATTACCAGTCTGCCCTGGGGCTTCATTTACACCCATCCCGATGCCCACATTCCGGGTAATCTCTTCGGCCTGCCTACGCACCCCTATCCAGTATACGAAATGATTTGGAATGCGATAGCCTTGCTCATAATCTTGCAGCTTGGCCGCCACTTCAAGAAAGACGGCCTAGTATTTTTAAGCTATCTGTCACTCTACTCCCTCGGGCGTTTCGTCCTCACTTTTGTACGGCAAGAGAATATTATATTTTGGGGACTGCAGCAGGCTCAAATAATGGCACTGCTGGCTGTTGTAGTTTCCGTAGCGGTAATGGCGTATTTATCGGGGCAGCGACGAGTGCCTGAAAAGATAACTTAAAGATGAAGCAATAACAGCAAAAACGGATCCATATCTCTAATGGAAGAAGATAACCGAAATGAGTAGAAGAAGGCGATGGCTCCCGTTGGCTCTCTTGGAGCTGTCTTTACCCTGAATATCCTTGGCGGCATAAATACTGTTGTTTTAGTCCTCGGACTGGTCGCTTCAATGGCAGCCTTGCTCTTTGCCACGATGGTGCGTGGCAAAAACGTTAGGGGGGTTACAATATCTATCCTTAGCTTCGTGATAGTACTTGGCCCATTGGGAGCAAGCCTCTTCATACATCCTGTTTTATACGGCTCTTTATACCGGACTCCGACGCAACGAGCTACTTGGGCTTAGCAACACTCTCAGTTGTGCAGATACTTCATTACGTACCTGAGAAGGGCTACACATTTTGATTGCTAAAAACAACTACCAAGACTTTCCATAGCTAGCTAAATCTCTGGGGATACCGGGTGTGCGTCTACATGATCTGCATCACACTCATGCCACACTTATGTTGAGGCAGGGAGTGTATCCAAAGGTCGTAAGTGAGCGGCCAGGGCATAGTTCCGTAGCAATAACACTGGATACATATTCTCATGTCATGCCGGGAATTCAGGCAGCTGCGGCACGGCGCTTCGATGAGGGATTGCAGAGAGATAGAGAAGACGCATCAGCTAGGGAGACTGGCTGGCAACTCTCTTTTTCAAAAAGCCGCAATGGGGCACTTTTGTATCGAAAAGTTGGAGGCGACGACCGGATTCGAACCGGTGATAAGGGTTTTGCAGACCCCCGCCTTAACCACTTGGCTACGTCGCCTCATCTGGAGCGGAAGACGAGATTCGAACTCGCGACCTCCTCCTTGGCAAGGAGGCATTCTACCGCTGAACTACTTCCGCCCTATTTTCTGGTGCCGAGAGGGAGATTTGAACTCCCACGAGCTTAACGCTCACTAGCCCCTCAAGCTAGCGTGTCTACCATTCCACCATCTCGGCGACTGGCAGGAGTGGGAGGACTCGAACCCCCGACCGGCGGTTTTGGAGACCGCTGCTCTCCCAAACTGAGCTACACTCCTGCGACAATATTATATTCTAACACAAATTATACCAAACTTGACAAGCCCCTTATATTAGTATAGCTAATGTATATCGTGAGTTTCGCCCGAGAAAAAGGGAGAGAAAGTAAGGAAATAGGGTAAGTTCGGTACTACAATCACTTTCCTCCGTTCACATTGTCTAAAATAGAAGTATACTATACTTGACTAAATGTTACTTATACCTTACACTATGTATTGTATAGAGTACTCAGGCACCTTGGAAAAGTAACAGAAAGGAGGACAAAGTTATGGCACCACTACAGAAACGCGCATTATACGGTCTGATAGTATGCATCTTGTGGATAATAGCGCTGGTGGTTACATTTATATCTAAGGGCGGAATCGATACCTTTGTAGTAGACCAGGGATTTGAAGCATTAATGGTTGGGATGGTGGTAGTGGGTTTTCTGGCATACGGAATCACACTATTGGTGACCCGAGGCAAGCGTGGAGAGGTCACTATGGACGAACGGGATAGAGCAATATTAGCGAAAGCGAGAGCGACGCAACTATGGTCAGCTATGCTCACTCTTGCTGTTTGGATGACTTCTCTCAGCCGAATATACTGGGGTCAAGGTCAGGTTCCCGTACAATACCTATATATCATCTTTATGTCTACTATTCTCGTTATGATAGTTACCGAGAACGCAGGTATCCTCTTAGGTTACTGGAGAATGGGACGTAATGACTAAAGTGAAGAATCGTATCAGAAGGCTGCGTTTCGATAATGATGAGATGACGCAAGCAGAACTTGCCAACCAGGCCGGCTGCACGCGGCAGACCATAATCGCACTTGAGCAGGGAAAATACGTACCCTCTATCACTCTTGCCTTTCAGATTGCGAGAGCCTTTGGAGTGAACTTGGAGGAAGTGTTTCAGTATGAAGAAACCAACTGATCTACTCTCTTATGAGGGGCATCTCAATAAGCATCGACCTCATGGGGGCTGACAGGTCAGGGCAACCAGCCGCTGCCAGAGTGCGGCTGAGTTCTGCCGTAATCTGCTCAATCAGGAGTTCGACTCCCTTTGAACCGTCCGCAAATAAGGCAAGTATCATAGAACTGACAAAGCCAGCAGCTTTGGCGCCTAAAGCGAGTGCTTTAAAGACGTCATTACCAGTCTCGAAACCGGTATCAATGAGTACAGTCAATTTGCTACCAACACTGTCCACAATTTTGGGAAGTGCTGTCATTGAAGGCACTGAAAAATCAAATGAGGCGCTACCGTGATTGGAGACGACCACGGCAGTAGCCCCCAATTCCACAGCTTTTAGGGCATCACTAACACTGAGCACACCCTTTATGATGAAGGGTAGCCTGGTCTGCGATATAAGTTGTTTTAACTCAAGCGTATGCTGCGGACCAAATAGCTCCGTTCTTTCAACCCTATCGCCTCTCAGGACACCGTAAAAATGGTCAATGTCCATGCCAACGGCAACACAACCTCGGCTTTCTGCGTCACGAACCTTTTTGTAAATTAGTTCAGTTCTCCGGTAAGGTTTCACCATCTTGACTGCCGGTACCCCGGTATCTATGACATTTTGTAGTTCAGCAGAACCACCAATGCCAAGCATCATTAAAGACCCGGCACTAGCGACACCCTTGGCAATATCAACCAGGCCAGTCTCCGGCATATATGGTGGCCTCGAGATAGCTGAACAAAAGATAGGGTTTTCAACTTCAGACCAAAAATGGTGAGGGTTGTATCCACAGCCACCGGCTCAAAAAATCTCGGCTCAAAAAATAGAGAGTCCAAGTATCTGCGGTTTGCCCTAACCGATGGCCCCATCTTACGCCCGGCAGGATACACCCAGTCAACGCCCATCTTTTTCAAATTTTCTTTGCCCTTGGCATAGATTTGAGATATAGTCAGCGATTCTTCACTCATCACCCGCCTCCTTAAAGGTAGAAAAATTGAACAAGTACCCCTGGGGCGACTCGAACGCCCGCACGCGGTTTAGGAAACCGCTGCTCTATCCTCTGAGCTACAGGGGCATATTGGTGGAGATAGGGGGATTCGAACCCCCGACCTCTGCGATGCGAACGCAGCGCTCTCCCGATTGAGCTATATCCCCACTGCTTAAAAATTATAACACACCAAAGCCAGTTAATTTAACAGCACCCTGCCCGAACCAATTTCCTTGTCAGCCAAGGATAATATTGCTATACTGGATTATTGTGGTAAGTGTAGCAGCTACAAAGTTTGAAACGATAATCGGGCTTGAGGTACATGCCCAGCTTTTAACCAAAAGTAAGATGTTCTGTCGCTGCAGTGCCGACTACGCCAGTGCTCAACCGAACACCCATGTCTGCCAGGTGTGTCTTGGAATGCCGGGTGTTCTGCCGACGATTAATAGAAAAGCCATAGAATATGCCATCATGACGGCGCTGGCACTAAACTGCACCATTTCCGAACACACGAAATTCGACCGTAAAAACTACCCCTATCCTGACCTGGTGAAGGGCTACCAGATTTCACAGTATGACTCCCCGATTGGTCAAGGCGGCTGGCTTGACATTGAGGTTAGTGGCAAGAAGCGAAGGATTGGCATCACCCGGGTGCACCTTGAGGAGGATGTGGCCAAGTTACTTCACCGCACCTCCCCTGATGGAGAATCATATAGTCTGGTTGATGTTAATCGCTCCGGGGTACCCTTAATGGAGATCGTTGGCGAGCCCGACCTTCGCTCCCCTGAGGAAGCCAGGGAGTACCTCATCAAGTTACGCAGCATCCTTCAGTTTCTTGGGGTATCGACCGGGAATATGGAAGAGGGAAGCTTCAGGTGCGACGCCAATATCAGTATCCGCCCCGAGGATAGTCAGAGCTTTATGGCTAAGGTTGAGATCAAGAATATGAACAGTTTCCGGGCGGTCTTTAGGGCTCTGGAGTATGAGGCCAAGAGGCAGCGCGAAGTCTTCTCCGGGGGCAAGAAACTGGTTCAAGAAACCAGGGGTTGGGTGGAGGAGAAAGGGAAAACCGTCTCCCAGCGAAGCAAAGAGCATGCCCACGATTACCGCTATTTCCCTGAGCCCGACCTGCCGCCTCTAGTATTAAGCCGGGAATGGGTAAGGGAGATACAAGCCAAACTCCCCGAGCTACCTGACGCCAGGCGTGACCGGTTCGTTACTGAATACAACCTACCCCTATACGATGCCAACTTGCTCGTTAGCTCTAAAGCGATGGCTGAATACTTTGAAGAATCTCTCAAGACGGAGGGATTCAAGAAACTACCCCCGGCTAAAGGGATTAAAGAGATAAGTAACTGGCTTCTGGGTGAGAGTAGCCGAATCATCAACGCCAATAACATTAGTATTGATGACTTTAGAGCCAGGGTTAGTCCAGAACGACTGACCCAACTACTGGTCATGGCGAGTGATGCCTTAATTACTGGGGCTGCCGCCAAGCAGGTGCTTGAAGAAATGTTCGACACCAAAAAGACTCCGGCTGAGATTATTCAAGAACGAGGACTAAGCCAGATTAGCGATATCAAGAAGATCCAAGCGGTAGCCCTAGAGGTGATAAAGGAAAATGCTCCGGCAGTGGCAGATTACAGGAAAGGTAAAACGCAGTCGCTGACCTTCCTGCTTGGTCAGGTAATGCGGAAAACCAGGGGTCGTGCCAACCCCAGGCAGACAAATGAACTGTTGAAAAAATTACTTGATGAGGATTTAGTTCAAAGAGAGGAAGGATAGATGGAAACCTACCTAAATATAGCCCAGCTCGTGGTCGCCATAACCTTGGTAATAGCTATCCTGCTTCAGGTTCGAGGTGGGGGACTGGGAGGTATCTTTGGCCAGGCGGATACTGTCTACCGGACCAGACGAGGTGTGGAAAAAACACTGTTTCAACTGACTGTTACCCTGGTAATGCTCCTGGTCGGGCTTTCACTAACAATGCTGTATATCCAGCAGTAAGCCCGTGTCCTCAAGTAACAAATCAGGGAGGGAAAGATGAAGCTTAAGATATGGTTTCAAGAGACCAGACCCCAGTTCCTGCTGCTTCCGGTAGCGCTCGTGTTCCTCGGTACCTCGGTTGCCTTTAACGAAGGTAGCTTTCATCTCGGTTGGGCACTGATCGCTTTGGTTGGACTCCTGCTGGCTCATATCGCCATTAATACGCTCAATGACTACTTCGATTACAAGAGCGGGCTTGACCTCATGGTCAAAAGAACCCCCTTTAGCGGCGGTAGCGGCATTCTTCCAGCCGGTATGCTTAAGCCAGGACAAGTCTTCTGGTTTGGTGTGATAGCGTCTCTCCTTGGGGCAGGAATTGGTATTTACTTCGTGGTAGAAAGGGGCTGGCAACTTTTACCACTACTCCTCGTCGGTGCACTACTCATTTTCCTTTACACACCACTGATAACCAAGCTCGGCTGGACGGAATGGGCGGCTGGGGCTGGACTCGGGTCTTTACCTATCCTTGGCGCCTACTTTGTGCAAACGGCGAGCTACACCCTGCCAGTAGTAATCGCCGCCATACCATCCGGTATTCTGGTGCACAATCTGCTGCTCCTAAACGAGTTCCCCGACATAGAAGCCGATAGAAAAAGCGGCAGGAGAAGCTTGCCCATCGCTATCGGGGAGAGAAAAGCAGGCTGGGTTTACTCTGCCCTGATGGTGGTAATTTATTTGTGGGTAATTGGCTGGGTAGTAGCCGGGGTAATGCCAGTCTTTTCGCTACTGGTACTTCTAACTCTTCCCTTTACCATCAAAGCCGTTGGGGGCGCCTTAAACTATCAGGATATGAACAAGCTAATGCCGGGGATGGCAAATAACGTTCTGGTCGTCCTCCTCTTTCAGGTGCTTCTTGGAATTGGCTATATCCTGGGCTAAGCTAAAATCCGTCTTCCCCAGGGAATTTAAGATAAATGCCGCTTATAACCAGGGGTTCAAATCTGACTGATGAGGCTCCATATTTGAGAAAGCGTGATAAGATGACTGGGAATAAGCCTCTTCATAGTATGTTTACTCAAGTGCCGCCACACTACGACCTGATTAATCACATTATAACAATTGGGCTGGATAGCAGGTGGCGACTGAAAGCCGCCAAAGAGTGTTTGGCTTCAAAACCAAGAAAAGCACTTGACCTTTGCTGCGGCACCGGTGACCTGGCAATTAATCTAGCTCAAGGGGCGGAAGGGGCGGAACTGGTGGCGATTGACTTCAGCCAGCCAATGCTTGAGAGAGCCTTAAAAAAAGCGGAGTCAAAAACTGGGGGCAGGAAAATATCCTTTATCTACGGAAGCGCTTCAAACCTCCCCTTTCCAGACGGGTATTTTGACTCAGTCGGTGTCTCTTTTGCTTTCCGCAATCTGACCTATAAAAACCCCCTGGCAAGGCGCTATCTTACCGAAATATTGAGAGTGCTTAAAAGTGGCGGTAGATTGGTCTTCGTAGAAACCAGTCAACCGAGGTCTAATCTAGTAAGGAAACTCTATCACTTTTATTTGCGCTGGGTGGTTTCCAGACTGGGACAGTTGCTCTCCGCTAGTAGAGGAGCCTATCATTACCTGGCTGAGTCAGCGGCCCGATTTTACACGCCTGAAGAGCTTAAGGGAATATTACTCGCGTCTGGCTTTCGCAAGGTAGACTACCAGCCACTCCTTTTAGGGGTTGTCGGGATTCACATCGCTATCAAGTAAGGCCTTTTAATTACAGGGAAAGGATTTTTCAACTTAGATGTCTCAGTTTGACCTGATATTGCTTCATGCGCCAAGCGTTTATGATTTTAGGAAAAAGACGATTCTCTACGGACCGGTAAGTGACCTGGTTCCACCCTCACCGATCTTCGAGATGTACCCGATTGGGCTGACTAGCATGGCTGAATATCTCGTTCGACACGGCTTTAAGGTCAAAATCGTGAACCTGGCAGTGCGGATGATGAAGGATAAAAACTTTAACGCCGAGGCATTTATCAGGCGCTTGAGTTCCCCGGTTTTTGGCATTGACCTGCACTGGCTGGTACACGCTCACGGTGCTATTGAAGTAGCCAGGATAGTAAAAAAATACCACCCGCAGGCCAAGGTATTGCTCGGTGGTTTCTCAGCCTCATATTTTTACCCGGAGCTACTGGGGTACCCCGAAGTTGACTATGTACTTCGGGGTGATTCTACCGAAGAGCCCTTAAGACAGTTGATTGAGTGTGTTAAAAACGGGCGTGAGCCTGAGGGGGTACCGAATCTGGTCTGGCGAGACAAAAAGGGTGAAGTTCGGGAGAATCCCTTCACCCACCTTCCCACTGACCTTAGCGATGTTATGGTTAACCACTATGACAATATTATTCGCTCCGTCCTGGCTCAGCGTGACCTGACTAGTTATCTTCCCTTTCAGGGCTGGCTCCGTTACCCGATCACGGCAATATTAACCTGCCGTGGCTGTACCCAGAACTGTGCTATTTGCGGTGGCTCAGCGGCAGCCTTTCGGCGTTTCTACGGTCGCTCCAAACCCGTCTACCGCTCTCCCCAATCAGTAGTGGAGGACGCTAAGAAAATCAGCCGTTTTAGCAACGGCCCAATCTTTATTCTGGGTGACCTGCGTCAAGCCGGTGATGAGTACGCCGATGAGGTCCTGGAGTTACTTCAAAAACAGCGGCTAAAAAACCAGTTCATTGTTGAGCTATTTGGCCCGGCGACAACCGAGTTCTTGCATAAGATAAGCCTTGCCTGCCCTAATTTCTGCCTTGAGATTTCACCCGAGTCCTCTGACCCAGAGGTGAGGACGGCTTCAGGCAAAAACTACACCAGTGAGGCTTTAGAGCAGACCTTGGGCGATGCTCTCCATTTCGGCTGTGGGCGCCTGGATGTCTTCTTCTTGATCGGACTGCCCAAGCAGACGAAAAAATCGGTGATGGCTGGTGTTGATTACTGTGGCTACCTGATGGAGAAATTCAAGGGGGATAAGAGGCTCTCACTCTTTATGGCACCGCTGGCACCCTTTCTTGACCCGGGCAGCCTCGCTTTTGAGGAACCAAAACGGTATGGCTACCGGATACTCTTTGAGAGATTTGAGGACTACCGCCAAGCTATGGTTTCGCCAAGCTGGAAGTACGCCTTAAACTATGAGACCAAGTGGCTTGACCGCCACCAGCTTGCCGAGGTTACCTATGAGGCGATACTCAAGCTCAACCACTATAAAGCCAAATACGGGCTCATCTCACCCCGGATGGCCGGGGTTGCCGAGGAGCGAATGAAGAAAGCCCGGGAAATGCTTCACCGGATTGACGAGGTGATTTCACGAGGGAATGACCCGGAGGAGTTATTAGCCTTAAAACCGGAAATAGACCGGATAAATATGCTCCCGGTGAGTGAGAAAAGGGAGCTTGAACTTCCAGTTGGGTTACTTAAATTCAGGCCCTGGCACTACCTCTGGTCCTGGCTAAGCGGGCGATAGCTATTTAAGCACCACCCCGGTACCGTAAGCCAAGACTTCAGCCGCACTCTGCATTACCATCGAGGTGCCAAATCTCATGCCGATGATGGCATTGGCGCCCTGTTTTTGGGCATCCTCAATCATTCGCTGAATCGCCTCTTCTCTAGCCTCAGCCATCATTTTGGTGTACTCGGTGATTTCACCGCCAACCATGCCCCTCAACCCAGCCATAATGTCCCGCCCAAGGTGCCTGGCGCGAATGGTACTGCCCTTGACCAGCCCAATAGTTTTACTAACCTGCCTGCCCTCGACCTGACTTGAAGTGGTGATAATCATCTCTCTACCTCCTTAAAGGCATCCTTTTTGGAAAGCCTGTCTTTAATTGCCACGCCGATAAGAATCAGCATCCCTGAACCGATAACTCCAACAGCAATTCTGATAACTAGCGGAATCTCACTTGAGGTAAAAAAACCCTGAACCGACCAGCCGATTAAGGCCAGTATTCCCAGACCAATCAAAATAAAGGCTACATTCTGCCACATAACTTACCTCCTTAAATTAGCGTTTGTATTTCCACACCGTTCCCTGCGGGGTATCCTCAAGGGTTATGCCGACTTCGGCAAGTCTGCTCCTAACTAGGTCAGCCTCCTGCCATTTTTGGGCTCGCCGCATTTCATTACGCACCCAAATCAGATTTCCAATTAATTCCTCAGCCTCTTTTCTAGCGGGCATATCGCCAAGGTTTAGCTCTTTATAGACCGAGATACTAATTTGAGTAATCAGTTTGACATCCCAGGCTCTATCCCACGATGGTAGCAACTTAAAGGTAAGTCCCATCACCTCGCCACCCAGCTCTTTAAGCAGCGCCCGTGCCTCCTCAGCCTCGATACCCTGGCTGTCGTTTCGGTTAATCTCACGAGCCAAATCGAAGATGAGAGCCAGAGCCTGAGCCGTATTGAAATCGTCGTCCATAGCTTGGATAAACCTTTGCCGATAATGATCAATATCTATTTTCTTACCCGGTTTAGTACTAACTGGAGTATTACTTATGACCTGCCTTAATCTCTCAGCCCCCCTCTCAGCTGCCTTGAGAGTCTCCTCAGAGTAGGTAAGCGGGCTCCGGTAATGCGAGCCTAAGATAAAGATGCGGAGGGTATCGGGGCTATGTTTTCCCAGTGTCTCCCTGATGGTAACCAGGTTGCCGAGGGATTTGCTCATCTTCTCTTCACCCAGCTTGAGTAGGCCGTTATGCAGCCAGTACTTAACGAACGGCTTCCGGCCGGTAAAGCTCTCCGACTGGGCAATCTCATTCTCGTGATGCGGAAAAATCAAGTCCTGCCCGCCACCGTGAATGTCTACGCCTTCACCCAAATATTTAAGTGACATGGCACTGCACTCAATATGCCAGCCGGGACGCCCCTCGCCCCAGGGGCTGGGCCATGACGGCTCACCTGGTTTTGATGCCTTCCAGAGGGCAAAGTCCATCGGGTCTTCCTTATCCTCGTTACCGATACCAGCCCCGGCTGGCATCACTTGTTCCAGACGGCGGTGTGATAGTTTCCCATAATCGGAAACCCTTCTTACCCTGAAGTAAACACTACCCCCGGCCGGATAGGCATAACCTTTACCGATTAGCCCGGCTATCACCTCGATGATTTTGGGTATCTCCTCGGTGGCTCTGGGGTAGACATCAGCCGGTTTAATATTCAGGGCGGTCATGTCATCAAAAAAGCTTTGAGTGTATTTCTCGGCTAACTCGCCAGGGGAAATACCCTCTCTATTAGCCCGGTCAATAATCTTGTCATCAATGTCGGTTATATTCTGGACATATTTAACCCGATAGTGGCGAAACTCAAGGTAACGCCGGATGACATCAAAGATGATATAGCTCATGGCATGCCCAATGTGGGAATCGCTGTAGGGGGTAACCCCGCAGACATACATCTTAACTTGGCTCCCCGGGGATAGAAAATCCTCTTTTTTACCCGATAGGGTATTAGATACCTTCACCTTTGCTCCTCAACCTATTACTTCCTCAAGCAGGGCGACCGCAAAACAAGCCATACCCTCGCCCCGGCCAACAAAGCCAAGCCCCTCAGTGGTGCTGGCTTTGATACTCACCTGACCTAAGCTAGTACCCAGCCTCTGGCTCAGATTACGCCTCATTTCAGGGATAAAATCGGCAAGTTTGGGACGCTCAGCTAAAATGGTGGCATCAACATTAACTACCTGCCAGGAATACTCTTTTAGCTTATCCATCACCTTCTCAAGCAAGGTTAGGCTTGAGATGCCCTGATACTGTGGCTCGCCGGGTGGAAAGTGGCGGCCGATATCCCCCAGACCAGCCGCCCCAAGCAGGGCATCAATAATGGCGTGGCTCAAGACATCGGCGTCACTCCAGCCACTGAGTCCCTTTTCCGAGGGTACTACCACTCCTCCCACTACCAGGGGGCGTCCTTGAGTCAATTGATGGACATCATAGCCGACACCGACACGCAATTTACTTGCCATGTTCTTTGAGTAAAACCTCAGCTAAAGTCAGGTCATTCTGGGTGGTAATCTTTATATTATCATAGGAACCAGGATATAGTTTAACCTTAAATCCCAACGCCTCAACCAGTGAGGCGTCATCGGTAACCTCACCCTTTGCCTGGCGGTAGGCTTGAGATATTACATCAAAACGAAATACCTGCGGGGTTTGCACCGCCCACAACTTATGTCGTGCCGGCGTATCCTGAACAAACCGGTCGCTATCCGCCACCTTAATAGTATCGGTAACCGGCACCGCCGCCACCGCAGCACCAGTCTCCTTTGCCTGCTCCAGCCCTTCGATGATTAGATCCTCAGTGACCAGCGGCCTAGCCCCGTCGTGGATAACCACCCAGTGGCAGCTACCAAGCGCTTTGAGCCCCCTGGCTACTGATTCCTGACGACTCCCGCTACCGAGACAGACCTTACTTACCTTTGACCACCCTTCTTTTTCAACCAGTTCTTGCCCCGGTTTAAGATTCTGCCTGCTCAGGACAAGAACAATCTGGTCAACCAGGCGGCAACGCTGGAAGGTCTCAACAGCTCGGGCTAAGAGTGGCTTGCCACCCAAAGGAAGGAACATTTTATCCATGCCACCCATTCGCTGGCTTCTGCCGGCAGCAGCAATAACCGCCCCGACCTTCTGGTGGTGAGTCGTCCCTCCTGATGCCATAGCCTGATTATAAAGCAAAACCGACGCTTCATCCACTACCAAGCCGAATCAGGGGGGATAATTTAATGATTACCAGACTCAAAAGTCGCTTAAAGGGGCTTTTTTAAGCGGTCTAAGATAGGAGGTATTGTTATGCTCGGTGAGCACCAGCCGCCCGTTTTGATAGGTGAAGGTGGTGATGCCGCAGGTATCCTGCCTGATGCTCCAGAAGTGAGAATTATCAAGCCCTAGCAGGGCACAGATTAAGACCTTGTTCACCACCCGGTGGGCTACCAAAACGACACTGCCCTCGCCCTTATCCAATATGGAACTAACTAGACCCATGGCTCGCTTTTTCACCTCATCTAGGCTCTCGCCTCCGGGTATCTTGACCTTTTCAGGGTCCCCCAGCCACTGTTGGTATAGAGCTTCGTATTTAGTCTTGACCTCGCCGACGGATAGCCCCTGCCACTGGCCAAAGTCAAAGTCAATTAGAGCCGGGGCAACCTCAACCTCAAGCCGCTGGTAATCGGCAATGGCCTGGGCGGTTCTGAGCGCCCTCTTTAAGGGGCTTGAGTAGACCTTCTCAACCCTAAATTTGCTCAGGTATTCACCGAGTAGTTCTGCCTGTTTAAGCCCGGTCTCATTAAGTTCAACATCAATCCTGCCCCGGAACACCTCCTCGACATTCCACTCGGTTTCACCGTGTCTTGCCAGAATAAGCTCAGTCACTTTGTAGGCTCACCTTTTCTACTTAGTCCCTCGATTATAGCCTCTTTTAAGGTACCAACCGGGATAAGCTTGAGTTTTTTGGAGACTGGAGAAATCTTAGCACTTGATTTGGGCACCAGGCACTGGCTAAAGCCCAACCTCTGGGCCTCACCTAACCGCCGGGCAAGCTGCGAGACCGCCCGCAGTTCACCGCTAAGCCCAACTTCCCCTATAACAAGTAGCCCCGGGTCAACTGCCAGATCACGGAAGCTTGAAGCAATCGCCAAGGCGATGCCGAGGTCAGCCGCCGGCTCGCGAACTTTAAGTCCACCAGTAACATTAACGATAATATCTTGACCGCCCAGTTTAAAACCGAGCCGTCTGGTCAGCACTGCGGTAATTAAGAGCAGGCGGTTAAAGTCAATCCCGTTAGCGGTGCGTCGTGGCAGGCCAAAGCTGGTCGGGTTGGTCAGGGCTTGTACCTCAACCAGGATAGGTCGGGTGCCTTCAAGGGTAGGCACCACCATTGAACCAATAGCCTCACTCCCCCGCTGGGAGAGAAACACCTGTGACGGGTCATCTACCTCAACCAGACCCTGATTTTTCATTTCAAAGACGCCGATCTCATTGGTTGAGCCGAAGCGGTTCTTGGCTGAGTGCAGCAGCCGGTAACTGCTAAAAGCCTCACCCTCAAGATAGAGGACGACATCAACAATGTGTTCTAAGACCCTGGGACCGGCAATTGCACCCTCCTTGGTGACATGCCCGCTAATCAGGACCGGTATCACGTTCGTCTTTGCCCAGCGCACCAGCCCGAGGGTGCATTCCCGCACCTGGGTTATACTGCCGGCGGTTGCCTCAAGCCCGGGAAGATAGACCGACTGGATTGAGTCAATCACCACCAGACCTGGTTTTAATTCCTCAATCTGGTTCAGGATAACCTCAAGATTGGTCTCAGCCAGAAGATAGAGCCTCTCACCGCTTAGCCCGAGGCGCTCTGCTCTTAACTTAATCTGACTTACAGTCTCCTCCCCAGAGACATAAACCACCTCACCCCTACCCTGTGCCACCGAGGCTGCAGCTTGAAGCAGGAGGGTTGATTTTCCAATACCGGGGTCACCAGCTACCAGCACCAGAGAGCCAGCCACCAGCCCACCACCCAGTACCCGGTTAAACTCGGAGAGAGGCAAGAGGAAGCGGTCTTGCCCTTGAGTTGAGACTTGAGAGAGCTCTTGGGGTCGGTTATCGGTGGGAGCCGACCTTCTGGTAGCAGCAATTACGGTAGTTTCAACAAAGGTGTTCCATTCCTGGCAATCGGGACATCGCCCAAGCCACTTCAGGCTCTCCTTGCCGCACTGCTGGCAGATAAAAACCAGCCTTGAATGGCTATCTCCTGACTTGCCCATAGCTTGACTTTACCCGATTTTAGGGAAAATGACAAGGATAATTTTATTGAGGTTTAGCCGAGCATACCAAGGAAGATACCAGCCACTACCGAGGTGGCGACCGCTCCAGCCATATTGGGACCCATAGCGTGCATGATGAGGAAGTTCTTCGGGTTTGCCTGCTGCCCCATTCTCTGCACCACCCGGGCTGACATCGGGATGGCCGATACCCCGGCAGCACCAATCATCGGGTTTATCTTCTCCTTTAAAAACAGGTTGGCAAGTTGAGCCGACCAGACACCGCCCGCGGTGCCGAGGGTAAAGGCAACCACGGCCAGACCAACGATGGCTAGGGTGCCAAACGTAAGGAATACCTCAGCCGGCATCAGGGCGCCAACTGTTATGCCCAGGAGGAAGGTAAGTACATCAACAAATACCCCACCGGCTGATTGAGCCAGTCGGTCGGTAACCCCACTGGCCCTAAGCAGGTTACCGAACATAAACATACCAATTAAGGGTGCTGATTTGGGGACAATTAGAGCCGCCACTACGAAGATGATGATTGGGAAAAGAACGACCTCGAGATTTGAAACCTGGCGGAGCTGTGGCTTCATAAATATCGCCCGCTCTTTCACTGAGGTTAAGAGTTTTATTACTGGCGGCTGAATAATCGGCACCAGCGCCATGTAGGAATAAGCAACAAGCGTAATCGGGCCAAGCAGGTGCGGCGCCAGGGCGGCAGTCAGATAAACGGTGGGGGGACCATCGGAACCACCAATGATGCCCACTGAGGCAGCTTCATTTAAGGTGAATAGCCCCGAGGAATAAGCAATCAGAAAGACAACGAAAACACCAAGTTGAGCCGCAGCACCAAAGAGAAAAGATACCGGGCGGGCGATGGTCGGGCGGAAATCGGTCATCGCCCCCACTCCAAGAAAAATCAAAAGCGGGATGACTCCGCTCTTAATCCCATAGGTGTAGAGCACATTTAGTAAGCCTATTTTACCCTCACCGATGGCTCGAATGAGCTCACCCAGGGAACCCACCTCGGCCGGGAAGCCGTCAGGGGTATAAATCATCATACCGGCGAAGGGGATGTTGACCATAAAAATGCCGAAACCGATGGGGACAAGCAGTACCGGCTCCATTTTCCTGGCGATACCGAGGTAGAGCAAGACCCCGGCGATGACAAACATGACAAGATTGCCCCAGGTCAGGGCACCGAAGGCACTTTCATAGAGACCAAACATCTAACTTGCTTCTCCGGAACCCTCTTTACCCTCAGCGGTAGTTTTGACAGTTCTCTGTATTATAATGCCGCCTATCCAAGTGATCAGCGAAAGGGTCACCAAGACAAGAATAGTTACCCCAAAACCACCGCCGGCAATCTTAGCCACTAAACCCCAGTCAATCACTAAATCAATCCTCTACAAAGCTAATATTCAATGACAGCAATTAAATCACCTGCCTGAACCAGTTGCCCCAAAGATACCTTTACTTCGGTAACGGTACCACTTACTGTTGCTATAATCGGATTCTCCATCTTCATTGATTCAAGCATGCAAATGACGTCTCCTTCTTTAACCGCGCCTCCCTGACTGACATTGACGCTGACTATCTTGCCTGTTATCGGAACCTCAATCTTTTCCTGTGCCAATTCTCGTACTCCTTCCTCTTTAGCTGGACTGGGCAACTTAGCTATCTTTAAGATTAATAAAAAGGGCGGTTTTACTTATTTTTCCTAGTCTCACCACCCTTTCAGAACGCACTCATTCCGCTTACCTATGGTTTATCATCCCCAAGCAAGGCCCCCTCTGTGGCACGCACTATAATTTCCTCCCCTTCAAGGTCAATGACAATGGTATCGCCGGGGCGGAACTCCCCACGAAGCACGCTGTCGGAGAGTTTATCCTCAACCATACTCTGAATCACCCGCCTCAGTGGCCTTGCCCCATAGACCTCATCATAGCCCTTCTCACCCAAGAAATCCTTGGCGGCATCGGTTACCTCTAGCTTCAAGTCCTTCTCTCCAAGCTGTTTACTCACCGTCGCCAGCATTAAGTCAACTATCCTTCTGATCTGCTCCTTGGTTAGTAAATGGAAGACCACTACACCATCAATGCGGTTTAAGAACTCGGGGCTGAAGGTCTTTTTAAGTTCGCCCAGCAGTTTTTCTTTCATCCTCTCATAGGATTCTTCCTGAGTCCTGGCTTCATTACTTTGAGAGGTAAAACCAATCGTTGAGCCTTTCCTGATGAGCTGGGCACCAACATTACTGGTCATGACAATGATACTGTTGCGGAAATCAACCCGCCGTCCTTTGGCGTCGGTGAGGTGACCATCATCAAAAATCTGAAGCAATATGTTGAAGACATCAGGATGAGCCTTCTCAATCTCATCAAGGAGGATGCAGCAGTAAGACTTGCGCCTGACGGCTTCGGTAAGCTGCCCGCCTTCATCAAAGCCAACATAACCCGGTGGTGCCCCAACCAGTCGCGATACCGTGTGTTTCTCCATAAACTCCGACATATCAAGTCTGATTAGGGTATCCTCATTGCCAAACATAAACTCAGCTAAGGCTCTCACCAGCTCAGTCTTACCGACACCGGTCGGGCCAAGAAAGATAAAGTTGCCAATTGGGTGTCTTGGGTCTTTAAGACCGGCCCGAGCCCGTCTCACCGCCTTGGCAATCGAAACAATCGCTTCGTCTTGACCAATGATGCGTTTGTGCAGCACCTCCTCCATGTTAAGCAGGCGACTTACCTCATCACTGGCTAGCTGGACGACTGGAATACCAGTCCACATGCTAACGACTTCCGCAATGTTTTCCGCACCAACTACCGGTTTCTCTTTCTTTTGTTCCGTCTGCCATTCCTCTTCCAACCGCTTGATTTTTTCCTCAATTTGAATCTCTCGCTCACGTAGTTCAGTCGCATACTCATACTGCTGAGTAGCCAGAGCAGCATTTTTATCCTTACGGACATTATCCTCAATTTGTCTGGCTTCCTTAAGTGGTAAGGGCGTGGTGCTGTGTTTAATCCTTACCCGTGATGAGGCTTCATCAATCAGGTCAATCGCCTTATCAGGCAGGAAACGGTCAGGGATATATCTGGCAGCCAGGGTGGCCGCCTGTTGCAGGGCTTCATCACTGATTTCAAGGCGGTGATGTTCTTCATATCGTTCCTTGATACCACGCAGAATCTCCAGTGTTTCCTCAGCCGAAGGCTCTTCAACCAAAACCGGCTGGAAGCGGCGTTCAAGGGCAGGGTCACGCTCTACATATTTACGGTAGTCATCAAGGGTGGTAGCACCAATGCACTGCAGTTCCCCTCGCGCCAGTGACGGTTTGAGGATGTTAGCCGCATCAACCGCCCCTTCAGCGGCACCAGCACCAACAATGGTGTGGAATTCATCAATGAAGAGGATACAGTTACCAGCGGTTTTAATTTCATTAACCACTTTTTTTAGCCGTTCTTCAAATTCACCCCGATACTTGGTTCCGGCAACGACCGCTCCCATATCCAGTGTCACCAACCGTTTCCCTTCAAGCGTCTCCGGAACATCGCCGGCGATAATACGATGTGCCAGACCCTCAACAATGGCAGTCTTGCCAACACCTGGTTCACCAATAAGGGCTGGGTTGTTCTTGGTGCGACGGCTGAGGATTTGAATTATTCGATCAATCTCAGTAGCCCGTCCGATAACCGGGTCAAGCTTACCTGCCCGAGCGGCAGCCGTCAGGTCAATACCCAGCTGGTCTAAAGACGGGGTACGACTTGAAGTTCTAGCCATCCTGGCCCTGGTAGCACCCTGATTTAAAATACGAACCACCTCAGCACGCGCCCGCTCCAGAGTGATGTCAAAGCTACCCAGGACACCAACGGCAATTCCTTCCCCTTGACGCAAAATACCCAAGAGAATATGTTCGGTACCAATATAGTTGTGAGTCAGCTGGCGTGCCTCATCTATCGCCAGTTCGATAATCCTCTTGGCTTGAGGAGTAAGCCCTGTTTCACCGATAGGGGGCACTTCAATACGCTTAATTGCATCTTCTACAGCAGAGTAGAGCTTAGTCAAATTCATACCCAGGCCCTCTACCACCTTGGCAGCCACCCCATCTTCCTCACGCAGGAGACCAAGCAGAATATGCTCGGTACCAATAAAGGTGTGATTGCGCAGCTGGGCCTCTTCCTGAGCTAGGGTGAGAACGTGGCGGGCTCGCTCTGAAAACTTGTCAAACCGGCTAGCCATTCCTTCTCCTTAAAGCTACGTATTACCACTTCTATTATAAAGCAACCGATAGCCAAGGTCAAAAGTCAGCTATTGATAAGACTGGATAAGTCCAGCCAAAGGAAAAAATGCTATATCCTCAAAAAAAAACTTAAGCCTTCTGGCAATGGCATATTCTCCACAAGGGGTTGCCCCCTCAGTACCGTCTGCGCTGGGGCGTTTCACTTCCGTGTTCGGGATGGGAACGGGTGGTACCACCCCGCTCTAATCACCAGAAGGCTTGTATATTCTAACATATCCTGTTGTCCAAGAAAAGAGGTATTCACTAAAATGCGAAAATAATTTACCTGATTTTCACAAATTAGAACCTGCCCTCAAGCTTTTTGTAGGTCTCGCCCAGGGCTTGTGGCATTATCTTGGTGCTAGCCAGGGCTGGCATGAAATTGGTATCACCCTGCCAGCGGGGCACGATGTGGCTATGGATATGGTCGTCAATGCCGCTCCCGGCTACCCTGCCCAGATTGATACCAATATTAAAGCCACCGGGGTTAAAGACCCCCTTTAGCACGCCAACGCTACGGCGAACGATTTGAAAATGCTCAAGAAGTTCCTCGTCAGTCAGTTCCTCTAAGCTTGCGATATGCCGATAGGGTGCCACCAAAAGGTGACCCGGGTTATAGGGATAGAGATTCAGCATGACGAAGTTTTTCTTCCCCCGATGGAGGATATAATTTAGCCCGTCATGACCTTCTTTCGGTTTATCACAGAAGATACAGCCCTCGGGTTTCTCCATCTCAATATACTCAATCCGCCACGGCGCCCAGATTTGCTCCACTCGTCTCCCCCTTTTGGGACTGGCTCCAGTTTAACGCGCTTTCTTCTACCTGTCAAAAAACGAGTCTTAAACTGGCTTACTCTCTCCAGCTTAGGCTATAATATACCCTGGGAAGTAAATTGAATTACGATAACATGTTACACGAGGTCATCAAACCGGCCCGCTACACCGGCGGGGAGTGGAACTCTATTACCAAGGATTGGGACAAGACCCCGATTCGCTTTGCCCTAAGCTACCCGGATTTATATGAAGTGGGCATGTCCAATATCGCCATTCCAATCCTCTATGACCTGTTAAACCGCCAGCCGGATGTCCTTTGTGAGCGGGTCTATGCCCCCTGGCCGGATATGCAGCAAGTGATGAAGCGAGCGGGCATCCCCCTCTTTTCCCTTGAATCAAAACGCCCCTTAAAAGAGTTCGACATTATTGGTTTTTCACTCGGCTATGAACTTACCTACACCAATATAATCAGTATGCTCCACCTGGCAGAGATACCGATTCTAGCCTCGCAAAGGGATGAGCACCACCCACTAGTGATTGCCGGTGGCAGTAGTGCCTTAAATCCGGAGCCGATGTCCGATTTTATTGATTTCTTTTTAATTGGGGATGGAGAGGAAGTACTGCTTGAGTTACTTGATGTCCTGCGTGACTGGAAAAAAGGTAAGCAAGCCAGGAAGAAACTCCTGCTCAAGATGGCTACTATCTCTGGTATCTATGTGCCCAGTTTTTACCGGGTGGAATACCAGCCAGATGGTTTATTTAAGAGTATTACTCCGGTAGTGAGCGAAGCCAGCCCCATCATCAAGCGACGGATAGTTTCAAAACTGCCACCGCCACCAATAAAACCGGTTGTCCCCTATATTGAGGTGGTGCACGACCGCGGGGCAGTCGAAATCCAGCGAGGTTGCACTCGTGGCTGCCGCTTCTGTCAGGCCTCTATCATCTACCGCCCGGTGCGAGAACGACCTAAAGATGAGATAGTAAAAGCGGTGGGTGAACTCATCTCCAACTGCGGCTACAACGAGGTTTCACTGGTCTCCTTAAGCACCTGCGACTACTCCCACATCGAGGAACTGGTCGCCGGGCTCTCCCAGCGCTACCGGGAACATCGGCTCAGCCTGTCACTGCCCAGCCTCAGGATTGGCAGCTTCTCGGTGAGACTGGTTGACTCCCTGCCCACCCACCGCCGGGGTGGGCTTACCTTCGCCCCCGAGGCAGGGAGCCAGAGGATGAGAGAAGTCATCAATAAGTCCACCTCCGAAGAAGAAGTCATGGAGACCGCAACCCTCGCTTTTGAGCAGGGCTGGTCAAACCTCAAGCTGTACTTTATGCTCGGACTGCCCGGTGAGACCAGGGAAGATATTGAAGCCATTATCAACCTGGTAAGCAAAGTCCAAGCCCAGGCCAGAAAAACCAGGGGCAGAAGACCCCAGGTAAGAATCAGCCTTTCTACTTTTGTCCCCAAGCCACACACCCCCTTCCAGTGGGTAGCTCAAGAGGGTGAAGCTGAACTTGATGCCAGGCACGAACTAATTAAACGCGGGCTGCGTCGCCTGGGAGTTAAGCTTTCCTGGCAGGACCCTAAAATCAGCCGGCTTGAAGCAGCACTCTCGCGGGGCGACAGGCGCCTGGGTAAGGTTATTTACCGCGCCTGGGAGCTGGGCTCAAGTTTTGATGCCTGGAGCGAGCACTTCAATTTTGAGAACTGGCAGAGTGCCTTTGACGAGGCAGGGCTTGAGATGGAATTTTTTGCTCAGCGGGAACGCTCACTCGATGAAGCCCTGCCCTGGGGGCACATTGACGCCGGGGTAACCCAGGCTTTCCTGCGGCGAGAGCTTGGGCGCGCCTTAAAAGAAAAGGCAACCCCGGACTGCCGTTCTGGCACCTGCAACACCTGCGGGCTTGAGCGCTGGAGTGATGAATGCCGGCAAAAGGTTAAAGGCACAGCTAAAACCACTAAGGGCTAAAGTGCCCCCATAAACTATTTTCTTATTAGACAATGTGTTCATGGTATAGCCTGATATAATTGATTTATCTGTATTTGGTCGTTGTCTTGATTCCAATTTTCTTAGTGTTATAATTAAACCAGCCATTCTACTGAATAATGTTAGGAGGAGACTATGAACACAGATAAAGCCGAAAAAAAGGAAATTAAAATAGATTTTCCAGAGCACCTTAGGAGTGGAGTATACTGCAATAATCTGGTGGTCAGTCATACTAAAGAGGAATTTATTATGGATTTTATGATGATTGCTCCCCCCGCTTCAACGGTCACAGCAAGGGTTATCATGAGTCCTGGGCACATGAAAAGAACTGTAGTTGCTCTTAAAAGTAACCTTGAAATGTATGAAAAGAATATTGGGATAATTTCTGAAGCACCAGAGCCTAACCCTAAAGGTAGTATAGGCTTTCATAAGGCATAAAATAGCAGGGATATTTATGAATAGTGGAATCCAATGGTTACAAATACTAGTGGGTTTCGTTGTAGGGGTCGTTGCTACACTAGTCGGGCAATGGATATGGGTAACCTTATTTGGGGAAAAAGATTTTACAGTAACATTTACAGAAGGGGATAGGACATTTACGTCGGCAGGTAAGCCACCAAAAACTGTTAATTTAGAGCGTCTTGCTAAAACTTTCTTTATACGGAAATAATATTCCCTTACTCTGTATAACCGTATTACTCCAAACTTCCGCATCAATGCCCAGAGCTGACCTAACATAATATCTTGCCCCCGCGGATTCATCTAAGTAATATAGTCTCATAATTCTTACCTCTATCCACCAAGTAAGACATGGGGTTATCATTGTATTAGACACAGCGAAAGTCAATTCAAACCTCGTGTGAGTTTCGCAACAAGCTCAAAACTTGTTACGCCCTCAAACTAATGCTAAAATTCTAAGTGGGCAAATCCTTCAAAATTTTTAATTCCAAAGGTGTTTGGGCTGAGGGAAGGTATTGATGTCGCAGAACGCAATCGTTGTCAAAGGTGCCAGAGAGCACAACTTAAAGAATATTGATGTTGTTATCCCCAGGGATAAGCTGGTGGTCATTACCGGTGTCTCCGGCTCAGGCAAGAGTTCACTTGCCTTCGACACCATCTATGCCGAGGGGCAACGCCGTTACATTGAATCCCTTTCAGCCTACGCCCGCCAGTTTTTGGGCAGAATGGAGAAACCTGATGTTGATTACATTGAAGGCTTAAGCCCGGCCATTTCGATTGACCAGAAGGGGCCGAGCCACAACCCTCGCTCAACAGTAGGCACCGTAACCGAGATCTATGATTACTTAAGGCTGCTTTTTGCCCGGGTTGGTCACCCCCATTGTCCCAAGTGCGGCCGGGAGATTGCCCTGCAGACGGTACAGCAGATTGTTGATGCCGTCTTAAACCTGCCTGAAGGTAGCCGGATTATGATTCTGGCGCCACTGGTTCGGGACCGCAAGGGTGAATACCAGAGCATCTTTGCTGACCTCGGCAAGGCGGGCTATGTCAGGGTCAGGGTTGATGGGCAGATTTATGACCTGTCTGAGGAAATTGAGCTTGATAAGAACAAAAAGCACTCCATTGAGGCGGTGGTCGACCGGCTAATCATCGGTCAGAGCGGTACCGAGAGCCGTATTGCCGATTCAGTGGAAACGGCGCTCAAACTCGGAGCCGGGGTGGTGCTGGTTTCAATTGCTGAGGGTGAGGAACTGCTCTTCTCGGAACACTTTGCCTGTGTCTATTGTGGGATTAGCCTGGGTGAGATTTCCCCTCGAACCTTCAGCTTTAACAGCCCTCACGGGGCTTGCCGGGCGTGCACTGGCTTGGGAGTCAAACTTGAGATGGACCCGGACCTTGTTATCCCGAATAAGACGCTCTCCATTGCTCAGGGTGCCATTCACCCCGGCTGGTGGTCTTCCTGGCACATGGACGAGCTAGAAATGCTGGCTCAGCGCCACGGCTTTTCGGTTAATACCCCCATCAGGGAACTTCCGAAGCATCACCTCAAACTGGTACTTCACGGGGAAGATGGGGAATGGGTCCGCTACCGGCGCTTCGGTCGGCTAAGGGAGCGTTTCCTTGGTTATGAAGGGGTGATACCAGCCCTTGAGCGGATGTACCGTGATACGCAGTCAGAGTTTACCCGAGGTGAAATTGGACGTTACCTGGTTTCAAGACCCTGTCCCGCCTGCCAAAGTAAAAGGCTCAAGCCAGAATCCCTGGCGGTGACCATTGCCGATAAAAATATTATGGATGTCTGCGTCCTCTCGATTAATGAGGCACTGGAATGGGTAACAGCCATCGGTGGTAACGGCAGGAAAGCGGTGCTTACTGAGAGAGAGATGCTGATTGCTCATCAAATTTTAAAAGAGATTGGCGCCCGCCTTAGTTTCCTCAAGGACGTGGGGCTTGACTACCTGACTGTTGACCGTGCCTCGGCAACTCTAAGTGGTGGTGAGGCACAGAGGATTCGCCTGGCGACGCAGATCGGCAGTGGGCTGATGGGGGTGCTCTATGTCTGTGACGAGCCCACCGTCGGGCTTCATCCCGCCGATGATTTTCGCCTGATTCAGACCTTAAAGAGATTGAGAAATCTGGGTAACACCATCCTGGTCGTTGAGCACGATGAAGCCATGATGCGCGCCGCCGACCATATTGTTGATATGGGCCCCGGGGCTGGTGAGCACGGTGGCTATATTGTCGCCACCGGGACCCTAGATGAGGTGATGGCATGCCGGGAGTCAATAACCGGGCAGTACCTCTCAGGCGCCAAGAAAATTCCTTGCCCGGAGAGATATCGTACTGGCTCAAACGGTGAAATCGTAATCAATGGGGCCAGAGAGAATAACCTCAAGAACATTGATGTCCGCATCCCTCTGGGCAAGTTTGTTGGCATCACCGGTGTTTCCGGCAGCGGCAAGAGCACCCTCATCAGTGATGTCCTCTACAAAAAACTGGCGCAGCTTTTCTATAACTCCAGAGAGCGGGCCGGTGAGTGTGATGAAATCACCGGCATTGAGCAGATTGATAAGGTAATCAATATTGACCAATCACCGATTGGTCGCACCCCGCGTAGTAATCCAACAACATATACCGGCACCTTCACCCCAATTCGAGAGCTATTCTCAACCGTTCCTGAAGCCCGGATGAGAGGCTATAAGCCAGGCCGGTTTTCCTTTAATGTCAAGGGCGGACGGTGCGAAGCCTGCCGTGGCGAGGGTTATATTCAAATTGAGATGCAATTTCTACCTGATGTTACCGTGCCCTGTGAGGTATGCAAGGGACAACGCTACAATCGTGAGGCTCTGGAGATTAGATTTAAGGGCAGGAATATTGCTGAAGTTCTAAACATGACGGTTGAAGAGGCTCTGACCTTCTTCGAGCATTTCCCCAAGGTTAAAAATAAACTCGAGACACTTAAGGATGTTGGGCTTGGCTATATTCGCCTGGGTCAGCCAGCGCCGACGCTCTCGGGCGGTGAAGCACAGAGGGTAAAGCTTGCCACCGAGCTTTCACGGCGTTCCACCAGCAAGACACTCTATCTCCTTGATGAGCCAACCACTGGCCTTGCCTTTGATGACGTGGCCGCCCTGCTTAAGGTGCTTCAGCGCCTGGTTGACCTCGGTAACACCGTGGTCGTTATTGAGCATCACCTTGATGTAATCAAGAATGCTGACCACCTAATTGACCTTGGGCCGGGGGCCGGGGAGAAGGGTGGCTATGTTGTCGCCACCGGAACTCCGGAGGAAGTAGCCAAAGTGACTTCATCGGCGACGGGACATTATTTAAGCCGAATCCTGCCTAAGAAAGGCTACGCTCTGGCAAAATGAGCACCTGCCATCTTTAGAACGAGGAGAATCGCTGATTGCCTGAAACGAGTAAGCCCAGATTCTTCTATGGTTTTATTGTCGTTATAGCTGCCAGCCTGATTCTGGTGGTTTTTCAGGGCATCTATTTCAGCTTTGGGGTTTTCCTCAAACCACTGGCGAGTGAGTTTGGCTGGACACGAGCCATGACCGCTGGTGCCTTCTCCGTCTGCACCATGCTATACAGCTTCCTTTTTATCTTCACCGGTCAGCTAAATGACCGGTTCGGGCCCCGGATAGTGGTGACGGTAGGCGGCCTGCTTTTGGGATTGGGTTATATCTTAATGTCCTTAATTGGTACTCTCTGGCAGCTCTATTTTTTCTACGGGGTGATAGTGGCCATCGGGATGAGTGGCGGTTTGGTGCCACTGGTATCCACGACATCCAGGTGGTTTATTAAAAGACGAGGGCTAATGGGCAGTATTGTGCTTAGCGGGGCTGGCATTGGCACCCTAATCATGCCACTGATATCTAACTGGCTGATTTCAAACTACGGTTGGCGTTCCGCCTACATTGCCCTTGGGGGAGCAGCACTGCTGATAATCATTGTCGGAGCCCAGTTCCTTCGACGTGACCCCGGCCAGGTGGGTCAGTTGCCTTATGGGACAAACGAGGCAAAAGTAGCAAATTCGACGACAAAGGCTACAGGATTCACCGTTCGGGAAGTACTTAAAACCAGCCAGTTCCGAATACTTGCGACACTCTCCTTTTTTGATGGTTACTTCGTCTTCACCATTATGTCCCATATTGTCCCCCACGCTACCGACTTAGGGATTGGCGAAGCCACCGCCGCCGGCATACTGGCGACGATTGGAGGGTTTAATTTCATTGGGCGGATTTCAGGTGGTGCTTTTTCTGACCGAATTGGCAATAAGCCGACCCTCCTTGCTTCTTTTGTTTTAACCACGCTTGCCGTATCCATGCTGCTTGTAATTACCGAACCATGGCCATTTTACCTGTTTGCCGCCGTCATCGGTTTGGGTAGTGGAGGTTTAATCGGGGTAAAGCCAAGCCTTATCGGCGAACTATTCGGGCTCAAGTCTCACGGGGCAATTTACGGACTCAATATCTTCATCACTTTTAGCGGTGGCGCTATCGGTGCCGCGGTAGCTGGAATAATATTTGATGTCAGCGGCAGTTACACGGTAGCCTTCACCATTTGCATTATCGCCAGTATCTCTGCTTTGATATTAACAGTACTGTTAAAACCAACTATGAAAGGAGGTGACCATGGAACGCAAACAGCTCCTTGACTCGGTTAGGACTAACGTGGAAAACGAAAACCTGATAAAGCACATGCTGGCTACTGAGGCAGTGATGCGGGCTTTAGCCAAACGCCTTGATGATGATGAGGAGGAATGGGGACTAACTGGGCTACTGCATGATATTGACGTAGAACTCACCGGGGGTGATATGAGCGAGCACAGCAAGCTTGGCTCTGACCTAGCTCAGGAACTGGGGGCAACCGAGGCGATGACTCATGCCATCCTTACCCATAACGAAGCCCACGGTGTTAGCCGGGAAACAAAGCTTGACCAAGCCCTCTTTTGTGCCGACCCCCTAACCGGGCTAATCGTAGCCGCGGCTTTGATTCGTCCGGATAAAAAATTAGCCGGGCTTGAAGCGACGTCGGTACTAAAAAGATTTAAGGAGAAGAGCTTTGCCGCCGGGGCAAGCAGGGAGCAGATCTCTGAGTGCAGCCAGCTCGGACTTGGTCTTGAAGAGTTTGTTGAGCTCGGACTTGAAGCGATGAAAGGAGTGGCCTCCGACCTAGGGCTATAGATTTAGCTCAATGACAGGGTCGAGCCTAAGGGGGTCTTGATAACGTTAATTCGAGTCGGAAAAGCGTCCCTCAAGTCTTCAATATGAGTAATGACAAATATCTTGTCGAAGTCATCTTTAACTGAGTTTATTGCCTCCTTGAGTTTCTCAATACCGGTACTGTCCTGGGTACCAAAGCCCTCGTCGATGATTAAAGTCAAGAGTGGGGCTCCAGCTCGCTTTGCCAAGAGCTTGGAGAGGGCAATGCGGATGGCAAAATTAATGCGGAAGACCTCACCCCCACTGAAGAGCTCGTAATTTCTCGTCCCCAGTTCATCGGAGATATTGATATCCAGGGTTTCTAAAACATCCCCCTTTTTAGTCTCCCGCTGGGTTTCAATTTTGAGGTGCATCCGACCATCAGTCATCTTACTCAAGAGTCTATTGGCTTCGATTTCAATCTCAGGTAGCGCCATCTCAATGATAAGAGCCTGCGCCCCTCTTTTACCAAAAGCCTGCGCCAGCTCCTTATAAATTCTCACCTCCCTTGTTACCTCGGTGAACTGCCTTTCCTGTTCCTTCTTTTCCCCTTCAAGCTCCAGACAGCGCTCAAGCCTTCCTCTGGCACTCCCCATTCTTTCCTGGGCTTGCTTCTGCTCCCCAGCCAGTGTTTGGTACCTGGTTTCAACCTGAGTTAGCTCCTGAAGCACCCCGGAGAGCGAGCCAAGTTGCTGGCTTAAGCCCTGCACTTTCTGGAGGCTGGCTTTCAAAATTTCATCCTGTTCTTGAGCAGCCTCACTAGCCCTCGAAGCCGCCTCTTTTTCCTGGATTAGAAGGTTTGAGGCTTCATCTAATCTTCGCTTCAGATTTTCATACTCCCAAAGGCTGGTCAAACGCTGCCGTGCTTCCTCATGTTTTTGCAAATCATAGCCAAGCCCAGCCAGCCCAGCTTCAATCTCCTCAAGTCTTTGCTTTTCACCTGGGACGAAATCCATTCTCGAGAGTTGCCCTTCAATGTGAGACAGCCTCTCTTTTAGTTCACCCAGCTGGGCCTGAGCGGCTTCAGCCTCACCCAGTTCTCTCTTCTTGATGCCTGCTTTAGTCTGAGCTTGAGCTTTATGCTGATTTAATCTGGCTTCAAAGCGAGAGATTTCACTTCCCATAGACTCAAGCCCCGTTCTCTTTTGAGTTAGCTCAACCTGATTTGATTTTAAAAGCTCAACCTTATCATCTTTCTCGGCGGCGTATTTAGCCTCGATAAGCATAAGACCATCAGCACCAAGTTCTGATTCACAGAGGGGACATTTAGCACCAGTTTGGGTTAATAAAAGCTTTAACTTTTCCCCGATTTCTCTTATTTCCGACTCTAGCCTGCTATGGTCAGCCCCTAGTTTATGGACTTCACTCTGGAGTTTTTGGCTGGTTTCTTTCCACTGGTTGAGGTTTTGCTCCTCCTTCTCCAGCTCGGCTAACTCACGCTGAACCTGCTCTGACTCATTTTCAAGTTGGGGCAATCTCTGCCTTTTAGTTTCCAGCTCCCCGATTTTACTCTCAACTATCGCATGTTCCTTTTTTAAACTCTGGCTTTTCTCGACAATTATCTTCTCCAACTGGTGCCTCTGCTGGGTTAGAATGGAAAACTGCCTCAACTTCTGGTCAAGTTCGTCGCTCAAGCTCCTGGCTTGGGTAAAGCGAGTGAAACCTTCCTCAATAGTTGAACGCTTGGCTAAGAGCTCCCCATACTCCTCGATTTTAGTTTGGTGCTCGCCGATTGCCCCTCGCCAGCGCTCCAGACTTACCTCAATGTTTCTGATATGCTCATTAAGCTGAGCCAGCTGTAACCTCAGGTTCTCCTGGAGCTCTTTCTTTCTTCTAAGCTCATTAAGCTCAAGTTCTTGCTGCTTTAAGTCCCTTTCGATGCGGAGAAGTTCCTGTCTGGCCTCTTCAAGTTCAGCTTGATAGCTTGGCTTTCGGGCTAGTCCATTACTGATTTCTTGGAGGACAAACTCAAGCCTCGCCTTTTCGGCTTCTTTCTTCCTAGCCATTTCCTTGGCATGTTCCTCCAACTCATCATAGACCCCAAGCCCAAGAATATTGGCTAGCACCTCTTTTCGCTTTGAGGGTTGGTTCTTGGTGAACTCGTCGGCGTTACCCTGCCTTAAATAAGCACTGTTGATGAAGGTATCATAATCCATGTGTAGAACATCTGTAATCCTTTTCTGGGTTTCTCTCTGATTATTGCCGCTGATTAAGCCAAAACTACTACCCCCTGTGGTTAAGAGAAGATCTAAACTAGTCTGTGGGGAACGCCCTCTGAACTTAGGCCTGGTATGCTTTCTAATGATGCGATAGGTTTTATCGGCAACGGCAAAGTCAAACTCCACCTCCATCTCGGCCTGACCTTGATGAACCAGGTCGTCATCATTCCTGGCTCTGGTTTTCCCCCAGAGTGCCCAGGTCATGGCGTCAATTAAGGCTGACTTACCATTACCATTGTCGCCGGAAATACAGGCAGTGTGGATGCCGTCGAAGTAAAGCGGCGGCATCTTATCCCGGTAGCACATAAAATTGCGGATACTTAACTTCTTGGGAATCATATGGTTTCACCCCGGCAATCAGCGCCAACTATTGCTCGAGGTAGTCCTTGAGCCTACGGCTGCGGCTCGGGTGGCGCAATTTACGCAGCGCCTTGGCTTCAATCTGGCGAATTCGTTCCCGGGTAACACTAAATTCCTTGCCCACTTCCTCTAGAGTCCGACTCCGACCATCCTCAAGACCAAATCTTAACTGGAGCACTCGTTGTTCACGCGGGCTGAGAGTAGATAGTACCTCGTCAATCTGTTCTTTGAGTAGCTGCCTTGAGGCGGCATCCGCCGGAGGTAGGGTGGTGCGGTCCTCGATAAAGTCACCGAGGTGGCTGTCCTCCTCTTCATTGATCGGCGCCTCAAGTGAGATTGGCAGTTGTGCTACCTTGATTATCTCCCTGACCTTGTCTGAGGGTATCTCCATTCCCAAGCCGATTTCCTTTGGAGTCGGCTCCCGCCCATATTCCTGAGCCAAACGACGGCTGACCCTTAATAGTTTATTGATCGTCTCAACCATGTGGACTGGAATGCGAATGGTTCGAGCCTGGTCAGCGATAGACCGGGTGATCGCCTGGCGAATCCACCAGGTAGCATAAGTGCTGAATTTATAACCTCGATGGTAGTCAAATTTTTCCACGGCTCTGATTAGACCAATGTTACCTTCCTGAATCAGGTCGAGGAGCGACATGCCACGCCCAACATGTTTCTTGGCAACACTGACTACAAGTCTCAAATTGGCTTCGATAAGGTGTTTCTCCGCCCTTTTTGCCTCACGCTCAAGCTTATAAAACAGGGCCTGGAGTTGTTTTTCATAAATCTGGACCGAATCAGTTAAATCGGTGCTTTCTACCAGCTTCTCTATATCTTTAATGGAGACTTTGTCCCCGATAATATCAAGGATTTTCAGCGGCATCAGACTGATATTGATTGACAACCTGATTAAAAGCTGTTCCGCTTCCGGTAACGACTTACCTATCTGGTATGATATTCCCAGAACGAATTGTTGATCCAGCACAGCACTAATTGCCTCACGCAGTCCAGAGTCACAGATATCCTGCTTAAATCTATTTGTAGCTTTGATTCCAAGTTCCTTTTGAACAGCCCGGATAATATGAGCCGCCTGCCCAAGCTCTTTAAGCATATCCTGTATTATTCCAACTGCCGAAGGAGCCCGGCCATATCTTTCCAGATGGGCTTTTCTAATCCTAGTGACATGCTTGCCATACTCCACCCTTTTGGCCAGCAGCTTCTCGTCCCGGGCAGTTAACAGCTGGACCCTTCCAATTTCGTGAAGGTAGATGCGAACCAGGTCGTCTACTGTGTCTGAAATTGACAATTGCTCTAAGGGTGGGGTTACCTCTAAACTTGAGGCTTCAAAGCCGGCTTCTACCTTCTCACTACTAAGTAGCTCCTCCTCTTCATCTTCATCAGAGAGGACGAATTCCTGCTCTTGTTTATTTTCATCCAAGTCCATTTTACCACCTCCCGCACCTTATTTATGTTGTCTTTCTTGGACGAAGATTTCCCTTAATTCGCCACCAACCTCAATCACCTGCTTCTCAAACTCAGCTTTAGTATCAGCACCTTCTGACTGTAGCGCCATCAGGTTTCTCAGATATTCCTTACGCAGGCGAAGGACACAGCCCTCCCATCTTGGCCCTACTTGCTCAGAGGGCAGGTCTTTAGCCATCAGAAAGTCGACATGTTCCCAAATGGCGCTGTCGAGCCTCTCCTTAAGCGACAATAGGTCTCCCGCCTCTTTTAAGGCAAGAAAGATTTCACGGTTTTCACTCCCTTCAAAGTATTCTGGCCGTAGTTCCACAGTCTTACCTTTAAGTTCAGGATGCTTAAGCATGAGGGTAAGGCAATATTCCTCAATCGGATGGGAGAAAAGTGGCTTGGCTAATGGAGTTGTAATTTCCCTTCTCAGCTTGGGAGTTTTGAGCCTGCTTTGAGCAGACTTAACCTGCGAAAAAGTCATCTCAAAGTTACGTTCACTAACCTTTAATATCCGGGCTAGTTTCTGCAAATAGTGGCCTTGACGCACCATGTCTTTTATTTCCGCAATAACAGGCAAGAGTTTATCTGCGGCTTGAGACTTATCCTTGGCTTTTCCCAGGTCAAGCGAAGAAATAACCATATTGAATGTATAGTCAACTGCCGGAATGGCTTTTGCCACTAATTCCTGCCACATTTCAGGACTTTCTTTGATGACATCATCCGGGTCCTTGCCCTGAGGCATTTGACTTACCCTTATCTCAGTCCCAAGGATGTTCTCAAAACCGACACAACGCAGCATCGCTTCCTCCCCGGCCGCATCAGCATCAAGGGCCAAAACAATATTCCTGGTTAGCCTCTTTAGGGTAGTAACCTGTCTTTCGGTAACCGAGGTTCCCATTGCGGCGACGACATTGTTAAAGCCATTTTGATATGCACTCAAGACATCCATGTAGCCCTCGACGATAACGGCTAAATCCTGCTCTCTGATGGCGGCTTGAGCCAGGTCGATACCATACATTGAACCGCTTTTGTCAAAGACCTGAGTCTGCGGTGAATTTATGTATTTGGGCTGGGAATCATCCAGCACCCTGGCTCCAAAGCCGATAACACGTCCAGCCGCATTACAGATGGGGAACATAACCTTGCTACGAAATCGGTCGTGGGTTTGGCCGCTCTCTGCCTCAACCAACAAACCAGCTTTGAGCAATTCATCTACAGTATAACCCCTCTCTAAAAGATATTGCTTTAATTCCTCCCAACCGCCCGGGCTATAGCCAAGTTTAAAGCCGGAAACAGTTTTGGTTTTCAGGCCTCGGCTAGTCAGGTAATTTCTCGCCTTTTCGGCGGCTCCCGAATTGAGCAGTTGGTCATTAAAATACTGGGCGGCCGCCTCATTTACCTGATATAGTCTCCCTTTTTCTTTTTGTTCTGCCTCGGGCCTGGCTTTTTGTGGGATAGTAACCCCAGTTTTTTGGGCTAATAACTGCAGTGTCTCGCTAAAGCTGATATTCTGTTTTTTCATCAAAAAGGAAAAGACATCGCCACCGGTACTGCAGGCACCAAAGCAGTGCCAGCTCTGCTGCTCGGGATAAACATAAAAGGAGGGGTGTTTTTCGCTGTGGAGCGGGCACAATCCCTTAAAGGTTCGTCCGGCTTTAGTTAAAGAACTATACTCGCCAATAACCTCAACGATATCCAGTTTTTGCTTTATTTCGTCAATCACACTCATAAATTAGATAACCCTGCCCTTGGCCTTAACCAGCGATAGTTCCGCTTCAAGTCTCAATGCATACTGGTCAGTCATGCTGGCGATGTAATCAACCACCTTCCTTTCAAGTTCCTCACTCAAATAACGATACTCCGCTGGCAACCTATCTTCATGCCGGCTAAAATAGTGGTAAAGCTTACGAACCACCTCCCCTGCCCTGGCTGACTCATCTTCGGCAGAACGCACATTATCATATACCCGCTTGAAAAGGAAGTTGCGCAGGTTGTTGGTCGCCTCAAGAACCTGAGGGCTCATGCCGATAGCCGGTTTCTCAGTGGTATTATAGCCCCTTACCGCCCAGGAGTGCTCGATAACATCGCAGACCATGGTGTTTACTCGCTGTGAGTGGAATAGACCCAGCACCGAAATTGGCCCAAGCGGCAGGTCGTTCTCGCTTAAAATTCCGGCCCGGATGGCATCGCCAATATCGTGGTTGATGTAGGCAATGGCATCTGAAATCTTGCAGACCTCTCCCTCAAAGGTACCTGCCCGGCCGGCGCCCTTACCCAGAATATCTCCCTCTTCTTTTGAGTGACTTAAAATCCCGTCTCTGACCTCAAAGGTGAGGTTGAGCCCCTGACCATCCTTCTCCAAAAGGTCAACCACGCGCAGGCTCTGCTCATTATGCCTGAATCCCCTAGGGTTGAGTTCGTTTAAGACTTCCTCCCCCACATGACCAAAGGGGGTATGCCCCAGGTCATGTCCAAGGGCAATTGCCTCACTTAAGTCCTCATTTAAATTTAGCGCCCTCGAGATGGTCCGGGCAATCTGTGCCACCTCCAGGGTATGGGTGAGCCGGGTTACATAGTGGTCACCCAGTGGTGCGATAAAGACCTGCGTCTTATGCTTTAAGCGGCGGAAGGCCTTGCTGTGAATGATCCGGTCTCGGTCACGCTGGAAGACGGTACGAACCGGACAAGGCTCGTCTGGCTTGAGCCTGCCCCGAGAGAGCCGGCTCTTGACAGCGTAGGGAGACAGGCCTTCTTCCTTTTCTTCAGTAAGCTGGCGAATGTTTAGCCGACTAATCATCCAATTTTTAGCCTTGCCTTTGTCTGGGCAATTATCTCTCTGGTAACATCAATCATGTCGGGGCTTATCAAAACTGAGCTAACTTCCATCGTCCCCGATACCTTGAGCGCCTTTTCCGAGACGGCAGACACACCTTCCCTGGTAACTTCATCAAACCAAACAATGGTCTTCTTGACCGCAGCCACAACCTTTCCCTTACTATAACTTTAAAGATTATAGAATAATCAAAACTTAAAACTCATAAAAAGTAGGGCGAAAGGTATCTTAGTCTTTTGGGGACTCGAAAATTAAAGCTTTACCCCTGATTATTTAATTAATTATACCATAAACACCTGGTTTGCCCAAGAAGGGTTGGTCAATTCCAGGCTTTCACTTTCAAGTTGACAGTGGTGATTATGCGTAGTAGAATTTAACTACGCTGGCTTAAGAAAGAGGGTAGCTTCTAATGATTGAGATGACAATCGATAGCATTCGAGTCAGTCTGATGAATTATCAACGAGTGGTTATCTTAAAAGAAAAGATGGCTGAACGCTACCTGCCCATTTGGATTGGTCCTGCTGAGGCAGATGCCATTGCAATTAAACTCCAGGGGCAAACCGCTCCCAGGCCCTTAACCCATGACCTGCTTCAGAGAGTTATTGATGCCCTGGGAGCTACTGTTGAGTCTATTATCGTGAGTGCTTTAGAGAAAGACACCTTTTACGCCAAGGTTATCCTCAATGTCAATGGCGAACAAATCGAAATTGATTCCCGTCCAAGTGATGCCCTGGCACTGGCGGTAAGGGTCGGAGCTGCCATTTATGCTGAAGATACAGTCATGGATAAAGCCGGCATCCTCTTGGATCAGGAGACAGGTAAGCCTATTGCCGAGGTTGAAGAAAAGGAAGCCGGGGAAACTGGCGACAAGGGCAAGAAACTCAGCGATGAGGAACTAAGGCAACTGTCAGCCTTCTCTGAGTTCATTGATACCCTTGATTTGGATGACTTTGACAAACGGAAGTCCTAGCCGTGGAAGAAGGTCTGCTTAAAAAACTGATGGCAACCATTAAGTGCAGCGTTTGTGGGCATGGCTATGAGGCAGGTAGTATTAATGTCGTCGGTCGTGAGAAAGATTTATGGTTTTTGAAAACGCTTTGTTCTTCCTGCCACACCGAGTGCCTGGTCGCGGCAGTAATTAAGGAGAATAAGGTGCCTGAAGTTATAAGTGACCTTACTGAAGTAGAGCTCAAGAGATTTAGTGAAAAGGGTGAGTTAACTCTGGATGATGTACTTGCTTTACATACTTTCTTGAAAGATTTCGATGGCGACTTTCATCAATTGTTTGGCCGGAACTAGACTTTGTGGAGTAAGAACTAAAATCGTTAGCCCAGGAATAGATATTTGGTCAAGTAACCTCTTAAAGAGCAAGTCCTAGAGCCAGAGCTTTGGGACTTTTTAATGCCTGGGGTGGGTCTGACCGCTAGAGCTAATTCTGGCTAATTATGAATAGATGGGTTGTAGCTTTAAGACTAACGGGAGTAGGGTTTTATATTGCCGCTTCAATCCTGCTTGGTTTACTTGGCGGCCTCTGGCTTGATAGCAGGCTTAATACCGAGCCGATTCTGGTAATCGCGGGGTTGCTATTGGGACTAGTAGTAGCTTTCTGGGGAGTTTATCGAATGCTCATACCGCTCATCAGAAACAGAAAGGATAAGGAGAATAGTTAGTGCCTAAGCCTGGTTTTAAACGACCATTTTTAATAGCCGGTCTTTTAATCGTGCTGGCACTGTTTACGGTTAGCTTTCTTAGTGGTGCCTTAGGCAAGAGCATTTTAGGTGATATCGGTCTGCCGAGCTGGCTCAGTGTCCCCAGACCCGACCCTCACCTGCCCCCAGAAGCAGTTTTTCACCTCGGTGGCTTCCCGATCACCAATACTATTTTAGCATCCTGGCTCAGTATTGTTATTCTGGTGACTGTTTCGTACCTCTTAACCCGAAGGATGAGACTTGTCCCGAAGAGATTACAGCTTATATTTGAGTCCATCCTGGGGTGGCTGCTCCAATTCTGTCAGGATGTGGCTGGTGAGAAAAATGGACGCCGGTTCTTCCCTCTGGTTTGTACTATTTTTCTCTTCGTAATAATGAATGCCTGGCTTAACCTCCTGCCCGGATTTGGCTCAATCTTTATCACCAACTCCGAAGGGGAGACAGTATATCTACTGCGGGGGGCTAATACCGACATCAACGTGCCACTAGCCCTAGCCCTGATATCCTTCGTCTTTGTCGAGTACTGGGGGATAAGCTCGGCCGGTGGTATTAGATACTTTGGCAAGTTTGTTAATCTCGGGCGGTTCTTTCGAGGTTGGGGTGAGCTTCTAAAAGGCAAACTGAAAACAGGCTTGAGCTTATTGTTTAGCGGCCTCATTGATATCTTCGTAGGTATTTTGGAGGCACTGAGCGAACTGGTACGCATTGTCAGTTTTACCTTCCGTCTTTTCGGCAATATGACCGGCGGTGAGATACTGATATTAATGATGCTATTCCTGGTTCCCTGGATATTAGCCGTTCCATTTTACGGGCTTGAGCTTTTGGTTGGTTTTGTCCAAGCCCTTATCTTCGGTGGGTTAACCCTGGTATTTGCCACCATCGCCGTTATTCCTCATCATGCTGAAGAGGAGTAGCAAGAGTACATTTGACTATAGTAAAGAAAACTTAGTTAAAGGGGGAAAGAAATGGAACCAGAGTCAATGAAGTTATTAGCAGCAGGATTGAGCATGGGTTTAGGTGCTTTAGGCCCGGGGATTGGCATTGGCCTTTTGGGCTGGGGAGCGATGCAAGCCCTGGGTCGTAATCCCGAAGCCAAGGGACCGATAATGACCAACATGATTTTGGCCATCGCCTTCGCCGAGGCAGTGGCGATTTATGCCCTGGTGGTAGCGGTCGTCTTGATTTTCGTAGCCTGATCTTTATAAGGCGAAGGAGTTACTTTGGAAGGGTTAGGAATTAATCTACCAATACTTTTGGCACAGGTGGTGAATTTTTTAGTTCTCCTAGGTCTCCTTTACCTCGTTGCCTATAAGCCTCTGATGAGAATGCTTGATGAGCGCTCCGGGAAGGTTAAAGAAAGTATGGAGCAAGTTGAGCAAATCAGAGAGCAGGCCGAGCGTGCTGACCAGGAGGTTCAAAAACGGCTGGCTAGAGCCAGTAAGGAAGGACAGGGAGCCATCGCCCGAGCGATTAAGCTTGGTGAGGAACTCAAAGAAAAGGCACGCCAAGACGCCAAGAAGGAGGGCGAAACTCTAGCCGCCAAGGCACGCCTTGAAATCGGCCGTGAACGGGACGAGGCAATTGGCAAACTGCGAAAGGAGTTTGCCGACCTGACCATTCTGGCGGCCGAAAAGGTGATTGACCGTTCACTGGACAGGCAGGCGCACCGCCAACTTATTGATAGGGTGCTAGAAGAAAGCAAGACCCTTAAGAAGGGTTAGCCTATTTTTACTAGGATAGATAAAAGTGACCAGAAAGGTTAAGGCTAAACGCTACTCCAAGGCAATCTTTGAGATAGCGCGGGAAAGAAACGAACCTGAGAGGTGGCAATCTGACCTAGAGGAAATTGCCCACCTCAGGGAAGATGCTGCCTTTATCTCCTGGCTTGAAAGCCCCGAGGTTAGTTTTAGTGACAAGACCAAGTTTTTGTCCCAGCGATTGGGCATGATAAACCCACTGGCATTAAACCTAGCCTATCTTCTGGTCTCCAAGGGTAAGTTTGAGATGATAGATGAGATTAAGAACGAGTACCAGCGGCTGGTGGATGATTACCGGGGTATAGAAAGGGCCGAACTTACCACCGCTGTGCCCCTTGAGGCTGAGGAGAAAGTAAAGCTGGAGAAGTATCTCAGTACCTTGTTCGGTAAGAAAGTGATTTTAGAGTCTAAAGTGGATTCCAGTATCATCGGTGGCTTCAAGGTTAAAGTGGGTGATAAGCTTATTGATGCCAGCATCCAAAATAGCCTCGAAACCCTGAAAAAGGAATTAATCAGTGCTAACTAAACTCTCACTTCGGAGGTGGCTCAGGTGACGACTAGAGGACAAGATATAACTTCCGTAATTAAACAGAGAATTGAGCGATTTGACCATACCGTAACCATGAAGGATGTTGGCACGGTGATTGAGATCGGGGATGGCATCGCTCGAATTCATGGGCTAACTGCGGTCAAATATAATGAACTACTCGAATTCCCAAATGAAGTCATGGGGATTGCCCTGAATTTAGAGGAGGAAAGTGTCGCCGCGGTTATCCTTGGTGACTATGGTGAGATTAAAGAAGGGAATGAAGTAAGGAGTACTGGACGAGTGACCGAGGTGCCAGTAGGTGATAAACTGATTGGTCGCGTGGTTGATGCCCTGGGCAGACCTATTGATGGCAAGGGCCCAATAAAGGCAACCGAGAGCCGACCGGTCGAGCGGGTGGCACCCCATGTTACCATACGTCACTCAGTGGATACCCCGGTTCAGACCGGTATTAAGGCAATTGACAGCATGATTCCAATCGGTCGGGGGCAGAGAGAACTAATTATTGGTGACCGTTCCACAGGCAAGACAGCCATCGCTATTGATACCATCATTAATCAAAAAGGCGGTGATTTAACCTGCATCTATGTTGCCATCGGTCAGAAGACATCAAAAGTGGCACGAGTGGTCGCCACCCTAGAAGAGTATGGGGCAATGGAGCACACCATCGTGGTGGCAGCTAATGCTGCAGAATCGGTCGCTCTTCAATACCTGGCGCCCTATTCTGGCTGTGCTATGGGTGAGGAATTCATGGAGCGAGGCGAGGATGTACTGATTATCTACGATGACCTCTCCAAACATGCCTGGGCTTATCGGCAACTTTCGCTCCTGCTCCGCCGCCCGCCAGGACGTGAAGCTTACCCGGGTGATGTCTTCTATCTTCACTCTCGGCTACTTGAGCGAGCTGCCAAATATGCCCCTGAATATGGTGGCGGCTCCCTAACTGCCCTGCCGATTATCGAAACCCAGGCTGGTGATATCGCTGCCTATATTCCGACCAATGTTATCTCAATTACTGACGGTCAGATTTACCTGGAAACGGACCTGTTTAACGCTGGTATCAGACCAGCATTAAACACAGGCTTATCTGTATCTCGAGTAGGTAGTGCGGCACAGACCCCGGCAATGAAGCAAGTAGCTGGCAGGCTCAGATTGGAACTGGTCCAATACCGGGAACTGGCTGCCTTTGCCCAGTTTGGCACCGCCGAACTGGATAAGACAACCCGTGCCCAGATTGAGCGCGGCCAGCGGATAACCGAAGTCTTAAAGCAACCCCAATATATCCCGTTGCCACTGGCAAGGCAAGTAATGATTTTATATGCCGCCCTCAACGGTTACCTTGATGACGTCGCGGTGGATAAGATTACCTCCTTTGAGACCGGCTTTTACCGGTTTATGGAGACAACTCACCCCGAGATAGGCAAAGGCATCGCCAAGGAAAAAGAAATCAGCCCTAAAACTGAAGAGGTACTAAAGAAGGCAATTTCGGAATTCAAGGAAAGGGAACTCTACTAGGCAAAACGGGGCAATGGTTCGAAAGAGAAGAAATTGAGGCAATGTGGGAACGTATTAAAGCACTGGCAGGCAATCATCTAGCGGCTTCCAAGACATTGGGGAGAGGGAGCCTCTATTCTACATTCAATCTGACACCGAGTTGGATTGTCTTGAATTCGAGGGGGTTTTACTTAAAGAAATAATGGCTAATATTCGCTTAATTCGCCGCCGCATCCGCAGTATTCAAAGCACCGCTCAGATAACCCGAGCCATGGAGATGATTGCCTCTTTGAAGATGAAGCGGGCACAGGAGCGGGGACTGGCTGGCCGACCCTATTCAGAGAAGATTCGTCAGGTAATCGCTGACCTGGCGGCACTATCATACCCCGGCGAGTTATTGCACCCCTTGCTTCAAAAACGGGCGGCAAGCAATATTGCGCTGGTGCATATCACCCCCGACCGGGGACTCTGTGGAGGGTTGGTGGGCAATATCAACCGTACCGCAGCTTCGTTTATACTTGAGCAAGAGGTACCGATTTCGGTGATTAGTATCGGTCGCAAGGGACGAGATTTTATGCAACGGTGCAATGTTAAACTCTGTGCTGAGTTTACCCAACTTGGTGACCAACCGGGTTTACTTGATACCCTGCCCGTATCCAGAATTGTGATTGATGACTACACAAGTAACCTTTTTGATGAGGTCTATCTGGTTTATACCCAGTTTGTTTCTACCATGGTGCAGAAACCGGTCGTGGAAAAGCTATTGCCAGTTGAACCGGCAGTCCTGCCCGCGGAGCAAAATGTAGACTACATCTATGAACCAGGCCCAGGAGCAGTCTTGGGTGAACTCCTGCCGAGATTTGTCGAGATGCAGGTCTACCATGCTGTTTTGGAATCAATTGCGAGTGAACAGTCAGCCAGGATGGTAGCGATGCGTAACGCCACTGATAATGCCAAGGAGCTTACAGAGGAACTAACCCTAGTCTACAATAAAGCTCGCCAGGAAATGATTACCAGCGAACTGCTTGATATTACCGGTGGTGCCATGGCGATGGCTTAAGCTTGAGGAGGTTTAAATGGCCAAGGGTAAGGTAGTCCAAGTTATCGGTACGGTAGTTGATATTGAGTTTCCACCCGGAGAACTGCCGGCAATCTTCAATGCGGTCGAAATACCCAGAGACAACTCAAAGCTGGTACTTGAAGTTGAAGCACATATCGGGAATAATCTGGTCAGGTGCTGCTCACTGTCCCCCACGGAGGGTCTAGAGCGAGGTGCTGAAGTTATAGATACCGGGGCAGCACTCAGCGTACCTGTAGGGGAAGCTACCTTGGGGCGGCTGTTTAATGTTATAGGCGAGCCACTGGACAACCTTGGGACAGTCAAAGCTAAAGAGCACTGGTCAATCCATCGCCCTCCGCCTTCCCTTGAAGAGCAAGAAACCACTACGGAGATACTGGAAACCGGGCTTAAGGTTATTGACCTGATTACCCCGTTTACCAAGGGCGGTAAGATTGGCGCTTATGGCGGGGCTGGGGTGGGTAAAACGGTAATCATTATGGAGCTTATCCGTAATATTGCCACCGAACACGGTGGTTACTCGGTCTTTGTTGGTATCGGGGAGCGCTCTCGCGAAGGTAATGACCTGTGGAATGAAATGAAAGCCTCCGGGGTGATTGATAAAACAGTACTGGTCTTCGGACAGATGAACGAACCCCCAGGGGTTCGCCTCCGCGTCGGGTTAACCGGGTTAACCATGGCAGAATATTTCCGTGACGTCGGTGGGCAAGATGTTCTGCTTTTTATTGATAACATCTACCGCTACACCCTGGCCGGTATGGAGGTATCGGCGCTACTTGGACGAATGCCCTCAGCGGTAGGTTATCAGCCTACGCTGGCAACTGAAGTTGGTGAGCTCGAAGAGAGGATTACCTCGACCAAGAAGGGATCAATCACCTCCTTTCAAGCCATCTATGTCCCAGCGGACGATTACACCGACCCCGGGGTAGCCACCACCTTTGGTCACCTTGATGCCGTCGTTGCCCTTGAGCGGGCAATTGCCGAGCAGGGGCTTTACCCAGCTGTCGACCCACTGACCTCGACTTCGCGTATCCTTGACCCAGTGATTGTTGGTGAGGAACACTACCAGGTGGCTCGAGAAGTACAGCGAGTACTGCAGCGTTATAAGGACCTCCAGGATATAATCGCCATCCTTGGCATCGAAGAACTCAGTGAAGAAGATAAATTAGCCGTCAATCGGGCTCGAAAAATACAGCGGTTTTTATCGCAGCCGATGTTCGTCACCGAGGTTTTTACTGCCCGCAAAGGTAAATACGTGCCCTTAAAGGAAACGGTGCGCGGCTTTAAAGAAATTTTAGAGGGTAAGTATGATGACTTACCCGAACAGGCCTTCTTCATGGTGGGCACCATCGATGAAGCGGTAGAAGCCGCCGAGAAACTGAGTGAATAGGTTTTGGCAATGTCTAAACTAAAGCTTGATATTGTTACCGCAGAGCAGGAGGTTTACTCGGATGAGGTTGACCTCTTGGTTGTTCCAGGCATTGAGGGTGAGCTGAGCATCCTGCCTCACCACGCTCCACTGATGACGACCCTCCAGGCCGGAGAACTAAGACTCAAGAAAGGCGAAGAGGAATCGTATCTAGCCATCTCCGGAGGCTTCCTTGAGGTACGGCCGGACCGGGTTATCGTTTTGGCTGATGCCGCCGAGAGGGCTGAAGAGATAGATATCGACCGGGCTGATGCCGCCCGAAAACGAGCCGAAGAGCAACTTAAGCAAGGGCTACCTCGAGCAGATATGGCTTCAGCTGAAGCGGCACTACACCGCTCTCTAGCCCGTCTCCAAGTAAGCACCAGAAGGCGAAAAAGGAAAACAGAGGTTTAAATAAGCCCTTATCTTCAGCAGGTATCTTTTGTTACTATAATTAAAGGATTTCGAGGCTAACCCTAGTACCTTCTTTAGCTGCCTTTACCCTGATTAGGGTACGCATTGCCTGAGCGATACGCCCCTGCTTACCGATAATTCTGCCCTTATCTTCATCGGCAACCTGCAGCTTAAGTCTGATGCCCTCCTCGTCGGTTTCCTCAGTAATTTTCACTTCATCGGGTTCATTGACAATAGATTTGGCGATGAATTCGACTAGTTCTTTCATGTTGTCTCCTTACCTGTTTTGAACTTTTCCATGATACCTACTTTTGCCAGCAACCTCAGGGCAGTATCCGTCGGCTTAGCACCATAGTTTAACCATTTCAGCGCCTCTTCTTCATTGATAGTAATTGTTTCCGGGTCGGTTAGCGGGTCATAATGGCCAATCACCTTGAGATGGGCCCCGTCACGGGGCGCCCGACTATCGGCAACGACGATCCGGTAACTCGGTTTCTTTTTGGCACCAACTCGTTTTAATCTGATCTTTACCATTTGCCACCTTTCTTGGTTAAAATATTATGACATCATAATCAGGTGCTGTCAATGGCATTTTGAGGTTGCCAAGAGAAAATTGAACGGCTATAATCAGAGTGTGGAAATTTTAAAGCTTCACAGTTGGCAGATCAACCCTCCGGAGGCGAAGGAAATACAGCTGAAGTTAGCCGCCAGGGTATCCAGAACAAGCGAGGGCTTAAGCCCTCGCTTCATCGCCGGGATGGACATCTCAGCCCCGAAGGCAGACGCTACAGCCCGAGCGGCGGTGGTTATCTTAGAATACCCCGAACTTAGAGCGGTCGAGGTAAAGGTGGTTTCAGGGAGACTATCCTTCCCTTATATCCCTGGTCTTCTGTCCTTCAGAGAGTCACCACTAACCCTGACTGCCTGCGGGGAACTCAACCTTTCCCCTGACCTCATCATCGTTGACGGACAGGGAATCTTGCACCCGCGGCGTTTCGGCCTTGCCTCCCACCTCGGGCTACTGCTCGACACGCCGACCATCGGCTGTGCCAAGTCACTGCTCTGTGGCGAGCACCAGGAGCCAGGGCTTGAGCCGGGCAGCTACGCTGAGGTAGTTGATAAAGGTGAGGTCATCGGGGCAGCCTTGAGAACCAGAGAAGGGACAAGCCCGGTCTATGTTTCCATCGGGCATAAGATTGACCTTGAGTCAGCCATTTACTGGGTCAGGCGGTGTTGCCGCGGCTTCAGAGTCCCGGAGCCAACTCGCCTGGCTCATCTAGCGGCGGGTGGCAACCTGAAAGAGGCAACCCCAAAGCCTGAACCGACCCTTCAAGGCAAATTTTTAAACTAAAAGTGGTAGCGATGCAGGAGATAAAGGATAAACTAAAAGATTTAAAATCACGAGTATCAATGGCGCTGGTGCATCTTTGAGGTCGCCTCAAAAGAAAAGGAAATTGCAGGCTTAGAGGGGAAAATTGCCCAGCCTGAATTCTGGCAAGACCGAGTAAGGGCGCAAGAGACGATGCGCCGACTGAGTGAAATAAAGAAGGTGGTTGGCAGATGGCGGGAACTGGAGAAAAAGTTGGCTGACATGGCTGAACTAGCCTCTTTAGCCGAAGAGGACACCTCGCTTGAGTCTGAGATTCAGGCCGAGGTTGAACTGGTAGCCTCCCAGCTTGACGCATTGGAACTGGAGTTAGCCTTCAGTGACGAGTACGACCGAAGAAATGCGGTTCTGGCGATTCACGCTGGTGCTGGAGGCACCGAATCTCAGGATTGGGCTGAAATTCTACTCCGGATGTACCTTCGCTGGGCAGAGCGAAGTGGTTACAAGGCTGAGATATTAGATACCTCCCCGGGAGAAGAAGCCGGGATAAAAAGCGCCATCATCGGTATCAGCGGCGATTATGCCCGTGGCTATCTCAAGTCAGAGCACGGTGTCCATCGGCTGGTTCGTCTCTCGCCTTTTGACGCCGACCATGCCCGGCACACCTCCTTTGCCCTGGTTGAGGTGATGCCCGAAGCTGAAACCAACATTGATGTCATAATTGAACCGGATGACCTAAAGGTTGATACCTTCCGCTCCAGCGGCCCCGGGGGACAGCACATGCAGAAGACCAGCAGTGCCGTCAGGCTGACTCACCTTCCCACCGGACTTGTGGTTACCTCTCAGAGTGAGCGCTCCCAATATCAAAACAAGGAAATCGCCTTAAAGATACTGCGTTCCCGCCTGCTTGAGCTGAAACTTAAGGAAAAGGCTGCGGAAAGGGCTAAACTTAAGGGGAAGCACATCTCGGCTGGCTGGGGTAACCAGATTAGGAGCTATATCCTTCACCCCTATAAGATGGTCAAAGACCACCGCACCGGATATGAGACCGGCAACACCGATAGCGTGCTGGACGGAGAACTTAGCGGTTTCATCCAAGCCTACCTCCGCTCCAGTTTAGGTAGAGAAGAATGATTAAAAAATCAGCCTTTTTAGCCTTAGCTATTTTCCTGCTTCTGGCATCAGTAAGCCCTGGCTTATCTCTAGCCCAGGGTAACTTAAAGATTCTTGAGAGCTGGACTGAGGCGGAATTCCCCTCAAGCCTTAGCTTTGGAATTTCAGTTTCAAGCAATGTCAATATCACCGACATTCGCCTCCACTATACGGTTGACCGGGTCAGTTTTGCCCAAGTTACCAGCGAGGTCTTTATGGAATTTACTCCAGATACAGAGGTTACTGAGAAATGGTCTCTGGATATGAGAAAAATTGGAGGACTCCCCCCAAGTGCCACCATCAAATACTGGTGGAGAGCCGAAGACGCCAGCGGTGAGACCATCGAAACAGCACCGCTTGAGGTTAAATTTGATGATACCCGCTACCAGTGGCGGAGCCTGACCGATGGCAGGCTGACCATATTATGGCATGAGGGAGATGAGTCCTTTGCCCAGGAACTAATGGCTAGCGCCCAGGAGGCACTCTCCCGCCTGGAACAGGATACCGGCGCTCACCTCAGACGAGCATCCCGGATATACATCTACGCCGGTGCCCGGGAGTTACAGGGGGCAATGATTTTCCCCCAGGAGTGGTCAGGCGGAGTTGCCTTCACCGGCTTTGGCACGATTGCAATCGGCATTGAGCCGAATAACCTCGCCTGGGGCAAAAAGGCAATGACCCATGAACTGACCCATCTGGTGATAGACCAGATGACCCTAAATCCCTACAGTGACCTGCCGGTCTGGCTTGATGAGGGCCTGGCGATGTACAGTGAAGGGTTACTTGAGCCGCAGTTTGCCGGCTTTCTGGCTAAGGCAGTCATCGAAGACAGCCTCTTCTCGGTGCGTAGTTTGTCAAGCCCCTTTTCTGCCCAGGCAGAAAAGGCCATCCTCTCCTATGCCCAGAGCTACAGCCTGGTTGAGTTTCTTATCTCAACCTACGGACAGGGAAAGATGCTCGAGCTGCTTTTGACCTTTGAAGAGGGCAGTACCTATGACGATGCCCTGGGGAAGGTCTATGGTTTTGATATGGACGAACTTGATAACCAGTGGCAGGAATATATCAGAGAGATATTCAAGGGAGTTACCGAGGAGCAAGCCTCACTTGAGCCAGCTGAAGCGGCTTTAGTTTTGTGAGATTAAATAGATGAAGAAGCTATTATATATAATTTTTTCAATTATTATCTTATCTGGATTGCTTCTCACTTCCTGCCAGCCAGCACAGGAGCCCCTGCCCAAAGGGGGGGTGCTCAATCTTTACGGCACTAGCCCCTTGACGCTTGACCCGGCACTTTCCGGCGATGCCACTTCCCATAACTATATCTCACAGCTTTTCAGTGGCTTGGTCAGTCTGGATGAAAACCTTAAGCCGGCACCGGATATTGCCCAGAGGTGGCAGGTCAGCGGTGACGGCCAGACCTACACCTTTTACTTGAGGCGGGACGTTAAGTTTCACGACGGCCGACAGGTCAAGGCTCAGGATTTTAAATATTCCTGGGAGCGGGCCTTTTTACCTGCCACCGGTTCTAACACCGCCGCCACATACCTTGGTGATATCGTTGGCGTTAAGGAAGTACTAGCTGGTGAAACCAAAGAAATCAGCGGTGTTCGGGTGGTTGACGACTTCACCCTTGAGGTAACCATTGATGCCCCTAAATCCTATTTCCTGTCCAAGATGACTTACTCCACTGCCTTCGTGGTTGACAGGAACAATGTTAGCTCAGGCAGAAAATGGTGGCTCAAACCCAATGGCACCGGCCCCTTTAAACTTAAAGAGTGGCAGGAAGAAGAACGGCTGGTTCTGGAGAGGAATGATTCTTATTATGGGGAGATGGCCAAACTGGGCTCGGTGGTATTTAAGCTCTTGGCTGGTGTGCCAATGAATATGTACGAGCTGGGCGAGATTGATGTCGCCGGGGTCTCCTTTATCTATATTGACAAGGTTACTGACCCAAAGAACATCTTTTATGATGAGCTTGGGATAGTCCCGGAGCTTAGCTTTTTCTACATCGGCTTTGACACGACTACCCCCCCCTTTGATGACGCTAATATCCGCCGCGCCTTCTCCAAAGCCATAGATAAAGACAAGCTGGTTTCCCTGGTGTATAAGGACACGATGCAGAGGGCCGACGGCATCCTGCCGCCGGGTATGCCCGGTTTTAATCGGGAGCTTCAGGGGCTTGACTTTGATATTGCTGAGGCAAAGGAACTCATTCGTACCTCCAAATACGGGAACGTCTCCAATCTGCCGCCGATTACCCTTACTACCTCAGGCTATGGTGGGCTAATCGGGTCCGGGCTTCAGGCTATCGTTCACCAGTGGCGGGAAAACCTCGGCGTTGAGGTCAAGGTAAGACAGCTTGAGCCGGGGCGGTTTTTCTATAACCTCAAAGAGGAAAAGAACGAGATGTATGACATGGGCTGGATAGCCGACTACCCCCACCCCCAGAACTTCCTCGAGGTCCTGTTTTCAACCGGCGCCAATTATAACTACGGCGAGTACACTAACCCCGAAGTGGATGGCTTGCTCCAGGCGGCAGCTATAGAGCAGGATATTGAACGGAGCTTTGAACTTTACCAGCAGGCTGAGCAAATTCTTATCTCCGATGCGGCTGGCCTGCCACTATGGTTCGGGCAGAACTACACTCTGGTCAAGCCCTATGTCAAGGGCTATAGCTTAAGTCCTCAGGGCACGGTCAGACTGAATACGGTTTCAATTGAGCCTCACTAGTGGCGGAGGGGGAGGGATTCGAACCCTCGGTTGGCTTGCACCAACAACGGTTTTCAAGACCGTCACCATCGGCCACTCGGACACCCCTCCAGGCAAGCTAAAGTATAAAAGGTTTATGGATGAGGCGTCAAACGGTGGCGATGAGATGTTTTCAAGGGGCAATATCCCCCCTTAAGATTTAAACTCATCCCTGGATAACACTGTAAGTACAACCGCCGCTATCCCCAAGAACGAGAAGGGCAGGAAGGCAGCGATAGCGCCAGCCAGAACCAAACCCCACTTCTTCCTTTGTAAAGCATAGATTCCGCCAACTACAGCCAGTATGCCCAGAACTGCCAAGGGTATGCTGATAATGAGCAGGACAACTGCGGGATTCACCCCAACCGCAGGCATGGGACTAACTACGACAACATAACTGGCGATAATCAGGCCAAGAAGACCGAGCAGTTTGAAACCTCCAGCCGCTATGGCCAGAATCCCTGCTATCATAGGCATAGATGTCTTTTTCAATTGTCACCTCCTCGTGATATTTTGGGTGCCACACCCCAACAATTTAGCCCGGACACCCCTCCAAAGCAAGCTAAAGTATAAAAGGTTTATGGATGAGGCGTCAAACTGTGGTACCCTTAGAGAAGTTAAGCGTTTTTACTTGTTCTAGTTTTTCGCGTGTGCTTTATGGAAACTTTGTCCTTAAGCTCTATTTGCTCTGCAAGTTGGGATTTTAATTCTTCTATTCGAGGGAGAATCTCTTCTACTTTCCGTATATAACTCTCAGCATCCTCCGCACTGGCAACCGTATCGGCATGGACAACCCTGTTTCTCTGGACACTTAAATGCACTATGCCCCGCCTCAGACTCTCACTTGCGTGAGGCATATACTCAATAAAAAGCCTGCGTAGGAAAGGTGAAGCTGGAAAGCGAAACCATAATTCAGCTTTCTTACTTTGTTTTTCTAGCACTTCTCTTAATTCACCGACCTTTTTCTCAAGCTCCATCCATGCTGTCAATATAGAGCTAGATGGGTGAATTTTCGCCACTGACCTCGCCTGTAACAAGATGTCTTTGCTAGTTTCCGAGATTGGATATATATATGCCAATGTACTTTCATCTAGCATGCTTGATAAGTATTCGCGTAACTCTAGCCCAAAAGCGGCATCCATGAACTCTTCAAAAAATCGTAGAGAATTATCGAAATAATATTTAACCATAATGGAATTTGGTGAGCCAAAGCGATGCTGTATAGTATTCCGTTCATCAATTAGTAATTCAATTATGTGCTTCTGCGGAACCACGACGTGGTTCTTTTCCAAATCACTAAGCACTCTTGTAATAGTCTTGGTTTGTTTTGGATTTTCGTAAATGGAAATTCCAAGGTCAAGAAGCCGGTCTTTCAGCAACAATTCAATGGCGTTTGCTAAATGCAAAATAACAAGCCGCCGGTCTCTTTCTTCACCGCTCACATAGTGTTCACAAGCGTGAGACAACAACTCAAGGGCACTATGAAAAAGTGGAGACCCATCTCCCATTTTCCCTTCTCCTTTTATAAGACTCTACTTGGTTTCTCTCATAGTGAACCATTCAAGAAACTCACCTAATCACCTTCTCCCCCACATAGCCTTGAAGCACCTCGGGGATGAGGATTGAGCCGTCGGCTTGCTGGTAGTTCTCCATAATGGCGATTAAGACCCTGGGCAGTGCCAGCCCTGAGCCGTTTAGGGTATGGACAAACCGGGGCTTGGCGTCAGGGGCGGGGCGGTAGCGGATATTGGCGCGGCGGGCCTGGAAATCGGCGCAGCTGGAGAGGGAACTGACCTCAAGCCACTCACCGACACCCGGTGCCCACATCTCAATATCATAGGATTTACTTGAGACAAAGCCCAGGTCACCGGTGCAAAGCTGGAGCACCCGGTAGGGAAGCCCAAGCCTCCTCGAGACCTCCTCGGCGTCAGCGACCATCTTCTCCAGTTCTTCGTTTGAGGTCTCGGCATCGGTCAGTTTATAAAGCTCAACCTTATCAAACTGGTGCCCGCGCTTAATACCCCGCGTATCTTTCCCGGCCGACATCTTCTCCCGCCGGAAGCAGGCGGTGTAGGCAGCATAGTAGATGGGCAGGACCCCGGGCGGTATCAGCTCGTCGCGGTGGAGATTAGTGAGCGGCACCTCGGCGGTGGGCACGAACCAGAAGTCGTCTTCCTCATCGTGGTAGAGGTTATCGGCAAACTTGGGCAGGTTGCCCGAACCAACCATGCACTCCCGCTTGACCATAAAGGGCGGATAGACCTCGCTGTAGCCGTGCTCTTTAGTGTGGAGGTCAAGGAAAAAGGTGATGAGAGCGCGCTGAAGTCTGGCACCCAGGTTTTTGAGCACATAGAAGCGAGTGCCGGAGAGTTTAACTCCACGCTCAAAGTCAATGATGCCGAGTGATTCACCCAATTTCCAGTGTGGGGCAGGCTCAAAATCAAATTTCTTCGGCTCTCCCCAGGTGCGCACGACAACATTATCGGTTTCGTCCCTGCCCAAAGGCACAGATGGGTGAGGCATATTGGGCACCTGGAGCAGAAGCTCTTCGAGCTGGCTATCCAGGCTCCTCGTCTCCTCCTCAAGGGTTCTTATCTTATCACGAAGGCGGCGCGCCTCAGTTACGTTTTTTTTGCCCATCTGACTTTGCCGGGCCGCCTCCTTACGGGTATGCCTGAAGGTCTCAAGCTCAAGAATCTTCTGGCGGCGCTGGTGGTCAAGCTCAAGGATTTCATCCAGGGGAGCAGAGTCCTGGCGACTGGCTAGAGCCTCTCTCACCTGGTCAATATTCTCCCTGATAAACTTCAGGTCAAGCATTGGCTTCCTCTTTAAGAGTTTATGGTTTCTCCTTTAGTTGAGGGAAAAGGATTACCTCACGGATTGACTCTTTGCCGGTAAGCAGCATCACCAGGCGGTCAATGCCTACCCCCAAGCCGCCGGTTGGCGGCATTCCGTACTCCAGTGCCTGGAGAAAGTCCTCGTCAATGGTCTCAGCCTCCCCCTTCTGCTCACTCTGCCTTAGAAAACGCTCTCTTTGCTCCAGGGGGTCATTGAGTTCAGTAAAGGCGTTGGCAATTTCCATCCCGCCGACGAAGGCTTCAAAGCGCTCAACAGTGTTCTCGTCACCGGGCTTTCTTTTTGCCAGAGGCGACATCTCAATCGGGTAGTCGAAAAGTATGGTAGGCTGAATTAGATTTGGCTCGACAAAGGTTGAAATCAGTTCATCAACCAGCCGTCCCCGGTCTTTCCCGAGGTCAACCTCAAGTCCCATCTCCTGCATCTTTGCCCCTAATGAATCGGCATCAGGATACTCATTATAGTCAATGCCAGCGTAATCTATTATTGCCTGACGCAAGTCTAATCTTTGCCAGGGTGGCTTAAATCCAATTAAGCTCTGGCCAAACTGGACCTGGTCGGTTGACAGAACCTCCTGACAGACGGAGGAGACCATCTCCTCAAGCATCTTCATGACGTCGCTGTAGTCAGCGTAGGCCTGGTAGCTTTCAAGCATGGTAAACTCGGGGTTGTGCTTGGTTGAGATACCCTCGTTGCGGAAGACGCGCCCAAGCTCATAGACCCGGTCCAGGCCGCCGATAATGAGCCTCTTTAGGTGGAGTTCCAGGGCGATGCGCAGGTATAAATCGCGGTCAAGGGCATGGTGATGGGTGATAAAGGGCTGAGCCAGGGCTCCCCCGGCCTGCGGCTGCAGTATCGGCGTTTCCACCTCCACAAAGCCACGCCCGTTTAGGAACTGGCGCAGGGCGGTGATAACCCGGCTACGCACCACGAAAATCTCTTTTGCCTCGGGGTTGGAGATGAGGTCAAGGTAACGCTGGCGGTAACGGGTGTCAACATCACTAAGACCGTGCCACTTTTCCGGAAGAGGCCTGAGCGATTTAGAGAGCAGGGTAAAATCCTCCACGCCAATGGTAGGTTCGCCACTTTTTGTTCGCAGCACCCTGCCGCTAATGCCAATAATATCACCGATATCCAGTTCGCCAAACAGTTCACGCTGTTTCTCGGCAAAACCAGCGTTTCGGAATAAAAGCTGAATCTTCCCTGAGCTATCGCAAATATCAACGAACGAACTCTTGCCCATCAGACGCCTGGCCATAATCCGTCCGGCAACACTGACCCTGTCATCATTACCTAAACCTTCTTCCTGCTGCTTGAGCAAGGCGACTGCCTCCTGGGCGGTATGACTCCGGTGATAGTGCTGGGGATAGGGATTAATACCCTGAGCACGCAGGCGGTTTAGTTTTTCTTTTCTTTGCTCCGAGATACGCTCCAGTCTTGATGTCATCTATCTATTATCCTTAAGTTTAAGATGAGTTTAACCCAGTATTAGTGGCATGCCAATACGCTTCTTTGTTCTCTCAAAGTATCAAGCCAGGCGGCTGACTTGACCTCTCTCTCCAAAAGGTACCTGAGGTAGTCCTTCATTACCGCCTCAAGCCCTCTCGATAGCGTCTGGTCAATCTTGAGCCGATTTGAGACAGTCCAGTTATTGTTTTGCAGAAACCTCAGCACTTTAAGGGTATTGACTGATAACGGGCGGGTGGAAAACTCGCTTTGAGCACAGTTTGAGCAGAGCATGCCACCAGCCGCCGAACTAAATGAGTTAGTTATCGGCATAAGTGCCTGGTTACATAAAACACAGTGCTCAAGCTGAGGCCGATAACCAACCTGGCTAAGCAGGTTAATTTCATAATAACGCAACACCAGCTCCTTATCACTGTCCTCACAAAGGTGTTCCAGAGTCTCAAAGAGTAACTTAAACAACGGATGATTCTCAATATGGTCAGCGGTAAACTGGTTGACCAACTCGGTTATGTAAAGGGCACATGAGGTAAGCCACAGGTCACTCTTAAGCGGAAGAAAACTGGTGATGGTCTGAGCGCCGGTAACGGTATCAAGGTTTCGTCCCCGAGCCAGCCAAACCTGACTATGAGTTAAGATCTCCAGGTGTCCGGCCAGCTTGCTCCTGGGACGACGCACCCCTTTGGCAACGGCTTGAATCTTACCTGAGTGAGGAGTATAGAGGGTAAGAATTTTATCCGCTTCACCGAGCTTAACCCGCTTGATTATGATGGCTTCAGTCTGATAATTTCTTGGACTAGACATTGATGGTTTTCTTTATAAATTTAAACTCATCGGGTTTCCTGTATCTTCTTTTTAGCAGGATGTCCCTTTCTTTCAGCAGGCAGGCTCGGTTATGAGCTATAGCTTGACTGTAATCCCCCTTTCTCCAAGCCAGCATGCACAGCAATCCCTTATCATTACATGGGTCATCGTAGTTGGGGATAACCAGTTCTCTAACCACTCTGGCTTTGGACTCACGCGCCTCTTGAAGTTCACCATCAAAACCAATCTCCCGACCAAGTCGGTTAAACAGAACGCCCTGCTCAAAATTGGCGTTGAAGGCATAAAAAGGTCTCTCAAGCCGCTTGACAGTCTCTTCACCTCTCCGACACAGTTCCTCCAGTGCTTCAGCACCTTGGGCACAGGCAATATTGAGACCATCCTTATTGATATAGCCGAAGATAACCATTTCAATATCCTTATATTGCCTTGAATCCTGATAGCGATAGTCAAATTCCCCAACCGTTTCAAGGTCAATTATGGTGCCTTCAAAACCTGAGTTTATTTCTTCTTTATATTCTATTAACATCGGTTAGTCTAAAACTCCTGTCTCCCCTCGATGGCATGGGTCAGGGTAACGTCATCGGCATACTCAAGCTCAGTCCCGTAGGGAAGCCCCCTGGCCAGCCGTGTAACCCGGATGCCGAAGGGCGAAATGAGTCTGTTTAAATACATGGCGGTGGCTTCCCCCTCAACATTGGGGTTGGTCGCCAAGATAACCTCCTCTATCCTGTCCACCTTAAGCCGCTCCAAAAGCTGGTCAATCTTCAGGTCATGGGGCCCTATACCCTCGGTGGGCGCCAGGGCACCGTGGAGCACATGATAAAGCCCGTGATAGATTCCGGTATGTTCCAGCGCCAGGATATCCTGTGGCTGCTCGACAACACAGATTTTGCCGCGCTCACGCTGGTCGCTCTGGCAGATTAGGCAAGGGTCGGTATCGGCAACATTAAAACAAACCGAGCAGAGTCTGGTTTTCTCTTTGACTCCAAGGATGGCATCGGCCAGCGCTCTGGTCTGTTCATCAGGGGCATGGAGTAGATAATAGGTAACTCGCTGGGCACTTTTGGGCCCGATGCCAGGCAGTTTAGCCAGCTCTTGAATAAGCTCATGTATCACTCTCGAGGTAGGAATAAAAGTCCGGTCCAATCTAAAAGCTCTCCTTATTTAATTCAAGTTAGCCCGGGTATCTTGAAGCCGCCAGTTAAGCTGCCCAAACGCTTGGCAGCCAGCTTCTTAGATTTCTCAATCGCTTCGTTTGTTGCTTTAAGCAAGATGGCTTCCAGTTTATCCAGTTTAGCTGGGTCTATTTTTTCAGGTGAGAGTTTAATCTGCTGTATTTTTTGCTGACCATTAATGGTAATTTTAACGGCGCCCTTGCTTGAGTCAACCTCGATGATGGTTTGAGCCAACTCCTTCTGGGTTTGCGCCAGTTTGGTTTTAAGTTCGAGGGCTTGAGCGAGCATTGCTTTATTCATTTTTCCTCCGTATCTATAATCTGAGCGCCCAGTTTTTGTGCCTCCCGCACCAGATGGTTATCTCCCGGCTGGAAAACACAGCGTACTTGGCAGGAGTGTCCCAAGTAGTGACTTAAAATTTTTTCGACTATTCTTTGATTTTCACTTTCTTCAATCTTTTCCTTATGGTAGAGATACTTAAAGGCTAAGACCACGGTATCGTTTTCAAAGGCTACCGGTTTGATCCCAGCACTTCTTAAAATGGCAATGGCCGGGCTTCTCTTGGTATCCTCCGGGGCCTGGGCAGTAACCTGTTTCCAGTTTGATACCAGCTCTTCAATTTCTCCACCCGGCGGGGGTGGGGTGAAAGCAGCCTCTAAAGTAGTCTCTATGGCAGGAGTAAGGTCACTGACTGGCTCGGACCGGGCCGGCTTATTTTCAAAAACAGGTGGTGTCGGCGGCGAAGTAAGCACTTCCGATGACTTCACAATTTTCGGCTTACTTTGAGCGCTGTGGCTCTCCTCCCCTGCAGCTAGGATAGAATCAACCAGTGCCAGTTCGAGGGGCAGGGTTGAATTACTATCAAGCCCAAACTCAAGTTGACCAAAGAGCTTAACCGTCTTCAATATCTGATTTAAGGAAGCCCTGGAGGCCAAGCCTTCAAGCTCAGTCATGTCTTCCGGAGTAAAATCCAAGCCCTCCCCGGAGCCAGCCTTTACCAGTAGTAGCCCTCTAAGGTATTCCACCAGTTCCCGATTGAATTGCCGCAAATCCAGCCCGTCACTATTGACCTGGTGAACCGTGGTCACTGCCGCCTGAATGTCACCCTCAATGATGTGACCTACCAGCTCTCTGGCTCGCTTATCGCCGGCAATGCCCAGGATAGCCTGCACCTGCCCAAGACCAATTTCAGAGCCATAGTAGGTTACTAGTTGCTGCAAGATATTTTCGGCATCCCTGAGGCTACCAGTAGCACTCCTGGCGATAAGCCGCAGTGCTTCCGCCTCGATTTCGATTCCCTCAGCATTACCGATCTGGGTTAACTTCGATGTGATATCTGTTTGGGAGAGACGCCTGAAGTCAAAACGCTGGCACCGGGATATAATGGTCGGCAGAACTTTATGGGTTTCCGTCGTCGCCAGTACGAAGATGACATGGGGTGGTGGTTCCTCTAATGTTTTAAGCAGAGCATTAGCGGCATCAGGGGTGAGCGCATGAACCTCATCAATAATATAGACCTTGAAGCGGGCCTGGTTCGGGGCGTAGTTTACCTTCTCCCGCAAAGCCCGGATTTCGTCAATCTTGCGGTTTGAGGCGGCATCAATCTCAATTACATCCAGAGCCCGGCCTTCAGTTACCGAAAGACACATCGAGCAGGTGTTACACGGCTCCCCCTGACCGTTATTAAGACAGTTTATTGCCTTAGCCAGAATTCGCCCGGTGCTGGTCTTACCGGTTCCCCGGGGACCACAGAAAAGATAGGCATGAGAAGTACGGCCGCTCTTAAGGGCATTTAAAAGCGTCTTGGTAACATGCTCCTGGCCAACTACCTCAGCTAGGGTCTGGGGACGCCATTTACGATAAAAAACCTCAGAAGCCATCTTTTTACTATTATACTCCATATCATCCGGTTTCCAAAGAGTCTCGAGCCGATAATAGATATATTTTTGAAAAACCCCAAACCTTTACCGGGTATTAAAGTTCAAAGGCGGTAAGATATAACCTCATCTAAAGGAAGTCGTCCCGAAACTGAAACCCCCTCCCGAGAGAGCGGGAGGGGGTAAACCCGACTTTGGAGAGAACTGACTGGGGGCCCTGGTTACAGTAGCGAGGGCACATCCTTGGATAGCTCTTCCAGTTCCCTGAGTTTGTCCTCGACTTGGGCTTGTCGCTTCTTAACATCCTGCATAAACTCAATTGAGTGGCTGTAGTACCGCTTGACCTTCTCGACATCGCTTAATTCAGACAGGATGATGGTGACATCAAGCGAGGTTTTTTCCCTGGGATAATCACCATTTCTGATAATCGCCTCAGGGGCAATATCCCTGAGGTAATCTCCGAGTTCCTTGACCAGATCCATATTCATTTCTTTAGCCGGTGCTGACAGGAGATACAAGGCTCTCCCTGAAGCGGCTGGATTACACTTAAGCGAGAGCTCACTTAAAGCCTGATCCATTGCCTGGACCCCTTTGTGGGTTTGAAGACTCTTCTTCCTGAAATCACGCCAAAAGGAGAACTTAAAAGTTGGCATTGGTTCAGTACCATACCCGAGTACGGTCCAACCCACCAGAGTCTGGATTATGTCCCCGGCATCCAGTGTCTTTGCCCCGACATTTTTTGTTTTCTTCTCTTCACCAGCACAGAGCAGGTTGTAGAAGGGTTCCACAATCAAGCTGTTAATCTGGCTCATGTTATTGCGAAGGGAAAAGTCCTTCCTAACATACCTTTGATTATCAACCAGGAACACACAATCAGCCACCGAACCGACTGATTTAAGACAGGTGGCCGAGTTATAGATGGTCCTTTCCTCGGTTGTCTCTTCATGCTCAAAGGGAAGAACAACTAGATTGTATACCGGTTTATCCATATAACGGTCTTTAATGTGCTGGGTTACTATTGGCAAGCACCCGGAGCCGGTACCGCCACCGGCACTACCAATGAGCAAGAAAGCGTCAGTTTCATAAAATCGGCGTACCGTCCTGATGGCATCAATAATTTTATCAGCATCTTCCCTGGCAACTGCGGCACCAAGTTCGTTTATCTTGCCGACACCATGACCGCCGGTCTTACGACCCCCAATCAAGATTCGATGTTGATAGTCAGCGCTGATGGAATTTAACCCGCTTAAGTCAGCGGCATCGGTATTGACCGCAAAAGCCCCGGTAATTATCTCGATGCCACGACGACTGCGCGCCCTTCGGTTAAGTCGGGCAAACTCATCGGCCAGCCGGCTACCACATTGTCCAAAACCAACAACTAAAAATTTCATTTTCCACCTCAATTCCTAGATAAGTGCGGTTATTATAACAACACCACAAAGGGCTGTCAATCCCCACGAAGAAAAATTAATAACCATTCGGGCTATATACTTTAGTACGCCTCAAGAACATCAATTTCAACCCTGGCTTATGTCTTCAGGCCCGCATAGTGAATTTTAATCCCGGCTGACCACAACTTTCGTTCGGCGGCTTAAACGCCGACGCTTCAGTAGATCAAGAAAAGCCTCAACTCGTGTTTTGAGCTGCTGGTTGAGACGAAAGTCATCGTTGCCCTCGAGAGTTAAAATGGGCAAATCCAGGGTATGACGAAAGATGATGTCGCCAATACCCCGGTGGCAGAAGGCCTGAACATAGTGGATAACACCATCAATCTGGCGTCTTTTGATTTGGTTTTTTATGTCCCGCAAACGGTCATAAATAGAATAGGGGTAGGTATATTTAGAATACTGCTCCGCCAAAGAGTTACCCGGCTCGGGCATGGCAAACTGGCGCTGAATTTCATTGAAGACCACTCTGGCACCATTTTCCCTTAAGTAACGGTAGAGGTCCTTACCATAAACCGAAGGCACCCCGATATAGGCTAACCTCAACCAGTCGGATGGGTAGGGCTGCCGTTTGAGGCAGCCGGCGAGTAGAGTCTCCAGTTCACGGCAGTACTGGTGCCAGTCACCATTAAAATCAGAACTTGAGACCAGCCACAGGTGGTTCTCCCAGCCACTTACCTGCCCTTCCCTCCAAGTAAGGTCATCAAGCCTCGAAGCTAGCCTGCGAGCTGGTTCAAGCTCGTCCCGAATTCCATCTGCCGCCTCAAGGTTAGTACCTAAGGTCTCAGCCAGCTCAAGTAACTTTTGCTGCATCGGTTCAGGGGCCGGCTTGTCGGGGTAGGCAAAGGGTATGACACTAAGCCCCTTTAACTTCAAGACCTCCATCAGCATAATGGTATTGGAGCAGTCACCACTGGTAACGCAGAGAACAGTGTTAACGCCGTAATCTAAAGAGACCCCGTAGATTCCCTTAATCCAGCTACAGCAGTTTAGGGGGAAACCGTCCCTCTCAGCGATATTAATCAACCGCTCGGGGTCAGGGTCAGAAATAAAGATATTGTTCAGGTCAACCGGCTCAAGACCAGCGGCGATAAGCACCTCTATCGGAACAGTGGTGGTAATACCGATAGTTTTCATTGTCTTTCATCCACATCCTCTTTGACCCCATACAGTAGCTCACAGGGGAGGTATCTGTCCTTGCCCCAGGCCTCCTTAAGCATTTCAATTCTACTACCATCACTATCACTGGCCAGTATTACATGGTAGAAGGGCGGGTTGGCAAATCCACCGGGTCTAAAATCGACCACACGACGGTAGCCCAAGTCCTTAAGCCCGGCTTTAAATAGCTCGACCAGCCTCAGCCTTACCTCACCTAGCTTTATCTTGCCCTCAAGCCGCTCTTTTTTTATCTCCTGCCACTTTCGGTTGCCATAAAATCTGGTTATTGAAGCCTCACACTCAGGTCTAGTCAGGTTCCGAAGCAGCGCCATTTCCAAGGGGAAGATTATCAGCAGCTCCATCTTATGCCCCTTCCAGTCACCTGAATGGCTAGCCAGCTTTTTAATTAGTGACCAGCGCAGCCTCCGGTAGCCGGGCGGGTCAATCAAGGCGAAACTCGATGATGAGCGAGGAATAAGGTCAAATACCTGCTCTAAAACCCGGTTACCTGCGCAGTTACCAGTTATTATTTCAATGCTGTTCTGGGTACTATAGGGTGCGGTTAGCCCCTCCAGGTTCCGGGCATCCTCAGGGTCTTGAACCACGAAGATATATTTGTCAAATCCGATTTTTGCTTTAAGCACCCTGAGTTCGGAGTCATCAATCTGGCACCTAGTATCCTTACAGATACAGCGACCACACCCGGCATAAAGTTCTACGTAGGAGTGCTTGGTGCTACCCGGCATCTGAGCATAAGCCTCAAGCATGTCAGCGAAGCACTCGAGCTTATGACAGGTCCATTTTTTAATCAGTTTTGGAATCTTGCCTTCCATACTTTACTTTATACCATTTGATTGATAATAAATGGCGTCTCCGTCTTGAAATTTACCTATCGCTCCCCTAGTGAGCAGTAACTCAAGGTGGGCCAGGGTCTCAAGTACCGCCAACCTTTTATTCCACGAATTGAAGTCTCGATAATTAGTCCCGTTACCACCTCCCCAGGTGAGTTCAGTGGCAATCTGGTAGGCAGTTTTAGGCTTGACCTCAAGCATCTTGAGTATTTCCAGGTTTCTTCGTTCATGGTGCCTAATAAGTTCCCTAATCCTCAACTTCAGGCCGCTGAAGATATCTTCATGCCCAGGCAAGATGAGATTAACCTCAAGCTTACTCACTTTATCAAGTGAACTTAAATAGTCATCAAGCGGACTCGGGCTTGATTGAGGATGGAACCCGACATTAGGGGTAATGGTAGGCAGGATATGGTCTCCTGAGATGAGAATTTTTTGCTTCGGCTCATAGAGGCAGATGTGCCCCGGCGAGTGTCCCGGTGTCCAGATTACCCTAAAGCTAAACGGCTCAAGACGAATTACCTCGCCACCCTTAAGGGTAACATCCGAGGGGGCCGGAGTGACAAACTTCACCATTTTAGCTGAGGCCTGCTGGAGCTGGGGCAGTTCCTCAATCACCACCCCGTTTCTATGCAGAAAATGCTCCAGTTCCCTAAGCAGGTCTCCCATATTGATGTACCTTGACTCAATCAGGTCTCTCTCCAGATGGTGCAAAGCCAGCCTCGCCCCAGAAAGCCCCTTCAGCTTGCCAATAAGACCGTAGTGGTCAGGGTGAATGTGGGTAACCACTATCTTGAGGATATCTTTGAAGCTGACGCCGGCCTGAGTTAATCCCTTCTTTAAGCAGTCAAAGGCTTCAGCGGTGTTCCAGCCGGTGTCAACCAGAAGGCAGCCGTCCCTGCCCTTAATCAAATAAATATTTACTGAGCCCGGGGACATCCGGTTCGGCAAGGGCAATGGCAACTGGTAAATGCCTGGGATAACTTCGGTCATCTTCCCCACCCTTTGAGATTGTAGAAAGCCTCAATGCCGGCAAAACCAGCTTTTTTGCCCAGCTCCTCTTCAATTCCAAGCAGGCGGTTGTACTTGGCAACACGCTCCGAGCGGCAGGGGGCGCCAGCTTTAATTAGTCCGGTACCCATAGCTACCGCCAGATCAGCAATGGTGGTGTCCTCGGTCTCACCGGAGCGGTGGCTTACTACCGCCGTCCAGCCAGCACCTTTTGCCATCTTGATTGCCTCTATTGTCTCGGTGAGGGTGCCGATTTGATTGGGTTTAATCAGGATGGAATTGGACGCTTTTAATGAAATGCCTTTTCTAAGGCGCTCAACATTGGTGACATAGAGGTCATCCCCGACCAGCTGAATCCTATCACCCAGCCTACGGGTCAGGAGTTGCCAGCCAGACCAGTCGTCCTCAGCCATCCCGTCCTCAATACTGATAACAGGGTAGTCTTTAGCCCAACTTTGGTAATAACCAGCCATCTCACTACTACTGAGTGAGACCCCTTCCCTTTTAAGGATATACTGACCATCCCTGTAAAACTCGCTTGAGGCCGGGTCCAGGGCAATAAAGCAGTCCTCACCCGGACGGTAACCCGCCATCTGGATGGCCCGTAAGACTGCCTCAATGGCCGCCCTGTTTGACTCGAGGCGCGGGGCAAAGCCGCCCTCATCGCCAACGCCGGTGTCAAACCCTTTATCCTCAAGCACCACCCTAAGGCGGTGGTAGATTTCAGCCCCCATCCTCAGGGCATCGCTAAAACTATCCGCACCCGCCGGTACAATCATAAATTCCTGAAAATCTATGGCATTTGAGGCGTGCTTGCCACCATTTAGGATGTTCATCATCGGCACCGGCAGCACGCTGGCTTCCTCACCACCCAGATAGCGATACAATGGCAGCTTGAGGTAGCTTGAGGCGGCATGGGCTACCGCCAGCGAGGTTGCCAGTATAGCGTTAGCCCCCAACTTTGATTTATCTGGTGTGCCGTCAAGCTCAATCAGTTTTTCATCAAGGGCTTCCTGGCGAGTAGCTTCCATCCCTATTATTGCCTCAGCAACAATTCGGTTAACATTATCTACCGCCTTAAGGACACCCTTGCCCCCAAAGCGGGAGGGGTCTTTATCCCGCAGTTCCACCGCCTCATATTTGCCGGTACTGGCTCCGGAGGGCACTGCCGCCTGACCTTTGGCACCACCAGAAAGCCCGACCTCAACCTCAATGGTCGGGTTGCCCCTGGAGTCTAGGATTTCCCTGGCTTTGATACTCTTAATGGTTGACACCAAAACCTCCATAATCTCAAAGTGAGTCAGGCGGCTAGTCCTTGATTAAGCCCAGAGCAATATTCACGGCTTCGGCCGGGCCTGAGGCAGGGATAATCGAGTTATCCTCCGAGCCATTTTTCAGGAGTGCCCAGGTATCAAGACCAATCACCGGGAGGCCATTCTGCAGGGCATGACCAATCTCAGAGAGGGTGCCGTAGCTGCCACCAACCACAATCACCGCCTGAGCTGATTTGACCACAATCACATTTCTGGCCTCACCCAGCCCGGTAACGATTGGAATCTGGACATAGGGGTTAGCCAGAGCACGGATTTCCCCGGGCAGGATACCAACGGTTATGCCACCCTCCTCTTCAGCCCCACGGCAGGCTGCCTCCATGACGCCACCCAAGCCACCACAGACCAGAATAACACCGTTCCTGGCTAGCTGGCGCCCGACCTCCTCGGCAAGCCTGGCTTCCTCGGCCGAACACTGACCACCACCGATAAGCGCTACAACCCTTTTCCTCACTACCATCTTATTCTATCACCTAAGTTTCAGCCCAGGCAAAGGGCTAGTTGTACCTGTTCATGGCGACAGTAAGACCCTCACTTAGAAGAGAGGAGAGGGCCTCACTCACTCCGGGTAAAACCCGGCTTAGAACCTGCCCTTCTTCAGGAGTAAAGCCACCGAGCACATAGGAAATAACCTCGTCCTCGCTCGATTCTCCTCGATTCTCAGCCAGGGTCGGCCGCCCGATGCCAACCCGGAGGCGAATAAATTCCCGGCTGCCAAGATAGCTGATGATTGAGTCCACCCCTTTATGCCCACCGGAGCTACTGCCCCGGCGGAGACGGATTCTGCCCAACTCAAGGTCAAGGTCATCATGGATAACCACCAAATCATCAAGGCTGATATCAAACCTTTTTACCAGGAGACTGACCGGCCTGCCGCTCTGGTTCATGTAGGTCTGGGGTTTAGCCAGCACCACCCTAGTGCCAGCGATTTGGCCGATGCCGACTTTAGCCTGGCTCTGTCTCTGGCTAAATCGGATCTGGTGCTTTCGGGCAAAGTGACCCAGGCAGATAAAACCCACATTGTGACGGTTCTGGGCGTAGCTTCGCCCCGGATTACCCAAGCCAACGATTAATTTCATTGATTGGTTTCCTCTTCCAGGAGCTTGAGCAAATCCTGCTCGCTCAGTTCCTTAACACCCAAAGCCCGGGCACGGCTCAGCTTTGAGCCGGGGTCGGCCCCGACCACCAGGTAGGTGGTGTTTCGGCTAACATTGTCCTTCGCCGAGCCACCCAGGGCTTTAATCTTTGCCTCAGCCTCCGGCCGGCTGAAGGCTTCAAACCTCCCGGTAATAACAAATTCCTGCCCGGAAAGCGGTAGCTCTTCAGTCGCTGAGACTTCTTCCTCGGGGAGAACACCGGCCCGGCTTAATCTTTCAATGATATTGCGGTTTTCTTCCTGCCTGAAGAAGGTGAGGATGCTATCAGCAATCTTTGAGCCAACGCCGGGGATAGCCGCTAGCTCTTCCCGAGAGGCAGAAGCCAGCCTATCAAGGTTGCCGAAGTGCCCGGCCAGAAGCTCAGCCATCTCCCCACCGATGTGGCGTATCCCCAGGGCAAAGATGAGCCTTGAAAGGGGGCTTCCCTTGCTCCTCTGGATAGCCTCAATGATATTGCTGGCACTCCTGTCAGCCATTCTCTCCAGCCCGAGGAGGTCTTCTTTTTTCAGGTCGTAAAGGTCAGCCACGTTTTTTACCAGCCCTTCTCTAAAGAGCAGGCCTGATTGCCGCTCACCGATTCCCCTGATATCCATCGCCCCCCGGGAGACAAAGTGTTCGATTCGCTGCTGGATTTGAGCCGGACAGACGACATTGGGGCAGTAGTAAGCCGCCTCACCTGGGGTTCTGACTGCCTCGGCACCGCATACCGGACAGCGCTTCGGCATGGTGAATATTCTTTCTTTGCCGCTGCGCTTACTGGCCACCGGTCCAACAACCTGGGGTATCACCTCACCGGCACGCTCCACGATTACCGTATCGCCAATGCGGATATCCTTGCGCCTGATGTCGTCCTCATTATGCAGTGCCGCTCGGCTTATGGTTACCCCACCCACCGAGACCGGCTCAAGGATGGCATAGGGGTTAAGGGTGCCGGTCCGGCCAACGCTGATTTTAATACCCTCAAGTTTGGTGGTGGCCTGAATGGCCGGAAACTTATAGGCAAGAGCCCACCTCGGCTCATGCCCGACGCTTCCCAGCTTCTCTTGCAGTGTAGTTGAATTTACCTTAACTACGATACCATCCGCCTCATAGGGCAGGCTCTCCCTCCTCTCAACCCAGGTCTGGTAATACTTCCCTACCTCTTCAATACTGCCCAGGAGCCGGTTGAGTGGGTTTACCTTGAAACCAAGCGATTTCAAGTATTCCAGGGTCTCCCAGTGAGTCGGCGGGGTTAGGCTCCCTTCCGCCCAGCCTAAAGCATAGATATAGATGTCAAGCGGCCTTTTGGTGGTAATCCGCGGGTCAAGCTGCCGCAGTGAACCGGCGGCAGCATTACGGGGATTGGCAAAAAGGGGCAACCCCTCCCCAGCCCGTTCCCGGTTCAGTTTTTCAAAACCATCTTTGGGGAAGAAGACCTCACCCCGCACCTCAAATCGGGGTGGGGCTTCTCCTGACACAGAGAGCGGAATGCTTCTTATGGTTTTGAGGTTCTGGGTAACATTCTCACCACGAAAGCCATCACCCCGGGTCGCCCCGGTAACGAATTGGCCATCAACATAGGTTAAAGCCACCGCCAGCCCATCGATTTTGTGTTCACAGACAAGGTCAAACTGCTCACCGCCAGCCAGTTTCAAGGTCCGGGTGTACCAGCCGAGCAGTTCATCTTCAGAGAAAGCGTTAGCAAGAGAGAGGAGTGGTTGGGGATGCTCGACAACGCCGAACGCTTCTACCGGAGCCGCCCCGACCCGCTGGGTGGGAGAGTCAGGGGTGATAAGCTCGGGATGCTCCTCCTCCAGTCTCTTTAGCTCCCTCATTAACTGGTCATATTCGGCATCGCTAATCTCGGGGCTATTAAGCACATAGTAGCGGTAGTTATGATAGTTAACTTGAGAGCGCAGGCCTTCGATTCTGATTTTTACTTTATCCAAATCTTGCATCGGGCAATTTTTAATAAGCCTTATTTAAGTAAAATTATTATAGCACAGCTACCCAGAAACGAGATAACTACAGTTAATTAAAACACTTGCCCTGCTTCTAGGCGATAGGGTAAACTTTAAAGGCGGTAAACCCTCCCAGTTAGCAGAGCAGAAAGGAGTGAGGAGCTTGGCTGAGATTCGTCCCTTCAGGGGCATACGCTACAACCAGTCTCTGGTTAAAGACCTCGCCAAGGTTATCTGCCCTCCCTATGATATTATCAGCCCGGAGCTGCAGCGAGAACTCTATCGCAGGAGTGAATATAACTTTGTCCGTCTGGAGAATTGCCTTGAACTACCTCAGGATACGGCCTCGGATAATAAATTTACTCGTGCCGCTGATACACTCAGGCGGTGGCTTGAGGACGGGGTTTTAAAAATTGACCCGGTACCAGTTATCTATCTGCACGACCAGCACTTCACTCACCAAGGGAAGAAACACCGACGCCGGGGCATTACCACCCTGGTCAGGCTTGAGGAATGGGATAAGAGGGTTGTTCGCCCTCACGAAGGGACACTTTCCGGGCCTAAAAGTGAGCGATTAAACCTGCTCTGGACACTCAAATCCAATACCAGCCCAATTCTGACGATGTTCGAAGATGAGGGGACACGGATAACCTCCCTGCTGGCTGGAGAGGAGCTGAAAGAACCAGTAATCGCCATAAGTGGTGCTGATGGCGAAAGGCACCGTGTCTGGGCGATTACTGACGGTGAGGTTATTAATAAGATTAGCACCGAGCTGGCTCTTAAGCCCCTTTATATTGCTGACGGTCATCACCGCTACGAGAGTGCCCTAGCTTACCGCCGGGAAAGACAAGCCGGTTCAACACTTGAGTCAACCGATGGGGCGTTTAATTTTGTGATGATGACACTGGTAGATTTTGCTGACCCCGGGCTTTTGATACTACCACCCCACCGCCTGCTTAAGGGTATCTCAAAACCAGCCCTAAACCAGCTCAGAACGAGGCTTGAAACATTTTTTGAGATTGAGGAATTGCCACTCAATTTCCCGGATGGCTTGAAGCAAATTGATAATATTTTAACTCGTGAGCCAAAATCAGGGGGTGAGGTCAGGCTGGTTCTTTTTGGCCTACCAACCGAGCCTGCCGGGAAAGCAGAACACCTATTGCTATTACGGCTGCGTGCCCTTACCACAATAGCATCGATGATGCCCTACTTCCATTCTGAGCTTTATCAGAAACTTGATGTCAGTATTGTTGACCATGTCATCCTGGGTAAACTGCTTGGGCTTGACAGCGATAGTGAGGCGATAACCCTTACCTACAGTTATGACAAACCAGACGCCATAAAGCAGGTCTTGGAAGAGGAATACCAGCTAGCCTTTCTTTTGAGCCCGGTTAAGCCACAAGTAATTAAAGCTGTGGCTGACGAGGGCGACCGGATGCCCAAGAAATCTACTTATTTCTATCCCAAACTGCCCTCAGGACTGGTATTCCATCACTGGGAATAGCTAATCCCCTTTTGCTACTGACTTGAACATCTGCTGGCTAAAGGTAACGCTCCTAGCCAAACCTGCCGTTCGGTTTTTAGTCATTAAAGCAAGATGACCCCCACTACGTAAGGCAGCAGAGCCAGTGAGGCCAGTGCCGGGTGCCCACGTCGCGTCTTATTATGGCTGTCCCAGCAGAAGAGATAGTTAGCCAGTCCAAACGACAATATCCCACCGGCTAGCAAGATGAGGACTGACCAGAGCGGGTCAAAAGCAGCAGCTTGATTCTGGGTTAACCCTTGAAAGGCATTCATAGCGTGAGTAGCCGGAAACAGTAGTGCAACCTTGCCGAGCGCACCGGGCAGCATGCTGTAAGGTATCATCAGTCCGCCTATGAGCATTGATGGCAAGAAGATAAGTTGCGACCACAGCACAATGGCACGCGTACTGGATGAAATGACACTGATCAGCATGCCAAGTCCGGCATGGGCGAAAACCGCCAGCAAGAAGAACAGGATAAAACCGCCCCAGTTGACAGGTGGCGGTGCGCCGAAGAACAGGGGCGCTGTGGCAGTTATTATCGCAGCAACAATCACCATGTGCAATATGGTTGTCAGCGCTGGTATGGTCAGGATCGAGAGTGCCGGCACCCCGTTTATCTTGTAACTGCGAAAGATGCCGGCTTCCCGAGCCGCTACCAGTGGGTTGGGCAAGCTCAGTATCGTACCAGACAGGATGGCGATGATTATCATGGCCGGGATTATAGTCTCGGCAAAATCCGGATTGAGCTCGGTCATAAGGAACCCCAACATACCATATAGGCCTAGCGGGAAGAGATAGTTCATCAAGAGCTGAGTTCTGTCACGAATCCCCGTGCGGAACTCAAAGGAAAAATGGCTGGCAAAGGCGTTCATTGGTTATCCTCTGTGCCCGTGATTTCCAGAAAGCGCTCCTCAAGAGATGGACGCTCTACTCTCAAATCAATCAGCGTGTCACCCTGCGCCTGGATGTGGGCGATAACGGCCGAAACCGTGGGTCCGGGGTCAGTGCTGTAATAGATGGCATAGTCATCTTTGAACGCCTGCTGGCTGACAGCCGGAAAGGTAGGGCTAAGTTCGGACAGACTGGCACCTTCCGTGCGAACCGAGATTTTAGTGAGGCCAGCACCAGTTGCGGTCAGTTCACGCGGGGTGCCCGTGGCGGCAATTCTACCACGCAATAAAATAGCGACACGGTCAGCCATCTTCTCTGCTTCCGCCATGTCGTGAGTGGCCAGAATAATGGTGGTACCGCCAGTCTTTAGTTCGCGCATCAGGTCATGCAGTTCATTGCGCGATGGGACGTCAAGGCCGGCTGTCGGCTCATCCAGAAACACAACCGGCGGGTTATGGGCCAGTGCTATAGCCAATGCCAGACGTCGCTGCAGGCCGGTAGAAAGCATATGGTACTGTACCCTCATTTTGTCCGATAGCCCCAGACGCTCTAGTAATTCATAACGGGGGGCTACCTCATGATAAGCGGAAAAAAATCTCATTGCCTCGTCGACACGCATGCTGTCCGGGAGCCCCGAGGTTTGTAATTGCACTCCAATCAGGTTACGCAGCTTGCGCGATTCTCGGGCAGGGTCAACGCCCATTATCTGTAAAGAACCGCCGTCCGTACTACGTAACCCTTCAAGGCTTTCCAGCGTACTGGTCTTACCGGCTCCGTTGGGCCCCAGGAGACCAAAGATTTCCCCACGCTGCACCTCAAAGTTAATACTGTCCACGGCCACAAAATCGCCGTAGACCTTTCGGAAGTCTTTGACTTTAATGACAGAGCCGTTCATGACATCCTCTCCTCCCCTAAGTGATTTCGGGTACTCGTTGTTATAACTTAACCACTTTGGCAGTTTGGACATCGGGGAGGGCCAGTATCTGCTGGCGCTGTTTTTCTGGCAGTGGTTCATCTAAGGCTAATATCATCAGGGCTTGACCCCTTGGCTTTAAGCGACCGAGGTACATATAGCTGATGTTGATGTCGGCATCACCGGTTATCTTGCCCACGGCTCCGATGAGTCCGGGACGATCGCGGTGGTCAGAAAAGAGGAAGTAACCGCCGGTAGGCACAATGTCAATCCAGTACTTATTCACCTGGACAAGGTGCGATTCACCACGCATTACGGTGCCGGCAACACTGGTAATTCCGGTAGAAGTGGTAGCCTCGACAGTAACCAGGCTGGAGTAGTTTTCGCACTCGGCCCTTTTTTGCTCCACTACCTTAAGCCCTCGCTGGGCAGCCACAAGGTTGGCATTGACCAGATTAATCCGTTCTTCACTGACACGCTCAAGTAACCCCCTGAGGATGGATGCCTTGAGGGCATTGGTATCGTAGCTGGAAATATCACCCTCATATTTAATCTGGATTGAGTTTAACTGTCCCTCAACCAACTGGCTTATAAGCTGTCCGAGGGTAGTACCAAGCTTCATGAAAGGCGCCAAGACTGGCAGCATTTCCGCCGGGATAAGCGGAGCATTAACCGCATACCGGGCTGGTTTACCCTCGAAAACATCAATAATTTGCTCGGCGATATCTACCGCGGCACTAGCTTGAGCCTCAATAGTGGAAGCCCCCAGATGGGGGGTGACGATAATGTTGTCATCCTCAAAAAGGACGCTCTGGGTGGTTGGTTCGCTAGGAAAGACGTCAATAGCGGCACCGGCCAATTTCTTCTCTTTTACTGCCTTGGCCAGTGCCTTTTCATCAATCAGCTCACCCCTAGCGGTATTAATAATTCGGGCTTGGGGCTTGACCAAAGCCAGTTCCCTGGTGCCAATCAGTCCCTTGGTTGACGGCACCAGCGGTGTATGGAGGGTGATAAAATCAGATTCCCTCAGCAGTTCCTCAAGAGAAACAAGCTTAACCTGGAGGTTAGCGGCGTGGTCGCTGGAGATAAAGGGGTCATGGGCAACAAGTTTCATCTCAAGGCCTCGGGCCCTTCTGGCTACCTCTGAACCAACATTACCCAAACCAATAATCCCAAGCGTTTTACCCCGCACCTCAGTGCCTATGAAGGCGCTCCTCTGCCACACCCCTGATTTGAGGATTGCATTAGCCTGAGGGATGTGGCGGGCAAGTGCCAGCATCAGGGCAACGGCATGCTCAGCCGCCGAAATAGTGTTGCCAGTCGGGGCATTAACGACGATGACACCGTGCCGAGTGGCGGCTTCAAGGTCAATATTATCAACACCAGTGCCGGCTCGACCGATAACCTGGAGCTTCCTCCCGGCGGCAATGACCTCAGCGGTAACCTTGGTCTGACTGCGCACCGCCAGTGCCTCATAGTCGCCGATAATAGCAATGACTTCCTCCGGCTTTAAGCCTAACTTAACGTCTACCTCAGCGTGCTGACGCAGTTGCTCAATACCTTCTTCAGCAATTGAGTCGGTTACTAGGACCTTCATCCTTAACTTGAACCTCCGAACCCAACCCTGGGTAAGGTCGCTCTCAGTGCCTCAATAACCTCGGCGATGTCCTCTTCAGTTACCCAGCCGAGGTGACCAATGCGAAATATCTTGTCAGCCAGTGACTGCTGCCCACCACTCAGGGTAACTTGATACTCTTCCCTCAAAATTCGCCGCAGTTTACCGACGTCAAGACCATCAGAGATGGCGATGGCAGTCACCGTATTGGAGGCATGGCTCTCTTCAGCAAAAAGGGAGAGCCCGAGCGATTTGACGCCATCTCTAGCCGCCTGCCCCACCCGGGCATGACGGGCGATGATACTGGTTAGACCCTCTTTGAGCATCATTTCCAGTGAAGCCGTCAGTGCGTATATAATAGAAAGCGCCGGCGTGAAGGGGGGTTGCCCCTTCTCTAAATAGCTTCTGTATTTGGCAAAATCCCAGTAGAATCGTGGCATCCTGGCGTTCTCATACGCCTGCCAGGCTTGCTGGCTGACACTTATCATGGCCAGCCCCGGCGGCGCCATCCACCCCTTCTGGGAACCACTAATGGCAACATCGCACTGCCACTTATCCACTGGCAAGTCAATTAAACCGAGACTGCTGATGGCATCAACCAGAAGCAGTTTATCAAACTCCTTAACGACCAGGCTAATAGCCTCAAGGTCGTTGGTAACACCGGTTGAGGTTTCGTTATGGGTTACCAGCACCGCCTTGATTTTGGGGTCAGCCTTAAGGGCCTGGCGCACCTCATCAGGGTCAGCCGCCTTACCCCACTCAAACTTGAGTGGAATTACCTCGGCGCCGAACTCCCGGGCGATGGTGGCGAAGCGCTCCCCGAAGACACCAACTGACACCGATAACACCCTGTCCCCGGGGGAGAGGGTATTAACAATGGCAGCTTCCATACCACCGGTGCCGGAGGCGGTGAGCAAGAAAAGGTCATTCTCGGTCTGGAACAGCTCCTTTAGATGAGCCGTTACCCCAAGCAGTATCTGACCAAATTCCTCACCGCGGTGATTTATCATCTGTCTGGTCATCGCCTGAAGCGCCTCATCAGGCAAGGGTGTCGGTCCTGGAATACGTAGCTGCGTCATTTCTTCCTCTCCTTTGCTGTATTAGCAATTAGTATATCAAGCTCAAGCCTTAAAACCAACTACTAACTACAGGCTCGTCCGACCGCCATCAACACTCATGGTCTGACCGGTGATACCACCTGACTCACCCGAAGCTAAAAACACCGCTGTCCAAGCTATCTCCTCAGCAGTAACCAATTTCGCCAGGGAAGCCCGGCTGGTCAACTGCTTGGTTATTTCCTCTTCCGCTACCCCCAAAGCCTTAGACCTGGCTCTGATGACATTTTCAATTCGCTCTCCATAAACGGGACCAGGGGCAATACAGTTAACCCGGATGTTATTTTCACCCACCTCCATTGACAGTGTCTGGGTAAAGCCAATCAGGCCCCATTTGGAAACGGTATAAGGGCTCCTGAAGACCATACCCTGCCGGCCGGCAAGTGACGAGATGTTAATGATACTGCCACTCCCACGCGGAATCATATCTTTAAGCACTTCCCTTGAACAGAGCATCACCCCGGTAAGGTCGACGGCGATGGTCTGGTTCCAGTCCTCAAGCTTGAGGTCAACCACAGCCGCCGTCGGGCCAGCAATACCGCTGTTATTAACCAGTATATCCACCCTTCCATATTCGCTTAAAGTCTGAGCCACCATCTCTTTTACCCGGCTCTCATCGGCAACGTCGGTCTTGAGAGCAATGGCTTGACCGCCCCTACCTTTAACCTCACTGGCCACCGCTTCCAGATTAGCCAGGTTTCGGGAAGCTAAAACCAGGGCGGCACCCTCACTTGAAAAAGCCAGGGCAATCGCCTTGCCGATACCAACTCCCCCACCGGTAATGATAGCGACCTTATCCTTAAGTCTCATTTCCCCTTCCTTTCATAGTAGATTCCAGCCCCCCCGGACAGTTAACCTTCTTCATCAGCTTTAATTACCCGAGCAAAACGAAGCCTACCCACCTTAATAATACTGCCACTTTTGATAGGGGCAATGACTTCGGTTACCTTCTCACCATCGATACTGACGGCGCCCTGCTTAATCAAACGATTAGCCTCGCTGCGACTCCTGGCTAGCCCAGTTTTCACCAATATATCAGTAAGGTTAAGAGTGGTTAAAGTGAGACGATATTCTTTGATTTCCTCCGGTATTTCCCTCTTCTGAAAAACTTTAGTGAAATGCTCCTCAGCTAAAGCGGCTTCTTTCTGGCTGTAGAGCTGGGTGATGATTTCCCTAGCCAGACGCTTTTTAAGGTTCATTGGATTTACCGTTTGCTCATCAAGCTGTTGCTTAAATTCCTCAAGTTCCTCCTCGGGGACATCAGTTACCAGCTCAAAGTACTGCAGAATAAGGTCGTCAGGAATGGACATTGTCTTGCCGTAAACTTCAGCCGGCGGTTCGGCAACACCAATATAGTTGCCTAAACTTTTGCTCATCTTTTGAGTGCCATCGGTGCCGGTGAGGATCGGCACCAGGAAAACCTGCTGCGGGCGCTGTCCACCCATTGATTGCAGTTCCCGACCAACCAATAGGTTAAACTTCTGATCGGTGCCCCCGAATTCAACGTCAGCCTCAATCACCACTGAGTCATAGGCCTGAAGGAGCGGGTAGAGCATTTCGGCAATTGAAATCGGCCGTCCGGCACTGTAACGGTTACTGAAATCCTCTCGGGCCAGGAGCTGCGCCACGGTAAATCTACTGGTCAGCTTGATGACATCACCTAGGGTAAATTTACCGAACCATTCACTTTGCCACCTGACCTCGGTCTTATCTTTATCAACCACCTTAAAAAACTGCTGCATGTAGGTTTCGGCATTAGCCCGAACCTCTTCCGCAGACAGCATTGGCCTGGTGACTGAAACACCACTCGGGTCACCGATTTGGGCGGTCCAGTCCCCGACAATTAGGACCACCTGATGCCCCAGTTCCTGGAACTGGCGCAGTTTCTTTAAGGCAACCATGTGCCCGAGGTGAATATCCGGGGCGCTTGGGTCAAAGCCCTCTTTCAGGCGCAGTTTTTTGCCTGAGTGCAAGAGCTTTACCATCTCTTCTTCAACGATGACCTCAGCCACCCCCCGCTCTAAAAGGCGACGCATATCTTTATCGCTTATTGTCTTTCTGCTGCCATCCATCTTCATTTTTACCCTGACAATATCGCCCTGCCCTGTCTTATATCCTCAACAATCTGCTTTTTCAGTTCCTCGATACCCTCAAATTTTTTCTCCTCACGGAGTCTCGCAAGGAAGGTAATCCTTAAATCCCGTCCGTATAAGTCACCGTTATATTCAAGAAGATGAACCTCCACAGTAGGCTCGTTTAAGCCGAAAGTCGGACGCCTGCCAATGCTGGTCACCGACCGGTAGCTTTTATCATCAACATAGGCCCAGGTAGCGTAAACCCCATCCTGGGGGAGTGCCTGCTTGGGGTTTATCCCCAGGTTGGCAGTGGGAAAACCCAGTTTTACACCCCAACCCGTCCCTTTTACCACCTCACCTTCAAGACTGAATGGACGACCGCTAAGCTTGGTAACCCGTTTCATATCTCCCCCGGTCAGGGCATTTCGGAGTGCGGTGCTACTGACTACCTCACCATCTATCTTCAATGGTGGCACCACACTCAGGCTAAAGCCCATCTCTTGTCCCAATTCCTTAAGCTCCGAAGCGTCAGCCTCTTGACTGCGACCCAAGGTCGTGTCAGAACCAATCACCAGCCCTCGCATCCGGAGATGTTTTTTAAGTAGCCCAAGAAACTCCCGGGCGCTAAACTCGGCTAACTTGCGTGTAAAAGACAGGATAACCACCGAGTCAACACCCGTATTTTTGAGCAGGTTAACTCGCTGATTAAGGTCAGTTAAAAATAACGGCCTGGTTTGAGGCGCCAGTACCTGTTGTGGATGCTGATGAAAGGTTACCACCAAGCTGGGCAGGTTTTGCGTCCTTGAAAGCTCCACCAGCCTGGAAAGTAGATGATGGTGACCGAGGTGGACACCATCAAAAACCCCGATGGTTAGTATCGAGTCCTGGCTCGGCGACTGATTTGCTAACTCTGCCTCTACCCCCATAGTTCTTTACCTATCACATTACTGAAAAAACTTAAAATTGGGTTCCACAGAACACACAAAGGGGGGTTAAAATAACCCGAGCAACCTACTGGCCGAAGTATTCTTAAATACTAGCATAAGCCTGCTGGAGCGTCAACCACTGTCGGTATTTAGCGGTCAACCGATTTTATGTTATACTGTTTAAACTAACGCCGTTTTAAAGATGACACCAGGAGGAAAAAGATGTTAGTCCGGGATGTGATGACCAAAAATGTAGTCACCGTCTCTAGAGACACTTCAGTTGGGGAAGCCCAGAAAATTATGAAGGAACACAATTTTCGCCGTCTCCCAGTGGTGGATGGGGATAAACTGGTAGGTTTAGTAACTGAAGCCAGACTGGAGCGCGTTAGACCCCGGACTACCACCCCCCTTCTCTGGCAAATCACCTATCTTGTATCTCACACCACCGTTAGTGATGTCATGCGCAGGAAGGTGGTTAAGGTCAAACCCACGGACACCGTGGAACAGGCAGTGGCTAAAGCTCAATCAGCCAAGGTGGGAACACTGGTTGTCATTGACAGGGGCGAAATCGTCGGTATTTGTACCACTAACGATTTCTTCTACAGGATTGTAAACCCAACGCTAGGTCTGGGTGAATCTGGTAGCCGGCTTTTTGTGCCCGATGGCGGCAACGGTAAATCAATCGTCGAGATTACCGCTTTAACCAACCGCCTGGGGATAGAGATAAAGATGCTCTGGGCGATACCCTCCCCCACCGGTGAGAAGGATTTAACCTTCCATCTTGAGACCGAAGATGCTTCAAGTCTCATCAACGAGCTTGAGAAGCTGGGTTATAAGGCAAACATCGTGCCCCGGCAGTTTTCGAAATAGTTAAACCGGTGGATTTACGCAGGCTGGCGGCCATTGGAAATTCCTACGGATATTTCCCGAGAATGGGTCAAATTCCAGGGTCTTTCATTACTTCAGACTCTAGGCCCTCTAAATCTCGCAGTGTTGATATGTACCTGAGACCACGTCTCAGGATTTGATAAACCATAAAGGGCATAATTACTTCATAGATGTGGTGTTTTGAATTACCATAATAAAATGGTAATTCAACCGGGTGCTCAGGATAAAACTCGATGATGCTACGTTTGCTCCAGTTGAGATGGGAGGGATTGCACCACTCATCAGGCGTCGTAGCCGCTATGCTGGCACAAACCCAGGGACGCACTTCATAGATTAAACACCTGTTATCATGTAAAAACGGGCAAGGAATACCCAGGCTTTTATAGACAATAGCCTGTTTCAGGTAAGCCTCCCGACTCTCCTCGGTTAAGCCGGAGTTACACATCTGGTTAAAAAGTCGGACGAGTTTATCAACCTCGGTTTTGTTCTCATCCAGTTGTGCCTGCCACTCTTGATACTGCCGGAGAAATGTCTCCAGAATTCCTTCGTTTTGGTAGAGATAATAAACGATAGCCTCACATTCTCCCAGGGATGCTGAGATGTTATCCATACAGCAGAAGGTACACCCTATATGACAGGTAACGGTCTCACCTTTAGCTTGAGCGGATTCCAGTTGTTGCTGTTCAAATTTATTAAAAAGTGTTTTCTTATGCACTATATATCGAATACAGAACCCTTCTCTCTCTTGGCCGATTGAGCCCTGGTAGGCAATCTCCCGGTTGAGCTTGAAATAATCTACTTCTTTATCAGCCGGAACTTGAGGGTGAGCCGCAGCGCCACAACACTTCTTGTACTTCTCGCCGCTCCCACAGGGACAGGGGTCATTTCTTCTAATCTTATGTCCATCTTGCATTTGTCAATACCAACCAACATCCACAGTTTTGATTTCAGCCGAAAGCCACTAAGGGACATGTCCGGCTAACAGTACCATGGTTTGAAGTGTTTTATTATAACACAGGCCTATTCGACTTTAAGGTTACCCACAGGGTCATAGCGCCTGCCTGCTGCCACTGCACCGAAGCAACCTACGGTTTAATAGAGCCATCAGATAGTCTTTCTTTTCCATATCAGGTATAATTTCAGTTGAAGTTAATTGCCAGTGTAGCTCAGTGGTAGAGCAGCGGTTTCGTAAACCGCCGGTCAAGAGTTCGACTCTCTTCGCTGGCTATCTTCAGTCAAGGGTACGATTTAGGTAGTGAGAAGGGCCGATGAGAGGTCTGGCCATACGTTTCCTGCAAAGCGCTGTTGACCGACTGCTCGGTGTTGATAGCCAGCGAGTTTTAAACGACAAAGCGGGGTTCAAAGTTGTAAGCGATGACCTTGCGGCTAAAATGAGAACCATCGTTGACCAGCTCAAGATAGAATCCTTTATACTTCGTAATAAGTCGAGGGGAGGCAGGTAAATGGTCCGAGAAAACTTGGTTCGGGTGCCAACTGAGGATAAAAATCTCGAGCTGGGGTGGGAAAAAGGTCTTTGCGGCGTGTGCCCGGCTGGTTGCTGGGTGGAAGCAGGTCTTAGGGATGGCAGATTGGTAGATATCAGGCAGGACTCAAATCACACCCTTGGGATGGTCTGCCGACGCGGGCAGCACGCACCCGAGATCGTCTATTCCGAGCACCGCCTAAAATACCCTATGAAGCGGGTTGGGCCCAAAGGTTCCTGTGAATTTGAGCGAATCCCCTGGGAGCAGGCTTATGACATTATTGTGGAGAGGCTGAACCAAACTAAGGAAGAATCGGGTCCGGAGGCGGTAGCCATCTACACCGGGCGTGGCGCTAATGAGCTATCCCTATGTGACATGTTCCAACCGAAAGGGGTGGTAGTATCATCGGCATCTAACGTACTTTTTCCATTCGGTTCACCCAACACCATGGGTGTGGGAGCACTCTGCTATGTCTCCCTCCACATGATTGCGCCCCACGTAACCATGGGCCGAATGCAAATCAACATGTTCGCCGATATTGAGAACGCCGAGATGATAGTGGTCTGGGGCACAAATCCGGCCACCGATTCACCCCCGGTAGACATGGGGCGGCTGGAAGCGGCTGCCTCAAGGGGCGCCGACATCGTGGTCATTGACCCTCGTCGAACAGAGGCGGTGACTCAAGCGGGCGGCCAGTGGGTTCCCATTCGTCCCGGCACAGATGGGGCTCTCGCCTTGAGCATGCTCGAAGTAATGATTGGTGAGGAACTTTACGACGAGGACTTTGTGGAAAACTGGTGCCACGGTTTCGAGGCCCTGAAGAACTATACCCGGCACTTCACGCCCGAAGTAGCCGAGACCATAACCGGGGTGCCGGCGGATACCATTCGAGACCTAGCCCACCGACTCTCAAATGCCGGCGGCGCCTGTCCATTAATGTACACCGGTCTTGAGTATTCCAACAGTGGGGTTCAGTCTGCCCGAGCGATATTAACCCTGTTTGCCCTGTCTGGCCAGCTTGACGTGCCCGGTGGTATCGGGCTTACCATGCTAAACAGTGATTTCCCAATCAATCGCTCCTGTAACCAGGAAAATCCTGACTTAGACCTGGCAGTGGCACGCGACAAATTCCCGATTTATAGCAACTATCGCGGCGAGTGCCACGCCATCGGGCTGGTGGATTCAGTGCTCAAAGGCGACCCGTATCACATCCGGGCTTTAATTATTCACGGCGCTTCCCTGCTCACCTCCTGGCCACAGACCCCCATCTGGCGGGAAACACTTTCCAGACTGGATTTCCTGGTCTGCATTGACCGCCAGCTCACCGCCGACGCCGCTTATGCCGACCTCCTGCTGCCCGCCACCACCATGTTTGAGAATCTCTCCTACATGACCTACGGGCCAATCTTCCGCCTGCGGGAAAGAATAATCGAGCCCCTAGGGGAAGCCCGCAACGACTACCTTATTATGGCCCAACTGGCCAAGCGCCTGGGCTATGGGCATCTATTCCCCCAGACGGAGGAGGAAATGGTTCGCTTCGCCCTGGAAGGCTCCGGTTACACCCTTGAAGATGTGAAAGCAGCTGGCGGCTGGGTGAAGATAGCGACCCCGATGATGGAATATAAGAAATGGCAAAAAGGAGGCTTAAGAAAAGACGGTAAACCCGGCTTTGACACGCCCACCGGTAAGTTTGAGATATGGTCCACCATCCTTGAAGAATACGGCTATGAGCCACTGCCGAAATACATCGAACCCTCTGAAGGGCCCCTTGGCGACCCCAAAACGGCCCAGAGCTTCCCGCTGGTATTCAACTCGGGCGCCCGACCCAGTAGCGATTTCCGCTCCCAGCACCATGGCATCGAAGGTCTGGTGAAGGACACCCCGGAGCCCACCGTTGATATCAATGCTGAAGATGCTCGGGAGCGAGGGATTAAGAGCGGCGATCTGGTGGAAGTTCGAACCCTCAGGGGCAGCGTGCCCTTTAGGGCCCGGGTCACCGCTGACATTCTAAAAGGTGCCATCGAATGCCTCTTCGGTGGCGGCACACCCGTGGGCCCCAAGGCCTGGCAGGAGTGGAACGTAAATGAACTCACCGACCTGAACAACTACGACATAATATCCGGTTTTCCTGTTTACAAAGCCCTGCTTTGTGATATAGTCAGGATTAAACAGGGCGCGCCAGAAACAGGTCTTGCCCCAGGCAAACAAGCTAGGTCCTGCGACCTTGAGCTTATCACGCCCAAGACACCGAAGAGGAAACCCGGGAGAAGAATCTACCTCGACAACAACGCCACCACTCAGGTCACCGAAACAGTACGAGAGGCCATGATTCCCTATCTGGACACGGCTTACGGCAATCCGTCCAGCATTCACGACCTCGGCCGAGATGCCCGAGAAGCCACGGAGAACGCCCGCCGTCAGGTGGCTAAACTCGTCAACACCCGGCCGCGAAGAATTATATTCACCGGCGGCGGCTCAGAAGCCGACAACCTGGCTCTCAAAGGCGTGGCCCTCGCCCAAGGTGACCAAGGGAGTCACATTATCACCACCAGCATCGAGCACCCGGCTATCTTAAGCACCTGCGAGTTCCTGGAGAAGCTTGGATACAGGGTAACTTATCTTGAGGTGGATGGAGATGGCTGGCTTGAACCTGATAAGCTTCGGAGGGCAGTTACAGAGGATACCATCCTTATCTCCATTATGATGGCTAACAACGAGGTGGGCACCATCCTGCCGATTAAGGAGTTAGGCTCAATCGCACACGAAAACGGGATACTCTTTCATACCGATGCTGTCCAAGCCGTCGGCAAGATAAAGGTGGATATAGAGGAGCTGGATGTAGACCTGCTCAGCCTCTCTGCTCACAAGTTTCATGGCCCGAAGGGGGTTGGAGCCCTGTATGTCAAGAAGGGTGTTCAACTTGAGTCACTCGTGCATGGCGGCAAGCAGGAGAGCAACTTGAGAGCCGGAACGGAAAATGTCCCGGCAATCGTCGGCCTGGGCAAGGCAGCGGAGTTGGCAGTGCACGTCCTTCGTGATTCTGGAAAGGTCAAAAAACTTCGTGATAAGCTTGGGGAGGGAATCAAGAAGCTGGTACCGGACGCCAGACTCAATGGCCATCCGGAAAACCGCTTGCCAAATACCCTTAACCTGACTTTACCCAAACTCCGTGGTGAATCAATTGTTGTGGCGATGACTCAACACGGCATCTCCCTTTCCTCTGGCTCGGCATGCAAATCGGGCTCTCCAGAGCCAACGCATGTGCTCATTGCCATGGGCAGGACTGAAGAAGAAGCCCACTGCGCAGTGCGGTTTTCACTGTCTCATTACACCACCGAGAAAGACATCGATGACACGCTCGAGGTACTGTCACAGGTGCTGGAAGAGAAGAACCTGGTCCGGATGACACCCTGCCGATAAACTAAAGATGCTTTCTATATCTTCTTATAAAGTTGACCCTCCGCTGTTCGTCAAGTACTGCACGCTGAACCATTGCTGCTCGTCCGTCCAGCTTTGCCGAACCTCCAGTCCCACCTCAGCCGACATCCGTTTAAACTCGTTAAGGGTAAACTTATACGAATTCTCCGTCCAGATGCTTTCACCCTCGGCAAAGGGGATGGTCACGTTATCCAAATGTACCGATTGCTCTCCCCGGCTCACAAGGTGCATTTCGACGCGCCCTTCCTTGGGGTTGTAGAAAGCATAATGCTCAAACGACCCCCGCTCGAAATCACCGTTGAGTTCACGGTTAATTCGCTCAAGCAAATTCAAGTTAAAAGCCGCGGTTACGCCGTGACGGTCGTTGTAGGCACGGTGGAGAACGTCTGGGTCTTTCTTGAGATCGACTCCGATAAGCAGCCCCCCACCCGGACCAAATACCTCAGCAATGCGCTCCAGAAAACGTCTGGCCAAAATAGGGTCAAAGTTACCGATGGTTGAACCGGGGAAGTAGACGACCTTCCGCTCGAAAGGTCGCTTTGGAGTCGGCAGTTCAAAGCCACTGGTGTAATCGGCGCATACTGGAAGCACCTCCAGTCCAGCATAGTCGGAGGCAAGCTCCTTAGCCGCAAGCGATAACTGATTGCGGCAAATATCAATCGGCACGTAACCAGCCAGTTCGGGCAGGCGGTCTAAGAGAATACGTGTTTTGGTACTGTTCCCACTGCCATATTCAATCAGGAGGACATTTGGTCCAAGCGCTTCAACTATTTGCCCGATAGAGGCATCCATGATAGCCTTTTCGGTGCGCGGAATATAGTATTCGTCAAGGGTACAGATACGCTCGAAAAGATAGGAACCACGCTCATCATAAAAATACTTACATGGCAGTTCCTTTTGAGGCTTTTGCAGGCCCTCTAATACCTCGGTGCGGAACTTATCAAAATCCGGCTCAAGGTTGCGCAGTTCAATCTGTTTATTCTGCCTGCCGCCCACGAGTCCCTCCTGCCGGATGAAAGTCTTCCTTGCCCTATCCATTAGCAGGCTCATTATACCTTATCCTGCTGATTGCACAAAGTGACGGAATGTTACCTGACCAGAGAGTCAAGCTTAATGTCTGACCCGACCACCAAGCATGTCAGAAATCTATATTGAAAGAGCCGTCTGCGTAAACAGCTTGCAGTAGTGGTAGAATGCTTCTAGAATATGCATATCGTGGAGAAACCAAGAGAATAGTGTTTGAGAGCTTATGATATAGTAAAAAGGGACTGACTGCCAAGCATAGACAATGGAGGTAACTCTAAAGATGAGCTACAAGTCTATAAGTGATTACGGAATCGTCGGCAACATGCTCTCGGCGGCCCTGATAGGGAAGGACGGTTCCATCGACTGGTGTTGTCTGCCCCGATTCGATTCACCTAGTGTCTTTGCCGCCATACTGGACGATGAAAAGGGGGGGAAGTTTCAAATAAGGCCGAGGGGACAATTTGAGTCTGGCCAATCTTATTTACTCAACACAAACGTGCTTCAGACCACCTTCCAAACCGAGACCGGCTCAGTTACAATAACCGACTTTATGCCTTGCTACCCAGACTCTCAAGGCAGACCAGTCAAACTGCACGAGCTTCACCGCTTGGTAGACTGCACTCAGGGCGAGGTAGCCTTAGAGATTGTGTTTGAACCGAAACTAGACTATGCCAGAGGCAGCACCCTGCTAGATATCTCAAAGAACGGTGTTACTGCCAAGAATGGGACAGGGGAAATAGCACTCTCCGCTTCAGTTCCCTTTACCCTGCATGAAAATAGAGCCTTGAGCCAGCTCATTCTTCGGCCGGGAGAAAAAGCTGGATTTGTCCTGCGCCATGGCTCACACCGGCCCCATTCCCTGGCTGTATGCAATTCAGCGGGTAAACTGGAGAAGACCACCGCCTACTGGCAGCGACAGGCTGAAGGCTGCGTTTTTTCTGGCCCCTGGCGAGAGGCTATAGTACGGTCTTATCTAGTACTACACTTGATGGTGTACTCACCCACCGGGGCAATCATTGCGGCGCCTACAACCTCTCTACCCGAGGAAATCGGTGGGGAACGTAACTGGGACTACCGCTATGCTTGGCTCCGCGATGCCTCGTTAACCATCAATGCCTTCGCTTATCTCGGACATGGGGAAGAAGCTAGTGGTTTTATGAAATGGCTGCTTGGGGTATGCGGTAAGTGCGGGCCCAGAACCCAGATACTCTATGATATCACTTTCAAGGACCCACTTGGTGAGCAGTCGCTTAATCACCTTAAGGGATACCGCAATTCCCGACCGGTAAGAATCGGTAATGGCGCCTACCAGCAACGTCAACTTGATGTTTTTGGTGAGGTACTTGAGGCTGCCCATAATCATCTCAATATTGGTGGCGACATCAGCCGACGTGCCTGGGGGCTCCTAGAGAACTTCATAAACGCCGCCTGCGCACTCTGGCAGTGGCCTGACAGCGGTATCTGGGAGGTAAGGGGTGGTCCCCATCACTTCGTACATTCCAAGCTCATGTGCTGGGTAGCTGTGGACAGGGGAATCAAGATAGCCAAGAAGCTCAGACACAAGAAAAATCTTCGGCGGTGGCAAAAAACCGCCCAGGAGATCCGAGACGAAATCCTGAGTAAGGGCTGGAACCCAAAGCGGCGGGCTTTTACTCAGCACTACGACACCCAGTCTTTAGACGCAAGCGGTCTCCTTATACCACTCTTTGGTTTCCTGCCCGTATCCGATGAGAGGGTCAAATCCACCATCGAACTCATCATAAACGAACTGAGCTACAATGGCCTTCTGCGCCGGTATAGAACTGCTGAGACCGATGACGGTCTCAGCGGGTCTGAGGGAGCCTTCCTCTGGTGCTCTTTCTGGCTGGTGAGAAACCTGATTCGATTGGGTAAGCTGGGTGAGGCCAAGGCCCTTTACCAGAGACTGCTTGGTTATAGCAATCACCTTGGTCTTTTTTCAGAAATGGTTGACCCCGAGTCTGGAGAAGCATTGGGTAACTTCCCGCAGGCACTCACCCATCTTGCGGTTATCATCACTGGACTGGAGCTAACCAAGGGGATTGGGGGTGAGAGTATTGGAGGTGTGGGGAATTAATCCGGGTCACAGCCAGGCGAATACAAGGACAGATTCATTGTGCCAAAAAGTAAAGGCGGCCACTCTTACTACCGATTAGCTATCTTCACCCCAGATAACAAAGGAAAGACCGGGATGAAAAGAATTCTCCTCGGGCGCTTGCTTGGCAAAAGACAATGGTAACTGGTAAAATGTCCTTGCAGAACCTCGAAGCTAAGAGGAGATAGAAACCCTCACCCAGATAATTTGAGCGTGGGCGGTTAGCTCAGTTGGTTAGAGCGCTCGGTTCACATCCGAGAGGTCGAAGGTTCGAATCCTTTACTGCCCACCATGAAATTGTAGCGACCTTCCACGCTAAGAAGCTATGAGAGAAGACGAAGAAAATTGCAAGAGTGCATTCGATAAGTTTCTGAGGATACATTACCAGGACAACGATATTGCTTGGCAGTGTGGAAACGAACCTCCGGATTATTATCTTATGCTATACGGAACTAAATATGCTGTTGACGTAACCAACTTGTTTGAAGATATTGAGATTGGGGGAAAAACAAGCTCACATCTTGGGTTTAGAGAAGCTGTACTTGGCTTCTTGAAACCGATTGAACAAGAGGCCAGACGAGAAGGAATTCTGAATGGGGCATATATAGTTCATTACAAACCCTTAAATGGCTTTGGTAAGCAGAAAAAGAGTATCAAAAAAAGAATTATTGCTTATCTGCGAGACACCCAGAGCGTTTCTTCCGCGCCAGCAAAAGTAATTATAGGCAGCGGTCATCTCGCTTGGTATATCAAGAAATGCCACTCCGAAAAGCAATACCTTACGGGAGCAACTTCCGATGCCAAATGGGAGCACCAAACGGTAGAAAAACTAGGTATCCTCTTGAACAAAGTTTTGGATTGCAAGGTAAAAAAGCTTGAGGCGATTTCTTATCCAAAGATTCTCATAATTGCAGATAGGTATCCTTGGGTTGAACGTGACGGCTGGAATAACTGCGTGCCGAATCTGAATCAACTGAGTAAATTCCATACTATCCTTTTAGTATCTCAAGACCGAGGCAATTCAGTCCTGCATTCCATTGAGAGCACATGGTTAAACCAACCCTGAATGAGAGACAAGAAACTGCTGCAAATCCGGAATGAATTGTTTATTATAAAAAAAAGTTCGGGAACTGCACTTTACTGCTCGTGTCCCGCAGTATATAGAGATTTTGTTAGTCCATGTCAAGGAACAACACCAGCTCTTTATGCCCTATTTTTCTTGGCTTCCTCCCAAAGGGCATTTTGCTCAGCAAAGGAAAGCTCACTTAAACTCACGCCACGCCGGCGGCAGACATCCTCCATATAGGCAAAGCGCTGGTAAAAACGCTTATTTGTTTGCCTCAGGGCCGCTTCGAGGTTAATTCCCAGGTGACTGGCAATATTAGCCAGGGTAAAAAGCAGATCGCCAAACTCCCCGGCTTTCTGCTCTTTATCTTGAATCTCCTTAAACTCCCTGACCTCCTCAACTAACTTATCGATAACGCCATCGGTGTCGTCCCAGTCAAAGCCAACCCGGGCTACCCGGCGTTGAACTTCCTGACTATAACTAAGAGCTGGCATCTCTTTGGGCACGCTGGACAACATTGACTGACCCTCTCCCCTTTCCTCCTTCTTTAGAGCCTCCCAGTTATGCAGTACCTCCTCGGTATTCCTTGCCTCAACATCAGCAAAGACATGGGGATGGCGGCGAATCAGCTTCTGGTTAATCTTGCTTATCACTTCCCCCAACTTAAATTCCCCGGCTTCGGTGGCAATCTGGGCATGCATTACCACCTGCATTAAGAGGTCGCCCAACTCCTCACCGAGTTTTTGGCTGTCCCCTTCATCCAAAGCTTCTAAAGTTTCATAGCATTCCTGAAGCAGGTTTTCCTTAAGTGAAGTATGAGTCTGTTCCCGGTCCCAAGGGCAACCCCCGGGTGACCTGAGTTGGGCAATAATACTAACCAGTGAATCAAACTGGCTCAGGTTTTTAGGTATTGGCAAAGTAACCTCCTCAAGACGGCAACACCTCGCCGATGAAATGCCGCTGTCCCCTCAAGAATTCAGCCGCGGATAAGACCCGCTTCCCCTCCATCTGCACCCCCAGCACCCTTAAGACTCCGTCCCCGGTCCCGACACCAAAGACACCCTCAGGTAAGGGTATGACCTGCCCGAACCCGAGCCTTTCTCCCCAAGAGAGCGGCTCAGCCTCAACGAGCTTAAGCTTTCTGCCCTGCCACCGGGTAAAGCAACCTGGCCAGGGCTGAAAAGCGCGCACCCGCCGCCAGATATCAACCGCCGAGAGTTGCCAATTAATCTCTCCCTGCTGTGGAGAGATTAAATCAGAGTAGGTAACTTTAGTTTCATCCTGGGGTTGAGGCTTGAGCTCGCCCCTGACCCAGCCGCTTAAGACCTCCTGGAGCAACATGGCCGCCAGTTGAGATAAATTGGCAGTCAGTGAGCCGGTAGTATCCTTAAATGAGATCGGAATTTTCGCCCTGGAGAGCACCGGACCGGTGTCCAGACCCTCGTCCATCAGCATAATGCTTACCCCACTAAAATCATCACCAGCCAGAATTGCCGCCTGAACCGGCGAGGCACCACGAAATCGGGGCAGGAGTGAAGGATGAAGATTAAGACACCCGTATCTGGGAACGTCCAGAACTGAGCGAGGCAGAATCTGTCCAAAGGCAGCCACCACGATAACGTCGGGCTTCAGGGAGGCGAACTCTAATGCTACCTCAGTCCCCCTTAAACTGGCTGGCTGCACGACTTGAAGCCCCAGCCTTAAGGCTACCTGCTTTAGCGGAGAGGGAGCTAACGGGCGTCCCCGCCCAGCAGGTCGGTCGGGTTGAGTATAGACCGCCACCACCTGATGCTGGTTTAGTACCAGATACTCAAGTGGCAAGACAGCAAAATCGGGAGTACCCATAAAGACAATGCGCAATCTTTTCCCCCTTAAGCTTAAATTCTAGCATCAAAAATATTTTCTAACAACTTGGCCGTTTTGTATCTACGCGATAACTTCTGAGCAAAAGGAACAGCCCTGAAGAGTTCCCAAGGGCAGGGGTGGCTCAAAACCAGCCAAGGATTGCCTTAAAAAACCTTGCCTTAAAAAGGGCCAGGTATTATCCTAGTTTCTATCATTTTAAAACCTCCCCCAATCCTCAAGCAAGTCTCCTATTGGCTCCCCCGGCCTCCACGAAAACCTCAGCCACCAAAAGCTGAGGATGTTTTGAAGGATTAGATTATGTTTAAAGCAGTGAAAAGAGGGACAAATGGAAGGTAGATCAGCCGGGGAAATCTGGGAAGCGACATTAGGAGAAATCGAGATTCAAGTAAGCAAGCCTAATTACCATACCTGGTTTGCTAAAACCAAAGGACTAAGCAATGAGAAGAATGGGTTTACCGTAGTGGTGCCCAATACTTTTGTCGCCGAATACCTGGACAAAAAACAACGCTCCCTAATTGAGAGAACACTTATCAGTATTACCCACCAGCAACTTAAGGTCAAGTTCTCAGTTTTAAGCCAACATTTTGGAGAGGGAGAGGAACCAACCTCTTTGACCCGAGCCGATACCCCCCGCTTTAACCCGAAATATACCTTTGACTCTTTTGTAGTCGGTGACTCCAACCGTTTAGCCTATGCAGCAGCCCTGGGGGTAGCTGAAAACCAAGGCTCAAACTTCAATCCCCTTTTCATCTATGGGGGGGCAGGTCTGGGCAAGACACACCTTCTTCACGCCATCGCCAATATGGCGCAGAATAGCCAAAAAATACTCTATGTCAGCGCCGAACAATTTGCTAACGAGTTCATCAATTCTATCAGGGAACGAGAAACCGCCCAGTTTCGCCGGAAGTATCGCGATGTTGATATGCTGCTGATTGATGATATTCACTTCTTTGTTGGCAAGGAACAAACCCAGGAGAGCTTCTTCCATACTTTCAATGACCTGCATAACGGCAATCGCCAAATCATCCTCACCAGCGACTGTCCGCCCAAATCCATGCCGCTCTTAAAGGAGAGACTGCGCTCCCGTTTCGAGTGGGGGTTAATTGTTGATATCAAACCACCTGACTTTGAGACACGTCGTGCTATCTTAAAAACTAAAGCCGAGCAACACGGAGTCAACGTAACTCCAGACGTACTTGAGTTTATTGCCCACGCGATTCGGCAGAACATCAGAGAACTGGAGGGAAGTTTAAACCGGGTCGTCGCTTACTCAAGGCTTCTCAGAACCTTAATCACCCCTGAGCTGGCTGCCCAGGCACTGGATAATATCTCAAGTAAGGCCCCCGAGAGCACCGCCTTCACACCCAAACTACTGATGGAAACCGTCGCCAATAGCTTCCAGATACCTCTAGCCGACCTCAAAAGTCGTAAAAGGGACCGGGAAACTGCTTTGGCCCGACACATTACAATGTATCTTTTAAAACAGGAAACCGACTTCCCCCTCTCACAAATCGGAAAAGAGCTTGGGGGTAGAGACCATTCCACTGTTATCCACGCTTGTGAAAAAATTGCCAACAGTATCAACCATGACCCATCGCTCAGACAGAAAATTCAGCAGATAAAGCGAGAACTATACCCCAACCGCAAGCCCAACGAATTTACTCCTTAGCTTTAAACCCTTTCCCCACCGTCTATCCACAAGCCTCCGAGGCACAAAGTCCACCAGGGGTGTTTAAAATCTTACATTGCACCTGTGGAAAATTACCGTAGGTTGTTAATAACTTTTAAGGTTTTTTAGCTTTGGAAGTCGCAAGTAGTTAGCTTTCTCAGGCTAATCTCCCTTTGAACAGGTTTGCTGTGTTATTATAATAAATATTAATTAAAGATACATATAGACATAGAATATTTAGTATTAATTATAAAAACTAGGTGAGTTATGTTTGATCGGGTCCAAATCAGCGTTAAAGCGGGTGATGGTGGCAGCGGTGCAATTAGCTTCCGTCGGGAGAAGTTTGTTCCCTTTGGGGGTCCTGATGGCGGTGATGGTGGTGCTGGCGGCGATGTGGTGGTTAGGGCTGGCTTGAATGTCGATAGTCTTATTGCTTTTAGAAGGAAGCGTTTTTTTAGAGCTGGTAATGGCGGAGATGGCAAAAGCAAAAAAAGACACGGGAAGAAAGGGGATAATCTAGTAGTGCAAGTCCCGCCAGGAACGGTGGTGATTAATAAAAATCAGATTGGTGAGGATAGCATCATCGCTGATTTGGTCGGGGTGGGAGAGGAGGTATTGGTTGCCAGGGGAGGTAAGGGTGGACTCGGGAATGTTCGTTTTGCCTCATCTACCAATCAAGCGCCTCAGATGGCACTCAAGGGTGAGATTGGCGAGGAGAGTTTAATCATCTTGGAGATTCGGTTGATTGCTGATGTTGGGATCATTGGTTATCCCAATGCCGGCAAATCTACCCTCCTTACCCAATTGTCAAGAGCTCGGCCTAAAATAGCTGGCTACCCCTTCACTACCCTTGAGCCCATTTTAGGTGTGGCTGAAGTAGATGAACAGAGCCTGGTGGTGGCGGAAATCCCAGGCTTAATTGATGATGCTCACCTCGGAAGGGGCTTGGGACATGATTTTCTACGTCATGTATTGCGTACCAAGATACTGATTCACCTTGTCGATGGCAGCTTGCCCAATCCTGTCGAAGCGATGCTAAAGGTGAATAATGAACTCCACCTGTTTGATTCGGCGTTGGCAAAAAAGCCACAGATGGTGGCGGTAAATAAGATTGACTTACCCGCGGTTAGAGCCCGGCTTGATGAGATACAGGATGACTTCTCCGGTGTTGGTACTGGAGCTCATTTTATTGCGGCCGCTACCGGGGAAGGTGTGCCTCAATTGATTAAGGCAACTGTAAAGATGCTAAATGAGGTCAAGGTTAAATTTGAAGCGGATGAGAAAATCACCCGTAAGGTTTTCCACCCTCAGGCTAAGGATGCCGGTGCCCGTGTGGAACGGGAGGGAGACGTCTTCGTTATCAGAGTGCCGGAATCCGGTCTTCTTTTCGCCAAGAGGGATGTAGCTGAACAAGAGCTTAAGTGGCAGCTTGAGCGTCACCTCCGGAGGCTTGGAATAAGTAGGTTGCTTGAGAAGGCCGGGATAAAACCAGGGGACAAGGTTCGTTGGGGTAACTTTGAATGGGAGTGGTCTTAGATGAATGTCGGGGTTTTCGGCGGAACATTTGACCCCCCTCACCACGGACACCTTCAGGTGGCGGAGGAAGTAAGACGAGAGCTCGATTTAGCCAGGATTATTTTTGTTCCCGCTGGTCAGCCTTACTTTAAAGAAGCTTTAAATGTTTTACCTGCTCATCGCCGCCTCGAGATGGTGAGCCTGGCTGTTCGGGGTAAACCCTACTTCCAGCTCTCTACCCTGGAAGCAGACCGACCTGGCCGCTCCTATACCGTGGACACCCTCAGCCAATTGCGGGATTTATTAAATGGCGGCGACGAGCTCTTCTTTATTTTGAGTTGGGGCAGCCTGGCTGAACTGTCTCGCTGGAGGGAACCGTCCCGGATAATCGAGTTCTGCAAACTGGTGGTTGTTCCCCGCCCCGGCTATCTCCCTCCCGACCTTAAGGCCCTGGAAAGCCAGATTCCCGGGCTTTCCAAGCGACTGATAATGATGGCTAAGCCCAGGATTGATATCAGTGCTTCAGAGATCAGACGAAGGGTGGCTCAAGGGCTGCCGATTAGCCACCTTGTCCCGGAGGTGGTAGCGAAGTATATCAAGTTTCACCGGCTATATCTCTTAGAAGGGTAGATGCCCCTCTTGACAAATCCGCCATTTGGTATATTATATGTGTATTTCAATGAACAAATATGTCTATTTCAATCAATAAGTGCTTGGGAGGTATTCATGAGGAAGTATTTAGGCTTTTTGTTTGTCCTGGTACTGGTCTTATCCCTATCGGTGCTGCCAACGGGTGCAGCGCAGGCAGAAAAGGGAGAAGACCTGGAAGCGGGCACTATAGTAGTAACCAACGGCATCTACACTTTAAGTGTGCAGGATCAGCTAGGGGGGGTTGGTACCTACACGGTGGCAACGGGCAGTACTCACCCCAACCCGAATCAAAACATACTTTATAATGGTGCTGTTCAGTCACCAGGGACTACGTACCTCACAGTTAGAGTTTATGAAACCCTTAAGGAGTATGTTTCAACGAGCGGCGGTCCCACCCCGTCTGCTGGATACACGGTAGTAGCTCTGGATACCCGCAACCCTTCAGTGACGCAGCTGGGTAATGCGGTTCGCACCACCTGGACAACACCAGAGAATCTGGCTATTGAGCAGGTAACCGCTGTTGAGGGAACCGTTCTTGCCGGTTCCCGGGTCAGGGTGACCACTACCATAACCAATAATAGCGCTACTCCTTATGATGTGGGTATCAGGTATGAATGGGACTTGATGATAGACGGCTCAGACGACTCCTGGTTTGCCGAGAGAAATCCGGATGCTGCCTGGACGGAAACTGAAACGGCCTATGCACCGCCGATATTTGAGAGGTTTGAGACCGTCAATGACCCGTCTACACCGATATTTAGCGTCTATGGAACGGTAAATGGACCGGCGGTGTTCGTGCCACCACCCACTCCCCCGGACAGGGTAGTATATGCGTCATGGGTGGATTCATTTTCTTCTGCCTTCGATTACACGCCGACCGGGCAAAGCGGCATGGACAGTGCGGTGCTCTACTACTGGGGAATCCCCGGGGGAGGAACGCCCATAACTCTAGCAGCGAGCGGGGGGAGCACCAGTGTAACTCAGTATTTATATGCTATCCCACCGGAGAATGTGCCTCCTGCAACAGACCCGGTGACAGTTACAAACTTGACCAGCCCTACGCCTACCATTTCGTGGTCATATTTTGACCCTGAGGGTGCTCCTCAGGATCAGTACGAGGTTGAGGTATGGACTGGCGTCGGAGGAACCGGAACCCGTATGTGGAACCCGGCTGTTGGCTCAGGTACAGGTACTTCGATAACATACGCCGGGGATACGCTGACCGTTGGACAAACATATTGTGTTAGGGTAAAGGCCTCTGATGGCACCAACTGGGGTGATTGGTCAGAAACATCCTGTGTTCTTTCTACACCCTCCGCAGCCCCCGTAGGCGGGACAGTCTATCCCATAAATAAGGCCGGTATCCTGGCACCATGGCTCAGCCTGGCTCTGATTTTTGCCGCTGGTGGAGCCCTTTTGGTGATGAGACGGCGGAAAACTGTTTACAGTTAAAGCAATGCTACGGCATTACTGTATAGCCCTGGTTGTGGTTATCTTTGCCCTGCCAGGGCTACTTCTATTCGGTGCCTGTTCAGCCCCTCCTCAAGGCACTGGGCCAAAAGCAGCTATCGTTGACCAGCTTTACAGCCTCCATCCCAATCCAGAATTCATTATCGAGATGACCGAACTCCTGGAAGAGTATGGCTTTAGGGTCGATGTTTACCAGGGCAAGCAGATCGATATCGAGTTCTACAAGGAGTTGCCAAAACACGGCTACCAGGTAATCATATTCAGGGCTCACTCAGGGGGAATGGCACTTGAAACAAGCTCCGGTGTTACGGTCAAGGGAACAACCTACCTCTTTACCGATGAGGTCTATACTGAGAGTAAATATGTATTGGAGCAACTGGATGACCAGATTTTACCTGCCGAGATAACAAAGGACTATCCCAATGTCTTTGCGGTTAACTCAAAGTTCATCATGAAAAGCATGAACGGCACTTTCAACAACGCAGCCGTAATAATGATGGGTTGCTCGACTACCTACCTGGAAGATATGGCAGCTGCATTTTTTAACAAGGAGACGTCAATCTACTTGGGCTGGAACGGATTGGTCAGTATAGAGTATGTGGATGAGGCAACAATTTATTTAGTCGAGAAGCTACTGGTTGACAATCTCACGGTGGACAAGGCAGTAGCCTCAACCATGGCTGAAAAAGGGCCTGACCCGGATTTTGGCGCCATCCTTGGGTACTACCCACGAAAGAGTGGCAACCGCACGATTCAAGAACTAATAACAGGCGAAGCGGAGTAAGCTATCGCCGGCAGAAAGAAATCGCAGTCTAAATATCGAGGTTTCTGACGCTCTTGGCGTGAGCCTGGATAAAGGCTTTTCTGGGTGGTACTTCGGCACCCATCAGGGTGTGGAAGATATGGTCAGCCTTGGCGGCATCCTCGATGGTGACGGTAAGCATGATTCTTGAGGTCGGGTCCATGGTTGTCTGCCAGAGTTGCTCGGCACTCATCTCCCCCAGGCCCTTGTAGCGCTGAATTTGCACCCTCCTTGCGTCCTTTAGTTTGCGTAATGCTTCATCCTTTTCCTGGTCTGAGTAAACCCACTGCTCAAGCTTGCCTGACTTGAGGCGGTAAAGTGGTGGCTGGGCAATGAAAAGATGCCCGTTATTTATTAGCTGGGTCATATGGCGGAAGAAGAAGGTAAGTAGCAGGGTGCGGATATGGGAACCGTCAACATCAGCGTCGGTCATCAGGATGACCCGGTGATAGCGCAGTTTGGAGAGATCAAGTTCATCATCGATGCCGGTTCTCAGGGCAGTAATGATGGCTCGTATTTCCTCATGGGCCAGCATCTTATCGGCTGGCGCCTTCTCCACATTGAGAATCTTGCCCCGGAGTGGCAGTATTGCCTGAAAGCGGCGGTTGCGTCCTTGCTTGGCTGAGCCGCCGGCTGAGTCGCCCTCAACCAGATACAGTTCACAGTGGGCTGGCTCTTTCTCCGAACAATCAGCCAGTTTCCCCGGCAGGGTAGCGGTATCAAGGCTGCTCTTTTTGATAATTAAATCACGGGCTTTCCTGGCCGCCTCTCTAGCTCTGGAGGCGAGGATACACTTTTCCATAATTTTCTTGGCATCATCAGGATGCTCTTCAAGGTAGAGGGCAAGTCCCTCACCGATGGCGGTTTCGACCATACTCTTGATTTCCTGATTACCAAGCTTGGCTTTGGTCTGGCCCTCGAATTGAGGCTCGGGCAGCTTAACACTGATGATGGCGGTCAGCCCTTCCCGGATATCCTCACCCCCGAGGTTAGGCTCGTCATCCTTTAGGAACCGTTTTTTGTGAGCATAGTCATTAAACACCCGGGTTAAAGCGGAGCGAAAGCCGGTAAGATGGGTGCCGCCATCCACGGTATTAACGCAGTTAGCAAAGCTGAAGGTGGACTCGGTGAAACCGTCATTGTACTGGAGTGCCATCTCAATTGCGGTGCTATCTATCAGTTTGGAGATGTAAACTGGCTGGTGGTGGCGGACGGCGCGGTTACGGTTTAAATGGCGGACGAAACCGGTGATACCGCCCTCAAAGTAGAAGGTCTTTTCGAGCTCTCTCCCTTCATCTTTAAGGGATATCTCAAGTCCCCGGTTGAGGTAAGCCATCTCTCGGAAGCGTTCGGCCAGGGTCTCAAAATCGTAACCTATCCTGCCGAAGATTTCCTTATCAGGGAGGAAGGTAACGGTAGTGCCGGTATCATCAGCTTGGCCAATCTCGGTTATTGGCCCCTGAGGCAGACCCCGCTTGTATTCCTGCTGGTAGGACTTGCCATCCCGCCGGACATAAATCTTAAGCCGGGAGGAAAGGGCGTTAACTACCGAGGCACCAACCCCATGAAGCCCCCCCGATACCTGATAGGTTTTACCGCCGAATTTTGCCCCGGCATGCAGGGTGGTCATTACCGTTTCTACCGCCGAAAGCTTGGTTGAGGGGTGAATCTCGACCGGGATGCCGCGCCCATTATCCTCAACGGTAACGCTTAAGTCCTGATTAAGACTGACCCCGACTCTATCACAGTAGCCAGCCATGGCTTCATCAATGCAGTTGTAGGTGATTTCATAAACCAGATGGTGCAAGCCGCGCTGGTCGGTGCTGCCAATATACATCCCCGGGCGGCGCCTGACCGCTTCCCGTCCGCCGAGAACCTGGATATCCTTGGCGGTGTAGTTATTGTTTGACTGAGGTTTTGAAGAGATATTTTCGGTCACAGCTAATCTTTACCCCCTTCTGATAGCGAGCGCACCAAAGCGGTTTTTAAGTAGAAAAAAGAGGCTATCCTCCTGAAGACGATTTCTGATGGTTGTAAGATAGCCATTGGCACTATCTATTATAGCATAATTTAGCTTTGGGGTGAAGTTTTGGAGGCTAGTTGCCGCAGCAATCCTTCAAGCTCACCCGGGGAGACGGTTTTTTGCTCTGAGGTGGTCATATCACGCAGTATTACCCGGCCGCTTTTAACTTCCTCATCCCCGATGATAATCGTGTATCTGGCATCAAGGCTGTTTGCCTGTCTCAGCTGCGCCTTGAGGCTCCTTGAGCCCAATGCCCCGGTGACACCGATGCCACCCCTTCTGAGTCCGGCAGCTAGTTTTACGGCTTCGTCTTTAGCCGCCTTTCCAATATGGGCAATAAAGACCGGTGGTTTTGGTAGTGCCGGGACGGGAGCCCGCTCTTTTTTCAGGTTGAGTATTATTCGCTCGAGGCCGGCCGCAAAGCCCAGGGCCGGGGTAGGTCTACCCCCCAGTTCCTCAATCAGGTCGTCATAGCGACCGCCGCCGCCAAGGGTGCTTTGGGCGCCATCGGCTTCAGGCTGAATCTCAAAGACGGTTCGGGTGTAGTAATCCAGTCCCCGTACGAGGCGATGGTTTTCGCTAAAGGTAAGGCCGAGCAGCTCAAGGTACCTCCCAAGCTGGCGGAAGTGGTCGGCACACTCAGGGCAGAGAAAGTCAATGCTTCTCGGAGCCGATGCCTCAAGCTTCTGACAGAGGGGATTTTTACAATCAAGTAGGCGAAGGGGATTTCTCTCCAGCCTGATTTTGCAATCCGGGCAGAGGGTTGAGGCGTAGCCGGAGTAATATTCCTTCAAAGAGGCCATGTAGCCCGGGCGGCACTTTCTACAGCCAATGCTATTGAGTTCAAGTTTAAGCTTACTCAGTCCGCAGGATTTCAGAAATTGCCAGGCAAGGTCAATAACCTCACCGTCAAGGGCCGGGTCGTCATCACCGATGGCTTCGTAGCCAAACTGGTGGTGCTGGCGGTACCTGCCCGCCTGAGGTCTCTCGTATCTGAAGGTGGTGGCCAGATAATAGAGCTTTACCGGTTGCGGCCGGTTATGCAGCCCGTGTTCAATGTAGGCGCGGCAAACCGGGGCGGTTCCTTCCGGTTTTAGGGTAAGCTCATTGCCGCCCTTGTCCTTAAAGGTATACATTTCCTTGGCGACAATATCGGTTGCTTCCCCCACGCTGCGTGAGAAGAGCTGTGTTTCCTCAAAAGTCGGGGTATCAATGCGCTCATAACCATAGAGCTGGCAGAGCAGGGCCGCTCTTTGCTCAATGTAGCGCCAGTAGAATTGCTCCCCGGGCAGGATGTCTTGTGTGCCCCGTGGTACCTGGTACATGCCAATTCTTCTCTATTCTAATTTTAAGCAAGGATACAGTATTAGTGCCCGACTTGTAAAGTTCGAAGCAAACTTGGCAACTTGGTTTGGCTTGAGTTATACTTAAAGGTAGGTCCAGCTTGGGGGGGTTAGAGGTGACAAGCTTTAGCCAGATTGAAGAAAAGGTTAAGGGTTATCTTCCGGCGGAGAAGGTAGCTTTACTTGAGGATGCCTATGATTTTGCCCTGAAGGCACACCAGGGGCAGGTTCGCCTCTCAGGCGAGCCTTATCTTGAGCACCCCCTCGAAGTTGCCCTAACCCTGACTGAGCTTCAGCTTGATGCCGGCTCACTTGTGGCAGCCCTGCTTCATGATATTCCAGAAAATTGCGGCGTTTCCCTTGATGAGATCGAAGCCTCCTTTGGCTCAGAGATAGCTAAGCTGGTTGACGGCGTTACCAAACTGGGCAAACTTTCCTGGGAGGCGACTGAGCCAAGCGCTGCCGTTGCCAGTGAAAGGCAGGCGGCTAACTTGAGGAAGATGCTGGTCGCCATGGCTGAAGACCTCCGGGTGGTGTTTATCAAGCTGGCCGATAGACTGCATAATATGCGTACCCTGGAGGCTTTATCGTCGGAGAAGCAAGGGCGAATTGCCCGTGAGACCTTAGAAATATTCGCTCCACTCGCTCATCGTCTCGGGATATGGGAACTGAAATGGCAGCTTGAGGATTTGTCCTTCCGCTATCTGGACGCAAAGGAGTATCACCGGATTGCCAGGCTAGTTGCCGCCCGGCGTGCCGAACGAGAGAAATTCCTGTCTGAGATAACTAAAGCCTTGCGGGGTGAACTTGATAGAGCTGGCATTGAGGCAGAGATATTGGGACGGCCGAAACATATCTACAGTATCAAGCAGAAAATGGACAAATATGCGGCGGTTGGCAAGGATTTTAATGACATTCATGACCTTCTGGCTCTTCGGGTGCTGGTGAGTAGTGTCACCGATTGTTACGCTGCTTTGGGCATTATCCATAGTTTGTGGCACCCGCTACCTGAGGAGTTTGATGACTATATCGCCAATCCCAAGCCAAACGGGTATCAGTCACTTCATACCGGGGTAATGTGTCTGGGCGCAACGCCGCTCGAGGTACAAATTCGCACCCATCAGATGCACCATTTTGATGAATATGGTGTGGCGGCTCACTGGCGTTACAAGGAAGGTGATGCAAGTGATCTCCACTTTGAGGAGCGAGTCGCTTGGCTGCGGCAGTTAATCGAATGGCATCGTGAGTTCACTGGAGCTGAGGAATTCCTGGAATCGGTTAAGACCGATATTTTCATCGACCAGGTCTTCGTCTTTACCCCACAGGGGGAGATAAAGGATTTGCCCAAAGGCTCAACCCCCTTGGATTTTGCCTACCGTATTCATACTGAGCTTGGACACCGCTGTATCGGGGCCAAAGTAAATGGCCGGCTGGTGTCACTCACCTATGGACTGAAGAACGGTGATGCCGTAGAAATTATGCAGTCTAAAGCTGCCAAAGGACCAAGTCGTGATTGGCTCAATCCTCACCTGGGCTATATTAAAACCTCTCACGCTAAGGAGAAAATACGGCAGTGGTTCAGGAAGCAGGAACGAGAGGAAAATGTTGAGCGGGGGCGTGAACTTCTGGACCGGGAGATGAGACGTCTGGGTATAAAGTTCATGGAACGAGGGGAGCTGGCTAAGCTCTTCAATTATGAAAGTGTTGATGATTTTCTGGCTGCCCTCGGTTGTGGTGAGATTACTGTTCATCAGATTGCCTTAAAACTATCTGCCCAGCAAGAACGGCCGAAAGCGGTAATTGAACATAAACCACCAAAACAAGTGCCGTCAAAAGTCCAGGTGCTTGGTGTCGGAGACATGCTGACACAACTGGCCAGATGTTGTTATCCGGTACCAAGGGATAAGGTTGTCGGCTATGTTACTCGTAACCGGGGGGTGACGATTCACCGTCAAGACTGTTATAATGTGCTTCATGAGGATGAGCGGGAGCGGCTGGTTCCGGTCGCTTGGGAGCCGACTGTTTTAACTTATCCGGTTAGTATTCGGGTTGAGGCTTGGGACAGAGTGGGGCTGGTCGGCGATATTACCACTCTGGTGGCTGAGGAGAAAGTGAATATTACCATTATAAGCTCAGTTGACCATGGTGAGAATATCCCGGTCGGGTATTTCAACTTGTATATTACTCTGGAGACGAAGAACCTGGCCCAGTTAAGTCGTCTTCTGGTCAAAATCGAAGGGATTCGGGGAGTGATTGGTGTTGCTCGGGTAGATAGCGGGGTGGCTTTAAAAACCAGCCCGTCAAATTAAAACTTAACCACGTGTTAATAACTAAAAGGAGGTGGAGGTTGCCCCAGATTAAATCAGCTCAAAAACAGGTGCGTGCCAGTGGAAAGAGGCGGCTGAGGAACAAGGCGGCTCGTAGTCTGGCGAAAACCAGCATTACCAAGGCGGAGAAGCTAATTTTTTCAGGTGAACTCGGGTCGGCTGAACAAGCGGTGGTGGCTGCTATCAGTTCTTTAGATAAAGCGGCTGAAAAAGGGATTATCCATCCCAATAATGCTGCCCGACGCAAGTCAAGACTGGCTAAAAAGCTCAATACTGGCCGAGCCTTAGTTAAAACTGAGTAAATTTCTAACTTTTTACTTGATTTAATATTGTATCGGCCCTTGAAAAGTGACAGCTTTTTAGTGTATACTGGGCAAAATCTAAATTAGGTTGGGAGGAAGACCCTGTGGAAAATTTCAGCTTCCCGAAATGTCAGAAGTGCAGTACCGGAGACCTAGTACCCCTGTCTGATTTTGGTAGCCAGGGTGCCAGTGTTGAATACAAAGCCTGGGTTTGCACCAATCCTGATTGTGGTTTCAATCTTAAAATCAGGAATGGTGATATTTACCTTAATGAACCCATTATGAGCGGGGCACTACACGCCAGTTCCCGCTCCCGCTAAATAATTTTAAGTAGTAAAAATCTTCTAATTACAGGTGAAAGCATGCTTCCTCAGTTAACCAAACTTGGGAGGCTGGCAGTCGACCTTCTCTTTCCGCAGTGGTGCGTTGGCTGTCGGAAGGAAGGTGATTTTATCTGTTCCTCTTGCCTTGAGTTATTGTCTAAGATTACATCCCCGATTTGTCCCAGGTGTGGTATCCCTCAAGCCAGAGGCAAAACCTGTTCTGACTGTAAGAACTTGAAGGCAATAGATGGTATCCGCTCGCCGTTTAAGTTTGAAGGGGTAATGCGCCAGGCGATTCATCAGCTAAAATATGGCAACATCCGGGCTCTGATGGTGCCGTTAGGTAAATTGCTTTATGATTTTCTTGTTTTGAATCCAATACCAGGGGAGGTTCTGGTGCCGGTACCCCTCCATCCCGGCAGACTTAGAGAACGTGGCTACAATCAATCAAGCCTTTTAGCTAGGGAGTTAAGTAAACTCACTGGCTTGCCCCTCCTGGATGACTGCCTCGCCCGGTTGCGGCATACTCCCCCCCAAGCCAAAACACCAACTGGTGCCGAGCGGCGTAGCAATGTGGAGGGTGCTTTTAGCTCTCATGATGGCAAGCTGCGAGGGAAAGGAGTAGTGCTTGTAGATGATGTCTCAACCTCAGGTGCCACCCTCGATGCCTGTGCGCAAGCCCTAAAAGTCGGTGGGGTTACCTCGGTCTGGGGGCTAACCTTAGCCAGAGAGGTCTAGCTAGGAGGGGTGTTAAAGATGGAACTTCAGATAACAGGTAAGAATATTGAGCTGTCACCGGCAGTGCGCCAGCATATCGGGCAGAAACTGGGCAAACTCGGACGCCATCTGCCTAATATTACCGGCTATAAAGTGGAGATCGCCCAAGAAAAGACCAAATCCCCCCAACAGCACTTTGTCGTGCAGGTAACTCTGGATAGTAATGGCACCTTGCTCCGGGGTGAGGAGCGAGGACGGGACTTGTTTCAGGCAGTAGATAAGGTCGCCCAGCGGATGGACCGGCAAATTGAGCATTATAAGGGGAAACTATACCGTAGGGGCAGAGGCAGTTCACCGTTAAGGGGTGAATTTAATCAGGAGACGGAGCCTGAAGAGGAGTTGAAAGAGGTGGTTAAGGTGAAAAGGTTTCCAGTTAAGCCGATGCCCGTCCCTGAGGCAATCGCCCAGATGGAGCTTTTGGGCCATGATTTTTTTCTCTTCTTTAATGCGGAAAATGAGGAATTAAATCTCCTCTACCGCCGCCGGGACGGCGACTACGGACTGATTGAGCCAATCTTGGATTAAAGAGGCTTTAATCAGGGCTATTTCCTTCGCCCTGTGTACACAATCTACGCTAAATTGTAGCCAGGCGGGTGATTAAGGCGAAGCTTCAGTATGGTGTAGCTACAATTTCACACATAGCCGACTGAGAAAACAGTTTTGTAAAGAAGGTGTTTCTCGCCCGCATACCTTTTCCGGAAAGGAAATCTACTTTAAGCTAGAGGAGGGAAGGTGGCATGACACTTAGCTTCGAGCATCTTGGTATCGCAGTGAGTGATATTGACAGGTCTGTCCAGTTTTATCGGGATATCTTAGGGCTTGAACTTATGGGGCCAGTTAGAGAAGTCGGCGGATGGGGGTCGGAAACGGCTACTATAGTTGGTCTTCCAGGTGCCCGGATGAAAGTGGCGAAGCTGCGGCTGGACGGCGACCTGTATATAGAGTTGCTGCAGTATCTCTACCCGGAAGGGAAAAAGACAGTAGAGACCAGACGTTGCGACGTTGGTTCATCGCACATATCTTTTATTGTCCGTGACGTACAGAAAGCCTACGATAATTTTAAGGCTAAAGGGGTATGTTTTGTGAGCCTCCCGGCGAAAAATTCAATGGGGCTTCTCGCTACCTACTTCTATGACCCCGATGGGATCACGCTGGCTATTATAGAAAAGCCAGCGCAGAAGTAGTATCTTTATAGCAAAGGACAAAACTGTCGGCGATGATTTGCTCAACGCTGATTAAATTCCATGGAAGGTGACAGCCCGGCAGGAGAACGGTCATCTTGACATCCTGTTTCGGAAGTTGTAGTTTGGCAGCACGGTTTGTAAAATGATGACTGCTAAGAGAAGAAATTTGTTCCTCTACCTTGCCCTGGTTTGTTTTCTGGGTATCGTGACTATTTTTATTGCTGACGGCTACATGGGCGTCTACGATACCCTCTACATCACTGGTGGAGAATGGGAGGAGAAGGTTGAGGCTGACCGCTGGACGCAGACGGATAGATATTGGTCAGCTGGAGTGAGTTGGGGTGCTGGGGTAGGCTTTGAATATGAAGTAGATAATCGCCTGTTTAAGAACTATTCGTCAGAGGTTAGTGTCTCAGTCTGGCAGAGCCAGCGAAAGGTGGCTGATTTGCTAACTCAAACCATAGAGGTAGCTCCGTTCAGTAAAGGGAGGCTTGAGTGGCTGGTGGACACCAGGGAGCTTGAGCCTGAGGGTTTGCTTGACGGCCAGGGCGCTCAGTATACGGTAATTATTAAAAGGGGTGAGATAGAACGCAAGATTATCGTAAACATAAATCCGTCTTTCTACCCACCCAAAGTTCCAATTCCAGCGAGGTAAGTGAGGGTCTGAAGAATAGATGAAGTTAGAGTTTATCTTGTTCGGTTTCGGCCTTCTTTTTAGCCTGGGTGGCCTCGGCTTTCTGGCGGCTGAATACGTGAAGTATCTTTCGGAAATCGGGAGACTTGTTTCCTTGCTGCTTTCAGTTGCCATGTTTGCCTTTCTGGGTAAGTATTTTGAAGGTCTTGGATGGTAATTAGATGTTAACGGCAGTTGCAGTACTGGCTTCACTGGCTTTTATCGGCTGGCTTATTTACCGGTCAATAAGAAGAAAGTCGGTTAGGGCCCATGTTATGAGCTACGCTGTTTCATCGTTGACCGGCATCTATACCTTTGGTTTCTTCCTCAGCATGGACCTGCCACAGCTGGTCAAGGTAGTGGTGAGTATTGTTTTCGGGGTGGCGCTCATCTTTCTGGCGGCTTACCTGCAGCGTCGTCGCCAGTTAGGTAAGCGGTGAGCTTAAAATCGGGATTTTAAAAAGACAGGTGCCTGACGGAAAAGTCAGGCTTTATATTTACCTTGAGGAGCAGCGTGGCTGGAGGACTGAAATATGCCGTTTTCTCAACTGATGCCGGCTGGGTTGGGGTACTGGCTTCAGAGGAGGGGCTACGGCGTTTAACCTTACCACAAAGCTCGGCTGATGAGGCGCGTCTGCTTTTGGGCAGTGATGCTGGTGATGCCGCTTCTACCCCTCGGTTCTTTTTAGGTTTAATCGGTCGCCTTAAAGGTTACTTTGCTGGTAAAGAAACTACTTTCCCGGATAAGCTTGACCTCTCCCCGGTCGGTGCTTTCCAGCGTCGGGTGTGGGAGGCGACCAGGCTTATCCCTTATGGCGAGACGCGAAGCTACCAGTGGGTGGCACGGATAATGGGCAAGCCCCTGGCGGTGCGGGCGGTGGGGCAGGCCCTGGGTAGAAACCCCTTGCCGATTATTATTCCCTGTCATCGGGTAATTGCCTCAAGTGGCAAGCTGGGTGGCTTTGGTGGGGGACTGGAGATGAAAAAGCACCTTCTGGCTCTGGAAGTTAAAGCTAATACTTAGTTGATGTTTACTGTAAATTTCTTCTGGTCCAGACTCTCCTCTTCCCACTGGCGCTTGTAGACCATGGTTATCTCGGTTGTGCCCTTCTTTAGTGTCCTGAATTTGAAAAACTCAACGCCGCCGGCGCCGACGACACCCTGCTCGGCAGTTTTGCCCAGCTCGTATTTACTCTCAACCAGCTCAAGCCGGCTTTCATCATAGCTTGCCTGCCAGGAGTAGCCGGTGGTCGGGTTTGAACCCAGGGCAATAACAAACCCGTTACCCTGGCTGATATTTATCGCCCGCCCTGAGTCAGTGTAAGTCTTTGCCTCGCCTGCGCAGCCAGCCAGGAGAGAAGCAGTCACCAGGGCTACCGTAATCAATACCAGAAACCTTTTCACCAAGCCCTCCATTACCTGCTTAAGTATTATAACGGAAATCCGGCGAAAAGGTTAGTTTTGCTGGTCAGCATAAGTCTTAAGCTCACCTACACAGCCAGCAACTAGAAAGGTTAACTGGGGGTGGTTTGCCAGTATAACCAACCCGAGGTGTTCCACTCTTGTCCTGATGTTCAAGAAGTTATTTTAACCAGCGAATGCCGCCTTTATTTTCAGGTTTAAGAAGTCATCTTTGTATTTTTCAATCAGTCCCGCCTCAGCGAAGCTAAAGTGCTCGTTGTCACCGATGATAATATGGTCTAGTATCTTAATCTGCATCACATTGCCGATGAAAACCATGTCTCGGGTCAACTGTTTATCAGTTTTGCTTGGCTTTGGGTCGCCGGAGGGGTGGTTGTGGGCGAAAATCATGGCTGAGGCGCCAAGTCTCAAGGCATGTTCCACAACCTCACGGGGAGCGATTGGGATACCCTCCAGTGTGCCACGGAAGAGGTCTATGGTTTCAATAATCTCGGTTCGTCGGGTTAAGTAGATGACCTTGAAGACCTCTTTCCTCAGGTCTCGCATTGAGTGGTAGAGGTAATCAAAGACCTCTTTTGATGATTTGTAGGCAGGCTTTTGGGTAATTCTCTCTTTAAGAAACTCTCTGGCGGCTTCCTGTACCAGCCTGATGCCGAAGACATTGTGGGGGCCAATGCCTTCTATCGCTTGAAGCTCCTGGGGTGGGGCTTCAAGCACCCCCCTCAGGGTCTTGAATCTTTTTATCGCCTCTTTGGCTGGCCCTTTGCAGTCCCGGCGGGGTGAGCCGAGTGTTAGGAGCAGTTCAACAATTTCATAGTCGTGGAAGCCGCCAAGTCCTGACCTTAAGAATTTTTCCCGCAGTCTTTTGCGGTGTCCCGGGGATAGCTCAGCGGAAGGCATTTTTAGACCCCATGATTTTGTTTTACCTCTTCAAGCTCGAGCCCTTCCTCGCCAACCACCTGAGCCAGTTGTTGGTGGAGTTCGGGGCAATAGTTTATGTGGCATGAGACCCTTAAATTGGTCGTCTCAGCTCCGTTGACGATGCGAAGGCGTGCCTCATCCTCGCCGGGAAAGTTTCTCAGGGTATCGAAGAGCCGGCGCAGGGAGGCTCGATCGTTATCCTTATCGTCGGTCTGGGTGAGGCTGATTATCAGCTTTTGCCGTGGGGTTTGGGGGGGTTGGGTGGTTTCGGTGACTTGAACCTCCTTGGCTGGTTCGGTGGTAACTTCTTTGCCAGTTTCATCGGGTTCATAACGGCGGACGCTATCACAGCTCAGTTGTAGTCGCTCCTCCCTCAGTCTGACTTTACCTTTAACGACCAGCATATTCCCTTCCTGCCACAACTCTCGGGTAAGTTCGTAGACCTTGGACCAGACCATTACCTCAATCCGGCCGCTTAAATCTTCCAGCACCGAGCTGGCAAAGGGGCGTTGGTCTCGAGTAGAGAGGTGGCGAACTGCAGTCAGTATGCCGGCTACTTTTACCTTCTGTCCTTCCATTGAAGCGTTAATCTGACCACAGAAAGTGGTATTGTCCTCAGCTATCTTGGTAACCAAGGTGCTTAATGGGTGCTCGGAAAGGTATACTCCCATCAGTTCCTTTTCCCAGGCTAATTTGTCCCTGGTGGATATGTCGGCTGTCTCAAGTGCAAGGTCAGGCATGGGGAGAGGTGTTACCTCACCCCAGAGGTCAAACATGGACGTCTGTCCACTCTCACGCCGGCGTTGTTCACTTTGGGCTAAAGTCAGAATTTGGTCAATGCTCTTGAGCAGGGCGCCGCGCCTGCCTAGGCAGTCGAGTGCCCCGGCTTTAATCAGGCTTTCCGCCACTCGCCGATTGACACCGCGCAGGTCAGCACGGCGGCACAAATCTTCAATTGACTCGTAGTCACCGTTTTGGTCTCGCTCAGCCAGGAGGGGTGCTATGGCTTGTGAACCAATATTTTTGATTGCAGTCAGCCCGAAGCGAATTGCTGGTGTATTAGTGTTGGTATCGTTTTCTATCGAAAAGCTGGCGCCGCTTCGATTTATATCTGGTGGCAGCACCTGGATGCCCAGGCGGTGGCATTCGGTAACAGCACTTGCCACCTTCTCCAGTTGGTCGGTGTGGGTGATGAGGACGGCGGTCATATACTCTGCCGGGTAGTTGGCTTTAAAATAGGCGGTCTGATAGGCAATCAGGGCGTAACTAACGCTGTGTGCTTTGTTGAAGGCATAACCGGCGAAGGGTTCAATCAGGTCGAAGACGGCACTTGCCACCTCGCTCGAGAAACCGTTGCTCTTGGCTCCGGTGATAAAGTTGCGCCTTTCCTTTCGCATCACCTCCGGAATCTTTTTGCCCATTGCCTTACGGAAGATGTCGGCCTGGCCAAGGCTGTAACCGGCCAGAGCCTGCACGATAAGCAGCACCTGGTCCTGATAGACGATGACTCCGTAGGTTTCCTCAAGGATACTGGCTAGTGCCGGGTGCGGGTAGCGGATTGGCTCAAGGCCGTGCTTGGCTTTAATGAAGGTCGGGATATGCTCCATCGGTCCCGGGCGGAAGAGGGCAATCATGGCGGCAATATCAGAAAATATGGTTGGCTTAAGCTCACTGATGTAGCGGCGCATACCGGCCCCCTCAAGCTGGAATACCCCGGTGGTTTCCCCTGAAGACAGGAGCTGGAAGGTCTTTTCATCATCCATCGGGATATGGCTTAGGTCAATCTCAATACCGCGCTTTTGCCGGATAATCTCTTTTGCTTCGTCCAGAATAGTGAGATTTGCCAGCCCAAGGAAATCCATCTTCAGGAGCCCAATCTGGGCGATGTCCTCCATGGAGAACTGTGTCATCACCTGCTCTAAACCATTTCCCTTGCTTGCCTGCTGGAGTGGCACATATCGGGTTAAGGGTTCTTTGGAGATGACGACACCGGCGGCGTGGGTACTGGCATGGCGGGCAATGCCCTCCACTCTCTTGGCAGAATCAATCAGGTTGCGGACCAGGGTGTCCTCAGAGTAGATGCTTCTGAGTTCACTCTTCTCCTCTAAGGCTCGGTTGAGGGTCATACCCGGGGCAAAGGGGATCAGCCTCGCCACCCGGTCAACATCAGTGTAGGATATACCCAGAGCCCGCCCCACATCCCTGAGTGCCGCCCTGGCTCCCAGCGTACCAAAGGTGATAATCTGAGCCACATGGTCATGCCCGTATTTCCGGGAGACATAGGCGATGACCTCGTCGCGGCGCCCGTCCTCAAAATCCAAATCGATATCAGGCATCTCCTTGCGCTCGACATTGAGGAAGCGTTCAAAGACCAGCCTGTGCTTAATTGGGTCAACTGAAGTTGCACCCAGACAGTGTAGGACGATGCTGGCAGCAGCACTTCCCCTGACCCCGTATAAGATATTGTGCTTTTCGGCAAAGGAGACGATATCCCAGACAACCAGAAAGTAGTTGGCGAACTGGGTCTTTTCAATTACCTCGAGTTCATAACGAAGGCGCTCTTTTATCTCTTCGGTAGGTTCGGGGTAATATTTGGGTAAATTTTCCCAGCAGAGGTCAGTTAAGAACCGGTCGGGTGTCTTGCCATGAGGCAATTCAATTTCCGGCAGATAGAGGCGACCAAATTCAAGCTCAAGTGAGCACATCTCGGCGATACGCCCGGTGTTTAAAATCGCCTCGGGAATATCTCCGAAAAGTTTGTCCATTTCCTGGGGGTTCTTGAGGTAGAAGAAGTCGCCGGCCATCTTCATTCTTTTGTCATCGTGAATTGAGGCGTTAGTCTGAATGCATAATAGTAGGTCGTGGGCTGAGGCATCCTCTTTGTTGACGTAGTGGACATCGTTGGTGGCTACTAGGGGAATACCAAGCTCCCGGCTCATCGGGACTAGAGCCTGATTTACCTGCTCTGATTCAGGTGTCGGTTGCCTTTGCAGTTCAAGGTAAAAGTCGCCGAAGGTCTCTTTATACCAGCGGGCGGCCTCCTTTGCCTCCTCATGTCGCCCTTCCAGTACCAGCCTGGACACTTCCCCACCGAGGCACCCAGAGAGGGCAATAAGACCCTGATGGTGTTCTTCGAGTAGCCCTTTATCCACCCTCGGCTTGTAGTAAAAACCCTCAAGGTGAGCCTTGGTGGTGAGCTGGATGAGATTTTGATAGCCGGTCAGGTCTTTGGCAAGGAGAACTAGGTGGCAGTGATTTTTATCGCCCAACTCCCGGCTGAAGCGACTATTGGGGGCGAGATATATCTCGCTGCCGATAATTGGCTTTATGCCAGCCTCCCTGGCTGCCAGATAAAACTGGATGGCACCATACATCACGCCGTGGTCGGTTATTGCCAGGCTGTCCATGCCCAGCTCTCGGGCGCGTTTGACCAGTTGTGGGATTTGTGACATGCCATCAAGCAGACTGTACTCGGTGTGAACGTGCAAATGTGCAAACATAAGATGCTTTACCTCAGTGGTTAGCTTAAATTATAGCACAAGGCTTCGCTTAAAGGTTAGGAGAAACCCTATATTTTTTTGCGCTTAAAGTGTAAAATCAGAATAAGAAGTTTGGGGGTATATTCATTGAAGGCTTTCGGCATTTTGGCAAGGTGGCTGTTTATCCTCTGTCTGCCCGTCCTGTTTTTCTCAGCCAGTATCGGCTGGGCGGCAAACAGCCTCGGGCTTTATGAGTACGGCTTTAGTAAATACAATGTCAGCCAGACTACCGGCTTGGCTCAAGCTGAACTGGAGAAGGCGGCCCGAGGCTTAATCGGCTATTTTAACTCCGGTGAGGAGTATATCAGCCTTGAGGTGGAAAAGGCAGGCAAGACCTTCAAGCTGTTTGGCGAGCGTGAGGTTGAGCATCTTAAAGATGTCAAGGGGCTCGTTCAGTTTGATTACTGGCTCTTCTGGGGCACGTTAACCTATGCCTTAGGCTATGGCGGTGTCAGCCTCTTCTGGCGACGGCGCCGCAACTTGAGCGGCTTAGCCCGGGGGGTGGTTGGCGGCAGCAGCTTAACTTTAGGGCTAATGCTGCTACTTGGGTTAGGTTCGCTGCTCAATTTTGAGCAGTTGTTCTTGCAGTTTCATCTTTTGAGTTTTACCAATGACCTCTGGATCCTTGACCCGAGCCGGGACTACCTGGTAATGCTCTTCCCGCAGGGCTTCTGGTTTGATGCCGCTATATTCTGCGTTCTCCTGACCAGCGGGCTGGCAATAATTCTGGGTGGATTAAGTGGCTGGTATTTGACAAGGTCTAAGCTAACTCGTAAGGTGAGGGTATAGGGGGAGAGATGCCAGTACTGGGCAAGTGTCCGGTCTGCCAAGGGAAAGGCAAGGTGCCACCCGCCAAACCCGATGGAATGGTAATCTTTCGGGTGAGCCTGACCATGCGGTCAAAAAGCCAGCGTGGCGCCTGACCTGAGTGAAGGGGCAGATCGGCGATACCGGTTCTGCCTGGGGGCAGGGGCTTGCATACCCCCAACCTCGTTTAGGTGCCGCAGCTTGAACAGCTGCCGGTGCTGCAGGCAGAACAAGAGCTGCCACCACCAACGGGCACCATTTCCCCGAAGTCACCGGTGGAGTGAGCCGCAAAGCAGGATGGTACCCGCTCAGCCTGGCTCTGACACTGCGGGCAGATGGCCTTATCTTTAGCCTCACTTAGGGGGCGTAACTCTTCGAATTTTGAACTACATTCGGGACAACAATACTCATAGATCGGCATTTTAATTTCCTCTCTATAATTAGTTTAACGCATCTACTCACTTTGAGTCAAATCTCCCAGACTACCTTCCCGCCCAAAATAGTCATCAGAACCTTGATGTCCTTAATTCTATCCGGAGGTGGTTTTAAGGGGTCATCGCTCAAGATTACCATGTCCGCCAGTTTGCCCGGGGTAATCGAACCCTTTATCTTCTCCTCAAAGGAGGCACAGGCAGCATTTTGAGTATATAGGGCCAATGCCTCCTCTGGCTTGATTCTTTCCTTTGACTCGAGTTCTTGTCCGGTCTCTGTTTTACGGGTGCAAGCGGCGTACATTCCAACAAGCGGGTTATCGGGAACCACCGGGGAATCGGAGCTGCCGGCCACAGTAAGCCCACTTCTAATAAAGGAACCTATCCGGTAAAGCCACTTTTGCCGGTCAGGCGGTACGTCTTTTAGGTATCGGTCACCACTAAAGTAGAGAAATGGGGGTTGGGTATCAATCAGCGGCTTGAGCCTGCTTAGCCGCCCGAGCAGCCTGGGTGGGCATTCAGAGCAGTGGGCGATGCGGTGTCGCCTATTTTCTTTAGCTGACTTGTTTTTTAAATATTCTAGGGTGCTGATGGCAGCCTCAACCATGCTCTCCGGGACGGCGTGCATCGCCACCTGGAAGCCGGCGCGGTGGGCACCGAGGACAAGCTGGTTTAGCTCCGGCTGCGTTGGCTCTAGTTTTCCGCTGGCTTCACTCAGCATTATCTTGAGCCCGCCCAGACGCAAATTGGTACCACCTGAACCGGTGACCAGGCCGGCTGCCTCAAATTGCTGTTGGGCTTGGGTGCCGAAGAACATGTAGAGCCGGCTCTTTAGCTTATCCGTTTCTTTGAGGCGAAGGTAAGTCTGCCACCGGTCAAAGTTATTGCTTGAGCTTAAATCCTGAAGAGAGGTAATGCCATAGGATAGATAATGCTCATTGGCTAATTTTACCGCTTTATCTAATTCCTCACTGGATAATGGGGGCAGAACCTTTGCCCTGATGTAGCCAAGCATCTCAAAGAGGATGCCGGTTAGCTCTCCGCTTGAGTCTCGGTCAAAAAGCTTGCCCTGAGGCTCCTTAGTTGCTTGGGTGATACCGGCCAGTGAAAGTGCTAGGCTGTTTAGGACGCAGGCATGAAGTGATTGGTGAACCAGTACCACCGGGTGTTCGGGTGCTACCTGGTCAATATCCCAGCGGTTGGGGTGTCGCCCTTCGGCGAGATAAAACTCATTAAAACCGGTGCCGGTAAGCCACCTGCCTTTTGGGGTATTTCGGGCTTGGTTTAAGATAGTCTTTTTTATCCCGGCGATGGAACCTACCCTTGACGGACTCAGGTCTAAACCTAAAAGTTTTCTGCAGAAGGAGAAGATATGGCAGTGGGCGTCGTTAAAACCGGGGATAACGGTTTTGTCCTGGCAGTCAATCAGCCTGGTTTTCGGTCCTCGCACTAGTTTAAGATCTTCGTTACTGGCAACCAGTGTGATTTTGCCGCCGGTTACCGCTACCAGTTCTGCCTTTGGCTGAGCGGGATCCATAGTAAGCACATTGGCGTGGTAAAGAATCAGTTCGGCTGACATCCTAAAAATCCTTTGACCTGATAGTTATCTAGTAGTATACTACTTAAAAATTTGGGGCAGCAATGGGTATGCGGTTATGAATGCAGCCAAACTGGCAGATAAGTTGACCTCCTGGATAAAAGATAAGGTAGTCTCTTCAGGTTCAGAGGGGGTGGTGATGGGGCTGAGTGGTGGTATTGATTCCTCAGTTTTGGCGGTGCTCTCAAAGTGTGCCTTCCCTCAAGATGTGTTGGGTATAATTATGCCCTGCTGTGGTCTTGAGGAGGACATAAAGCATGCTGAGATGGTAGCAACGAAGTTTTCCATTTCGACCAGGAAGGTAGTCTTGGACACGGTTTTTGAAGCTCTGCTTGGGGCTTTGCCTGATAGCCAGGGGAAATCGGCTACCAGCCAGCTGGCTGAGGCTAACCTCAAGCCGAGACTCAGAATGGTTACCCTTTACTACTTTGCCAATAGGCTTAATTATCTTGTTGTCGGGTCAGGTAATAGGAGTGAACTTGCCGTTGGCTACTTTACCAAGTACGGGGATGGTGGTGTTGATATTCTGCCGCTGGGAGGCTTGCTTAAAGGAGAGGTCAGGGAGCTGGCTCAGTTTTTGGGTATACCTAATGAGATTATTGATAAACCCCCCTCGGCCGGGCTTTGGGCCGGGCAAACCGATGAAGCTGAACTTGGTTTAAGCTATGAGGAGCTTGACCGATACCTTGAAACTGGTCAGGCGGCAGCTGAGATTGATGGAAAGATTAAGTCAATGATGGCGTTATCTCAACACAAACGCCAACCCCCGGAGATACCGGATTTTCAGGTATAAGAGTTTTGAGGAACAGGTCGATATTTTATTGTTTTGGCATTATGGCTGTGTTATGATTGGGTTGAAGTAAAAATGACTACCGAGAGAGAAAAGGCACTGGAGTTAGCCATTGGCCAGATTGAGAAGCGGTTTGGCAAGGGCTCGGTGATGAAGCTGGGAGAGGTGGCGGCTACCTTGCCGGTGGAGGTGATTTCTAGCGGCTCACTGGCACTGGATATTGCTCTGGGGGTAGGTGGTATTCCCCAAGGGCGAGTTACGGAGATATTCGGCCCTGAGGCTTCAGGGAAGACTACCTTAGCTCAGCACATCATTGCCGAAGCGCAAAGAGGGGGTGGGGTGGCGGCTTATATTGATGTTGAGCATGCCTTAGACCCGGCCTATGCTAGAAAATGCGGGGTTAACATTAACGAGCTTTACATTTCTCAGCCCGATACCGGAGAACAGGCTCTGGAGATTACTGAGGCACTGGTCAGGAGTAGGGCAGTTGAGGTAATCGTAATCGATAGTGTCGCTGCCCTGGTACCAAGGGCAGAGATTGAGGGAGAGATGGGTGATGTCCATGTCGGACTTCAGGCGCGACTGATGTCTCAGGCACTGAGAAAACTAACTGCCGCAATCGGCAAGTCAGGCACAGCCGTCGTTTTCATTAACCAGCTGAGGGAGAAGGTTGGCATTATCTTCGGTAATCCTGAGGTTACACCGGGCGGTCGAGCTTTGAAATTCTATAGCTCGGTCAGGATTGACTTAAGGCGTATTGAGGCAATCAAGCAGGGTAATGAGGTGGTCGGCAATCGAGTTCGGGCTAAGGTGGTTAAAAACAAGGTGGCGGCGCCCTTTAGGAACGCCGAGTTTGATATTATGTTTGACCATGGTATCAGCAAGGAAGGTAACCTGATTGACCTCGGCGTTGACTTTGGGCTGGTAAACAAGGCCGGAGCTTTCTTCTCCTATGGTGACATTCGCCTGGGACAGGGTAGAGAGAGCGCCAAGAAGCATTTAAAGGATAACCCTGAGCTAGCGCGGGAACTCGAGCAGAAGATTAGGGCTGTTGCGGGTGAGCATGCTGCCTTGCCCACTGAGGCCAGTAAAGCTGATTGAAGATGTCTGGTGGATAGACTGGCGCGTTAATCAAGGCTGAGGCTTAAAGCTTCAGCCTTTTGACTTTGAGGTAGAAAATTGGCTGAGATTACAGCCCTTCGCCAGTATAAGGGGCGAAAAAAGCGAGTCCAGGTTTTCTTAGATGGCAAGTTTGTCTTCAGCCTTGAGGCTGAGGTGGTGGCCAAGGAGGCTCTTCGGGTCGGGCAGGAGCTATCTCAAAGCCGGGTTGAGCAACTACTTCAGTCTGACCGTTTCTACCGCTGCCTCAATGCAGCTCACCAGTATCTTAGCTACCGACCAAGAAGTGAGGCTGAAGTGAGGGGTAGGCTTACCCGGCGCGGTTTTGACGCCCTAACGATTGAGACGGTGCTGGCTAGGCTTAAGGAGCAGGGACTGGTGGATGATGAAGCCTTTGTTCAGTTCTGGAAGGAAAACAGGCAGACCTTTAGCCCGCGTAGCCAGCGGCTAACCAGGCTGGAACTTAGGCAAAAAGGGGTTCCGGGTGAGGTCATTGACCAGGTACTTGGTGATTTTGATGATGAAGACAGCGCCTGCCGCGCCGCCCTAAGTAAGGCCGAGCGGCTTCGAACTGGCGACTATCAAACCTTCCTTAAGCGTCTGGGCAGCTATCTTCGAAGGCGAGGCTTTAGCTATGGGGTGATAAATAATACCGTGAAGCGACTGTGGCAGGAAGGTCAAGACACATCCATCGAGGAGGTTGGCAATGAAGACAGGTAAACTAGGGAGACTTTCCAAAGATAAGATGGGGTTTTCCATGCCGGCGGTGGCGCCATTATATCAGCCGCCACCCTACTATTTCACCAACGCCGAAAGCATTACCATCGCCTGGGAGACCGATGAGGAGGCGGCTTTAGAGCTATTACCCGAGGGAATAGAGCTCGTCCAGCCAGCCACGGCTTCAATACGAGTTAATTACTATCCCTTCAGTACCCTTGGCACCTATTATGAGGTGGTGCTGGGCATAGCCTGCCGCTTCGAGGGTGAGTTGCGCGGTTACACTGCCTTTATCGTTTTAGACCAGGATGTTCCCTTTGCTGTCGGGAGGGAGGTATGGGGTGTCGCCAAGAAAATGGCTTACATCGAGTTTACTAGAGAGATGGGGCTTTATACCGGCATTGTGGAAAGGCCAAAAGGCAACCGCCTCTGTACTGTCATGATTCAGCCCGAAACCCCGGCGGATACCGAAAACCTCGCCTGGCCCAAGGCGGCTCTCCATCTCAAGCTCATCCCCAGCCCGGAGAAAGGGAAGCCTCCGTCAATAGCCGAACTTGTGGAACTGCCAATCCCGGTCAAAGTCCATGAATTGTGGTCAGGCAAAGGTTCGGTCTCATTTGACACCAAATCGGAGATTGACCCCTGGCATCTGCTGGAAGTAAAGAAGGTTATTAGCGCTACCTACGCCCGGCTCGACATGGTGCTTGATTGGGGCCGGATAGTCAAGAGATACTAGGTTTTGGCTTGGATAGCCGGCCTTTACTCCATCGCCTGGTATTTTGGGGCGTAATATTGGCTGAGCCCTAGTTCATATAATTTCTCTTTGGTGGGGATGCCTCGCTTTTTATCCCAGCCACGCTCATCATGATAATCATCAAGCATCCTCACCTTAAGGCGTGGTGACTTCTGAAATGTGGTCTGGGGATATATTGTCCTGAGCCTGGTGGTCATAAGAGCCTCCTCTCTAAACTTGGATATTATAACATCTTAATTGTATAATTCACCCGGCTCGTGTTTAGAAGTATAGAGTAGCGATTTGTGTTAAATCAAGCAAGAGTAGTAAACTAAGCTTTAGAAAGGACTTCAGTTGATGGGTGAGCGACTGTTTCATCTGCCCACTTCTCCCGCTGAAAAGTCGTATTTAATTGGCAGCCAGTGTCAGCGGTGTCAGCGGTGTTTTTTCCCCAAAAGGCTTATCTGCCCCGATTGTCTTGAGGTCGGGACGATGCAGGAGAAACCCCTCTCAAGGCGGGGCAAGCTCTATTCTTACTATCTGGGGACAGTAGCCCCGGCTGGTATTAAGCCTCCCTACGCCGCTGGCTGGATTGACCTGCCGGAGGGTGTCCGGGTATTTGGCGTGCTAGTGGGCTTTGAACCCAAAGAGGAGAACCTGAAGTTGGGCATGGAGGTGGAGCTGGTTTTGGAGAAGGTGGCTGAAGAAAAGGACGGGGGTGATGGGTGGGTTTATCGCTTTCGCCCCGTCTAAAGTCTTTTTTGGTTGTGCTTTAGAGGAGGTTTTATGATGCGCAAGGTATATATTGCCGGAGTGGGGATGCACCCCTTTGGCAAATATATTGAGAAACACCTTAAAGAACTTGGGGCGCATGCCTTTTTAGAGGCTCTAGCCGACTCAGGCCTTAGCCCGAGGCAAATAGAGGTTGCCTATATCGGCAATTCCCTGGCTGGTTTTCTGACCGGGCAGGAAGCGGTCCGGGGCCAAACCATTATGCGCGAAATCGGGCTCCAGGAAATCCCGATTATCAATGTTGAAAACGCCTGTGCCAGCAGTTCGACCGCTTTTTACGGTGCCTGGATGTCAGTCGCCTCCGGGCTTTTTGATTGCGCTCTTGCCCTGGGAGTGGAAAAGCTCTACGTTGATGACACCCCCAGGACCCTGCACGCCCTCGCCGCTGATTCGGATGTGGAACTTGAGGGGAGCATGGGCTTTATGTTTGCCGGCAACTACGCCATGAAGATTAAGCGGCACATGTATAAATATGGGACAACCCGTGAACAGATTGCCAAGGTAGTGGTCAAAAGCCATGATAATAGCCAGCACAACCCCTATGCCCAGTACCGCAACCCGCTCACGGTTGAAGAGGTTTTAAACTCAAAGATGATTTGTGACCCCCTTACCCTTTTTATGACGGCACCAATTGGCGACGGTGCCGCGGCGGCAATACTGGTCAGCGAGGGATTAGCCAAAAAACTCCCCAAAGCCCCGATTCTGGTGGCGGCCACTGTCTTGAAATCGGGTTTTGTGCCCAATCCCGAAGATGAAGATGCCCCGGACACGGCTGAGAGGACAGCTAAGGTTGCTTATGAAGTGGCTGGGCTGGGGCCGGAGGATATTGATGTGGCTGAGGTTCATGATGCTATGGCAACTGCTGAGATTATGGCTTATGAGTCGCTTGGCTTCTGTGCCAAAGGCGGGGGTGGACGAATGGTGGATGAGGGCAGGACCGAAATCGGGGGTGATATCCCGGTCAACCCGAGCGGCGGGCTTATCGCCCGCGGTCACCCGGTAGGGGCTACCGGGCTTGGTCAGATAAGTGAAATCGTCTGGCAACTCAGAGGTGAGGCCGGCAAGCGCCAGGTAGAGGGTGCTAAAGTTGGCTTGATTCAGAACGGTGGTGGTAATATCGGGGGTGAGCCGGCAGCGATGGCGGTGCACATTTTTACCCGATAGGAAGGATAGAAATTTAGATGGTCAAGATGGTCTGGGTTTTCGGCTATCCTGAAGGTGTCTCGGTTGAAGAGGGAGAGAAGTGGTATCTTGAGGTGCACTCCCAGGAAGTGAAGAAATTCCCCGGCTTGAGGAAGTACCTGACCTGGAAGCTGCTGGATGTTAAGGAGTTGCCCTGGTATGAGGAAGAGTATGCCCGAAAAGAGCCTGGGTTTGTCCGGCTGACTGAACTCTGGTGGGATGATGTTGAGTCCTGGCTTAGACTTAAGGAGGAGCGAATCAAACTGACTCCGCCCCGATGGGGTGAGCCGTGGCTTATTGCCAGGCCGGTATTTATTGATGAGGAGCCAGAATATGACTTCCTAACCCAGATACCGAAAGGGTGACCCGCTTCCGGGCAAAAATCGGAAACGGGTTTTTTAGCACAATGGATATCTTCTAAAAGGAAAGGAGAAGACCATGAAAGTTATTGAGAGTGGAGAAGGCGAACTCTTTAAACCACCTGATCCGGACGGTTTTCGGGCCTATGTGAGGGAGCACAAGACGAGGAGCTTGGTCTCCAAGGTAATGACGGAGAAAGAGGCGGTCTTGAAGTTCGTTGAGGATGGTGACTACCTGGCTTATGACCTCTGCTGGGCAATCAGGGGACCCAACTCAATACTTCGGGAGATAATTCGACAGCGCAAGAAAAATCTTGGTATCTGCGGCAAATTCACTTATCTGTGTATAGCTATCCTTGCGGGCGGTGAATGTTTCGACCGAATCGATTTCGGCTATGTTGGGATTACTGTGCCTTACGTTGAGGCAATCAGGGATGGCAAGATTAAGATTTCGGAGTGGAGCAATAATGCCCTGACGATGAGGCTTCAGGCCGGGGCGATGGGGATACCCTTTCTACCGGTGAGGTACTTTGGTGGGGCGGATGCCTTCCGCTACTCCGGGGCTAAACTGGTAAAAGACCCTTTTACCGGGCAAAATATTACCTTACTACCGGCCTTAAACCCGGATTTAGGCTTAATTCATGTCCATCAGTGTGACATTTACGGCAATGCCCGTGTCTTCGGTAGTCTTCTTTCCGCTCATGAGGTGGCCGCCTCAAGCCGTAAAGTGATTATTTCCACTGAAGAAATAATTGACTATGAGGAGATAAGACGGGAACCAGGGCGGACAACAATACCACATTTTCTGGTTGATGCTGTCATCGAAGCTCCTTTTGGCTCTTACCCGGGTGAGATGCCCGGGCTTTACGCTTCCGATTCGGCACACCTTGGCCAAATCGCCGTCGCTTCACGAGATATAGGAAAAATCAAGGAATACGTGCAGGACTATATTCTTGATACCGAATCAGAGGATGACTTTTTAGAAAAGAAGGTTGGCATTGGCAAGCTAATTGAACTTAAGAAGAACGCCATTATCAAGGAGGGTTACCGATGACCACAGCCACAGCGTTCACCCAGCATGAGGTAGCAATAGTATACTTGTCAAGGATGGTAGAGGAAGGTAAATCCTACTGGACACCTGGTGGTGGCAGGCCCGGTTTTTCTGTAAGCCTGGCGCAGAAACTCCATGCCCCGAACGTAATGAGAATGACGGAGGAGGGATGCATCAGTGGCAAACCCTATTTCCCGGTAGAACCCTTTATGTATATGGGCGCTTCCAGGAGCAGTTACCGTGGGGTGATGTGGACCAGTATGAACCAGGTCTGCTATTATAATGCCCTCGGGCTGGTAGATTATACCATCCTGATGGTTCTTGAGATTGACCCTTATGGTAATTTTAATAGCTCAATGATTGGTGGTGATTACTACCATCCCAAGCGCCGTTTTGGCGGTGCCGGCGGTGCCAACGAGATGGCATCACTTGCCTGGAGAACCATACTGGTTACTGACCAGGACAGGAGGAAGTTTCCTGAAAAATGTAACTTCATCACCTCTCCGGGTTATCTTGATGGTTCGCCGAATGCGAGGGAAAAGATGGGGATGCCGGCGGGTACCGGCCCCTACCGGGTGGTAACCTCTGAGGCTGTTTTCGGCTACGATGAGAAGACCCACTTTATGAAGCTTCTGGCGGTATCTTCCTGGACAACAGCAGAAGAGGTGCTCTCCAAAATGGATTTTGAGCCGCTCATCTCCCAGAAGGTGGAGACCCTGAAACCCCCGACTGAGGAAGAGCTAAACATACTGCGTACCGAGATGGACCCTGAAGGGCGGGTCATTGGCGCTGGCGAGTGGATTTTTCTCGACTGATATAGTGTGTTTTAAATATTCCGTGTTATCCCCTCAATACGTCATTGAGGTAATAAAAATTATAGAAGGGAGGTAGTAATGCCTGAGATTTATATTGAAGAATGGCCGCCATATAGTCCTGATGACCTCGAGAGAAGGAACGGTGCCACCCAAGCTGCCAGACTGATGATGAACGCCGCTTTCACTTCTCCGAAGGCTGGAGGTGTACCTCAGGTCGAGGGTCATATCGTCTGGGGGCAGCCAGAGCAGGAAAGAATCGCCCGGAAGATGGAGGAGCTGGCTCGCTTGGGGGGTGACAAACTGTGGAAGAACATGTTCAAGTATGAGGCAGCGATGGTCAGGGAGTCGGACGTCATTCTCTTTCTCGGCGATTACCAGTTGTTCCGGCCCTTTGAGACGGGCTGTAATCTCTGCGGTGGTGTCGGCGGTTGCCAGTGGCTCTACGAGCGCAAAGAGGCACGCTTCGGACACGTGGATGTAACTGAAGTCCAACACCCTGACTGGCTCGTTGACGGCCCAACCTGTGGTATCCGTCTGCAGGGGTTCGGTCACGCTGTTGGCTCGGCGCTCCTGATGGCAACCAGGCTTCTCGTGGATGCCAGGCCTCTGATGAGTGTCGGGGTAGCCGGCCAGAAGCTGGGGTACTGCCCCAAATCACCGATGGTGGTGGGTATACCTGTTGCCGCTCAGTCGAAGAATCCTTATGTTGATATACTGCCCGACTACCAGTTGTATAACTTGAGCCGCTATGTTGATGCTATACGCCGGCAGCACGTGATTACCCGGATGGTTCACTGGTTTGACTACCGCAACTGGGATGTCATGGGTGAACTTGACAAAGGCGAATCTGCAGAAGGGGAGGAGAAGTAGTATGGCAATCTATGATGGTAATAAACTGGCTCAGGAAAGGCTTCTGGATATTGCCAACTTCTGCGCCATGGCGGCGGTTAAAGCCCCTCAGATGACGGGTAAGATACAGGTGCTTACCGAGATAATTACCGGTGAAGATGTCGACCCTATTGAGGAGATTTTAGGCATTCAGGCGAAGACCAGCATTGTTGCCGGAGGGGACTATACCACACTTAAATATTGCCGAGAACATGGGCAACGGCCGGTGATATTGCTCGTCGGAGCCTCAGGCCTGCGTCATTCCGAGCTCGGCTGGGACTGTGGGGGCTGCGGCTTTTCGACCTGCGAGGAATTTAATAAATATTCAGATGAGACGGCGGAGGCGGTGAGTAAACTCAGGCGGCGTTTCCATCTCGGTCCCCAGTGCGTCTGGAAGCAGGTTGACCTGGGCGCTACCATGAGCTGGGCTTCGGCGGCAGCTGCACAGTTCAACGTGGAGAACAGGATGATAGGCTCTATCTGGAACGTAGCCAAGCTTGTAGGCCACATGGAGGAGGCTGAGTCCGGGTCTTCACTTTGTCTGGGGCCGGTGGAGAACCTGGTCTACTATGATAGGCCAAGTGTACGCGGTAAATGGACGGCGGATGAACACATGGAGTATCTTTTCCGCGCTATGCCTTCACACTTCATGGGCTTTACCGGGGTTAAAGACCCCCGCTTCAAATACGGTGACGAATGGGAGAAGAAGCCCAAGCGTGTCCATATTGAGGCCCGCTCCCAGGAATACTTTGCCGATATTGCTGAAGACGAAAACAAGATTGACCAGGTTTGTGCCCGGGTGAAAGCCAGACTACAGGCTCTAAAAAAGGGCCGGAAATAAATCTTTTCCTTAAGTCAATCTCAATACGAGAGGTAGCCGTAAAGCTGGCTCAAATATTGCGGGAAAACGACCTTGTTAAAACCAGCCAGAAATGATGATAGTGCTGGCTGGTTATCTTGGCATTAATTAAAGCTTGAGAGTAAGGAGGGGTATTGATGAGCATAGTGCGACGAAAACTTGAGGGGGTTACCTGCTTTGACCCATCCAAGGTTTATGAGGGCTATACGCTCCTTACGCCGATGGGTTCTACTGATGCCTGGCTGATTAATATGGAAGGTGAGATTGTGCATCACTGGCGGCTGCCGTATCTGCCGGGAATGCACGGAGTTTTTTTGGAAAATGGTAACCTGCTTTATGCTGGTCAGACCAAGGCGGTTGATCCGACACTAAAACAGGTTGGCTTTATCGTCCTTGGTGGGCGTGGCGGTGAAATGCTGGAGGTAGATTGGGATAACAACCTGGTGTGGAAATGGGAAGACCACTATCAGAATCATACCTTTGCCCGTCTAAGGAATGGCAACACCATGCTGCTTAGGTGGGTGAGGGTTCCCAATGAGGTTGCTGAAGAGATTGAGGGGGGACTTGTCGGCAGTGATGTGATTGAGTCGGGTGAAAGGGTGATGTGGGCTGACGGTTTCCGCGAGATAACACCCGATGGTCAGGTAGTCTGGGAGTGGTTGCCCTGGGAGCACGTCGATATCAAGGATTTTCCAATTTGTCCGCTCTGCACGCGGCTTGAGTGGACTCACGGCAATACTGTTTTTGAGATGCCTGACGGCGATATTTTAACCAGTTTTCGTTCTCAAAGTTCTGTCTTCATCATTGATAAGAAGACCGGCGATGTTAAGTGGATGTGGGGTCGGGGTGAGATAACCCATCAACATGACCCTTCATTTTTGGACAGTGGTAACGTTTTAATCTTTGATAATGGTAATCACCGCCAGGATGGTTCGGGCATGAGCTATTCCCGAGTGATTGAGGTAAACCCCAAGACCGACAAAATTGAGTGGGAGTATAAAGATGACCCGCCCGGGGACTTTTATACCTCAATCATGGGGAGTTGCCAGCGACTGCCCAACGGCAATACCCTCATCAGTGAGACCGACATGAGCCGTATCTTTGAGGTTACCCGTGAAGGCGAAATCGTCTGGGAGTATGTTAGCCCGTTTTATAATGACTGCTACCATGATAGTTTCGGCCGAATTTGTCAGCTTTTTAAACCACGTCGTTACAGTCCTGATTTTCCGGGTTTTAAGGCTAAAGACCTAAACCCTGAGAATTATGCGGTTTTAAACCACCTCTACGGACCGGATGCTTGGCGAAATAAATAAATTGTGTTTTAGATTATTCTCTTATCATGAAGGAGGCAAGTAATGGCGATTGCACGAAGAACGTTTCACGGCACCATTTCCTACGATCCATCCAAAGCCTATAACGGCTATACCCTATTTGCTCCTCTGGGGGCAAATGAAGTGGTCTTGATTGATATGCGTGGTCGGGTTGTCCATAAGTGGCAGATGGACAACCCGCCGGCGCTGCACGGTGCGCTGCTGCCAAATGGCAACCTGCTTTATGCCGGGCATAAGAGTGATGGCCCGCTCTCTGGTTTCTTCGGTGCTGGTGGCGAGCTGGTTGAGGTTGACTGGGACGGTGAGGTTGTCTGGAAATACGAGGACCCGTATCTGCATCATACCTTCGTTCGTCTCTATAACGATAACACCCTGGTCTTAAAGTGGGTTGAAGTACCCAAGGACATCTCGGCTAAGGTTAAAGGCGGTGTACCGGGGACGGAAAAGGACGGCGTTATGTGGGGCGACTGTCTGGAGGAAATTCACCCCTCGGGTAAGGTAGTCTGGGAATGGAAGGCTTACGAGCATCTGGACCCGGCAAATGATTATATCTGTCCTGTATGTTTTCGTGACCAGTGGACGATGGCCAATTCCCTTGAGATTCTCCCCGATGGCAATATTCTGGTCTGTTTTTCCCGGATTAATGTCCTGGCGATTATTGAGAGAGAAACCGGCAATATCAAGTGGCAGTGGGGTTCTGGGGAACTCTCACATCCTGATGCCGCGGTGATGCTCAGTTCAGAACTCCCGGCCGGGGAGATATGGGAAAGGGGGGTTGACCGAAGGGTTAAGAAAGGGGATATATTATTCCTTGATAAGGGGCTTCATGTTAAAAACCTGCCCCTTGGTGCCTCACGGGTGGTTGAGCTTAACCCTAAAACCAATGAAATAGATTGGACTTACCTTGAAAACCCGCTGCCTGATTTCTACGCACCGAGGATGGGTAATTGCCAGCGACTGGCTAATGGTGACACCCTGGTCTGTGAAGGGGATTTCGGGCGGCTCTTTGAACTTAATCCGAACAAGGATATCGTCTGGGAGTATGTCAGCCCCTATTACCGCACCTTCCCCTTTTATGGACGGAACAACTATATTTTCCGAGCCTACCGCTACGGTCCGTTCTATGCAGGCTTAAAGGGTGCCAGGCTTGAGTCAGTAGAGTAGCCAGCTCTGAAAAAGCCGTATTGTTAACTCGCCAGGGTTTTTAGGCCAGTCTTTTAATGTTCGGGGCTGGCCTTTTTATTTCTGGTTAACCTTAATTGAGGGTAGCTCCCGCTGAAGTGATATAATTGGAGTGATATGGTAGAGGCTAAACAAGCGCTGATTTTCCAGAAAAAAGGACCGGTTGCGGTTATTACCCTTAATCGCCCCGGGGTTGGGAATAAAATTAATCTTGAGCTGGCTGGGGAACTGGCTCGTGTATGTTCCCGAATTCAAGAGGATGCCGAAGTCAGGGTGGTAATAATTACGGGTAAAGGCAGTAGCTTTTGCCTTGGGGTTGACCTTGGGGACTTGAAACCGCTTTCTGCCAGATGGGATAAGTTGAGTCCCCCCCGGCTGCTGGCTGGTCTTAATTGCCCTGTTATTGCCGCCATTAATGGGGATGCCTTAAGCCTGGGTCTTGAATTGGCTTTGGTTTGTGACCTGAGAATTACCAGTAAAAATGCTTCATTTGGTTTCCCGGAGACAGCGCTTGGTCTTATCCCGCAGCATGGCGGAACCCAGTGGTTGCCGCGTCTGGTAGGTAGATCTAAAGCCCTCCAGATGCTCCTAACGGCTGAATCAATTACAGCCGAGGAGGCATACCGAGTTGGACTGGTGAGTAGAGTAGTTCCAAAAACACAGCTATTTCCAGTGACCATGCAGATAGCCAGTGAGATAGGCAGTAAGGCGCCGACTGCTCTTGGCTATATTAAAGAGGCAGTAAATAAGGGGCTTGACCTCACCCTGGAGCAGGGGCTGCGCCTTGAGGCTGACCTCTACTCACTACTCCAGACAACACAGGACCGCGTTGAAGGTATCAGGGCTTTCCGGGAGAAAAGGACTCCCCACTTTGAAAGGGAGTGAAGCCGGGTATATTTAAAAGTAATGGCTAATTTTAAAACTTTAATCTATCAAAAAAGGGGTCCCTTAGCCTGTATTACCTTAAACCGTCCCGACTTCCTCAATACCTATAATATCCAGATGCGAGATGAGCTGTTTCAGGTTCTTGAGGCACTCCAGGCTGATGACGGGGTGAGGGCGGTTATTTTCAGTGGAGCCGGGGAGAAAGCCTTCTCAGCCGGTGCTGACTTAAGCGAATTTCTTACCGCTCCATCGCCGGTGGTGGCGCGAGAGGTACGTTTTAGCCGAGATATTTGGGGATTGTTGTTGAGCCTAGAACAGCCACTTATTGCCGCCGTACATGGGTATGTTATGGGGAGTGGGCTTGAAATCGCCCTCTGCTGTGACCTGAGAGTGGCTTCAGAGGAGGCTCAATTTGGTTTCCCCGAAGGGGGGTTGGGTATTATCCCGGCTGCCGGGGGAACACAAACCCTGCCTCGCGTTGTGGGTAGACCGAGGGCTTTGGAGATGCTGCTCACCGGAAGGAGAATTTCAGCCGGAGAGGCCTATAAAATTGGTTTGGTTAACCATGTGGTACCCCGCGGCGAACTTATGGCCACGGCTGAAACGCTGGCAGGGAAGATAATCTCTAATTCCCTAATAGCGGTAAAAAACGCCAAGCAAGCAGTAACACAGGGACTTAATCTGACGCTTGAAGAGGGGCTTGGGCTCGAACATAGACTTGCCGACCTTGTCCTGGCTAGTTTCCACCCGACGCAACTTTAACGGGGGTTTAGCTGATGAAATCAGCGCTTGGTGACTTGAGAATCCTGGATTTGGCTGATGAGAAGGGAATGTTTTGCTCTCGGCTTCTCGGTGATATGGGTGCTGATGTTATTAAGGTTGAAAAGCCCCCGGGAGACCCGCTAAGATACCGTGGGCCATATCTGGGGGGCGTAGTGCATCCGGAGCGTAGCCTCAGCTTCTGGCACCTCAATGCCTCAAAGAGAGGCATTACTCTTGATATTGAAAGCAGCCAGGGAAAGGAAATATTTAAGCGGTTGACCAGAACCGCTGATGTAATGGTTGAGACCTTTGCCCCGGGCTATCTGAGCAAGCTTGGGCTGGGCTGGACTGATTTATCAAATGTTAACCCAAGACTAATTTTAGCCTCAATTACTGGCTTCGGGCAGACCGGGCCGAAGAGGAATTTTCACTCCGATGACCTGGTTGCCTCTGCCTTGGGCGGGCAAATGTATGTTACCGGGGAGCCCGATACCCCACCGCTCAAACCCTACGGAAAGCAGAGTTACCATGTGGCTTCCCTTTTTGCTGCAATCGGTATCCTTTTGGCCCTTCGTAGCCGCCGAATGAGTGGTCGGGGACAACATGTTGATATTTCCCTTCAAGAATCGGTGGCGGCGGTGACCGAGCATGTCAGTGCAGGCTATCATTTCGATGGCGTGGTGGCGAAAAGGCAGGGCAACCTCAGTTGGAACGGTGCTTTTGCTGTTTTCCCCTGCCGCGATGGCTATATTGTGCTTTCTTTATTCCGTAACTGGGAGACGCTGGTTGAATGGCTCCAAAGCGAGGGGATGGCTGAGGATTTAAATGAGAAGAAATGGCGTGACGGGGAGGCCAGGCAGCGTCACCTTGGGCACATAATAAATGTCCTCAAACGATGGACTAGGACTCACACTACAGATGAGCTGTTTAAGCAGGGACAGCTCATGGGGTTTCCCTGGGCTCGAGTCAGCTCGCCAGGGGAGGTTGTAAGCAATCCTCAACTTAGGGAGCGGCAGTTTTTTACGCCGGTTACTCATCCCGAACTGGGGAGGGAGATAACCTATGCCGGAGCACCCTATAAGTTTAGTCAGTCTCACCGGCGCATCTTCAGGGCACCGCTGGTGGGCGAACACAACCGTGAAATTTATGCTGAGCTTGGCCTTACACCGGGGGAGATGCACTCCATAGCCAAAAGAGGCGTAATTTAAATCGGGGATTGAAAAGGAATGAAGGCTTTAGCAGGTTTAAGAGTGCTTGATTTTACCTGGGTACTGGCTGGTCCTTACGCAACTAGGATTTTAGCTGACTTTGGGGCTGAGGTCATCAAGGTTGGCTTAAAGTATCTTCCCGGCAGCACTGAAGATAACCTCACTGGCTATTTTAGTACCTGGAACCGCAGCAAACTTTCGATTTCACTTAACCTGGCTAAATCAAAAGGGAGGGATATAGCCAGGAGGCTGGTTGGGCTGAGTGATGTGGTAGTGGAAAATTTCAGCCCCCGGGTGATGGCAAACTGGGGGCTTGGTTATGAGCACCTGAAACGGGTAAGGCCTGATTTAATCATGCTGAGCCTGTCCGGGATGGGACAGACCGGGGGCTGGCGGAACCATATTGCCTTTGATGCCACCATTCAGGCCCTCTCGGGGTTAACCAATCTCACCACTTTCCCCGGGAGGCCACCACTTGGCGTTGGCTGTGCCCACGGCGACCATGTTGCTGGACTGGTGGCGGCACTGGCTGCCCTTGAAGCGCTGGAGTATAGAGACCAAACGGGAGAAGGGCAGTGTATTGATATCTCAGAGCTTGAAGCTCTGACCTCTCTTTTAGGGGGGGCAATCCTTGAGTTTACTGCCAGTGGGCAGGAAGCAACCCCTGAGGGCAATGGTAATTCGGATTTTGCCCCCAGTGGTGTTTATCGCTGTCGGGGCGATGACCGCTGGTGTGCCATTTCGGTGTCAAGCGAAGAGGAGTGGCAACGCTTCTGCGAGGTGATGGGCTATCCAGATTGGACTAAAGAGGCCAGGTTTGCTTCGACTTCCAGCCGTCTTGAGCATTCGGCTGAGCTTGACAGGTTGGTGGAGGGATGGACAACAAAACACACCCCTGAGGAGGTAATGGGCCGGCTTCAGGGGGCAGGGGTGGCTTCAGGGGTAGTCTCAAGTGCTGCTGATCTGGCCCGCGACCCCCAGCTTCAGGAAAGAGGCTTTTTCACTGAAGTTGAGCATCCGGTTTTGGGCAGGGTTACCTTTGACACCACACCGATAAAACTCTCGGAGACCCCGGCCGGTTCCTATCGCCCGGCACACCTTTTGGGTCAGGATAACGGTTATGTCTATGGGGAGTTACTCCGAATGAGCCAGGAGGAAATAGCCAGGCTTGCCGAGGAGGGGGTTTTTTAATTTTGGTCTATGGGGCTTGAGTTCCTTGACATGGTATAGGCCCGCTTGTTAAAATTCGCCGAGATGCCTTTCCTATTTGAATTCAGTTGGGGTAGGTTAATGTGGCTTGCGGCGGGCACTTTGGTTGGGATTTAGCTGGAATTATTCCAGCCCTTTTATTTTTTAGGAGTTTAATATAAAAGGGGAGGTTTACTATGGCTGTTGACTACACTAAAGAAGGCAGAATCGCAATCTTTACTCTTAACCGCCCGGAGGCACTAAATGCCATTAATGTCCAGGCGGCTCGGGAGCTTCACGATGCCTTGGTTGATTTTCGGGACGACCCTGAAGTATGGGTTGGCATTATTACCGGTACAGGGGAGAAGGCCTTTTCGGCTGGCGCTGATATCAAGGACATGCTTCCCTTTGGGCGGGAGATTCGTCACCGTCCCTGGGCAATGCCGGAGACCCCAATGCGGGGACTTACCCTGTGGAAGCCACTTATTGCCGCTATTAACGGCTTTGCGCTTGGCGGAGGACTTGAGATAGTGCTGGCTTGTGACCTCAGAATTGCCACGGAGCAGGCTCGCTTCGGCTTGCCTGAGATAAGCCTCGGGCTGATACCCGGTTGGGGAGGCACTCAGAGACTGCCGCGGATGGTCCCCTGGTGTAAGGCGGCTGAGCTTTTGCTTATGGGCAAGCCGATTGATGCCGAGGAAGCCCATCGAATCGGTCTAATCAACAAGGTTGTCCCCCAAGACCAGCTCATGTCTACGGCTAAAGAATGGGCGAATACTATCTGTGAGGCCGGCCCGCTGGCGGTTCGGGCAGCCAAAGAGGCGATGATTAAAGGTTACGGCATGACCCTGGAGGACGGTCTCTATCTTGAGCATACCCTGGATGCTTACCTCATGGGCACGGAGGACTTTAACGAGGGAATCACCGCTTTCGCTGAGAAGCCAAGAAGAAAGCCCGTCTACAAGGGAAAGTAAATCTTAAGCAGTTTAAGAAGGATCCAGTGCAGATAAAGAGAGTTGGAGTGGTTGGCTGTGGTTTTATGGGTTCGGGGATTGCCCAGGTTTCAGCCGGGGCCGGGTATGAAGTTATCATCTCGGATGTAAGTGAGGCGGTGCTTAGTAAGGGTTTATCCTCGATTGATTATTATCTAAGCCGGGCGGTAGAGAAGGGGAAGATAAGCAAGCGGGAGAAGGAGGCGACGATTGCCCGGATTAAGGGAACGACTAATATCAAGGGCTTTTCGGGTTGTGATCTGGTGATTGAGGTTGTTCCTGAGGATTTGGAGTTAAAGAAGCGGGTCTTTAGTGAACTGGATGCGGTTTGTCCTGAAGGGGTGATACTGGCGACCAACACCTCTTGTTTACCGGTGATTGAATTAGCGATGGCGACCGGTAGACCTGATAGGGTGGTAGGGATGCATTTTATGTCGCCGGTGCCGCTTGACAGGCTGCTTGAGCTGGTCAGGACAGCTAGAACCAGTGATGATACCCTTGAAGTAGCCAAGAGGTTTGGCCAGTCCTTGAATAAAGAAGTGATTGTCGCTCAGGATACGCCGGGTTTTATCTTTAATTACTTGCTCATCCCATGGCAGCTTAACGCCATTCGTTTGCTTGAGAAGGGTATTGCCAGCGCTGAGGAGATTGATAAATCGATGACCGTAGGCTTAAATTATCCAATCGGGCCACTGGCACTGACTGACTTAAATGGCCTTGATGTTCTCTATATGATTTCCCAGGCGATGTATGAGGAAACCAAAGACCCCCAGTTTGTCCCGCCGATACTGATGAAGAGGATGGTGGCTTCAGGCTGGCTGGGGCGAAAGACCGGCAGGGGCTTCTATGACTATACCAAATAGCGGCCTGATAAGCTGGTTTGGCCTTGAGTAGTAGAGAGGTGGTGTTATGCAGATAAAGAGAGTCGGGGTGGTTGGCTGTGGTTTTATGGGTTCGGGGATTGCCCAGGTTTCAGCCGGGGCCGGGTATGAAGTTATCATCTCGGATGTAAGCGAGGCGGTGCTTAGTAAGGGTTTATCCTCGATTGATTATTATCTAAGCCGGGCGGTAAAGAAGGGGAAGATAACCAAACAAGATAAAGAGGCAGTCCTCTCCAGAATCAAGGGCAGTGTTGATATGAACGACTTTTCGGGTTGTGATCTGGTGATTGAGGTTGTGCCTGAGGATTTGGAGTTAAAGAAGCGGGTCTTTAGTGAGCTGGATGCGGTTTGTCCTGAAGGGGTGATACTGGCGACCAACACCTCCTGTTTACCGGTGATTGAGATGGCGATGGTGACCAGTCGGCCCAACAAAGTAGTCGGGCTACACTTCTTCGTTCCGGTGCCGCTTAGCAGGTTGCTTGAGCTGGTCAGGACAGCTAAAACCAGTGATGATACCCTTGAAGTAGCCAAGGGGTTTGGCCAGTCCTTGAATAAAGAAGTGATTGTCGCTCAGGATACGCCGGGTTTTATTTTCAATCGTCTTCAGGTGTCGTTTAAACTTAATGCGGTCCGGATGCTTGAGGCGGGGATTGCCAGCGCTGAGGAGATTGACAAGGCGATGACCTTGGGTGCCGGTTACCCAATCGGGCCACTGGCTACCATGGACCTTACCGGCATTGATATTATCTGCAGGGTGGCTCGGGCAATATATGAGGAAACCAAAGACCCCCAGTTTGCCCCGCCGATACTGATGAAGAGGATGGTGGCTTCAGGCCGGCTGGGACGAAAGACCGGTAAGGGCTTCTATGATTATACAGCACAGGAAAAAGATACAAGGTAAGGAGGGAGCATCATGGAAATTAAAAAGGTTGGCGTGATTGGTTGCGGTCTTATGGGTGGTGGTATCGCTCAGCTTATTGCCCAATCAGGCTATCAGGTAGTAGTTACCGAGGTAAATAAGGAGCTACTTGACAAGGGGCTTAAGTCAATTGCTCATTTTATGGGTCGGGCGGTTGAAAAGGGTCGGATGACCGAGGCAGATAAAGAGGCGGTCCTCTCCAGAATTAAGGGCAGTGTTGATATGAACGACTTTGCTGACTCGGACCTGGTCATCGAGGCCGTAATTGAGAATATGGATTTAAAGCACGACATCTTCACTAAACTTGACCAAATCTGCCCCGAGGAGGCGATTTTAGCGACCAACACCTCTTGCCTTTCGATAATTGATATCGCCCGCGCAACCAGCAGGCCCGAAAAGGTGCTTGGGATGCATTTCTTTAACCCGGCAACGGTGATGAAGTTGCTCGAACTGGTTAAAACAGTAAGCACCAGCGATGAAAATATTGAAATCGCCCGGAGGTTTGGCGACTCCTTGGGCAAGACCATAATTTTAGCTAAAGACACCCCGGGCTTTGTCGTCAACCGCCTGTTTATACCCTTCGTGCTTCATTCAATTCAAACCTTCGAGGTGGGTATTGCCAGCCGGGAGGATATTGATACCGGGATTAATTTTGGCTTGGGCCATCCAATGGGCCCCCTGACTCTAGCTGATTTTACCGGCCTTGATACCATCCTCTATGTGGCTGATTCTATCTATCAGGAGACGAGAGACCCGCGCTACATCGCCCCGGTTCTTTTGAGGAAAATGGTGGCCGCCGGCCGGCTCGGGCGCAAGACCGGCCAGGGTTTCTACGATTACAAATAGAACAAGCAGGCTCATTTTCAAAGACCATCTGGTTGAGATGTAAAGAAAATAGTTGCTGCTATTTGTGGTATAGCTTGGAAGGAGGAGATTTTACTTATGGATGAGGTTGTTATCACGAGCGCCGTTAGAACCGCCATTGGTAACTATGGCGGCGCCTTGCAGGATACCCCGGTGACCAAACTGGGGGCAGTTACCATCAAAGAAGCATTAAAGAAGGCTAACTTACGTCCCAGGGTTGGCAGTGAAGTTTTAGATTGTGCCCCCGAGGCACTAAAGGGTGTCGGTTTAGTTGAGCTGGAGAAAAAATATTATGACTGGGATGAGGCTTTAAACGAGGTAGGGGTTGATGAGGTTATCATGGGGAACGTTCTCCAGGCAGGTCAGGGGCAAAATCCGGCTCGCCAGTCATCAATCTATGCTGGTATTCCCAAGGAGGTGCCGGTCTATACAGTAAACAAGGTTTGCGGCTCCGGGATGAAGGCGGTAGCCTTGGCGGCCCAGGCAATTAAGGCTGGTGATGCGGAGGTTTTCGTGGCTGGTGGTATGGAGAATATGAGCGCCGCTCCCTACTATTTCCCCCAGGCCAGATGGGGAGCCAGGATGTTCAATTCGGAGATGGTTGATGGCATGGTCCATGACGGCTTGTGGGAAATTTTCTACGATTATCATATGGGTAATACCTCGGAGAATATAGCCCAGAAGTTTGCTATCAGCCGTACCGAACAAGATGAGTTTACCCTGAAAAGTAACCAGAAGGCACTCAAGGCGATAGGCGACGGGCTGTTTGGGGATGAAATAGTGCCGGTTGAAGTGAGAGTTAAGAAGGATATAAGATTATTTGACACTGATGAACATCCCAGGGAGACATCCTTAGAGCTTCTGGCTAAGCTACCACCGGTGTTTAAGAGCGACGGGACGGTAACTGCCGGTAATGCCTCGGGGATAACCGACGGTGCGGCCGCACTGGTTATCATGTCAGCCGACAAGGCCAGGGAACTTGGTTTAAAGCCGATGGCTACCATTAGGGCTTATGCTTCGGCTGGTGTTGACCCGGCTTTTATGGGGCTGGGTGTCATTCCAGCGGTAAAGAAAGCCCTCAAACTGGCTGGCCTTGAGTTGCGTGAGATTGGTATAATTGAGCTCAATGAAGCCTTTGCCGCTCAATCCCTGGGCGTGACCAGGGAATTAGGCCTGGATTTGGATAGGGTAAATCCCCTCGGTGGTGGCATTGCCCTTGGTCATCCCATCGGCTGTAGCGGTGCCAGAATTCTGGTTACCCTCGTCCATCAGATGAGGCGTCAGGACCACAAGTTCGGTCTGGCAACACTCTGTATCGGCGGCGGCCAGGGGATAGCCATGATTTTAGAGAGGCAGTAATACTACTTGCCCCGCCTTTCGTACTCAGGGCACCAGGTGGCGTTAGGGCGCTCAGGGTTGTGGCAGGCGCTGCGCCAATCCCATTTGCAATTGTCACAGAGGAAGGTATGCATTCCCAGCGCCCTCTTAATCTTGAGGACGAGCTTATCTTTTAGTGAAGGCCCGGTCTGCGGCATTTTTACTCACCTGTTATACTATAATCCATAATTAGAGTAGCTGCAACTGACAGGTTGGCTTGTGATGAATTGGGTGGGAGAAACGATGTTATTTAAGGGTTTACGGCGAAGGCGACAATACATCCTGAGAGAAGAGGGCTTGGTCGCCTTAGTTAAGAGGACAATTTCGTTTTTATTGAGGCGTTTACTTAGTTACCGAACCCGTTGTCTTTACAAACAGACTTACTATCTTTACAAGGCAATACCGGGTGATGAGGCGGCTAAAGCTCAGTTAACACCTCTGGTACCAGATTTTAGCCTGAAAGTAATCTCCGAAAGGGAGCAAATTGAGCAACTTATGGCTGATGGCTTTGATCTTGGTTGGTTGCCGCTTAAAGCTGAGGAATGGCTGAAAAAAGGGGTAGTAGCCTTTTGTGCATTTGCCGGGCGTGAGCTGGTCCACATGTCCTGGCTGGCGATGAATAAGCAGGCCAAAGACAGTCTGGACGACTTCACCTGTCCGGTAAACTTTGCCAATAAAGAAGCCTACCTGGGATGGACAGTTAAGAATCCAAAACACCGGCGAGTAAGCCGCAGTGTCCCGCTTTATGTTTATTTCGAGATTATGCGGTTTTTACGAGAGCGGGGGATTCGAGCCTGCCACTTTGTGGTTGGAAAGAGTAAGACCGTAAGTCGGAACACTCTAGCTAAAAGAGTACCTATTAGGCCTTATCGGGAGGGGTGCTATCTGAGGTTATTCTGGTGGAAATTCTGGAAAGAAAGACCACTGATGCCGGGACAGAATACTTGAAGCAGTGATTTTAAGAATTCAGCGTGTTCATCTACTTGTGCAAGTGTGGTAAAATAACATAGTTTGCTTATACCGAGAGGTTATTTCTATGGCAACCACCAAGCTTGAGGAAAAGGAACAGTTAAATTTAGAGACGGTTACCTTGGGGGGAATGACCTGGGTTAATATCGAGGGTCCGACCGAGCTGGAAACTGAATATCTAGCTAAGCACTACCCGTTTGACCCTCTGGTTTTAGATGACTGTCTCAGCCGCATTGAACGGCCCAAGATTGATGAGTACCGAGACTATCTCTTTCTGGTCTTTCACTTCCCGATCTTCAGAAAAGAGGTGCGAGTTACTAGCCGTAGTCAGTTATCGGTGTTTATTGGTGACAACTACCTGGTTACCCTGCATAAGGGCGAATTGAAACCACTGGTAAAGCTATTTAAGGAATGCCAGCTTGAGGAAGAGGCGCGTCAAGAGTATTTAAGTCGCGGCTCAGGCCAGCTCCTCTACCAGATAATTGACCGTCTGGTTGACTACTGTTTCCCGATTTTAAGCAGAATTGTGGCCAATATTGAAGATATTGAGGGCAGCATTTTTGATATCAAGGGTGGCTCCATAAAGGAGCTCTCCATGCTTCGCCGTGATGTTATCGCCTTTCGCCGAATTATCTGGCCGATGCGGGCGGTGATTGCCAGCCTAGAACCTAAGATTCGCCGTTTTACCAAACTGGATATGGAGGTTTACTTCGGCGATACCGTTGACCATGTTGACCGAATCTGGGATGCCTTGGATGAGTATAAAGAGGTGATTGAAGGGCTTAGTGATACTCACGATTCGCTGGCAAGCAATGACACCAACCAGGCGATGCGAACTTTGATGGTGATTGCGACTGTTCTTTTGCCCATTACTGTAGTTGCCAGCATCTACGGAATGAATATCCCGCTGCCGTTTCAAAATTCCAGCTACTCCTTTCTGCTGGTAGCTGGAATTATGCTGGGTATCGTTGGTGGTATGCTCCTTTTCTTCCGGCGCAAGCACTTGATTTAGAAGTGGCTCGAGGCACAAGTCGAAGGCTTAAATCAATGAAGGTCTCTTATCTCTTTGTTATTATCACCGCTCTATTTATTACCTTCTTAATCACCGCCAATATCATTGCGGTGAAAGTAGTAAGCTTTGGTTCCATAGTCTTGCCGGCGGCGGTGGTCATCTTTCCCTTAAGCTATGTCTTCGGTGACATCCTGACCGAGGTCTATGGTTATATTCAAGCCAGGAGAGTCATCTGGCTCGGCTTTTTGGCTAACCTCATCTTTGTCATCTTCGTCTGGGTGGGGCAGATACTGCCTTCGGCTCCCTTCTGGGAGGGACAGGAGGCTTACGAGCAGATTTTGGGCTATACCCCCAGGCTACTTTTAGCTTCCTTCAGCGGTTACCTTGCCGGGGAACTGGCTAATTCCTATATCCTGGCCAAGATGAAGATTTTGACCCGGGGCCGCTTTCTCTGGAGCCGGACGATTGGTTCAACCATAGTCGGACAGGGGCTTGATACGCTACTTTTTATCACCATTGCCTTTTGGGGTACCCCTTCTTTCGTCCTGATGATGGTCTTGTACCACTGGTCAGCTAAGACCCTAATTGAAGCCGTCCTAACTCCGGTTACCTACAGGGTGGTCAATTACTTAAAGAAGAAAGAGGCGATTGATACCTATGACCGCGAGACTAATTTTAATCCCTTCTTCTTCTTTAGGTAGGCTTTTAAAACCGATTTAATTTAAGGAACGAGGGTGAGACCATAAAATTCATCGTTGACAATAATGTTGGTAAACTGGCTAAATGCTTGAGGATGATGGGCTATGATACCCTCTTTTTTGAGGGTGGTGATGATTCCCTGATGGTAAAAGCCGCCTTAGCCCAGGGCAGGGTGATTTTAACTAAAGACACCGAGATTATGAGACGGCGGGTGGTAACCAGCGGGCGACTCAAGGTGGTACTTATTGAGGGTGATGACCCTGAACTCTGGCTCAAGCAGGTAACTGAAAATCTGAAGCTTAACTGCCAGTTTCGCCCGTTTACTCTCTGTCTTGAATGTAACCAGACTCTAATTGAGAGGAGTAGAGAGGAAGTAAAAGACTTGGTGCCTCCCTATGTCTTCAAGACTCAGGACCAGTATATGCAGTGTCCCAACTGCCAGAGGGTATACTGGAAGGGGACTCACTGGGTTCAAATGACCAGGAAACTGGAAAATTTTCAAAAATATTGCCAGAAGGAGGTTTCTTAAATGGATGTTTATGAGGCTGCTGCCAGGAGACGGTCAATCAGGTGTTTTAAAGATGTCCCGGTACCCGGCGAGGTATTGGAGAAGTGTCTTGACGCTGCCAGGTTAGCTCCCTGTGGTGGTAACTGGCAGATTTTGGACTACGTAGTTGTTGATGATGAGAAGTTCCTGCCCCAGGTCTTTGATAACATCAGATTTGGGGTAAGACGGCCGTCATCAGAGGATGTTAAAGACCAGCCGAAAGCCTATATCATTATCCTGATAAACAGGGAGCTTGAGGCTGAACTCACCCGCGGCGAAAAGGTTACCTTCTATGATATCGGCATGGCCAGCGAGAATATTATGCTCGTAGCTTGGGAGAATGGGGTCGGCTCGTGCCCCTTGCTCTGGTTTAACCCCAAGGGTTTAAAACAGGTTTTAAATATCCCTGGTCAATACGAAATTGGGCTGGTCTTGGCAATGGGTTATCCTGATGAAAACCCGGTGGCTGGTGCGCTTAGTGATTCCACTGGACCCTGGCTTGATGAAAAGGGGGAGCGTCATGTCCCGAAAAGAAAACTTGAGGATATCATGCATCGCAACCGGTTTCCTTGAGCTTATGGTTGACCCTAGCTTGAGTTATTGCTACACTTCCAATTAGGGCGGTTAAGTGAGTTTGAGCGGGGAGTTTTTTGATGCTATTTGCCGTTGATATTGGCAATACTAATATTACCCTTGGGGTTTTTAAAGGTGGGGAGCTTAAAGCTACCTGGCATATCTCGACGGACATTAACCGTGAGGTAGATGAGTATGCCGCCTTACTGCTTAACCTCCTTCACCACCGGGATATCAATGTGGCTGATATTAAGGGAATAGCCTTGTGCAGCGTTGTTCCTCCCCTGAGTGCTACCTTTGAGAAGCTGTTCGGGCGGTATTTCCACCTTGAGCCCCTTCTGGTGGAAAGTGGGGTTAAGACCGGGGTGCGTATCCGTACCGACAATCCCAGAGAGGTCGGCGCTGACCGTGTTGTAAATACCGCCGCCGCCCATCATCTCTACCATGGTCCGGTAATAGTCACCGATTTTGGTACGGCCACCACCTTTGATATCGTCTCCAGAGAGGGGGACTACCTGGGAGGGGTTATTGCCCCGGGTATAGTTACCGGGGCTGAGGCACTCTTTACACGGGCGGCCAAGCTACCTCGTGTCGAACTTACTTCACCCCAACAGGTCATTGGAACAAATACCATTACTGCCATACAATCAGGGGTTGTCTATGGCTATGTGGGGCTGGTTGAAGGTATCGTCGCCCGTCTCCAAAAGGAACTGGGGGGAAAGGCTAAGGTAGTAGCTACCGGGGGCTATGCCGAGCTTATTGCCAAGGAGACAAAAGTGATTGATGCTGTCAATCCTGACCTGACACTTATTGGGTTAAGACTTATATACCAGATGAATCAGGCTTAATTGGGGGAAAGGGTAAAAATGCTAGCCGGAAAGACCGTAGTATTGGGTATAACTGGCAGTATCGCCGCTTATAAAGCGGCTGACATCTCAAGTAAGCTCGCTCAAGCCGGAGCTAAAGTTGAGGTGGTGATGACCGAGTCGGCGACCAGATTTATCACCCCGCTGACCCTGCGCAATATTACCGGCCGACCGGTAATAAGCGACATGTGGGATTTAAACTGTGAGTTTGGTGTTGAGCATGTAGCGTTATCTGAAGCGGCGGATGTGGTGGTTATTGCCCCGGCGACTGCCAATATCATCGCCAAGCTGGCGGCCGGCATCGCCGATGATATGCTCACCTGTGTGGTGCTGGCGACCAAAGCCCCGGTGATTGTGGCGCCAGCCATGAACGACAACATGTTTTCTAACCCCGTTACTCAAGATAACCTGGCTAAACTGAAATCAAGGGGTTTTACGATCATTAGTCCCGCTTATGGGAGACTCGCTTCAGGGAAGGTCGGACAAGGGCGACTGGCTGAGACTGAAGCGCTTTTGGGCGTTATTAAGATGGTGCTGAGTAAAAATGGTGACCTTTCTGGCAAAAGGATCGTGGTTACCGCTGGCGGCACCAGGGAACCGATTGACCCGGTAAGGTATATTACCAATCGCTCCTCAGGCAAGATGGGTTACGCTCTGGCTTCGGCCGCTGGAGACCGGGGGGCAAGAGTGACCCTTATTTCAGCCTCAACCCTGCCCGAGCCAGCGGGCATGGAGGTTATTGAGGTTGAGACGGCCCTCCAGATGAAGCAGGCAGTGGATAAGGCTGTGGCTCAAGCTGATGTTCTAATTATGGCGGCGGCTGTCTCTGACTATAAGCCAGTTAAAGCCGAGAAGGAAAAGATTAAGAAAGATATACCAGCTTTGATCCTGAAATTGGAAAAAACCCCCGATATTCTGGCTGAGGCCGAGGGCGATTTCCTCAAAATAGGCTTTGCCGCCGAAAGCAGGGATTTACTTGAAAATGCCAGGGGTAAGCTTGAAGCCAAACACCTTGACCTCATAGTAGCCAACGACATTACCCAAGCTGGTAGCGGCTTCGGCAGCGATACCAATAAAGTAACCCTCATTTTTAAGGACGGCAAGGTGGAAGGATTACCCCTCCTCTCCAAGAGGGAGGTCGCCGATAAGATTCTGGACAGGGTGGCTGAGCTTTTAGCCAAGAAAGGCGGGAGGTAGGAAGATGTTACTCATAGATGGCGTGAAATACGAAGAATGGGTGCCTCAAGGACCCCAAGCCGAAGATGAGTTTGAGCACGAGGTGAAAGAGCATACTCAAGATATTTTCGGCGAAAAATCCATATATTTTGATAGGAAGCAAAAACTAAAGTCGCTGTCAGGAGTTGGCTCGATACCTGATGGATACGTTATTGTGCTTGGAGATTCACCACATTGGCATATCGTTGAAGTAGAACTATCATCACATCCGTTGCATGAACATATAGTTTCGCAACTAAGTAAATTCATTCTTGGAATACAGAATCCAAGCACGCAGAGAAATATAGCTGGAGCTATATATGAGTATATATCTGGCGATGCTTTTCTCACACTGAAGCTAAAAAAAGAAACCAACTGCGTAGACGTTCATAAGTTTCTGTCAGACTTAATCTCAAAATCACCTGTGCTGACAATCATTATAGAGAAAGAAAAAGATGAACTGCGAGAATCTCTCAATATCTTCCGACGTGATTATCAAATCAAATTCGTAGAGTTCCAAACCTTTACTAGGGAAGGAATTGGTCTGGGTGTTCATGCTCATTTGTTTGAGCCATTATGCGCACCTTCTCCTATAAAGATTGGTATAGCTGAGACACCAAAAGAGGAGATAACCACAACACGCGGGGTTGAGGAGCGTTTGACGATTAGAGATCTTATAAATGCAGGCATTGTTAAAGTGGGTCAGATAATCTGGGGCTGGCATAAAGGTAAAAGATACGATGCCTGTATCCTAGATGACGGAAGAATTAGGCTCGTCCACGACAGTAGCGAGTATAATAGTCTCTCTGTAGCTGCTTTTAAGGGAGTAGTGGGTCACGAAATAAATGGCTGGAAGTGGTGGCATACCAAGAGAGAAAGTGGTAAAGAATGTAAACTAGACGATTTGAGGCATGAATACAAAAGTAAGCTATCCAGCTAATCCCTTATAAGGAAGGGGCGTTGAAATGAGAGGGGGCGAAGCCCCCTCTCTAAAGCCTCCTCCCCCTCTCCTTTCAAAGGAGAGGGGGATTAAGGGGGTGAGGTTGTTAATTAGATTGCAAAGAGGAGAGCATGGCAGAAGCACCGACTGCTCAATATGAGATGCCCAAAGCCTATGAGCCAAGTAAGGTTGAGGGCAAGTGGTATAAGTTCTGGCTTGAAAAAAACTATTTCCGGGCGGAGATAGACCCAAAAAGAAAACCCTTTGTTATCATTATGCCGCTGCCCAATGTTACCGGCGAGCTTCACCTTGGTCACGCCCTGACCGATACCATGGAAGATATTATGACCCGCTGGCACCGGATGAAGGGTGAGGTAGCACTCTGGCTCCCTGGTCTTGACCATGCCGGTATCGCCACCCAGGTGGTGGTGGAGAGAATGCTGGCTGAAGAAGGCCTCACCCGGCAGGAGCTTGGTCGTGAAAAGTTCCTTGAGCGAACCTACCAGTGGGCCGAAAGGTGCCGCCGGATTATTACCGAGCAGCATCAGAGGCTCGGTGCTTCCTGTGACTGGAGCCGGGAATGCTTTACCCTGGATGAAGGACCTGGCTTGGCGGTGCGCACTGCCTTTGTCAACCTCTACAGAAAAGGCTTAATCTACCGCGGGGAACGGATTATTAACTGGTGCCCCCGTTGTGTTACCGCCCTGTCTGACCTTGAAGTTGAATACCAGGAACTGGCCGGGCATCTATACTATGTACGCTACCCTGTGGTGGGTGGTAGGGATGAGTTTATTACTGTTGCTACCACTCGTCCTGAGACAATCCTCGGCGATACTGCGGTGGCGGTTAACCCCAAGGATAAGCGATATAAAAAGATAGTCGGTAAGAAGGTTATCCTGCCAATACTGGGCAGGGAGATACCGATTGTGGCTGATGAGGCGGTTGACCCTGAGTTCGGTACCGGGGCGGTTAAAATCACCCCGGCTCACGACCCGGTTGATTTTGAGGTGGCACAGCGCCACAGCTTGCCACTGGTGCATATCCTAAATTCGGATGCTACCTTAAATAAAGAGGCTGGGCCCTACAAGGGGCTTGACCGTTTTGCCTGCCGTAAAGCGATACTGGCTGACCTTGAGAGGGAGGGGCTTCTGGTCAGGGTCGAGCCCTATTCTCACTCCGTAGGGCACTGCATCCGTTGCCAGACCGTAATCGAGCCGCTGGCAAGCCGGCAGTGGTTTATCAAGATAAAACCCCTGGCTAAGCCAGCGATTGATGCTGTGGTTGATGGGCGAGTTACCATCGTTCCCTCGCATCTGACCAAGACCTATCTCAACTGGATGGAGAATATCAGGGATTGGTGCATCAGCCGACAGCTTTGGTGGGGACATCAAATCCCGGTCTGGTACTGTGATGACTGCGATGGGCTAACGGTTGAGGTTGAGGAGCCAAAGGCTTGTCGTCACTGTGGTTCAGAGAAGATAAGGCAGGACCCGGATGTGCTTGATACCTGGTTCAGCTCGGCGCTGTGGACGCATTCCACCTTGGGCTGGCCCAATGATACTCAGGACCTCCGCTACTTCTATCCAACCACGGTAATGGAAACAGGTTATGATATCCTCTTCTTCTGGGTAGCAAGGATGATTATGATGGGTCTTGAGGATATCGGGGATATCCCCTTCCACGCCGTTTACCTTCACGGGCTGGTGCGTGATGAGAAGGGGGAGAAGATGAGCAAGGTCAGGGGCAATGTGGTTAACCCGATTGAGGTGGCCGATAAATACGGTACGGATGCCCTGCGCTTTGCTTTAACTGCCGGTACGACACCGGGCAATGATATTAATCTGACCCCCTCAAGGCTTGAAGCCGGTCGTAACTTCTCCAACAAGTTGTGGAACACCACTCGCTTCATCTTAAGCAAAATTGAGCCGGAAATAACCGAAGTCAAATTTGAGCTTGACCTGCCATTGGAAGACCGCTGGATTTTAAGTCGGCTGAGTGGCACTATATCGAGTGTAACCAGTCTCTTGGATGACTTTCAGTTTGGTGAAGCGGAAAGGCAACTCTATGATTTCATCTGGAGTGAGTTCTGCGACTGGTATCTTGAGATTGCTAAAATTCGTTATCGCTCATCCGGTAGTGGCTTGCCTTCGCCGACGCCGGTCCTGGTTCATGTGTTTGAAACCTCCCTCAGGCTGCTTCACCCCTATATGCCCTTTGTAACTGAGGAATTGTGGCAGAATCTTAAAAGCCGCTTACCCTTATCCTTTAAGGGTACCGAGTCAATCATGATTTCCCGCTACCCTGAAGCTGATAAGGGGGCTTTAGCCCCCGAGGCGGAGCGGGTCTTGGCCTCTTTGCTTGAAATAGTGCGCTCAATCCGTAATGCCCGCGCGCAACACCGGGTTCCAAACTCAAAATGGCTTGATGTTAAAATCTACGCTCGTGAGCTTACGGCGGTTCTTGCTCCCTACTCTGGGGTTATCCAAACCTTGGCCAGGGTAAGGCCGGTTGCTTTTGTGGATAGCAGGCCCCAGAGCAGGTCCCAGGACAACATCTTGAGACTGGTACTCAAAGAGGTTGAACTTTTGCTCCAGATGGAAGCCGTAGTTGACCTTGAAGCTGAGGGGAAGAGACTTGGGCAGGAGATTGAAGCCACCGAGGCTCAGATCGCTCGTCTTGAAGCCAGACTCAGTGACCAGGACTTCTTGAGCAAAGCACCGCAAGCGGTTACAGATAAGGAACGCCAGAGGCTGGCTCAAGCCAAAGATAAATTGGAAAGATTAAAACAGCTGGTCAAGGCTTAAAGTAGAACCTTAAATTGACATCGCTTGCTTGGGGTTGTTAAAATGTATCTATATTGTTGTTACCTTTCATTTTTTCTTCATACCGGTTTTTTTAATTAGAGGAAAAAAGACGTTTTGCGAAAACGCTTTTCACCAACAGGGTCCAAGGGCAGGGGTCTGGTTTATGTATTTACCGGCGAGGGGAAGGGTAAAACTTCAACCGCGCTGGGGATAGCACTCCGTGCCCTGGGGCACGGACTTAAAGTATATATCGCATATTTTATAAAGGGCGATCATCCTTACGGCGAACGGGCTTCCCTTCCTCAGTTGCTCAATGTTAAACTGGAGAGCTTCGGCACAACTGGCTTTATTGACCCAGAGAACATTAAACCGGAGGAAAAAGAGGAGGCGCAGCGAGGATTTGAGTCTGCCCGTCAGGCAGTACTTGGCGGCAACTATGATGTGGTCATCTTGGATGAGGTTAATCTGGCAGTAGCTTGGAAGCTGATTGAGCTGGATAAGGTACTAAAGCTGATTGAGGCTAAGCCGCCGCAGGTTGACCTTATTCTTACCGGGCGAGGGGCAGACAGCAGGCTAATTGATTCGGCTGATCTGGTAACCGAGATGGTAAAGATTAAGCATCCCTATGATAAAGGCGTTAAGGCACGCCGGGGCATTGATTATTAACCAAACTTGAGTAAAAGGAGGGTGGTTTATGAAAGTCACATTGAGTGTCATCAAGGCTGATGTTGGTGGTTTTGTGGGTCATTCCCGGTCTCATCCTGATGTCATCGCCAACGCTGATGAGTGCTTACTTAAGATTAAGAAAGAGGGGTTACTGATTGACTATCACGTTACCAATTGCGGTGACGACCTGCAGCTGATTATGACTCACCAGTCAGGTGTTGACAGCGAAGAAATTCACCAGCGCGCTTGGGATACCTTCGTTAGCTGCACTGAGACAGCTAAAGCGCTTAAGCTTTATGGCGCCGGGCAGGACCTGCTTAAAGATGCCTTTTCGGGTAATATCAAGGGCTTGGGGCCTGGGGTGGCTGAGATGGAGTTTGAGGAGCGAACCGCTGAGACCATCATTATTCTGATGGCGGATAAGACCTCATCCGGTGCCTGGAATATGCCGCTTTACAAGATATTTGCTGACCCCTTTAATACTATTGGGCTGGTTATCGCCCCCGATCTGCACGCCGGTTTTACCTTTGAAGTGCACGATGTCAAGGAATGTAAGAAAGTAATCTTCAATGCCCCGGAGGAAATTTATGATATGCTGGTTTTAATTGGGGCACCCTCCCGCTATGTGGTCAAGGCGGTCTATCACCGCCAGAGTGGGGAGATTGCCGCGGCTTCCTCCACTCAACGTCTGTCCCTGATTGCTGGTCGTTATGTGGGCAAGGATGACCCGGTGTGTATCATTCGTTGCCAGGGCCAGTTCCCGGCAGTGGGGGAGGTGCTTGAACCCTTTGCGGCACCTGTTTTTGTCGAGGGGTGGATGCGCGGTTCCCATCAGGGTCCGCTGATGCCGGTGGCGGTTAAAGACAGCACACCGGCTCGTTTTGATGGGCCGCCTAGGGTAGTGGCTCTTGGTTTTCAGCTCGCTAACGGCAAGCTAGTCGGACCGGTTGACATGTTCGGCGATAAGTCATTTGACCATGCCCGGGAGCAGGCAAATCTAATGGCTGATATTATGCGTCGCCACGGCCCCTTTGAACCACACCGCCTGCCCCTGGAAGAGATGGAGTATACCACTCTGCCTGAAGTAATGAAGCACCTTAAAGGAAGGTTTGCTGACCTTTAGCTCATGACTAAACTTCTGCTGGCAACTGGTAACCCGGGCAAGGTGCGTGAGTACCGGAGCCTGCTCGGGGGTATTCCATTTGAGCTGGTTACTTTAGCTGAGGAGAATGTTAATATAAAGGTTAGTGAGGAGGGGCAAAGTCTTGAGGAGAACGCTCGCTTGAAAGCGGTGGCGGTGGCTTTGAGGAGTCAACTTTTAGCCCTGGCTGATGATTCAGGACTTGAGGTTCATGCCCTGGGTGGTGAACCAGGGAGACTCTCGGCCCGCTACGCTGGTGAGGGTGCTTCGGATGAGGATAGGATTAATTATCTCCTCTCAAGACTTAAGGGTGTGCCTGAGGAAGAACGTTCAGCGCGTTTTCGCTGTGTTATTGCTATCTCAACACCTGGGGGTGAAGTTGAACTCTGTTCTGGCCAATGTAAGGGCTTTATTACCTCCAGTCCAAGGGGTGGAGAAGGCTTTGGCTATGACCCGGTCTTTTGCCTGCCTGAGCTGGGTAAGACAATGGCCCAGTTGCCGCTAGAGGTAAAGAACCAGTATAGCCACCGGGGGCAGGCCGCCCAAAAAGCAATCAAGGTACTTAAGAGACTTAAAGAGAGCAAGTATGCCTAATAAAAGGAGTTATCGGTGACCGGACTTTCTGATTCCTTTCAGCGTCCAATAAACTATCTGCGTATCTCGGTGACTGACCGCTGCAACCTTCGCTGCAGGTACTGTATGCCGACTGGGGGAATAGAGCTTCTGTCTCATCGGGATATCCTTACCTATGAGGAGATCTATACCATTATCAGGGCGGCGGCTGAGTCGGGCATAACCAAGGTCAGAATTACCGGCGGTGAACCCTTGGTTCGGTTGGGTTTGCCGGATTTGATTAGGATGATAAAAGATATTGACACGATTGACGATATCTCCCTGACAACTAACGGCGTCTTGCTCGGCGGTTATGCTGCTCAGTTGAAGCAGGCCGGACTGGGGCGGGTTAATGTCAGTTTGGATACACTAAAAGAGGATAGATTTAAAGTGATTACCGGTTCCAGTTATAGTCTGGGAGATGTCCTTGAGGGTATTGAAGCTGCCAAGGCAGTTGGCTTAACCCCGATTAAGCTTAATATGGTGGTTATGGCTGGGGTTAATGATGATGAACTGGTTGATTTTGCTCAAAAGACCATTATTGAAGGCTGGCATGTTCGTTTCATTGAGCTGATGCCCTTTGAGGGGATGAGCACCAAAGCCTCACAATTTATTTCGGCAAGTGAGATGCGAAAGCGCCTTGAAGTTTTAGGTGAGCTTGAGCCTTCAACGCCTGAGGTTGGTAATGGCCCGGCCAAATACTTCCGTCTTCCTGAAGCTGGGGGCACAATTGGCTTTATCACCCCGGTTAGCGAACATTTTTGCTTTGATTGTAATCGCCTGCGGCTTACTGCCGACGGCAAACTTCGACCCTGTCTCATGGCTGATGGGGAAATAGACCTGAAGGAGCCACTGCGTTTCGGTCTATCTTCTCTTGGACTAAAACACCTGATTGAAGAGGCGGTAACTTCTAAACCGCTTCGCCATCGCTTGAATGAGGGTCAGGCGCCTAAGGCGGGGACAATAACTCAGATTGGGGGCTAGTTGTTATGGAAGAGCTGACCCATCTGGATGAGTCGGGTCGCCCACGAATGGTAGATATAAGTTCTAAACCTGATACCCAGCGGGAGGCAGTTGCCAGGGGTCAGGTCAGCCTGAAGCCGGCTACCTTAAATCTCTTAAAGCAGGGTTCCTTGCCCAAAGGTGATGTTTTGACTGTTGCTCAGCTGGCCGGTATTATGGCTGCCAAAAGAACACCTGAGCTAATACCTCTTTGCCACCCGCTTCTATTAGGTGACGTTCAGCTTGAGCTCAGTTTGGATGAGGCTAATTCTTTGGTGGAGATTGCGGCTACGGTCAAGAGTTTGGGCAAGACTGGAGTCGAGATGGAAGCGCTTACTGCGGTGGCGGTAGCGGCTCTCACTATCTATGATATGTGCAAGTCAGCTGACCGAAGCCTGAAGATTGAGAATATCAGACTGGTTAAGAAAAGTGGTGGTAAAAGCGGTCTTTTAACCCTTGAGTAGAACTGAAAATTGATATATACTACACCACTACCAGTAATTTCCAGTCGGGAGGGTAAGATGAAACTATCATGTTTGCAGGAAAACCTAAATCGTGGTCTTAGCGTGGTTGGGAGGGCGGTGGCGACCAGGGCCACTCTACCCATCACCAATAATGTCCTACTTCAAACCGACCAGTCTCGCCTCAAACTGGTTGCCACGAACTTAGAGATGGCGATTAGTTGCTGGATTGGGGCTAAGGTAGAAGAGGAAGGAACAATTACTGTTCCGGCCAGGCTTCTCACCGAGTTTGTCAACTCGTTACCTTCGGATAAGGTTGAGATTAATCTTTCCCGAGGTAAAGTCCTGGATCTAAAGTGTGCTCGATTTGAGGCGCGGATTAGCGGTGTTGATGCTAAGGATTTTCCACCGATACCCAGGGTTGATGAAGGCATTACTACCAAGGTGGAAGTGGATGCCCTTCATCAGGGGATTAACCGGGTAGTATTTGCCGCCGCTACTGAGGAGTCTCGTCCGGTGCTAACCGGTATTGACGCTGAGTTTGATGGCGACCTGTTAACACTTGCTGCCGCTGATGGCTTTAGACTAGCTGTTTATAAACTGCCTTTGGCTGAGTCGGTTTCGGAGAAGGTTAAGGTAATTATTCCGGCCAGGGCGCTGGCTGAGTTGAGCAGACTTGTGGCTGACCAGGGAGAGGTAGTTGGGATAACACTGAGTCCAAGCAAGGGTCAGGTGCTGTTTCGCTTGAAAGACATTGAGCTGGTCTCCCAGCTGGTGCAGGGCACTTTCCCCAACTGGGGGCAGCTTATTCCTCAGAGCTATACTACTCGAGCGGTAGTTAATGTAGCTGAGTTCTTGAGGGCTACCAAAACCGCCTCCATCTTTGCTCGTGACGGCAGCGGTATCGTACGGCTGGTAATGACACCCGGTGAGGAGCTGAAGCCGGGCAAACTAACGGTTTCAGCCCGCTCTGAGGAGATTGGTGATGATGTCGGTGAGCTTGACGCCAGTATTGAGGGTGAAGAGTCTAAGATTGCCTTTAATGGCAAGTATTTAACTGACGTGCTGGATAAGCTGCAGGAGAAAGAGGTAGCCGTGGAAACTACCAATCCATCAAGCCCAGGCGTCATCCGTCCGGTGGGGGTGGAGAACTATATCTACGTTGTCATGCCGATGTTCGTTCAATGGGATTAAACTTGAGTTTCAACCAGCAGTTGCTGGTGGACCTTTGATTTCAGGCTTGCGGAGCTAAACTGAGAAGGGGGTGAATTCATGGAAGAAGAAAGGCAGTATGAAAATGAAGAAAAGGTGCTACATAAGACCAGAGTCAGTTTGAAGCTCAAAGGTAAAGAACCCGAAGAAGCTGATTCCTTTGTTACCGAAGGTCATGTGGTGATTAAGACGAACGAACCAGTAACGATTCCTATCTCGCGTATAAAGAACTGCGATACGTTTTATTCGTTTCAGGCATCAGACTCAGGTGCTGGTAGCCAAGAACTTCAGACAGGCACTGTGGCATTGACATTCGTTGACGACTCAAACAAAAAGCAAAAATTAGAGTTGCTGATGGATATGATGGAGACATCACCGTTTAAAAGGACGGTTGACGACCAGCGCAAGAAACTTAAGTAGCCCGGCCTCGGTAAATGATAATCAGACCTACTAACAGGACGTTAGAAAAGCCATAACAGACGCCTAAATAACTAAACTGGGCCATTCCTTGCTTTAATGCAAATCTGCTCTAATTTAGAAACCAAGGTTGAAGCAATTTCAGACAATACGTCGAGACTAGGGAGATTAGGATATCCCATTACTGCCTTGCAAACTTCAAAGTATTCAAAACCTTTCGAGGCATAATAATTATTTGCCTTTTTAATATTGTCTTTGTAGAGACATGAAATCACCACAATATCATCCAGGCCCAGAGAGACAGATTTATTAAGTGCTTCTTCCAAATCATGCCCGAATTTTTCTTTAAGAGTCCTTTTAGAAAATCCTTTTGTTAACAAAAAAGCCTTTAACGAAAGCTCTATTGATCTGGAAAAAAGATAATAAGGTACGGGTGAAAAAGCATTTGTTTTTTGAAAGCCTTTGGCTGCCTTCAGAAATTCAGACGCATAGCGATGAAACCCAAACGGAGAAATGTATAGGTGTAATGTAGGTACCTTAACTACTATATCGCTCATGCTGATCACCTCAACTATGTTGGGTTTTCTATTTTCGTTATCGAACTCAAAGAGACTATTTTAACAATAACCGGCATATCAAATAACTATGGCTATTATAGCGCTTTGCACGGCAATATGGTAACCACCTCTTCCCCGCTCGACCACTCATAAGTACAAGAAATCAGACATCCCGATGTTCGTCCAGTGGGATTAACTCGTAGTGGTACTGCATACTAAACACTGCCGTGGTTTCACCGTAATACTACCGAATGTTACCCTAATCATACCGAAATTCACCCGGTACGCTAATCATTTAATATTGTTGGAGAGGTGCCCATTTCCCGATAGTGGTTTAGCATATTCCACAGTCGGAATCCCTGCACCCAGGAGTTTATCCGGGGGAAATTTTTTTAATTCTTTGGTGGTCGTATTTTTGATTTCGGCCGTTTTCTAGCTTTTTCTCATCAAGGTACCTGTAAACGCCAGCCATTATCGTCGTTCTTGCTACTTACGGTTGCTCCTCTAGTAGCCTGACCGCTATACGGTGATAGCCGGAAGCTCCGTCAGGCAGGGGCGATGCTCGTTCTTCTGATTGCAGGGTGCCTTCACCATCGGTAGCTCTGACCAGTAAGGTGTAGTTTCCCTCACTTGGTGGCTTCCAATTATATACCCACAATACCCAGGTATAGGGTGAGAGTGCCTCCTTTACCTCTGCCTCACTCCATGTCTGACCATCATCGGTACTTACCTCTACTCTGGAAATTTCCCTGTTACCAGCAAAAGATACACCACCTAATAAGTGGCCATCGCCTGCACCGTCAAACCTAAGGTAAAGTTTCACATCTGCTTCAACAAACAGGCCGCCTACTGTCGGCATTAACAGGTCGCTTGAAATGTGACTGTATGGAAACTTAGGGACGTCTATCCTGGACATGGTTTTAATGATAGCCTCATCACTCCAGCCTCTTCGCTGCCAGTAGCCTTTATAGTCAAAGTCAACCAGTTCTATCTTGGTTAGCCACTTAACATTTTTCATTCCGTAGATGTTGGGAACCAGGAGTCTGGCTGGGAATCCGTGTTTTGCCGGTATAGGTACTCCGTTCATTTCGTAGGCAATTAGGGTGCCCTGTTCCATGGCTTTTTCCAGTGTTATACTGTCAGTGTAGCTGTCGGCAGCATGTAGAATCACTTTTCTTACTGATTTATCAACACCAGCCCGAGATAGTAATTCTCGTATTTTCACACCCTTCCATTGGGCATTAGCTATCTGTTCACCACCTACCCGGTTGCTAATGCATTCCAAGGTGAGATATTCACTTGTGGCGGGCAGTTCCTTCAGTTGCTCGTAGCTTAAAGCCAGCTTGTGCTCCACCAAGCCGTCTACCTCAAGCTTCCACTCGGTTACCCTGACTCCGGGGTCAGATACATTATAAGAGACAGTGAAGAAATCTTCGTTCGGGGTAATCTCTGGTGGTAGTTTATCTGCTGTCCCTAAGAATATGGTTCGACGAAACAAGCTGGAGATAAGCTTAAAGATGCCAAATCCAGCTCCGAAAGCCACTACTAATCCGGCTAGAGTGTAGGCCAGTCGCTTTACCAACAGCCGGCGTGTGGTATCAACACCCTTCTCAACTACTTGAGGTTGACCTTTTGGTCTGCCAGAAAAAGCGATGAGCAGGAGGGAGTAAGTCAGAGAAGATGAAAGCCACACCAGGACTAAACTCGTGGGCCAGGGGCTAAACGATAGTCCGAAAAAACCCCATCCTGAAATGGGTAATACGAGAACCATTGCCGATAGCCATAAGCTCATTCCAAATCCAACTCCGACCCACCACTTTACATTGGAACTAAGCCTTGGCCAGCGTTTCTGTAACCAACTTAGGAATACACCCCCGCCACCGCCGGCAGTGAGTAGAATAACGGTTAATGCTATTACTGTTAACCTCTTTGCCCAGTCGCCCAGAACCTGTACGGTTGATGAGAAGAGACCCAACGGCACCACTGAAGTAACCCAATCAAGGAGTACCTCCGGAACAGTGGAGGTGTCCATGGTCAGCCTGAAAAGGAACATGACTACCCCAGCCACCACAGCTGCCGCTAAGCCAGAGACAAATGCTCTCCCCATAACTTAACCTGAAGCGAATATCTGCAAGAACTATATATTAATTGTATAATTTTTTCGTCTTTCTGGCTAGATACTTCAATCTTTCCCGTACTCGTAATCGGTGGCTCAAGTCGTTAATATCTGGATTTTGCTGTCTGCAAACTACTGCATACTAAACACTGCCGTGGTTTCACCGTAATACTACCGAATGCTACCGCAGCCATACCGAAATTCACCCGGTACGCTAATCTTTTAAGAATGGTCTAGTTGGATTTAAGCACCGGAAGTAATTAATTAGGGTTACGGTAGCAAAGCATCTGCACTTTAAACGCTACCCTGACTTTATCAGAACATCCCCTAATGTTACTCTAATCATACCGTAGTTCATCCGATGTTAGTCTGTATAGATTAGTTTAGTTTTGGTAGCAGATCATAGGCATTAAGTGGTTAAAAATATCTGTACCGCAATACTGTCGTGTTCCTCCTGTAATGCTACCGAATGCTACTGGAGTAATACCGGAATTCATCTGGTGTTGGTTCGGTATGATTCGGTTTGCTTATATTGACGGACCGGGTGCAATCAGTTACAATTGCGGTAGCATGCCGACGCTTAGAGAGCTAAGGGAGAGATTGTTTTTAAGCCAGGAGAACTTGGCAAGTAAGGCTAAGGTGGCCAAAAGCACCGTAAACCGCCTTGAAAACGGTCTGGAAAAGCCAAAATTCGTTACGGTTAGAAAATTAGCTCAGGCGCTGGAGGTAGAACCTGCGCAGATTGACTTCTCGCCGAGCAGGAAGGCGCCTCAGTCGCTTCAAGAACTGGAGAGCAAGGGGTGGCCAACAAAAAGAGGCCGAACATGGTGGCACCGACCGGCACCATTATAGAAGAATGACCATGGTCAGGAAATCCGGCTTGCCACTGATAGAAGAAATCAATACCGCGTTATCACCACTTGACGTTTTCCAACTCCTGAAGAACGAGCCGTTTGTCTTTTTTTTAGATAGCGGCATGGACCCTCATAAACTGGGACGCTACTCTTTCCTCGGTAGCCAGCCTTTCCTTGTAATTAGTAGCCATGGCAATAGGATTACTCTTACCCAAGGCGAAGAAAAGAGTCGCTTAACTGGCAATCCCTTCGATGTACTCGGTTACTATCTAGAGAACTATCGCCTCGAGCCGTGTCCTTCACCGGTACCCTTCCTAGGCGGTGCCGTAGGTTACCTGGGTTACGACCTGTGCCATTTTATCGAACGATTGCCTGGTCAGGCTTTAGATGACCTCAAACTACCTGAGTGCTATTTTGGTTTCTATGACCTGGTCCTGGCCTTCGATAACCTTGAGGGCACGGCTTATATTATATCAATCGGTTTCCCCGAACGGGAAGAGCCAAGAAGAATCAAACGGGCTCAGAGTCGCCTGAATGACTTGAAGGCTAAGCTCCACCACTCGCCGCTTAGAGAGACACCACCAGCCCTTACGTCTTCTTTTGCGCCGGTGAGCCTTGAGGGTAATTTTACTCATCAAGAATATGTGGCTGCCGTTGAGAAAGCTAGGCAGTATGTCATCGCCGGTGATATTTTCGAAGTAAATCTCTCCCAGCGTTTTGAAGCCGAGCTTACTATCCCTCCTGATGAACTGTACCGGCGACTGCGAAAGATAAACCCGGCACCCTTTGCCTCGTATCTTGGTTTTGGTGAGCTTCAGATAGTGAGTGCTTCACCGGAGAGGTTTCTCCGCCTCAAGGGGGATTGGGCCCAGACCAGACCAATCAAGGGCACTCGGCCAAGGGGGAAAACTCAGGAAGAAGACCAGACACTGGCGAGTGAACTCAAAACAAGCTTGAAGGACCGAGCTGAAAACATCATGATTGTTGACCTGGAGAGAAATGACCTCGGCCGCGTTTGTCGTTTTGGTTCGGTTAGGGTAACTGAACTGGCTCGTCTTGAGGTTTTCCCCACGGTATTTCACCTCACCTCTACGGTGGTAGGAAGGCTCAGGGAGGGCAAGAATGGTATCGACCTATTAAAAGCCACCTTCCCCGGTGGTTCCATTACCGGCGCTCCCAAGGTGCGCGCCATGGAGATTATCGATGAACTGGAGCCAACCAGAAGGAGTGTCTATACTGGCGGTATCGGCTATTTAGGTTTTAACGGTGACCTTGATCTTAATATTGCCATCCGCACTTTTCTGGTCAAAGGCAAAAAGGCTTATTTTCAGGTGGGCGGCGCCGTGGTCTATGATTCTGACCCTGAGGCTGAATATCAGGAAACACTCGATAAAGGCAGAGCGCTGGTTGACGCCCTCAGTTTGGCTGAAACTCGGGTGAAGTGAATATGGTCCTCATCATTGATAACTACGATTCCTTTGTCTATAATCTTGCCCAGTACCTGGGTGAACTTGGCTGGGAACCGCTAGTTTATCGCAATGACCAGGTAACCCTGGCTGAAATTGAGTATCTTCGGCCATCTCACATTATCATCTCACCCGGACCTTGCACCCCGCTTGAGGCGGGTATCTCGAACGATGTCATCCGGCACTTTGCCGGTAGTACCCCGATTCTTGGCGTCTGTCTTGGGCACCAGTGCATCGGCTATGCCTATGGTGGTCAAATTGTCCCGGCCTCTATTCCGACGCATGGCAAGAGCTCGCTTGTTTATCATGATGGAAGGACAGTATATAGAAGTCTGCCCAATCCCTTTGAAGCCGGTCGTTACCACTCCCTGGTAATCAAACCAGATACTTTACCGGCGGTGCTTGAGATAACCGCTACCACTGGCGATGGTGCCATTATGGGTATCAGGCATAATCACTATGTGGTTGAGGGGGTGCAGTTCCACCCCGAATCAATCATGACCGATGTTGGTCACGATTTGCTCAGGAATTTCCTCAGTTTCCAAAAGCCAGGGTGGCCCGAAAAGTAACCCTGGGTAAAGGAACTTAATTATCGGGCGCGCCTGAGTAACACGAGGACCGCGCTGAAAACAACTGCCGCCGGTACCAGGAGAAGCAGGGTAATGCTGCCGGCGTTTTGGCCAGAAAGCATGTCAAGGGAACTAAGTACCAGTAATTGAGCCAGCACCGCTGAGAGGGCGATGACCAGGGCTAAAATAGCCAATCTTCCCATTTGGGTAAACCTCCAAACTTAGTTTGCCTCAATTGCAGAGTAGCGGCTTTATTTTCCGCTGGGGCTATTAACTAACAGAATTTTTCTTTATCCTTCTCTTTCGGCGGCTCTTCGGGGGCAAGCCCGGCTTCTTCGATTAGCTGTTTTATCGCATCCCGAGCCGGTGGCATGGCAGGGTTACCTTTCATCATGCGGTAGTGAATTATTGCCAGTAATGCCTCTTCTGATTTTATCTCTTCTTTTTTACTCATCATCCCACCTCCCGACCAGGGTGATTGGCTAGTTAGGTTTTTTGGGTACTAGCCTTAGCTATCGAGCCTGGTCCGGCATTCTTGATTACCCGTGCTTGAGCCAGCTACCTCGTAGCCCTCGTCAGCCCTGATTTCACCCAGCTCTTTACCGCATTGTGGGCACTTAAACTTCTCGTATTTGGGTGAGCCCCAGCCAATCTGGGCTTCGTAGTCAAAGGTGCAGTCACAGCCATCACAGTAAATACTGCCGAATAACCTCCCGGTCATCTTCCCCCTCCTTGGGCTTATTCCGCTTGGTATATTAAAAGTATAACTCTTTCGGCTATGGAAATCATAGTATTCACAAAATAGAGGGCTAGAAATTGATTCTGTGCGTTCTCAAGCCTATTCTGTCACATGGCCGGGCTTATCATTGACTGGTTTGGGTGAACTGATTAATATAAGCTGGAGGGGCAGGTTAATATATTCTGGGTAAAACGGGGGTTTGGGTATTGGCAAAGCAAAGGATTGATAACTTACTGGTTGAGCGGGGCCTAGCCCAAAGTCAAGCCGAGGCTCAGGCTCTAATTATGGCGGGTGAGGTTGTGGTTGGGGGCAAGACCAATATCAAGTCGGGGACTCCGGTGGCTGAGGATTCGGAAATCACGATACTTAAACCACCCCCTTTTGTTGGACGTGGCGGGATTAAGCTTGAGCATGCCCTTGAGGAGTTCCAGATTGATGTTTCCTCTATAGTGGTGGCTGATATCGGGGCATCAACCGGCGGTTTTACCGATTGTCTCTTAAAGCGAGGGGCAGAGCGGGTTTATGCAGTTGACGTCGGCTATGGGCAGCTAGCCCTGAGCTTAAGGCAAGACCCGCGAGTGGTGGTTATGGAGCGGGTAAATGCCCGCTACCCAATTCCGATACCGGAAAAGGTTACTCTGGCTACCATTGACCTGGCGTTTATTTCAGTTGAGAAGGTGCTGCCATCGGTGGCTGAAATTGTCGAAGAAGATGGTTTTATTATCCTGCTCCTGAAGCCTCAGTTTGAAGCAAAGCGTCGGGAAGTAGCTAAAGGCGGTGTGATTCGAGACCAGCTTCTTCATACCAGGGTTCTAGGAAGGTTTATTTCTTGGGCAACTCTTCATGGCTTCAGGCTTAAGGGGCTGGTTTCTTCACCCATCCTTGGTGCCTCGGGGAATCGGGAATTTTTTATCCTTTTGAAAAATAGCATAAACTATGCGGTCTAAAACTGTTGCCCTGAAAATAGAGGACCTTAACATTGTCGGCAGGCTTTACCGCCCTGACGGGCGGCCTCCTTCCCCGACAGTTTGCATCTGTCACGGTATTCCGGCTGACAATCCAGACCCGACTGATAAAGGTTATGCTTCATTAGCAAGGAGGCTCTCGAGCCGGGGTTTGGCTGTCTTTACCTTTAACTTCAGGGGTACCGGAGCCAGTGATGGCAATCTTGACATTTTGGGTTGGACAAGAGACCTTGAAGCGGTGATTAGTTATTTATCCGGTTTACCTGAGGTAGATAATTCCTGCCTGTTGCTGCTTGGCTTCAGTGCCGGGGCGGCAGTCTCGATTCATGTCGCCGCCAGAGACTCAAGAGTGTCGGCGGTTGCCGCCTGCGCCTCGCCGGCTGAGTTTGCCTTCGCAGGTAAATTTAAGGCCCCGGGCTTACTCTTGGAACACCTTCGCCACATTGGCGTTATCAGAGATAATGGCTTCCCCCATTCAGTTGAGGAATGGCTTAATGGCTTTAAGGAGGTTAGCCCGATTAAGTATGTAGCCGGAATTTCACCCAGACCCTTGCTTTTAGTCCACGGCAGCGCTGACGAGGTAGTGGATATAAGCCATGCCCGGCGGCTCTATGCCGGGGCTCGAGAGCCCAAAAAGCTGGTCATAGTCGAGGGTGCCGGGCACAGGCTACGGGAAGATAGTCGGGTGGTTAGTATTGTTTTAAGGTGGCTTAAATCTCAAATCTGTTCCGGCTTTACTTAAGTGTAGCTTTTTTTGACCTGTAGGTAGAAGATAGGTTATAATTTAGCTGATAAGGTCAATTTGCCCGGCTTGGGAGGCAGGCAATTTTACACGAAAGCTGTGGTGTTTTCGGTGTTTATGCCCCTAAAGAAGATGTAGCTCGGCTTACCTATTTTGCTTTATTTGCTCTTCAGCACCGTGGCCAGGAGAGTGCTGGCATTGCCACCACCAATGGCAAAAATCTTCAGGTTTATGCCCAGATGGGGCTGGTATCCCAGGTGTTTAATGAGGATGTCTTGGGTAATCTAAATGGGCACATTGCCATCGGGCATAATCGCTACTCAACCCGAGGCTCAAGTCACCTTGACAATGCGCAGCCAATCGTCTTGGGTGAGGGTTCCAATACTATTGCCATCGCTCACAATGGTAATATTGTTAACGCTGAGGCACTCTATCAGGAACTAGCCGACCAGGGTTATAGCTTCCGCACTTCAACTGATACCGAGGTTATCGCCAATCTTATTCTCTCCTCTACCGAGAAAAGCTGGGTGGAAAAGATAAAGTATGCCATGCATCGGCTACAGGGTGCCTATTCTCTGGCTCTGATTGCCAATCATCAACTATATGGTGTTCGTGACCCCTTTGGCTTACACCCTTTATGTCTTGGCACTGTTGATGGCGGCTGGGTTTTAGCCTCAGAGAGTTGTGCCCTTGACCATATTGGCGCCAGCTTCATCCGTGAGATTGAACCCGGGGAGGTAGTAAAAATTACTGATAACGGTGTTGAGAGCTACCGGATTGAGTCAACCAGGAAGGGGCTCTGCATTTTTGAATTTATCTATTTTGCTCGCCCCGATAGTGTCATTAATGGGCAGCTTCTATACTCGGCTCGCGTGGCGATGGGGGCTGGACTGGCTAGGGAATACCCGGTTGAGGCTGATATGGTGATGGGTGTACCTGATTCAGCTACCGCCGCTGGTACTGGCTATTCCCGGCAGTCAGAGATACCACTTGGTGAAGGGCTACTCAAAAATCGCTATATGGGGCGCACCTTTATTGAGCCTGACCAGAGAATGAGGGACCTCGGTGTCAGACTGAAATTTAATCCCCTGCCCCAACTGCTTCGTGACAAGCGGGTGGTGGTGGTTGATGACAGCATCGTGCGTGGCACCACTACCCCGCAGGTGGTCCGAATGTTAAGAAAAGCCGGGGTAAAAGAAGTACACATGCGGATTTGTGCCCCACCGATTCGTTACCCGTGCTTTTTTGGGGTGGACATGGCAACACGCTGGGAACTGATTGCGGCTCAGAAAACGATACCCGAAATCAGGGACTTTATCGGTGCCGATTCACTGGGTTACCTGAGTATTGATGAGTTGATTAAGGCCGTGGCTCTGCCCAGGGATATCTTTTGTCTGGCTTGCTTTACCGGGGATTATCCGATACCGGTCCAGCTTGAGATGGACAAGTTGGCACTGGAAACGATTCCCGCCAACCGAAAATCGTCTTAAAAGCTTCTTTTAGATTATTTTCACTTGTAAATATGGTAAATACACGGTTCTTCTATCTTATTTCCCTCATCGTCGTACTGTTTTCCCCACAGGATCTTCATCTTGACCCCGTATTTATCCCACAGTGCCATAAAGTCATTGGCGTGGATGCAGTAATAAGGGAAGCCAATACGGTTAAATGACCAGGGGTGTGGCTCCTTGGTAACGGCGTTCTGGCGTTTGGCGATGCCCTCTTTTACCAGCCGACCACCATTGCCGCAGCCGGTTATCTTAACAATATACTTCTCGTCATCCTCTTCCACTTCAAACTCGTGATAGTTTGACCTGAATCCATCAAGCATCGCCTTGAGTCTCTGTTGGGGGGTCATGTCCTTAAACGGTTTAAATCTGGAATCAAATTGCTCGAAGAAAAATTCCCGGTTGAATGGCACCAGCCATTCCTCGCCATAGGCTTCAGCCAGCTTGCCGTAGCAGGCACTGACCCAGTTAATCAGGAGATCATGCATGCGGCGAAACTGCCCGTCTACCTCCTCAAGGTGCTTCAGTGCCTCCTCAATCTTCCCCTCCTTGATTGCCTTGGCCGCCTTTTCTTTACAGCCGGCTAAAAACTCCATATCCAGTGCCACTGCTTGTGCCCTCCTTTTAACTTAAGTTGACCCAGAACGGGGTCAAAGTATAATATAGTGTCAGGACTGAAGGCCGTCAAATCAGGCCAAGAAGGGTGTTTAATTTTGCCTCGAAGAAAAGTGCCCAAGCAAACCTACGCCGCCGCTGGTGTCAATCTTGATTCAGCCGCCAGAGCCAAGGGGCTGATTTTTGGCCACGCCCGCTCAACCCTCCGCCCCGAGGTGTTAACTGACCTGGGCTTCTTTGGCGGTCTTTTTGAATTCAAAGGTTTTAAACACCCGGTTTTGGTCTCCAGTGTTGACGGGGTCGGCACCAAGCTAAAGGTTGCCTCTGCCCTCGGCAAATATAATAGCGTCGGCATTGACCTGGTAAATCACTGCGTTAATGACATCTTTACCTGCGGCGCCGAGCCGCTCTTTTTCCTGGACTACATTGCTATGAGTAAACTCTTGCCGGAGCGGGTTGAGGCAATTGCCGAAGGGATAGCTTCGGCTTGTCGTGAGGTCGGCTGTGCCCTGATCGGGGGTGAGACTGCAGAATTACCCGGGGTATACAGCGGTAATGACTCGGAACTGGTCGGTTTTATCATCGGGGTGGTGGAGAAAGGGAAGGTTATCCTGGGTGAGGAAATCAAGGCGGGAGATATAATCCTGGGCTTACCTTCAAGCGGGCTTCATACCAATGGATATTCTCTGGTACGGCGCATCTTTGGCGAGACCAGAGAATCGCTTGATGTCTATTATCCGGAGCTGGAACGAACCCTGGGTGAAGAACTGCTTCGGACTCACCGCTCATACTATCGTGAACTTAAGCCACATTTGGAGTATGTCAAAGGTATGGCGCATATCACCGGGGGTGGCCTTGAGGGTAATGTGCCCAGGGTATTGCCGCCGGGGCTGGCGGCGAGATTTGATACTGGGTCGTGGATTATACCCCCTATTTTCGAGCTAATTCAAAGGCAGGGCAATATTGAGCGGGCTGAGATGTACCGGGTGTTTAATATGGGTATCGGTATGGCGGTTGTCTCTGCGCCTGATGATTGCAACAGGCTAACTAAAGCCTTACCCGAAGCTAAGGTTATCGGCGGAGTGGTAAAGCAAGAAGGCAAGGCAAGGATAATTATCAATTAGCTATTAGAAATGGTGACTGAAAAGAAGCAGATGCAGTATAATGATATTCTACAGAAATTGAATTCGCTATCTGATCCCGAGGCAGTCAAGGGTATGGCACGGTTTGGAATTAACCCGGAAAACACTTACGGGGTTTCCATTCCGAATCTAAGAAGAATAGCCAGGGAAATCGGAGCGGACCATGAACTGGCGCAGCGGCTTTGGATATCCGGAATCCACGAAGCTCGGATACTGGCCAGCATGATTGACCGGCCAGAAATGGTAACCGAAGCGCAGCTGGAAAGCTGGGTTAAGGACTTCGACTCCTGGGATGTTTGCGACCAGTGCTGCTCAAATCTCTTTGAGAGAAGCAAATTTGCTTACCAAAAAGCGGTCGAATGGAGTTTAAATGATAAGGAGTTTATCAAAAGAGCTGGATTTGTATTAATGGCTCGCTTAGCGGTTAGTGATAAGAAAGCAGCTGATGAACAATTTGAGCCGTTTTTCTCAATCATAAAAAGAGGGTCAACTGACAGTAGAAACTTTGTCAAAAAAGCGGTTAACTGGGCATTAAGGCAGATTGGGAAACGGAACCTCAGTTTAAATAAGATGGCTATCAAGGCAGCCGAGGAGATTCAACAAATAGACTCAAGAAGTGCTGGGTGGATTGCCGCTGATGCCATTCGTGAGCTGACTAGCCAGGCAATTCAACAAAGGCTGTCCAGGGCAAGATAGAAAAATTCGGAGGTATTGATGCGAGCTATTATCAGCGTGTCGGACAAAGCAGGGATAACCGATTTTGCCAGGGGCTTAAGTGAGCTTGGCTTTGAGCTTTTCAGCACAGGCGGCACCAAGAAGGCACTCTCTGAGGCTAAGGTAGCGGTAAGGAGTGTCTCTGAAATTACCGGCTTTCCTGAAATCCTTGATGGTCGGGTCAAAACCCTGCACCCTAAGGTTCACGGCGGCATCCTGGCCAGGCGTGACCTCAAGTCCCACCTTGAGGAACTAAAAAAGAACCAGATTGAGCCGATTGACCTGGTGGCAATTAACCTCTATCCCTTCGTCCAGACCGTCTCCAGAGAAGGCGTTAGTCTGGATGAAGCCCTGGAGAATATTGATATCGGTGGGCCAACAATGATTCGGGCGGCCGCCAAGAATTTCCCTTCGGTGATTGTAATCGTTGACCCGGCTGATTACGGGTCTATTTTGGAAAAGCTCAAAGAAGGTGGTCTTGGGCTAGATGAGCGAAAGAAGCTGGCGGAGAAGGCGTTTCAGCATGTAGCCAGTTATGATACGGCCATTGCTCAGTATTTGCGGGATGAGGATTTCCCTGAGGAGATGACCCTGGCTCTAAAGAAACGCTACGGGCTCCGTTATGGCGAAAACCCTCATCAGGGGGCAGCCTTTTATGCCGAGCTTTCGGTTGGTGAGAAAAAACCCACCGGGATTACCTGGGCCAAGCAAATGGGGGGCAAGGAGCTGTCCTTCAATAACATTCTGGATGTTGATGCCGCCTGGGGGGCAGTGGCTGATTTTAGTGCCCCGACGGTGGCTATAATCAAACACACCAACCCCTGTGGTCTGGCAAGCCATGACGATATTGCCGAGGCTTACCTGAGGGCTTTTAGCGGTGACCCGGTGGCTGCCTTCGGTGGTATTGTGGCCTCAAACAGGAAGGTCACTCCAGTGATGGCTGAAGCAATGAAGTCTGTTTTCTACGAGATAGTTATCGCCCCGGAGTATGAAGATGAGGCTCTGGAACTGCTCAGGCGTAAGAAGGACTTGCGAATTCTGGTGGCTGAATTGCCACCGGGTTATGGGGATGCAGAGCCAGTCTATCTTGACTTCCGCCGGGTCAAGGGCGGCTTTCTGGTCCAGACCTCAGATTCTGTTCCCGAAAGCAGGGTCAGTTTGAAAATAGTAACCAGGCGCCAGCCGACTGATGTTGAGATAAGTGACCTGCTCTTTGCCTGGCGGGTAGTAAAACACATAAAGTCAAACGCCATTGTCCTGGCCAAAGATAGGACACTTTTGGGCATGGGTGCCGGGCAACCCAGCCGTATCGTAAGCGCCCGGATTGCTCAGGAGAAGGCTGGGGAGAAGACCAGGGGCAGTGTTCTGGCTTCAGATGCCATGTTTCCCTTCCCTGATGTGGTTGAGGCGGCGGCGGTAGCTGGGGTTCAGGCTATCATCCAGCCCGGCGGCTCAATCAGGGATGAGGAGTCAATCAAGGCGGCCGATAAATACGATATCGCCATGGTTTTGACTGGAGAAAGGCACTTCAGGCACTAAATTTGGGGCGGCTATGGTGGAAAATAAGAATATCGCCGATTTAGAAGAGATAGTTGGTTTACTCTCAGAACGGGAAAAGACCCTGTTTGGGCGTATCTACGCGATTACCACTACCATCGGTAGACTCAGCCCTCCAGAGAAGATGGAACCGTGGATTAAGGAAAAGTTCGGCTCACTTTCGGCGGTTACCGGGCAAAAGATCGTCAAACTAACCAACAGGATTACCCATGAGGGGGTGCTCTTTAATGAGCTTAGAGCCTCCCGTCCCCATCAACTGCCCAATAGGGGGAGTATTGAGGCCCGGCTTAAAGAGGCCAACGAAAACGACATATTTGATTCCCCGGAAGATGCTACCCCTGAGGATAGCTTCGGTCGGGTGAAGGGTAAATACTGCATTACCGCCAGCAATATTGCCAAGAACGACGGGCTGCATGGTGTCATCATCTTCAATGAATTTGACCCGCTTACCTTTTCTCGGGAGCAGGTAATTGACTATATTGATACCGGCTGGGAGTGGGCAAGGCGGGCAGAGGCGCAAAACCCTCGGGCCAAATACTTTCTTTTCTTCTGGAATTGCCTCTGGCGGGCCGGCGCCTCAGTTGTTCACGGGCATGCCCAGGTAATGCTGACCGAAGACAGGCACTATGCCAAGATTGAAGCATTACGCCTGGCTGCCTTGTCTTATAAAGAAGCCTATGGCTCAAACTATTTTACCGACCTTTTTCAGGTGCACCTCGCACTTGGTTGTGGCCTGGAAAAAGATGGTGTCAAAATTCTGGCTTATCTGACCCCATTTAAGTATCACGAGGTCATCCTGATGAGCGAGGAGCTAGATCTACCCTTAAAGGAGAAAATATACGAGGTCCTTGATTGTCTCAAAAGCAGGTTGGATTTAACCTCGTTCAATCTCGGCTTGGTGATGCCGCCACTTTCAAAAACCGAGGAGAGCTGGCAGGGCTTTCCGGTGATGGCCAGGATAATAGACCGGGGTGACCCGGGAAACTCCGTTTCCGAAATAGGAGGCGCCGAGCTTTTTGCCGCAAGTGTTGTCCCCAGCGACCCATTTAAGCTGGCCCGGGAACTCGAGGAATATTTCAAATAGGTGCAGGGGATGGATTTCTTGTTTAAACTCAGGAAGTTGTAATATACTTACAGCATCTTAAAATCGAGTTTTAGAAATTGAAAGGGGGAAGCAGTGGCAATGAAACTTTTAGAGCCCTTCAAGTTGGGAGGGGTGGAACTCAAAAATCGTATCGTTTTGGCCCCAATGGTGAGAAACTACGGTCGTGACGGGTTTGTAACCAAGCAGGCTAAAATTCACTATGAGGAGATAGCCAGGGGTGGGGCTGGAATGCTTATTGTCGAGGCTACCACGGTAGATTTGGCGACGAGCTGGGCTTGGCTCGGGCAACTGGCCATTGACGATGACAAGTATCTTCCTGACCTCAGGGAACTCGCTCGAGTTGTCCAGCGGCACGGGGCTAAGATTCTGGTGCAGCTTCAGCATGCCGGAGTCCATACCCGGCGGGACATTATCAGTGGTGAGGCGTTAAGCTCATCCCCCAAGCCGGCACCGGACGCTGTCCAGTCGGTAGTGCGTTCTAAAGCCCCTCCCAGGGAAATGACCCTGGATGATATCAAGTATATAGAGACTAAGTTTGCTCAGGCGGCCGGGCGGGCTAAAGCCGCCGGCCTTGACGGAGTTGAGATAAGTGCCGGTCACGGCTACTTATTCGACCAGTTTCTCTCACCCGCCTGGAACGAGCGTCAGGATGAATATGGTGGCAGGCTTGAAAACCGGGCCAGGCTTCTTCTGGAAACCATTGGGGCGATGAGGCAGGAAGTAGGTAATGGCTACCCGATTGTTATCCGCTTCAACGGTGAGGAGACAGGTATTCCGGGTGGCAGCACTCTTGATGATGGCAAAGAGCTTGCCTTGATGCTTGAGGATGCCGGTGTTGATGCCCTCAATGTCTCGGCGACGGGCGCGGTTCGTAATTATTACTCTCCGCCTGCGTATTTTGAACACTTTGCCGGTGAGATTAAGAAACTGGTTAAGATTCCGGTGATAAACGCCGGGGGCATTGACGCTGAAATCGGGGAAAGGATGCTTGAAGAGAATAAAGCTGACCTGATAGCCTTTGGCAGGCCGTTACTGGCAGACCCGGAGTTACCTGATAAACTGGCTCAGGGTAGAGCCGATGAGATTAGACCCTGCATCATGTGCCTTTACTGCCAGGACTGTATCTTCTATAAGGAAAGTCCGCTCGGTTGTGCCGTCAATGCTGCCGTTGGTAAAGAGAAGGAATATACCATTACTAAAGCTGGGAAAGCCAAGAGGGTGGTGGTGGTTGGTGGCGGTCCAGCCGGGATGGAAGCCGCCAGGGTCGCTGCCCTAAGGGGACATGATGTTTCGCTCTATGAGAAACAACCGGTACTGGGTGGACTACTAAATTTGGCTTCCTTACCTCCGAGCAAGGACAAGATGGAAAAACTCAAGAACTGTCTAATAAGACAAATGGAGAAGACCGGTGTTAAAGTGGAAACAGGTAAGGAGATTAACCTGTCGTTACTTCAAGAGATAAATCCTGATGTGGTTATCGTGGCTACTGGCAGCATTTCCGTATTCCCCAAAATCCCTGGTATTGACCGGGATGGTGCTGTTACCTTTACCGATGTATTGACCGGTAAAGTCAAGGTGGGAGAGAGGGTGGTCATCATTGGTGGCAGTGGCACTGGCTGTGAGACAGCTGATTTCCTGGCTAAAAAAGGTAAGAAGGTAACCATTGTTGAGATGTTGGATGCCGTCTTAAAGGAGACAATGCCGTCCAGGAATAGGGATATGCTGCTCATTGAACTAGCTAAAGGCAAGGTGGAAGTCATGACCGATACCAGGGCACAGGAGGTCACCGGTCAGGGCTTGGTAGTTACTGCCAAGGATGGCTCAAGACAGGTGCTGGGCGCCGATACCATTGTGCTTGCCGCCGGCTCCAGGCCTGATGTCGAGTTTTACCAGAAAATTACGGGTAAGTTCCCCCAGGTTTATAGCGTCGGTGACTGCGTTAAGTGCGGGCTGGTAATTGATGCTATCTGGCCGGCTTACGAGACTGCTTTGGGTATCTAGGGATAGTTAGATTTTAGCTTCGGTTAAATTCTAAGTGCAGGACTTTTCTGGTGTCCTTTGAGACCTTGACCCGCTCATCAATGCGCCAGCCAACCACCCAGATGATGTGCTCTTTTGAACAAACCAGCGGGATTTGACCTCGCCAGGCTTGCGGAATTTTGGCATCAATCATAAACTCGGAGATTTTCTTGGGTTGACTTAAGCCCAGCGGCTGGAACCTGTCGCCGGGCTTGCGGCTTTGAACGGTGAGCCTATCGCCGGTTTTGCCAAGGTCAAAGCAGGCGGTAAACTCATTTCCTTTCTCATCAAGCTGTGTGTTTAGGATTTTTGCCTCAACCTGCCATCCCGGCAGCTTGGTCTTGCCTGGAATCTTTAATTTGGACTCGGTTTCAAGGGTTGGGAAGGGGGACATGGCTTTCGGGTCATTTGTTATGAGGTATCGGTTGTATTCCACGACGAAGACAAGTCCTCTTGGCAGGCTGATTTTCTTCCCGGCTTGCTTTTTGAGGCCAGCTATTATTTCTTCAATGTGACCTGCTTCAATATCCTTAAGGTCACCCACTAGTTTCTCGATAGAGATTCTGAGCAACTGTCTCTGCAAAGACAGAGATAGCTTGGAAAACTCATTCTTATCCAGGGTAATTACACTTTCTTTTATCTCGGCGATTTTGCCCCAGATTCGGGTGCTTGCTTCATCAATGAAAGCAAGGTCGTCTGAAGCGATGCCGGCGGTTCTGGCTAGAGCCTGGGACACTTGAGGGTTGTATGTTTCAAGCAGTGGCAGGAGCTTGAGGCGAATTCTATTTCTCAAGGGTGACAGCGATAGGTTGGAACTGTCAAGGCGTGGCTTGAGTTGACGGCGCTGGCAATAGGCGGCTGTTTCTTTACGGCTTACCTCAAGGAGTGGCCTGACGATGGTGATGCTCATATCCCGGCACGCTATCTGGCTAGAGGGCAATAAGCCACGAAGCCCCCTTGTTCCTGAACCTCGTACCAGGTGCATTAAGATAGTCTCGATGTGGTCATCAAAAGTGTGTCCTACCGCTATCTGCCCGGCACCAGTAGATTCAGCTACCCCGGCTAAAAAGGCATATCTTACCTCACGTGCCGCCTCTTCCAGCGAGATGCCCTTTTCGGCTTGGTAGGCTTTGGCGTCACGCTTTCCTATCGTGGCTGGGATATCGAGGCTCTTAGCTAGGTCTGAAACATAGCCGGCGTCGTCCCGAGACTCAGTCCCTCGAAGCATGTGATTGAGGTGGGCAATGTGTAGCCTCAAGCCCAGTTTCTCTCTTAAGTTAAACAGGAGATGCAGGAGGCAGACTGAATCGCCGCCGCCTGATACCGCCACCACCAGGGGCTCATTTAACAGGAGCTGGTGCTTACTGATGTAGTCGAGCACCTTCTGTTCTAAGGTCAGCTCTTTTTGCCCGCGGTTTTTGACCAATTTTCCTTCTCTGCTTGAGAGATTTAAGGCGATTGAGGTTTTTTCAAGTGGGAGATGTCGTTTAAAAGTACCAGGCGTGGTGCCCTCCCGTCGAGGACAACAATACTGATACTGCCTTCACCCAACCGGAACCTGATTATCCGCGACAGGGGTATGTCAATTACGGCACAAAGAAGGGTCAGAATAACAAAGTAATGGCAAACTACTATTATCGTCCCCTCAGGGTGCTTGGCGGTAAGGTGTTTAACCGCACCCCAGGCTCTTTGTTGCACCTCATTAAGCGACTCACCGCCGTAGGCTTTGAAAAGCTCCTCGGCTTCTCTTTGCCCGGTTAGAATTTGCTCCAGGCGAATGCCGATGTCGCTGACTGGTGCCCCCTCAAGTTCAGCGGCGTAAATCTCTTTGAGCCCTGGTTCAATCTCGACTTCAAGTCGGTGGTGGCGGGCAATAGAATTTGCGGTATCAAGTGCCCGTTTAAGCGGGCTTGAGTAAATGGCGTCAACCTTTTCCTGTTTCAGCCTCTCGCCCAGGCTTTTTGCCTGCGCCCGGCCAAGCTCGTTAAGCTCGGTGTTACTGCCGCCTCCCTGGATATAAAGCGACTTGTTCCAATCGGTTTGGCCGTGTCTTACCAGAATAACCTTTGCCAACTTTCTCCCTTCTAGCTGGTGAGTTTTACTTTAAGATAAGTTTGGTGCGGTGAACTACCTGTGGGTAGCGGCTGAAGCCCAGGGCTTGAGTAACCTGCTCTGGTCTTCCCGAACCGCCGCTATCACAGCGAAGCCTCATGCCAATGGTGCAGAATGGTGGGTTTAACTTGATTAGCCACAGGTCATCAATTAAGGCTCTAAGGTCATAATGCCGTGGTCCCGTATCCCTCAGGTGCTGCCAGGGCAGGTGTTCTGTTTTAAGCAGACGACTTAGATTTTCCTCTATCTCAGGTTGTCCTTTTTCAGTTTCAACGGTAGTTTCGTATTCAATCTGGCGAACCCGTGATTGCAGGGACGGCTCACTTGAGGCAACGATTTGCGTTTTGAGTATTCCGGTGCCCCGCGGCAGCTCTTGACTTAAGGCTGAGGTGAAAAAGTGAGGAGAAACCCATTTGTTTAACGTGACATCCATTAGTTCGGCCTGGCTGGTTACCCCAATTGCCAGGGGTGCCGCCAGTGAGATTTTAGGGTGAGGGCTAAATCCTTCAGTGTAAGCCAGCGGGATCCCGGCCCGGTGGCAGGCTCTTTGCCAGAGTCGCATCAAGTCTAAATGTGAAATGAATTTTATTTCCTGCCCTCGATAAAATTTAACCCGTAGCCTTGGCATGTTTTTCCTTAGTCAGCAGAATCCTTTCAATTTTAAGCCCGTGCATTTCGGTTATCGCCAGCTTCATGTCCTTGTATTTTAATTGTTCGCCGGTTTTTGGTATATATCCCAGGAGGCTGAGGATGAAGCCAGCTACGGTTTCGTAGTCCCCCTCCGGTAACTGGAGCTCCATCTCTTCATTGGCTTCCTCAATGCGCATACTACCGTCAACCTGGAAGGTGTAAGCGTCAATCCGTTCATATTCCTTTTCGACCGCGGCTAGCTCATCGCCTACCGGTCCGACAATTTCCTCAACCAGGCGGCTTAAGCTGACGATGCCAGCGGTACCGCCATATTCATCAACCACCACTGTCATGCGGTAGTTTTTATCCCGCATCTCGGTAAAAAGCTCGTTAATGCGTTTGGTTTCGGGGCTGAAATAGGCTGGACGCACCAGCTCGTCAATTGTGCTCTCGTTGGCGATGGCACCTTTAGCCAGAGCCATCAGTATATCCTTGATGGATAGAATACCGACCACATTATCCATGTTTTCTTGATATACCGGGAAACGTGATAGGGGTGACTCAGCGTAGAGGCTCAAGAAATCACCGACTTTTGAACCTTGTTCAATCGCTACTACCTCCGGTCGGGGTATCATTACCTCCCGAACTGGTCGGTCACCGAATTCAAAAACCTTGTGTAGCATCTCTGCCTCAGATTCCTCAACCGTTCCCTCTCTGTGGCCGACTGATATCATGATGCGAATCTCTTCATCGGTGACCAGAGAGCGACGTACCGGTGCCTCACCGGCTATTTTGCTAAACCCTGAAGCTATCCAGCTTAAGGCTGTCACGAAGGGTGTTAGCATCCAGGACATAAACTCTATCGGCCGGGCGTATATCAGGGAAAGCCTCTCCGCGTGACGGGTGGCGATGGTTTTTGGGGTGGTTTCACCGAATATAAGGAGAATGATGGTTATGCCTATTGTGGCGATGATAACCCCTTTTTCGGTTCCCCAGATGGAGACAGCCAGAAGCGTGCCAAGGGCGGCCGCCGCCACATTAACAAAATTATTGCCCAGAAGGATGGTGGAAAGCAGTCTCTCCGGTCGCTCAAGCATTCTGGCTACGCGTTTTGCCCCCTTGACCTCGGTGCTAACCATATGTTCCATCTTGACTCTTTGTACGGTAATAAAGGCTGTTTCGGAACTTGAGAAAAAAGCGGAAAGAAAAATGCAGATAACAAGTAATGCTAAGTAAAGTGGTTCAAGACCAGACATATAACATCACCCCACTCTTTCACTTAATATCCCCAGTAGTCTTTTTATTAATCATAGCACCGTTGTTTATTTTAATAAAGGAACTTCGAATGGTTAAAGTAAGCATTAGCTGGTGAGGGATGGGGGCAGAGAATGTTTTTATCAAGTTGCCCTCTGAAATTTCTTGAAGTAGTCAGCCCATCTGAACTAGAATTTGCCTTTGAGACGGAGGGTATCATAACGCATCCAGACTCTCAGGTCAAGCCAGTAAGTCTCTAAAGTCAGTTAGAGTTTTTGAACTGATAGCCCACGGCAGGCACAGTGATGATATTCTTTGGGTTTGCCGGGTTGTTTTCAAGCTTAACCCTTAGTCGCTGTATAAAAACTCGCAAGTATTCCTTTTCTGTTCCATATTCGGGGCCCCAGACCCGGTTTAGGATATGGGTGTGGGTCAGAACCTTACCGGCGTTAAGCACCAATTCCTGCAGGAGGTTATATTCTGTGGGGGTCAGTTTTATCTCCCTTTCGTTAACAGTTACCCTTCTTTGAGCGAAGTTAATCTTAAGATTGCCACTGGTAAAGATTGATGGTGTGGCCCCAGTGCTGAGGGCTTCACTACGCCGGAGTATTGCTCTGATACGGGCGAGCAGTTCACTGGCCCCAAATGGCTTGGTAATGTAGTCGTCGGCACCAAGGTTAAGGCAGGTCACCTTGTCATTTATCTCGCCCCGGGCACTGAGCATAATAATCGGGGTCCGTGTCCATTCGCGTAGTCTCCGGCAGACCTCAAAACCGTCTAACTTGGGCATCATGATATCTAAAATTACCAGCTCAGGCAATTCCCTCTCCACTGCATCAAGGGTTTGGGCACCGTCCGTAGCGGTGAGTATCTCATACCCCCTGGCTTCCAGATTCGCTTTGATGAATCTTAAAATTACCGGGTCATCATCAGCGATGAGGATACGAGGATGACGCATTTTAACCTCGCTTTCTCAGGACTTGCTCAACCTTATGCAGCAGTTTGTCAATACTGAAAGGTTTAGCTAAGTAGTCTGAGGCTCTCATGCTCCGTATCTTGTCCTCTTCACGTTCTCGTTCTACGGCCGTAAGAATAATGACCGGAATTTTCCTCAGCTTTCGGTCAGCTTTAAGTGTCATCAGGACATCCCAGCCTGAAATACCGGGTAGCATCAGGTCAAGGAGAATCAAATCCGGGTGTTCAAGCTGTGCCAGTTTTAAGCCTCGCTCACCACTGGGGGCAGTAAGCACCCGGTGTCCCCTGGCGGTCAGGTTAACCCCCGCTAGTTTGCGCAGGTTCTGTTCGTCATCAATGACCAGAATCTTGGACAATTTTTCTCTCCTTACTTATCGGGAGTGTGAAGCTGAACCTGGAGCCTTCTCCAACCTTGCTCTTCACCCACATTTTGCCGCCATGGGCTTCAACAATACCCCGGCAGATGGATAACCCCAGCCCAGTGCCGGTCTTGCGGCCACTGGCAATGCTCTCGGTCTGATAGAAGCGGTCAAAAACCCGGCCTGAAAGCTCAGGAGGGATACCCTCGCCCTGGTCAGTGACACTTAAAGTAACCCATTTTCCATTTTCACTTGGCTCGGCTTCAATGAGGATTGGGCTGCCTTTTTGGGAAAACTTGGCGGCGTTTTCTACCAGATTGGTCAAAACCTGACCGATACGTATCTGGTCAACGAAGACCGGGGGTAGGTTTTTGGGGACGGTCACTTGCAGGTGATGTTGCTCGGTGAGACTTGAAAGGTTGTCGTTAACTGTCTCCAGTATTTCATAAATCTGGTAACTTCTCTCCTCTAGTTTGAGTGCCCCACCCTCAAGGCGTGACATGTCAAGCAGGTCACTGATAATGCGGGCGAGCCGGTCAGATTCCTGGTCAATTGCCTCAAGGAACTCACGCTGTTCCTTTTCGCTCCACCTGACATCGGTCTGAAGGAGTGTGGTGGCAAAGCCCTTGATTGAAGTTAGCGGTGTGCGCAGTTCGTGCGAGATATTGGCGATTAGCTCGTTCCGCAGCCGGTCAAGCTCCCTTAAGGTTTTTGTCTCTCTTATCTTTGTTTCTGCCTCCTTGAGCTTGGTAATGTCGTGAACTGTCCCAATCATCCGAATTGGCTGGCCATTGTCATTTAAGGTGACTTCGGCCTGTTCGCGAACAATGCGCTCTGAACCATCCGGCCGGAGGATGCGGTGGTCAATGCTAAAAGGCTTCTTCTCATACAAGGCTTTATAAACCGATTGCTTGACAAATTCCCTGTCGTCAGGGTGAACTGAGTTTAGGAATGCCTCGTATGTGGCACCGAAGGCTTGTGGGGTTAAGCCAAAGATTCGGTAGATCTCATCAGACCAGGAGAGTTCATTTTTTACTATGTCCCAGTCCCAGTTCCCCAGATGGGCGATGCGTTGTGCCTCCGCAAGACTGGCTACACTTTTGCGTAATGCTTCTTCTGCCCGCCGTTTTTCTCTAACCAAGCGTTGTTTCTCAAGGGTATCCTTGACTTTAGCTAACAGCTCATCCATGTGCAGGGGCTTGTTGATGTAGGCCGATGCCCCCTCGTTTAAGGCCTGAACGGCTGTTTCCGTAGAGGCATAACCGGTGACGATAATCACCTCCATATCGGGGTGCATTTTCTTAAGGGGTGCCACCAGCTTTACCCCTTTTATATCGACCAGAGCCAGATTGAAGTATCTCCCCTGCGTCTTATTTAGCGCCTCCCGCCCCGTTCCAGCCGTCTCTGCCTCGTAGCCATTTCTGCCAAATATAAGCGCTAAGCTTTTACAGGTGCTCTCGTCGTCGTCAACGATTAGGATGCCCTCTTTTGCGTCTATTTTCCCTTTTCCTCCAATAATCTTGCTGCCTGTTTCCCTGCCTGAACCTCGTCAATCAACTTAAATAGCTCTTCGGGAGCAAAGGGCTTGTAGAGGCAGGCGTAGGCATTACTGCTTAAAGCCTCTTCCATCAGGTGAAACATCTCCTGGCGGTAGGCGGTCATCATGATGGCTACTGCCCCGGGCTGGTTCTCTTTAATTGCCAGGTAGGTCTCCAGACCATTTATGGTAGGCAGCTTCATGTCAATAAAAATGATGTCATGGGCCTTCTGCCGCACCATGTCGATTGCCTGCTCACCACTATGAGCGAGGCTTACCTTGTGGCCTCGTTTGGTTAGTATGTTTTTCAGGGTGATGCAGGTCCCGGGGTCATCATCAACCACCAGGATGAGCGCCCCATTTTTAGTCTCGTAGGCACTTTTAATTAGAGTAACCACCTTTCCCATGTCAAGCGGCTTCTGGATAACGGCGTAGGCTCCTTCCGCAAGTGCCTGCTGAATCAGGTTTTCAACTGCATAGGCGGTCATCATCACTACCACGGCTCCCGGCCTAATCTTCTTCATTCTTCGGTAGACCTCGACGCCATCCATAAGGGGCATCTTGATGTCCATGAAGACCATATCGAAGGTGTTCTCCTTGACTTTTTCAATGGCTTCTGGCCCACCCTCAGCAGTAATGACCGAGTAGCCCTTGCGCCTCAGGACAAAGGACATCGTCTTTCCTAAACTGATGTTGTCATCCACAATTAAGATGTTGGCTTTTTCCTTCATCCTTGTTATTCCTCCTTAATGCTCACTGGCAGTCTCACCGTGAAAGCGCTGCCTTTACCTAATTCGCTTTGTACCTCGGTGGTGCCGCCATGCCTCTCTACCAGGGACTTGGTGACCGCCAGTCCAAGCCCAATTCCCTTGGCTTTGGTGGTGAAGAGCGGTTCAAAAAGCCTGGTGAGGTTTTCTTTGGCAATGCCTACCCCTGTGTCAGATACCGAGATAACCACCCACTCCGGTGCGGAGACCCGAGACTCGATGGTCAGCTGCCCGCCCTCAGGCATTGCCTGAATAGCATTGAGGATGATGTTGGAGAAGACCTCCCTTAGTTGCTCCGGGTCGGCTGGGATGAGAGGTATCGATTTGCCCAGTCGGCTTACCACCTTAACATTCTCCGGCACGGTGGTAAAAGACAGTATCTCCGGGAGGATGTCATTGATATCCACCTTCCGCCGAATTGGGGATTTAGCCTGAGCAAAGTTAAGCAGGCTTGAGATGATATGCTCGGAAGTTGCTACCTCCTTCTGCAGTAACTCCAGCGTCTCCTTTACTTCTGGTGCTGGTTTTGTGAGCGCCATGTTGAGGAAATAGGCGGCGTTTTTGATTGCCCCCAGTGGGTTGCGCAGTTCATGGTCCACGCCGCCAGCCAGTTGTCCAAGAATAGCCAGTTTCTCCTTGCGTACCAGTTTTTCTTGAACTTCTCGGAGTTCTTTGGTGCGTTCTTCTACCAGTGTTTCTAGATTTTGCGAGTACTCCTTAAGTTTATCCTCTGCTTTTTTCCGTTCGGTGATATCTATCCAGATGGCTAGATAGCCCTTCACCGTGCCATTAACTTCTAAGGCAGTGGGCTTCAGTTCGATGTAGAAGATTTCGCCGTTCTTCTTCCTAAACTTCTCCTCGAAACACTTGCCTTTACCTTCAAAAGCTGCTTTCTCGTCTCTCTCAGGTTTGTCTTCAGGGGTTTCCTCTGAGTACCAGGGGCGCTTCTTTTTTCCAACAAGCTCGACGGCTGAATAACCGGTCAACCTCTCAAATGCCGGATTGACTAGCACTATTCTATGATTTAGGTCCCTTATCAAGATCGGGTTTGGCAATTGCTCGATAAGACTGGTATTAAAATCGTTGCTTTCTCGTAACTTCTCTTCAAGGCGTTTACGCTCGGTTTCAGTCACTCCTAATTCAATAATTCGCTGGCGCATTTGTCCTAACTCACTTGAGGGCTGGACTTTGTTTTTATCAGTAGCTTCCATCAGTTGCCTTAATAGTGGTCTTTTGGCACAAGCAATAGTATCACTGAAGTAGACAATTGTCAACACTATATGAATAGATTAAGCGTTTTCCATCCTGTATTCGCTATTATCTGGTGACGATGGTCAAATAATTCAAGGGTATGCTTTGACATACGTCCAATTAGTATCGGAGTGGAGTTGCCTCGTTGACACTGGGACTTGAGCCATTTATAATTTAATCTGTGCTTAGATGCCGAAGTGGCGGAATGGTAGACGCGCTACGTTCAGGGCGTAGTGTCCGTAAGGGCGTGGGAGTTCAAATCTCCCCTTCGGCAGTTTCTAGTTTGCGCTTGTAGCTCAGTTGGATAGAGCGCAGCCCTGCGGAGGCTGAGGTCGTGGGTTCAAGCCCCGCCAAGCGCGCCACTAGGGCGGTTAGCTCAGTTGGTTAGAGCACCTGCTTTACACGCAGGGGGTCACAGGTTCGAGTCCTGTACCGCCCACCACTGTTTGAAGCTAAAAAAGCCCTTATGTTAATTACTGCATAAGGACTTTTTGCTTAATTGGCACTAATTCAAATTTATTGAAACCAATTGCTAAGTTTCATATGCCATCCAATAATCTTGTTCTTGAAATAGGGACTAACAATAATTAAGTAAAACAGAACTGCAACATTCATTAGACCTATAATAACCCTGTGGTCGGATATTAAATCAGATGAAATGATTATCTCAACAAGGATAATTGAGATACCCCAAAATGTGAAAATTACACCCCAGCTCTTTTCACCTCTTGCAACCTGGGCTCCAGTCCCACCTTTTCTTCGCCTGGCAGAAACATAATATATAACAGACCTAATAAATACTATCGCTATGAATATTTCCAGTATCCAAAACCAAATATAGTCACTGAATAGGAATGATAAAGTATCCATTGATTAAACCTCCTATTTGTTACATCAAAGAATTTGGCTTGAGGCTTTCCTCTGTTCCTGGCTCAACTTCTTCACCTCACATGAAGAATTTGAGTAGCCTCGTTGTCTTTGCCAATGACAGATAAAATCTATTCGGAGTTTTGGAGAAGGTGGTTCGTCAGAGTTGCCTTTTCCCTATGAGGATTTCCCAGGCTTCCACGAAGGAATCACGAAGCTCCTTCAGTGAAGAAAGAACAAGACCCCAGTATTTTCCCAGCCTCGTTATTACCTTACGGGGCTTTCTTCCATGTGTCTGGCTGACTGTCTTTCCCGGTCTTTGGGAGACTGCGGCCTGTTCGGCTGTTTCGATGATTTTAGATGGTATGGATGGGTTAAAAGCACACCCGCAGTGCCGGCATCTCCACTGGCTACCGGCTGTCTGGATCACCTTGTGGGTGCAACAAAGCGGACATTCCGCCGGACTTTTGTCATAGTCAGCCCGACTTATGGGGTCAGAGAGCACTTTGTAGGCTTCGCTTATCTTTTTGAATTTCTCGTGTGCCTCTGGGTCCGGATTGACCTCTGGATGATATCTCTTGGCGAGTTTAAGATATGCTCCCATTATTTCGATAGGCGTTGCGTTCCTGGCTACCCCAAGGGTTTCGTAGTATTTATAGGGTCTCACAAAAGGACGATTCCAAGACCGAATCATTTCTGCTCACTTGTAAAACTAATATTACTGCTGCAAGAAACAGGTGGGAAAAGACAATGCGATGAAAGGGTACCAGCCACCAGCTACCAAGCGGTAACGCCAGTACCCATCTGCCATCATATCACCCGCTGACGCCCAGCACTATTCAGCTTCTAAGGTTGCTGAGGACTCTATTTTAGTCCTTATTATGTGATTGTCAATACTCGCTTGATAGTCTCTCTAGATATGGTTTGCCTTTAAATAATTCAGGTAACGGTTCAATCTTTGTTTCACAATCAGAATTTATTATTTTATAATTATGTTATATTGGTTCTGAGATAGCTGACCTGAGGTAACTTCAATGTTTACATGTCCTAATTGCGGGCAAAAGACCGAGGGTGACACCTGCCAATGGTGTCACTACCCCATCTTGAAGGGTAAGCCAGTAAGACAAGACAGGTCCTACCCCATCATCATGGGCAGGCCACTGAGACAACGTGAAACTAATAAGCAGATTGAAAGAGAGGTTCCCGAGGCTAAAAAGGCTAAGCAACTAGCTAAAGAGGAAGCCAGGAAAGCCAGACAAATTGCTAAGGAACGAGCCAAAAAAGAAACTAAGGAACTCAAAGCAGCCAAGCAACTTGCCAGGGAACAAGCTCAAAGAGAAGCTGAGGAAATCGTAGAAGCACCAATAAAAACTATCGAGCAAGATGAAATAGAAGTCAGGAAAGTTGAAGAGATTAAACCGCCGGTCGTCGAGACCTTTTCTGAGCTTGACGAAGGGGTGGTTGAGCTGGTGTTCCCACCACCGGTGAATCTTAATCAGGTAAAACAGGTTGAGGAGTCCTTAAAACAGATTGAATACCTGAGACTGGTTCGGAGTGGTGGCTCAGCCGAGGAAGGGGCGGTAATCGCCGTATCAGTCCAAAAGCTATTCGTTCTAATCAGTATTCTCAACGAAATGCTTCTAGTAGAGCAGGTAGTCGAGGTGGAGAAGAAGAGACAAAAGCTTACGGTCAGGCTGAAAGCCCCTGTCGAATAAGAATGAATACCTCTACCCCTTCACCTTTGCTGTCTACTCTAAATCAAAGAGGGCACCATCTGATATATTTAAGCATTTAGACTGGTGCCCTTTCATCTTCAATCACTCTTCACCCAACTCTATTCACGTGTTAAGTTGTTGAGGCTTATATTGTGGCCCTATCGGTGTGTTTGTTAATACCTTTAAAGTAGTGACTAATCCCTGGGCGTGCGGAATGTAGCTGGTATACTGGTATAATTGAGAGGGAGGTGGTGTCGGTATAGATTAAAGTCATCATTAGGTGATATCAGCATGAGCCAGCTTTGCTTTCTAAAATAGGCAGAACTATTTCACTGGTCACATATTCACCTGGTTGCAGAATAATAAAGTCATCTTCGGCCCATTTTCCCTCGACCATCTTCCTAAAGAAATTCAAGGAACCTTTGACCTCTTCACAGGCAATCCCGAGAAAGTCGGCATTAGCTTGGGCACGGGCTCTATAGGCATCAATTTCATAAGCCCCGGTATCTATCAAAGCAATGCGAGTATAGTTTTTAAATTCTTCATTAGCAATCCATTTAGCGTCTTCCAGACCAAAACGCTGGGTATTCTCTTCAAACGATGCTAATGGAGGTCTGGCTTCTTCAAACCATCCCTTGGTCAAATAATACGTGCCTGAAGCTTTCGCATGCTCTTTCCGGTGGGCTTCAATGGAGCCGAACCAAAGACTTATGCAGTCATGTACTTTTGGAATAACTAGCGGTTGCTTTCCTGCTTTCACACCCACGATACCATTGCCACACAAACCATAACCTAACATGATATAGTCTGTTTTCTCGCCAATCTGGTTGATTCTTTCTTGGATTACGAGCGGCATCTTGTTAGGAGTGCTATGGAGACCTTGGTCTAGAAACTCAAACTGTATCCCGGGTAAACCGACTTTCATTAGTTCGTATTTCAACACGGAACAGGCAATAACCACCAGCTTCATTTTCTTCTGCTTTCTTAGAACTTTCTCAAGGACATTGATTTGAGGAGCCATGTCCTCTACCCGTGCATCGAATGTCCTTATGATAACACTTGCGGTAACCTTTCGTAAATTCTGGCAGGTCACTTCAGTAACTTTGTTGGATACATGAACGGTCAAGCAGCCTCAAAAATCAATGAAATCATGCTTTGGATACGCCTAGTTTTTTAACCCCATTGAGAATGATTAACAATAAATGAACCTTTGGGCGTGTAGTTACCTGAGAAACTCATCATTGAAGTTTCGTTGAACCCTCCACTTGTCTCTAACTTGATTTTGGGGTTACCCAATATAGTAGAATGATAGGAGCGTCGTATAAAGCAGTATTGGAGGTATTAGGATGTCAAGTCTTGCTCGGGAAGCGTCCGGAGCCTGCGAACTTATGATGGGTAATGAGGCTATTGCCAGAGGTGCCCTGGAAGCCGGCGTACGGTTCGCTGCCAGCTACCCGGGAACCCCTGCTTCGGAGATACTGGAGAGCCTGGCCGGGGTTGCCAAGGAAGCTGGAATATACGCGGAATGGTCTACCAACGAGAAGGTCGCCGCTGAGGCTGCGGCCGCAGCTTCATTCGCTGGACTTCGGGCGTTGGCCCCGATGAAAACAGCCGGCTTGAACGTGGCCTTGGACTTTCTGGCTCACCTCAACTACTCAGGTCTTGGCAAAGGCGGGGGTGGGCTGGTGGTGGTGGTCTGTGATGACCCTGAGGGACATTCCAGTGGTGACGAGGCGGATTCGCGTTGGGTTGCCAGCTCTGAAAGCATTCCCTTACTGGAACCAGACAGCCCCCAGGAAGCCAAGGAGATGACAAAATGGGCCTTTGACCTTTCCGAAGAATTCAGCAGCTTTTTCCTGGTGAGGAGTTCCACCCGCCTTTCACTTTCCAGCGGCCCGGTCACGTTGGGCGAGATACCCAAGAATGGGAAAAAGGCTCACTTTGATACTTCGCAAAATATTACACCCTATTTGGCTAAGGCTCACCATTCGGGTGTTCTTGAGAGATTGGCTAAAGTCGAGGAAATCTTTGAAAACTCTACCTTTAATTGGTATCAAGGCCCAGAAAATCCGGAGCTTATTATCATTTGCAGCGGTGTCAGCACCCGTTACTCCCTGGAAGCAGTGGACTTGCTCAATTTGAGCAAGTCAGTCGGGTTATTGAAACTGGGGACGCTTTGGCCATTTCCTCGGAGGCTGGTAGAAAAACACCTTAAAAAGACCAACCGGATTTTAGTTGTCGAAGAGGTTGACCCGTTTCTTGAAACCTTTATCAAGAAGACGGCCTTTGAATCACCTGAAGTAACTAAGGATTTGAGAGTCTTCGGCCAGGAGTCTGGCCATCTGCCGGAGGTGGGCGAGCTAAACCCGGAGATGGTGATGAAGGCCCTGACTACCCTTCTTGAGATAGAATACTCCGCTAGAGAGGCGGATTATGAGCAAAAGGTTGGTGATGCCAAAACCCAACTGCTTATTGACCGCGGCGTAGCTTTCTGTGCCGGTTGCCCGCACCGGGCCAGCCTCTGGTCTATTAAAAAGGCACTGCAGAAAGATGGCCGGGATGGCTTTTTAACCGGCGATATTGGCTGTTACGCTCTGGACGTCTTTCCTGCCGGGGATAAACTGATGAAGGCGTTACACGCCATGGGTTCCGGGGCAGGACTGGCCGCAGGCTTCGGCCATCTCGACCAGTTTGGTTCAGAACAGCCAGTTATAGCGGTGTGTGGTGATTCGACTTTCTTCCATGCTTCTATCCCGGCTCTTCTAAATGCCATACATAATAAGGCCAACATGGTGATGATAGTGCTGGATAATAGCGCTACAGCCATGACTGGCTTCCAGCCCCATCCTGGAACAACATCCGATGCCATGGGAAACGAAGCCCCGGCCATAGATGTGGTCAAGTTCTGCCAGGGTTTGGGATGCGAGGTAATAGTAACTGACGCGTTCGATTTAAAAGGTACGACCGACCAATTACTCAGGCTCTTGAGGGAAGACGGGGTCAAGGTTTTGATTATACGCCGCAAGTGCGAGCTGGTACGGATGAGAGAGGAGCGAAAGCTCCCTTACAAGGTATGGGTTGATGCCGAGGAGTGTCGCGGTGAGAAGTGTAGTTTTTGTACCAAGTGGTTTAAGTGTCCTGGATTACCCTGGGATATAGAAACAGGCAAAGCGGTAATCAACGAAGCAGTCTGCTCAGGGTGCGGCGTTTGCGTTGATATCTGCCCGTACGGAGCGATTCTGAGAGAGGAGGTAGCGTAATGGCAATTCGCCAGGACCCTTTGAATGTGGTTATCAGTGGGGTTGGCGGTCAAGGAAATCTCCTGCTTTCCCGCCTTATTGGCCGCACTCTGTTAAATAAAGGCTACTTTGTCGCCGTAGGCGAGACCCTCGGTGTAGCACAAAGGGGTGGGGCGGTGATGAGCAATATCCGGATATCGGAAAAGCTCTCTGTCGGCCCCCTTATCCCGGAGGGCAAAGCCCATATAATTCTCAGCCTTGAGCCTCTGGAAACCCTGAGAATGCTGGTCAGGTATGGAAACCCGGGGGTAATTACCATCACCAACTTTAACCCCCTTTTCCCGGTAATGGTCCTTTCTCGACAGGCCCGGTATCCCGATTATGATGCCCTGAGGAAAACCATCACTGAACTCTCTCGCTCGGCTTGGTTTTTGGATGCCACCGATATGGCCTTGGAGTTGAAAGCACCCATCGTCGCCAATGTCATCATTCTTGGCGCCTTAATCGAGCTTAATTTATTGCCCTTCACCAAAGATGATATCGTGGCGGAACTGAGGGCCAGCTTCCCTCCAGATAGAGTGGAACTGAACCTTAAAGCCCTCAAGATGGGGGCAGGGTCGGTGACCGGGAATAGCTAGACAACGGGAGAAGCAGACAGAGCAACGGTTGTTTTGCTACCTTAAAATGCAGAATTGACTGGCGTCCATCATATGATGTTGGACTCGCTGGTTTTTTTAGAAGCGATGAAACGGGGTGAGAGGAGTATATGGGTAAGTCTGCTGGGACGTCCGAAATGCTCATATTGAGCAGACGCCAGACCGAAGACCTCCTCAGTATGCCTGAAGCACTAAGAGCCGTCGAACATTCTTTTAAGCTCAAGGCTCAAAATAAGGCTATTATGCCGCCAAAATTATATTTGGAGCTGCCGGAATATGAAGGTGACTTCAGGGCTATGCCGGCCTATATTGATGGAATTGCTGGCATAAAATGGGTAAGCGGCTATCCGAACAACCGCAGGTACAATCTGCCAGCAGTGATGGCTACGATTATTTTGTGTGACCCTCACACCGGTCGTCCTCTGGCTATCATGAATGGTGAACATATTACCAATCTAAGAACAGGAGCTGCCGGGGGCATTGCCGTTAAGTACCTGGCCAGGAGGGATTCGTCTGTTATCGGGCTGATAGGGGCCGGTATGCAGGCTGGGACACAACTTTTGGGCATAAACGAAGTGCTGCCCAAAATTGAGGAAGTAAAGGTATTTGATCGGTATATTGATGCCAGTCGAAGATTAGTTCAGGCGGTGAGGGAAAAATTGGATATCAACATTCACCCGGTTGAAACCATCGAGGCGGCTACCGAAGCTGATATTGTGGTGACAGCTACTCCTTCAAGACGACCAATCATCAAAGAGCATCATATTAAGCCTGGAACTCACATAAATGCTATCGGGGCAGATGCTAAGGGGAAGCAGGAGCTTGAATCGGGTTTGCTTCTAAATGCCAAGGTAGTAATTGATGACCTCGAGCAAGCGTCTCACTCCGGTGAAATTAATGTTCCATTATCGGAGGGCCTATTCAAAATTGAGGATATATACGGAACACTGGGGGAGATAATTATTAACCTGAAGAATGGCCGCAAAGAGGGTAGCGAAGTAACTATTTTTGATTCGACCGGACTGGCTATTCAGGACATAATTTGCGCTAAGCTGATATATGAAAAAATGAAGTAAAGAGAGGGTCCCCTTTTCACATTTTTTGACTACTCAAACCAAATAATTTGGTTTTTTGTGAATATAACCAGTTGACAAACCATCTTCTAATGGTTATTGTATTGACCAGTGACTTTCATGCTCCGGTTTGGTGCCTCAAGTCACATCTGAGATAATTACTGAACCGTAAATCGGCATTTCAGGTCTCAATTGAAAAGAAGGGGGTATAAATACTTGGTAATGCCCAGGCGGAAAATTGACAAGGGAGTTATCGTAGCTGCTGGCGATGGTCAGCGGATGGGCCCTTTGACCCGAGCCCATCCCAAGGCTTTGTTATCTCTAAGTAACCAAGAGCCACTGATAACCCGTCCCATTCAGGCACTGGTTGCGGCTGGAATAAGAGAAATAGCCATCGTGGTCGGTCACTTTGGAGACAAGATTATGCAGAGCCTGGGTGATGGTGACCGGTTCGGGGCGAAGTTGCGATATATCGTTAATTCCGACTATCTCGGCGGCAACGCTACCTCGGTATCCAAGGCTGAAGAATGGACACGAGGTGACCCGGTTGTTCTTTGCATGGGGGACCACCTGATTGAGGACAGGCTGGTCAGTCATCTTCTAGGGAATCATACCCTGGATGATACTCTTTGTGTTGACTATGTGCCGGGCCAGCACCACAAGATAGACGAGGCGACTAAAGTGGTGGTTGATTTTACTGGCCTTATCAAGAATATTAGCAAGGAACTTATTAACTGGGACGCTCTCGATACCGGGGTCTTTCTCCTGACGGGGAGGTTCTTTCAAGCTACGCGTGAGCTTATTCATGACCAGGGTATCAACATTGAGATTGCCGATGTCCTTCGTTTCTTAATTGGTAAGGGACCTGGCTTCCGTACGTGCAATGTCAGCGGGTGCTTTTGGATGGATGTGGATACCGAGGAAGATTTGAACTTGGCAAGATTGTTAGGACAAAGATGGCAGACGTCTACGGTGGCTACATTTCCAGGCACCTAAATAGAAAGTTATCGGAGCCGGTGGCGCGCCTGTTGGCGAAGACAAAAATAACCCCCAATCAAGTGAGTTGGGCGGCGTTCGGCATTGCGGTTTTGTCTTTTGTGAGCTTCGTTCTTAACCAGCACATAGTTGGCGGTCTCCTGGTACAGCTGTCGTCTATAGTTGATGGGGTAGATGGCAGCCTGGCTCGTCTAAAAGGTACGACCTCCGCCTTCGGCGGCTTTCTTGACTCGATGCTTGACCGCTATGCTGATATTTTGATAGTGCTTGGACTTACCTTGTGGTCTGTATCACATGAAACCTACCCTGGAATATGGCTGGCTGGTTTTCTGGCTATTGCCGGTACCATGGGCATCAGCTATAGTAGGGCACGCATTGGTTCAGATCATCGACAGCTATTTGACGGAGGACTCCAGTCCCTTGCCTCACGCGACGTGAGACTTTTTTTGATAATGCTCGGCGCTGTGGCCGGGCAAGCCTACTTCGGTCTCGTCATTATCGCCGTCTTGACCAACCTGGTAGTTTTCTACCGGCTCATTTTGACCAATAGAAAACTGAGATGATTTTAGCTCCTTGACTTCTAGGGAGAATTGGATATATCCTTGCCTAGTTTGGTGGTGAGCATATTAAGAAGCATTTTTGTGTCTTATCGGCGTGCTGAAGACAGTTTTGATAAAGTAGATATGAGTTCCCGGCACTTCTTACCTCTTTTCTGTGGGGATAGCGAAAGTTAAAGGTGTAAACAGCCGAGGTTTCCGGCGCTAATATATAGAGGAGTTAGAAATGAGTACCAGGACTTTATCATTGGCGAACAAGGTAGCTATTGTGACCGGTGGCAGGAGGGGAATTGGCAAGGCAATTGCCCTGACTTTTGCTGAGGCTGGGGCTGATGTTGCCATCTGTGACAGTATGGATGATGGTGGCGAGCTTGAGGCTGTAGAAGGTGGTATCAAGGGATTTGGTCGCCAGGCCTTAGCCATGATGGTTGATGTCACCCGGCGGGCTGATGTCCAGAATCTGGTCAAGGCGGTAAAAGAGAAATTTGGCGGCATCGATATCTTGGTCAACTGCGCGGGCATTTTGATGAGCAAACGGAGCCCTGTGCTTGAAACCAGCGATGAGGATTGGGACAACGTTATGGGGACTAATCTTAAAGGGTGTTTTATCTGCTGCCAGGAGGTAGGTAAGGTTATGGTGGAACGCAGGAGTGGCAGTATCATCAGCCTGGCTTCAGTAGCGGGCATAAGGCCACTGCCAAACATAGTTGCCTATAACGTTTCTAAGGCCGGGGTGATTACACTTACCCGGTCACTGGCGCTGGAACTGGCTGGTGATAATATCCGGGTTAACGCCATTGCTCCCTGGATGATAAAAACCAAGATGACCGAGCGTGCCAGGAGTAATCCCACCAGGTGGCAATATGTTTTAAATGAGACACCGATGGGACACATCGGGGAAACGAGTGACGTTGCTAGTGTAGCTTTGTTTTTGGCTTCTGATATTACGCCTTGGATTACGGGGCATACCATCGTTCTTGATGGTGGTTATACAGCCGGAGACTTTGGTTCAGGATGAGAGTGATAACTCAGGAGGAGAATATGGCAATCGAAAAAGACAAATTAATCTGGATGTTCGAGACGATGGTCCGGATCAGGGCCTTTGAGGAGAGGCTTTCGGCGGAGTTTAAAGTGGGCAATGTCCCCGGTTTTGTCCATCTCTACATTGGCGAGGAAGCAATCGCTGCCGGGGCTTGTGCTAATTTAAGAACGGACGACTACATCACCAGCACTCATCGCGGGCATGGACACCTGATTGCCAAGGGAGGCAAGACCAACCGGATGATGGCGGAACTATATGGGAAGAAGACCGGTTATTGTAAGGGCAAGGGTGGTTCGATGCACATTGCCGATGTAGAAATCGGTATGCTTGGCGCCAATGGGATTGTTGCCTCGGGGCTGCCCATTGCAACCGGGGCGGCTCTTTCCGCGAAAAAGAGGGGGACAGGCCAGGTGACTGTCTGCTTTTTCGGCGATGGTGCCACCAATAATGCCAGATTCCATGAGGCAGTCAATATGGCTTCAGCCTGGAAGCTCCCGGTGGTCTATGTTATTGAGAATAATCAGTTTGGGCAATCAACTCGCACTCGAACGGTGATAAACATTGATAGTATTGCCAGCCGAGCCGCTGCCTACGGGATTTCAGGGACGACGGTTGATGGCAACGATGTGCTTGAGGTTTACGAAGCGGTGGATAAAGCGGTTGCCCGAGCTAGAAAAGGTGAAGGACCAGCCTTGATTGAGTGTCATACCTATCGGTGGCATGGTCACAGTGAGGGAGACCCTCAAGCCTACCGAACAAAGGATGAGGTTTTAGAGTGGATGAAGAAAGACCCGATTGGAAGATTTAAGCAGTATCTTATTTTAAACGGTGTGCTTACCGAAAAAGAGATAGATAAAATCAAGCAGGAAATGCTTGAAGAGATTGACGAGGCGATCAAGTTTGCTGAAGATAGTCCTCTTCCAGCCCCTGAGGAAACCCTGGAAGATGTCTTTGTTTAAGGAGATTGAAAAATGAGAGAGATAACCTATATTCAGGCTTTTCAAGAGGCCTTTGATGAAGAAATGCGCCGGGATGAGAGGGTATTTATCCTCGGTGAGAATGTAAGGTTTTTTGAGGGTACCGGTGCTTTTATAGGTTTGTATGATAAGTACGGACCAGAAAGAGTGATGGACACCGCCATATCGGAGACAGTAATCCTTGGTGGAGCCATTGGGGCAGCTGCCACCGGTTTAAGACCAATCGCCGGCTTAATGCACGTTGATTTTCTGGGTGAATGCGGTGAAGAACTGTTGAATCAGCTCCAGATGAGGTATATGTTTGGTGGGAAGATCAAATTACCGCTGACCATCATTGCCAATATTGGTGCCGGGGTATCGGCGGCTGCTCAGCACTCGAAGAGCCTCTACGGGTGGCTTATGGCAATTAAGGGGCTTAAAATTGTGGTTCCATCAACCGCCTATGATGCCAAGGGTCTGCTTAAGTCAGCCATTAGAGAGGATAACCCGGTGATAGTTCTCCAGCATAAATTGTTGAGCCGTAAAACCAGCCGGATACCTGATGAGGAGTACCTTATTCCCTTGGGCGAGGCTGATATCAAGCGGGAGGGCACTGATGTCAGCGTGGTGACAACAGCTTTAATGGTACATCGAGCGCTTAGTGCTGCCGAAAAACTTCAAGAAAAAGGCATCAGCGTTGAAATTATTGACCTTCGTAGCTTGGTACCTTTGGATAAAGAGGCTATTTTAGGGTCGGTGAAGAAGACCGGACGGCTGGTGGTGATGAGCGAGGAACCCAAGACCGGCAGCGCCGCCGCCGAAATATCAGCCCTGGTAGCTGAGGAAGCGTTTGACTATCTCGATGCACCGATAATAAGGGTCTGCGCCCCCGATACCCCGGTGCCCTTCAGTTCGGTACTCGAGAAATTCTGGATGCCGGATGAAGATGACTTAATCAAAGCGGTAACCGCCATCATATAACTCCTTGGCCAAATCTGGAGAACTGAGACTTGTTGTCCGGGGAGGGTTTGTTTACTTATATAAGACAGTTATGGGATAATGTTTATGGCGGGTATGCTAGTTATCAAACGATGCGTAGCCTCTGTGCTTGAGGCGTCGCTAGAGGAGGTAAAGTATGGTAACAACGCTCTCTTATCTAGACAGGGTCAAGAATGAACTGATCTTCGACCCAAAACTCAAGAAACCGATTAGCCAGAGGACGGCTCAACTCCGGGATACATTGATTGCCACCTTACCCAGGATTTGCTCACAAAGGGCTCGTCTCCTAACTCAGTCAATGAAGGAAACCGAAGGCCAGCCGCTGATTATCAGAAGGGCTAAGGGCTTCGAGAAGATTTTAAATGAAATGACCATCTTTATCCGACCCGGTGAACTTATTGTCGGTAACCAGGCAAGTGAACTCAGGGCCTCACCAGTATTCCCGGAATTTGCCATTCAGTGTCTCATTGAGGAGCTGGACGGCAACCCGATGAGGCCTGAGGACAGACCAGGGGATAGGTTTCAGGTAAGTGAAGAGGACGAAACATCTTTAAGGGAAGTCGCCCAATGGTGGCGGGGTAAGAGCGTCCAGGAATACAAGATGAACTTGCTACCTGATGAGGTGCGCCAGGCTTATACTGAACAAAGGGTGTTTTTGATAAACCAGGGAGATTCCGGTGGCAACGGGCATTTTATCCTTGACTATCCCAAGATTTTAAACCAGGGACTAGTCGGCATCATCAAAGAGGTGGAAGGGGAACTGAAGGACTTAAAGCTGTGGCAGGCGGAAGATTTTGAAAAGAAGTACTTCCTCGAGGCTGTGCTCATCACCCTTAAAGCAGCCATAAACTTCGCCAACCGCTTCGCCGCACTGGCGAAGGAAATGGCAGGAAAAGAGGCTGACCCAATAAGAAAGGCTGAACTGGAGAAGATTAGTGAGCATTGCCAGCAGGTGCCAGCCCGTCCCGCCAGAACATTCCGGGAAGCAATACAGTCACTCTGGTTTGCCCATCTCATGATTCAGATTGAATCTAACGGACACTCGATGTCCTTCGGCAGGTTTGACCAGTATATGTATCCTTTCTACGAAGATGATATTGGCAAAGGAAGAATCACCCCTGAAGAGGCGGTAGAGCTAATTGAGTGCTTGTGGATTAAGAGCCTTGAACTAATTAAGATTCGGGCCTGGTATCATACCCGCTATGTCGGCGGCTATCCTATGTTTCAAAATCTGTCACTTGGCGGACAGACCAGGGACGGACGCCCCGCCATAAATGACCTCTCTTGGCTGGCACTTGAGGCGACCTCTAACTTGAAAATACCTAGTCCCTCGGTATCAGTCCGTTACTGGAATGGCATGCCTGAAGACTTCCTGCTTAAGGCGCTTGAGACAATCGATATTCACCGTGGTGGACAGCCGGCACTCTACAACGATGAGGTCATCATTCCCTCGCAACTCAAGGTAGGGGTGACCCTTGAAGATGCCTATGATTATGCCATTGACGGTTGTATCGAGCCGTCTGAGCCGGGCAGGAGCCTCAGACCGGGTAATTATTACTCCCAGTTTAATCTGCTTAAGGTGTTTGAGCTTACCCTGAGTGGTGGTCAGGACCCTCGTAGCGGCATCAAGCTTCACTCCAATCCGGATGGTAAAGACCTCTTGACCTTTAAGTCGTTTGAGGAATTATCGGCGGCACTAAGAGACCAGATAGAATACTATACCAGGCTCATGGTTATCGGGATTAACTGTGTCGCCAAGGCATTTGCTGAACTGGCACCGACCCCTTTTGCTTCGGCGATGGTTGATGACTGCATCAAAAAGGGTAAAGACATTGAATGGGGCGGAGCGCGTTATAACTCCGCCGGCATGATTCAGATGGGTATGGCCAATGTTGGTAATTCGCTGGCAGTGCTGAAAAAGACAATGTTTGAGGAAAAAAGATTGACACCGGAGCAAATAAGGCACGCTTTGGAAACCAACTTTGAGGATGATACCGCGTCTCCAAATGGTGAGGAGATACGTCAAATCCTCTTATCGGTACCCAAATACGGCAACGATGATGAATCTGTTGACTTTTTGGTCAAAGAAGCCTATGAGTTTACCGCTAAGGGTGTTACCGACTATATCATTTATACTACCGGGGGAACTTGTAATACCCAAACCTCTCCGGTAACTTCCCACGTGGCGCTGGGGGGTTTTTGTGGGGCAACACCGGATGGCAGAAAAGCCTGGATGCCGGTCAACGAAGGGGTGTCGCCAGCCCAGGGAACCGATACCAAAGGTCCCACGGCTGCCCTAAGTTCAGTGGCCAGGCTGGATCATGTCCTTTGTGCCGATGGAACACTCTTAAACCAGAAGTTTAGCCCGATTTCCTTTCAGGACCCAACGCAGCTGCAGAGGCTGGCTTCACTGGTCAGAACCTATTTTACCCTCGGCGGAATGCATATTCAGTTCAATGTGGTATCAGCTCAAACCCTGAGGGATGCCCAGAAGCACCCGGAAAAATATCCTAACCTCTTGGTCAGGGTAGCTGGCTACAGTGCTCTCTTCGTCACGCTTGAGCCTGCAATCCAAGACGACATTATTTCAAGGACAGAACAGAACTGGTCGTAGGGAAAAGTGTCGGGGTCTGGCTTGACATTCTATCCTTCTTTAATCCAAACTGGATTTTCCGGTTAGGCTGTGTGCTAATGCTGCGCTGGATCAATCTTTAAGGGGGGAGATGGATGACAGACGAACTAACCAGTGGATTTGTTAGCCTGGATGAGGAGCACATTATTCATACCGTGTGGCCAATTAAAAGAAAGCCACGAGACATAGTTTTTGAGCAGGGCCAGGGTATCATGCTTCGGGACACAGAGGGAAGGGAATATATTGATGGTTCCTCGCAACTGGTGAATGTGAATTTAGGCCATAGCCGCCATGAGATTATCGAGGCGGCGCTGGAACAAATGGAAAAACTACCTTACACGCATACCTTCTCAGGGTTCTCCAATACGGCGGTTATCAGGTGCAGTCAGAAACTTTCAGAGATTACCCCCCGGGGCTTGAATCACTTTTATTTTACCAGTGGTGGCAGTGAATCCATTGAAACAGCCATCAGGATGGCTAGGCTTTACTGGCATGAGCAAGGCAGGGATAAATATAAGATTATCTGCCTTCATGGCTCATATCACGGCACCTCAGCGGCAGCAGCGACAGCTACCTCGGTGGGTGATAAAATTTTCCACCGCGGCTTTGGGCCGATGGTACCAGGTTTTGTGCACATACCTTCCTATTATTGCTACCGGTGTGCTTTTGGGCTTGAGTATCCCTCGTGTGGTATCCTGTGTGCTAAATTTCTTGGTGAGACTATCGAGAAGGAAGGTCCGGAGAGTGTCGCCGCTTTTCTGGCTGAACCGGAACAGGGTACCATTGGTTTTGTTGCACCACCTGAAGAATACTGGCCGATGGTGAGAGAGATATGCACCAAGTATGATGTCTTGTTGATTGATGATGAGGTGATGACTGGTTTCGGCCGGACGGGTAAGATGTTTGCCATTGAGCACTGGAAGGTTATACCGGATATCATGACCCTGGCTAAAGGGATTACCAGTGCCTATCTCCCCTTTGGGGCAGTGGCTTTCAGTGACGGGTTCTGGGAGAACTTGCCGGCCGGTAATCCGCTGATGCACGGTTTTACTTACTCCGGGCATCCGGTCTGTTCTGCCGCGGCTATCGCTACCATGGACATCTACTTAAAAGAAGGGATACCGGAGCATGCCGCTCAGGTGGGTAAACACGCCCTGGAGCGTCTTGATGCCGAATTTAGACCGCTACCTCACGTTGGCGATATTGGCGGCCTTGGTCTGATGATCGGGGTTGAATTAGTGGCTGATAAAGCCACCAAGGCGGCCATTCCGACTGGTCTCCCGGAACAAATATTAAAACAGGCACGCGATAAGGGTCTAATCATTCGTATCGGGCGTAATAACCGGGTCATGATTGGGCCACCACTTATCATCACCCCGAAAGAGATGGACCAGCTACTTGATATCTTGCTGCCGATAGTTGCTGGACTTAAGTTTTAACCGATTGTTAGATATAAATTCACTGAAAACTGATAGGAGGTTTGATAATGGCAATCCCAGGTTTTTCGCTTGAAGGTAAGGTTGCTCTCGTCACCGGTGGCAGGAGGGGAATAGGTAAAACCATCGCCTTGGCTTTTGCCGAGGCAGGAGCCGATGTAGCTCTCTGTGATATCGTTGCTGAAACCGGTGAACTAAAAGCCACCGCTGAAGAAATAAGACAGTTCGGCCGACGCTCACTGGATATCCGGGCTGATGTCAGGGTCAGAGCTGATGTTGAGAATATGGTTAAGAAAATAATGGCTGAGTTCGGGCATATTGATATCCTGGTCAATAATGCCGGCAACCTGGTTATTAAACCCTTCCTTGAAGTTACTGATGATGAGTGGGACAGCATTATCGATACCCATCTTAAAGGTAACTATCTTTGCTCTCAGGTGGTTGGCAGGATAATGGTTGAGCAGAAATCAGGCAATATTATCAATCTGTCCTCGGCAGCAGGCCTCAGGGGATTAGAGGGGCAGAGCGCCTATGGTGCCGCCAAGGCGGGTGTATCCTTGTTAACCAGGGTGCTGGCTCGCGAATTCGGGCATTACAATGTTCGGGTTAATGCTATTGCTCCCTCAATGCTGAAAACAAAGATTATTGAACCGTATGTCAGTGACGAGGAACTCGAAGAGCGAGCCAGCAAGGTGCCATTGGGTAGAATTGCCACATCGAATGACTTAATTGGGGTCGCTTTGTTTCTGGCTTCTGATTCTTCCGGTTGGGTTAACGGGCATACCCTTCTCGCCGATGGTGGTTTGTGGGCCTGACGATTGGTTTTTGCTGGAGTGTAAGGTGTTATCAAGTTTTGAAAAAAAGATACTGGCTGAAATCTCAGGGGAACGTGCTTATAAGTATGTTGCCCAGATGGTTGAGCCAGTAAACCGGACCGCCGGGACTGATGCGGAATTAGAAGGAGCCAGTAAAGTAAAGGAACTGTTTACTCCTTTGGTTGACAAGTGTGAACTGGAAGGGGTTCCGGTGACCGCTTATCCCAGGAGGGAAGGCTACCTCGAGGTCATTTCACCGCTCAAGCTTTCTATCCCCTGTGAAGCGGCTCCCCTGTCAGGGTCAGATAGTGGTGAAGCTACTTTAATTGACTTGGGTGATGGCACCAAGCGCGATTACCAAAGACTGGGCGTGTCAGTCAAAAACGCTGCCGTGCTGGCTACTACCTCTCGTCCGGCCGTGGAGGCAACCCTTGAAAAAAGGATTGCCGCGGCTCTTGAAGCTAAAAACCGGGGGGCAAAGTGTTACATTTTCAGCATCCCGGGGGCCATTGAGGAGTTAGTCCCTATCTTCGGGCTAAGTGCTGACTTCCCGGCTCTAATAATCAGCACTCGCTCGGCCGCCAAATTAAGAGAACTGCTTTCCCAGCACCAGGAGGTAATAGTAAAATTTCGGAGCTTGGTTGAAAGCGCTTCGGCCACCACTTATAACGTGGTGGGAACGATTACCGGCAGTAAGTACCCTGACGAGGTTATTTACCTCACCTCGCACCATGACACCTGGTACTATGGTGCCAATGATAACGGCGCCACGACAGCCTGCCTCCTAGAAGTGGCTAGAACTTTCGCTGAGCATCGGCCAAGGCATACCATCAAGTTCGTCATCTTTGGTGCTGAGGAGTCCGGTGGAAAGACCGGCGATGCCTTGCCATTCGCTCTAGAGGGCTCTTATGGATACACCGAAGCACACCGCGCCGAACTGGAGCGCATCTCGACAGGACAGCATACCCTCTGTGATGTTAACGGGGAGATACTTGGCTGCACATCGCGAACTATGGCTATGTGCTCTCCCGAGATGTTGCTTTTCACCCTTAAGGTAGCTTCGGACCTGGGGGGTTACGCCAGGGCTGTAGAGCCGCCGACTCTCTGGTTCTGGAGCGACCACCTTAATTTTCACACCCTTGGTATCCCGGCAATTTCAATCGGGCCGGCATCTGACCTGGGCACAAACGAACGAAGCCACTTCTTTAAGATATACCATACTACCCGTGATAACATGGATGCCATAAACCCCCAGGTCCTGGCTATAAATTCTAACTTGATGGCACTGCTGGCTCATAGAATAGACTCTACCGAAATTCCACCCTACTCCCTTGAAATGTTAGAGAGTATTGGCACGAGAAATCTGGAGGTTCTTCCCAACATGGAGAGACTGGCTAATCTCTTGAGACGAAAGGTGGAGTATTGCTATCAGGCGAAGGATAGAGAAGAGAGGATGAACCGGGTCCTCAAATTGATAAGTGTTGTCAACCGGAATACCTATGGATTTATTGTTCATACATTGCCGGTTCACAAATTTGACTACATGGCTGATGTTACTGGCAAGCTCATGGATGCTCGCAACATTGTTGAACTGGAGGGTGATTTTGACCGTGCACATGCTGTGTTACGTACTATCAAAGGGGCAGCTCTTTATGATGACTTTGCCCCTGACGTTCTAGCCGAGATAGATAGAATGGAGAATTTAAGCGGTATCACCTCAAGGTTTGGCAGGTGTGCGGTTGGCCTGGAGGACATCTTCAGAGCTCTGGATAAGAACGAACCGCCGGAGGCTATTCTCTACAGGATAGACGCCGTAAGACAACGGGTTGCCAAGATGTTAAATGCCTGGGCTACCCGATATGAGCAGGCCCTGCAGGAGGTGTAGTGCCAGGGATATTTATAACAATTAAGCAGGTTGTGAGGCATAATCAGGTATAAGGTATTGCGAGCACCATTCCCGATGTGGAAAAGGTGATAACACCATTGATTTTTAATTGCTTAGAGGTTGGCAGTAGTGATGGAAAGACGTTTATTTGATGACTTCTTGGCCAGTGATGATACCCTTCGGGTATATGAAGCTGATAAACTAATCTTCACTTCGGATGAAGACAGGCTTTTACCCCTGCTTGAATACGCACGTAAATTCTCCCCTTACCCTCAAGGGGTAGTGGTCTTTGATAAAATAATGGGCAATGCTGCGGCTCTCCTGGCTGTCAAGGTCAACTCCAGGGAGGTTTATAGCCCCTTGGGGAGTCAATTTGCCATCGCGACACTGGATAAATACCAGATCAGGTACCACTTTGCCCGAATCGTCCCTTATATTCTAAAATCTGGTGGTGAGGATATATGCCCGATGGAGAAATTATCAATCGGTAAGGAACCTGAGGAGTTTTATCAAGCAGTTAGCAATGCTGCTCACGTTCCAAGCCAAAAAGACTTATGCTGAAAGGAGGCAATTATGACCAAAAAAATTATTAGCATCCCCAACGCACCCAATCTACCATTTTCACCCGGTATAAAGGCTGGGCAGTATCTCTTTGTCTCAGGTCAAGGAGGGTTTAAGGACCCCAAGACAGGGGAGGCAATCGAAGGTATCGGGGCTCAGACAAAACAGTGTATGGAGAACATCAAGACGATTTTGGAAACTGCCGATTCGTCTCTAAACGACGTCGTCAAAGCAACCGTGATTTTGAAGAATGAGTCTGATTTCGCCGAGATGAATGGGGTCTACCGTAGTTATTTCCCCAAAGACCTGCCGACTAGGACGACAATCGTGGCTAATATGGTGTACCCAAGCATGCTGGTTGAGATTGACTGTATTGCCTACTGCCCGTAAATTGATGATTCGGGTTAACTGAATTTTATGCCTCGATGAGCCTGAATAGATTTCAGCGAGCTTGTCGCTTTAATCTGAGGAAGGAGCAAGCCATGTTTTATTCGACTAATCCAGCGAGGGGGGTGGGGGATAACGTATCTGCTCTGGTGAGCCTTACTCCGGCGGAATCAAAGCGTCTGATTGCTAAAGGGGTGGCGGCGCTACCTGAAATTGAGCTGGCCCTGGAAAGGGGACTGGTTGTTATCGCTCGAGGCACTACCAACACTTTTGTTGCCGAAGAGGTTATGGATATTAAAATTGAACCCAAGTCCAGTTATTGCCGTGGCTGTGTCGTTGATGGTGAACTGCGGACTAATACAAAACGAGGTGGGGGGAATGATTTCGTTTTACAGCAGGGCAAGGTGGTTGACCTCCTACCTCAGGACGCGGTCCTTGAGTTTGCCGCTGGTGATGTCTTTATCAAGGGCGCCAGTGCCGTTGACAGCTCGGGCGAGGCCGGGGTTTTGGTGGCCAGCACCAAGGGGGGTACCGTCGGTTACTCCATGGTAACAGTGGTCGCCAGGGGAGGTCACCTTATCGTCCCGGTAGGGCTGGAAAAGGTTGTCCCTTCGGTGAAGGAAGCCTCAGGGAAAAGCGGCATCTTTCGCTATAAATACTCTACTGGCCTCCCCTGTGCCCTCATTCCCCTGATAAATGCCAAGGTTGTAACCGAAATCCAGGCCCTGGAAGTACTGGCCGGTACGAGTGCCACTCATGTTGCCTCGGGTGGCATCGGGGGTTCTGAAGGGGCAGTGGTGCTGGTATTGGAGGGCAGTGAGGCTAACATCGCTAAAGCCTTTGAACTGATAAAAGCCATCAAAGGCGAACCCCCGGTTCCCCGTCCTGAGGAGAGTACTCTACCTGCCTCAAGCCTGAATTATGACCCTCAAGCCCTCCTTAAAACACTTGGTTAGCTAACCCACTCGGCTGTGTTATAATGAGCTTTGCCGATGAGAATCTTGGGTATTGAGACCTCTTGTGACGAAACCGCAGCCGCGGTTGTGGAGGATGGTGTCAGGATTATTTCAAGTCAGGTTGCTTCCCAGGTGGAAATCCATGCCCGCTATGGTGGCATTGTGCCTGAAGTGGCCTCAAGACAGCATATCCTGACGATTATCCCGGTGATTGAGGCGGCCTTGGCTGAGGCTGGCATCCGCTTTAAGGATTTGGATGGTATTTCGGTTACCATCGGGCCGGGCCTGGCTGGCTCACTTTTGGTTGGGGTTAACGTGGCTAAAGCAATCGCCCTTGCCAGCAGCTTGCCAATCGCTGGTATAAATCACCTTGAAGGGCATATCTATGCCAACTGGCTTTCGTCTCCCCACCATCTCGAGCCGCAGTTCCCTTCAATATGTCTCATTGTTTCCGGTGGACATAGTGACTTGGTGCTGATGAAGGGGCATGGAGATTATGTTGTTTTGGGTCGGACTCGTGATGATGCCGCCGGCGAAGCCTTTGATAAAGCTGCGAGGATACTTGGCTTGGGTTATCCCGGCGGGCCGGCAATCGAACAAGCGGCTAAAAATGGTGTCGCTCTGGTTAAATTACCCCGGGCGAGCTTAAAGGGAACATGTGACTTTAGCTTCAGTGGCGTTAAGACAGCGTTGCTGCGTCTGGTTGAAGCGGGCAGGCTCTCTTCTGCCGCTGATGGCGCCGCTAGCTTTCAGGAAGCGGTGGTTGATGTCTTGGTCAGTAAAACAGTGGCTGTAGCCAGGGAGCGGCGGGTAAGGCAGATTTTGCTGGTTGGGGGAGTAGCCTCAAACGGCTTACTCCGTCGATGGCTGGTTGAGAGTTCACCGCTCCCGGTTTTAATTCCTGAACCCGTTTGGTGTACTGACAACGCCGCCATGATAGCCGTCTGTGGCTACTTTCACTTAAAAGCTGGTAAGATTGATGGCTTGGGCTTAGATGTGATTCCCAGCCTGAAGCTGGCTTGAGTGAGAGCAAGTGCTCTTCAGAGTGACCAGGGCTTGAAACAAGCTATATTTGCAGAAATTGCTTATTGCAGGGAGTAATAGCTTACTGTATGCCAACAGATGCTTCTTAGTGCCTGTTAATTGCAATAAATGGTTGTACATTAAGTTGCGGAATAAAGTAACTTGGGTTATTATATAGTGGTTAGCAGTCTCAGGGCGAGAGTGCTAAAATTTTGTTTGATGGTCTAAATTAAGGAAGGAGGAGTAGTAAATGGCCAAACTTCAACCGCTGGGCGACCGTTTGGTATTAAAGCCCATTGAGAAGGAAGATGTGACCAAAGGAGGGATTTTCCTGCCTGATACAGTTAAGGAAAAGCCTCAGGAAGGGGAGGTGATTTCGGTTGGGCCGGGCAGGTTATCTGAGGACGGGAAGCAGCGAATCCCGATGGATGTCAAGGTAGGCGATATTGTGGTTTATACCAAGTATGGGGGCACTGAAATTAAGGTCGATGATGAGGAACTGATTATTTTACGGGAAAGTGACATTTTAGCTAAAAAGGGTTAATTAACCAGAATGGTTACTATGTAAGGAGGGAAAAATGGCGAAACAAATTATATTTGCTGAAGAGGCAAGGCATGCCTTGAAGCGAGGCATAGATACGCTGGCTGAGGCGGTTAAGGTTACTTTAGGTCCGAGGGGAAGAGCTGTCGTCCTGGATAAGAAATTTGGGCCGCCAAGTGTCATTGATGACGGGGTTAGCATTGCTAAAGAGATTGAGCTACCCGATCCGTTTGAAAATATCGGCGCTCAATTGGTTAAGGAAGCTGCATCCAAGACCAACGATGCCTGTGGTGATGGTACCACCACCTCCACAGTTTTGGCGCATGCCATTATCACTGAGGGCTTCAAGAATGTTGCCGCTGGTGCCGATGCTATGGCATTAAAGAGGGGAATTGAGAAGGCGACTGATGCCCTGGTCGAATGGTTGAAGAAGGCGTCGACACAGGTCAAGGGTAAGGAGCAGATTGCTCAGGTGGCGACCATTTCAGCTAAAGACCAGGCTATTGGCAATCTGATTGCTGATGTGATGGAGAAAGTGGGTAAGGATGGAGTCATCACCGTTGAGGAGTCAAAGGGTATCACCTATGAGACTGAGTATGTCGAGGGGATGCAATTTGACCGGGGCTACATCAGCCCGTATTTCATTACCAATGCCGAGCGGATGGTAGCCGAGATAGAAGACCCTTATATCTTAATCACGGACAAGAAAATCTCGGCGGTAGCTGATATCCTACCAGCTCTGGAAAAGATACTCCAGGTAACTAAAAGTCTGCTTATTGTGGCTGAGGATCTAGATGGTGAAGCCTTAGCTACTCTGGTGGTCAACAAATTAAGGGGTACGCTGAATGTTTTGGCGGTTAAAGCCCCGGGTTTTGGTGACCGGCGCAAGGCAATGCTCGAGGATATGGCAGTCTTGACCGGGGGCAAGGTGATTTCAGAAGATGTAGGACGCAAATTAGACTCAGTCACTATTGAAGACCTGGGCAGGGCGCGTCGGGTTACCTCCGATAAGGACAATACCACTATTATTGAAGGCAAAGGTTCAGAGGAGGACATTAAAGTCCGGATAAAGCAGATTAAAGCCCAGATTGAGGAGACCACCTCTGATTTTGACCAGGAAAAATTGCAGGAGAGGCAGGCCAAGCTGGCGGGCGGTGTTGCTGTGATTAAAGTAGGTGCCGCTACTGAGGTTGAGCTTAAGGAGAAAAAGCACCGTGTTGAGGATGCCCTGTCGGCTACCCGGGCGGCGGTTGAAGAGGGTATTTTGCCCGGTGGTGGTGTTGCCTTAATCAATGCGGCCCATGTTCTGAGTAAACTTGAGGCTAAAGGGGATGAGGCTACCGGCATTGCCGTCATGAAGAAGGTAGTCGCTGAACCGATTCGCTGGATTGCTATTAATGCTGGTGCTGATGGTGCCGTTGTGGCTGACAAGGTGAAGAACAGTGAACCCGGAATTGGTTACGATGCTTTAACTGGTGAATTTGGCAATATGATTGATAAGGGAATTGTTGATCCAACCAAGGTGGTGAGGTCAAGTCTCGAGAACGCTTCAAGCATTGCCAACATGATTTTAATTAGTGAATCGCTGGTGACTGATATCCCGGAGAAAGAAAAGGCACCCGGCATGCCTGGAGGCTATCCACCAGAGTATTAATCGTCGTCAAGGTCAAGTTCAAAATAGCCGTAGCCATCTTGCTACGGCTATTTTCTTATAGCTTTAATAGTTTTTCCAGGGGTTCCTCTTTTGAGATTGGGCCGACTACTGCCAGGCGGAGTTTTCGGCTTAAGAACAGTTCTTGGGCTAACTTTGAAATCTCGTCAGCGGTGATAGCATCGATAATGGCTATCACTTGTTTGGGGCTCAGGATTTTCCCAAGCAGAATCTCCTGTCCCCCCATCCAGCTTGAGACGCTGCGGCTATCCTCCAGGTGCAGCAGGAGACGCCCTTTGGAAAACTCCTTGGCTTTGTGAAGTTCAGCTTCCGGGACTTTCTCCTTGAGTTTGGAGAGTTCTTCTAAAATTGCCTTGATGGCCTGTCTTAAATTCTTGGGTTCAACACTGGCGCAGATAGCAATTGAGCCTGAATCAAGAAAGTGGTCAAGATAGCTGTGGATACTGTAGGTAAGAGCGAGCTTGTCACGAATTTCGATAAAGAGGCGGCTGCTCATTCCTTCTCCAAGAATAACATTGAGCAGGCCAAGGGTGAAACGCTTCGGGTGGTATAGTGATAAACCAGGTAGCGCCAGGCAGAGGTGAGCCTGTTCGGTCTCCTTGGTTTCAATACATAATCGCGGCGCTTCTTTTTCTTGGTAGGATTGGTATCCTGGATCGGGCATTTGGGGGGTCCAGTTGCCCAAGGTTTGGCTTAAGGTTGAGACCACCTCTTGATGCTTGGTATCACCGGCAACGCTAACTACGGTATTATTGGGCCGGTACTGGCTTTGGAGGTAGTCAAGGATTATCTCTTTGGTAATAGCGGTTATTGATGTCTCGCTTCCAGCAATGTCACGTCCTAAGGGATGATGGGGCCAGAGGAGTTCGTCAATTAACATGTTGACCCGTTGTGGTGGGGAATCTTTAGAGAGCTTAATCTCTTCAATGATAACCTGACGTTCGGTTGCAATATCTTTGGGCTTAAACCTGGAATTTAAGAGCATATCGGCCAGCACATCCAGGGCTATTGGGAAATGGGGTTTAGCCATCTTGCACCCGTAGATGGTTAGTTCCTTGTCGGTGCCGGCATTAATTATTCCCCCGACTCCCTCAATTGCTTCGGAGATTTCTCTTGAGGTTGGACGCTTCCTGGTGCCCTTAAAGCATAAATGCTCGATAAAATGTGAGATACCAGCGACATTATCTGTCTCATACCGAGAGCCAGTGCCGACGAATATGGCAAGACTTACCGAGGGGGTATGAGGCATTCTGGAAGTTAGGATGCGAAGTCCATTATCAAGGGTCGTCTTCTGATACATATTACTTTTTAGGGGTTTTAGTGATTGGTTATATTCTAATGGTATTAATAGCTGGTGTCAATTTTGGGATAAGGGGTATGTTTAGATAATATACTGGGGTGAGGTATTGCATCTTAACCTTGGTTATGGTATACTTTATTTAAGTTGAAGAACAAACTTGCTAAGTGGGGCTGGAACCCACTTTTTTAATTATACTGGGAGAACAAAACGGAGGTCGGAGCCGGAGATGAAGAGCGATTTTCTGCTCGCAATCACCCAACTCTCGGCAGAAAAGAATCTGCCCCGGGAGGTGGTGCTTTCGGCAGTGGAGGCGGCACTGGTATCAGCTTACCGAAAGGAAAGTTTTGCCGCTAGTCAGAGTATTTCAGTAAGGATAAATTCCGCAAGCGGCAAAGTTGAAGTCTGGGCAGAGAAAATGGTGGTGGACAAGCCTCAGGACAGCCGCTCAGAGATTTCACTGGATGAGGCACGGCGGGTTAAGCCTGAGGTACAGCTTGGTGACACCGTTGAGGTGGAAGCAACCCCGCATAATGCTGGGCGCATTGCCGCTCAAACGGCCAAGCAGGTTATTCTGCAGCGTCTTCATGAAGCCGAACATAGCGCCATCTTTGAGGAGTACACTGACAAAGAAGGTGATATTGTCACTGGAATAGTGCAGCGTATTGAACCCAGGCAGATATTTATTGATCTGGGTAAGGCGGAGGCAATACTGCCGCAACTAGAGCAGATGCGCACCGAGAAATATCGAATTGGACAGAGGCTTAAGGTTTACCTTCTGGAAGTGGCTCGAACCAATAGGGGTCCGAAGGTGATGGTGTCACGTTCTCATCCTAGTTTGCTGCGTCGACTTTTTGAGCTTGAAATTCCGGAGGTTTATAACGGGGTAGTTGAGATAAAATCGCTGGCCCGTGAGGCTGGTGCTCGAAGTAAGGTCGCGGTAGCGGCACGTCAGGAGGGTATTGACCCGGTTGGCTGCTGTGTTGGGCTACGTGGTATCAGGATACAGAATGTTGTCAATGAATTAAATGGTGAGAAGATAGACGTGGTGGCGTGGAATTCAGAGGCAGCCGTCTTTATCGCCAGTGCCCTTAGCCCGGCTCAGGTGGTGGGTGTCAAGCTGGATGAAATTGAGGGGGTGGCGACAGTAGTTATTCCTGATAAACAGCTTTCACTGGCAATTGGTAAGGAGGGGCAAAATGTTAGATTGGCAGCTAAACTCACCGGTTGGCGGATTAACATTAAAAGTGTCTCTGAAGCTGAGGCAGAAAAACTGACTGAGATGGAACCTGTAATCGAGGAGAGGGAGGAGGTGCTGGCGGTTGAAGAGCTCCCGGTTGAGGCACCTGAGGTTTTGGAACCAGCCTTGGTACCTGAAGGTATCGGAGTGAAAGAGGCCGAGCCGCTTGAGGTGAATAAAGACGAATCATTCACCGAAGGGGTTGCCTTTGTACCAGTTGAAACCGAAGAAAAGAGTAAACTCAGATTCGCTGAGGATATCCTGAAGACTCAAACTGCCGGTTCTGAGGACAAAGCTAAAAAGAAGAAAAAGAAGGTTTCCCGCGAACAGGAAACGGGACAAGAAGATGCTAAAACCAGGAAACGGCGCAAGGCCGTAGAGGTTTTTGAGGAGGAAGAAGAGGAGGAGAGAGAATATTAGTACCCACCGTATGCAGGCGGTAAAACATATACCAGAGCGTACTTGTGTTACTTGTCGTCAGGTAAAGGCAAAACGGGAGCTAATCCGTTTGGTGCGCCTGGCTGATGGTAGTGTTGAGGTTGATACTGCTGGTAGGATGAGGGGACGTGGTGCTTATTTATGTCCTAAAGAAGAATGTTGGCGGAGTGGACTTAGTGGTGGTAGACTGGAGCATGCCTTAAAAATTAACCTTACCTTAGAAGATAAAGGTAGGCTCATTAACCAGGGAAAAGAGTTAATTCAAGGAGAGAACTAGTGTCGGATGAAGCTAAGACAGGTGGGGTTTCTCCACCCGCAGCGGGGGGAGCTGAGAAAGTTTCTTCAGCACCCAAGGTGGTAGAGTTGCCTCATGTCTTGAGTGTCAGGCAACTGGCTGACCAGCTGGGGGTCAGTGCCATTGATATCATTAAGCAATTGATGAGAAACGGCGTCATGGCTAATATTAATCAGGTTGTTGACTATGAAGTAGCCACGGTTGTAGCCGAGGGCTTTGGTTATGAGACCCGCCTTCAGTCAAGGATGTCGGAGAAGTCAACCAGTGTTATTCGCGAGATAAAGAGCCGTCAGCTTGAGGTTGAGGAGCACGGTCTCAAATCCCGGCCGGCGGTGGTGACCATCATGGGACATGTTGACCATGGCAAGACGAGGCTGCTTGATGCTATCAGACAGACTAACGTTATGGCTTCTGAGGCGGGGGGCATTACTCAGCATATCGGTGCCTATCAGGTAGAGATTGATGGGCAGAAGATTACTTTTCTCGATACCCCGGGTCACGAGGCTTTTACGGCGATGCGGGCTCGGGGCGCACAGGTAACTGATATCTGTATCCTGGTGGTGGCGGCTGATGACGGTGTTATGCCCCAGACTTTGGAGGCGATTGACCATGCCCGTGCCGCTGGGGTGCCGATCGTGGTGGCGATCAATAAAATTGATAAACCTGATGCCAACCCCGACATGGTTAAACAGCAGCTGGCTGATGTTGGGCTGGTTTGTGAGGATTGGGGTGGGGATACCGTATGCTGTCCGATTTCGGCTAAGGAAAAGCAGGGCATCTCGGGACTACTGGAAAACCTTTTGCTCGTGGCTGAGATGGAGGAGCTTAAAGCTAACCCATCTCGACTGGCGGTTGGGGTAGTGATTGAAGCCAAAATGGATAAAACCAAGGGACCGCTGGCGACAGTGCTGATTCACGAGGGAACCCTGAGGCTTGGTGACATCGTGGTGGTTGGCGAGACCTTGGGTAGAGTAAAGGCGATGTTCACTGATCTGGGTAAGCGGGTAAGGAAGGCTGAGCCGGCGATGCCGATTGAGTTCCTTGGACTGGCTAGCGTGCCTCAGGTTGGGGATACCTTAAATGCAGTGGCTGGTGAGCCGCAAGCAAAAACACTGATTGCAAAGCGCCAGCTTGAGGTGGAGCAGAAGCGTTCTCTTCAGGTAAGACCCTTTAACCTTTCCAGTCTGCATGACCGGATTAGTGCCGGTGAGGTGAAACAGCTCAACATTGTTCTCAAAACCGATGTTGAAGGTAGTATTGAACCAATCAAAAATTCTTTGGAACAGTTGAGTACCAGTGAGGTTCAGGTCACGGTTATCCATAGTGGTAGCGGCAATATTACTGAGAGTGATGTTATGTTGGCCATTGCCTCTAATGGTCTGATTATCGGTTTTGGTACTGTGTCTGGGACTGGAGCACGGAGGCTGGCTGGTATTGAGAGCGTTGGTATACGTTTTTATAATGTTATTTATGAACTGGTTGATGATATCAGCAAGGCACTAAAGGGCATGCTTGAGCCATCCTATGTTGATGTAACTGAGGGACAGGCGGAGGTCAGGGCTATTTTCTCCGCCGGGAAAAAAGGTAAAGTGGCTGGTATCTACGTCACTGAGGGTAAGGTAAGTCGTGGTGCCATGGTCAGGGTATGGCGAGGGGGACAGGTGGTTACCGAGTCAACCATCAGCAGTTTGAGACGCTTTAAGGATGATGTCAGGGAGGTTAGTACTGGCTATGAGTGTGGGGTTGGTCTTCAAGGCTTTGATGACTTTGAGGTTGGTGATATTCTTGAGTCTTATCATAAGGAAGCCAAGTAGGGGTGGTTTTGACGGAGGCTCGTTATGGCGCATCGTATCGAACGGGTGAATAATCTCATCCGCCGCGAAATCAGCGAACTACTCGGGCGCCAAGTCAAAGACCCGAGACTTGGCAGTTTTATCACCGTAACTGAGGTTTCTACCTCTCCTGATCTGCGTAGTGCCAAGGTTTTTGTTAGCTCAATTGATAGTCAGATAAATAAGGGGGAGCTTTTAAGCGTACTTACCGGTGCTTCAGGTTTCTTGCGTAACGAGCTGACCAGGCGTTTAAAGTTACGGCGTATCCCCGACTTAACCTTTCATTGGGACGATTCCATTGAACGGGGGGAACACCTCCTCGGGTTAATTGAAAGGGTTAGTGCTGACAAGACCACTGGCCAGAGTTGAGACTGGTTGTGGACGGCATCCTGAATATCAATAAACCCCTTGACATAACCTCGGCTAAGGTAGTGGCTCAGGTTAAACGTCTAACTCTGGAACGGCGCGTTGGACATGCTGGCACCCTGGACCCTCGGGCTAGTGGAGTTTTGCCGGTTGGCTTCGGGCAGGGGACACGGGTGCTCGAGTTTTTAACTAGTTCAGCTAAGACTTACCGGGCTGAGGTTGAACTAGGGGTAGCTACAGATACCTACGATAGTGAAGGTAAAGTTACCTCAAGGGGGGATATTTCTTCGGTTACCAGGGGTAGGCTCGAGTTGGCACTTAATACTTTCCGTGGCCTTATCCCTCAGACTCCTCCAATGTATAGCGCCTTAAAGTATAAAGGCAAGCCACTTTACAAGTTGGCGAGAGCTGGTATCAGTGTCGAGCGAAAAAGCCGGCTCATTCAAATATACAAGGTTGAACTTATAGATTTCGTAGCCCCGTTAGCTACCATTGAAGTGGTCTGTGGCAAGGGTACCTATATCCGTTCGCTGGCACATGACTTAGGAGAGTATCTCGGTTGCGGGGCTAATTTGAAGGGCTTAATTCGTCTAAGCTATGGTATTTTTGAGATCGATAATGCTGTTTCTCTGTCCCAGCTTGAGGATTCCCTGGCTGGAGGTTATTTTGAGTCTTTAGTTTACCCGATTGACAGGGTACTTTTCTCAACACCGGCGGTTGTGGTCAACAGTGATACTGTAGGGTTTATCAGACATGGGCGTCCAGTAGTTCTGGAGGGTTTGAGTGCTGGTGGTACTGGTTTTAATGGCTACTTACGTGCTTATACCCCTGACGGTTGCTTTCTGGCGTTATTGCGATTTGAACCCGAGGGTGGAGTCTGGCAACCGGAGAAGGTTTTTCTTTAGAGGATGCTCTTTAAGTGGGCTTGGGCTTGACAGTTTGCCCGTAAAAAGATATAGTTTCATCCAGTGTTAAACATAAGTGGTCCTGCAAGTTAAAAAGCCTATTGTTTCAAGTATCGGAAAAAGGTGGAGATAAAGAATCCCCAGCGGGTTGCTTTGAAAAATGAACGGCCGGTGACCAAGGGGGTGTGTCCGTCCTGCGGTACTAAGGTATTTAGAATTGGTAAGGGCTAGGCATTTCTAACTATCTGGCTATCTTTTGCAGGGAACTTGAGTTTTTTGAACTTGAGTAAATTAAAATAAATAGTTTTTACTTGTAGAAAGGAGAGGAACTAAATCTTGGGTAAGATAAATGTAGCTATTATCGGGGTAGGTAACTGTGCCTCATCTCTGGTTCAAGGTATTTACTACTATGCTAAGGCCAAGAAGGATGAATTTGTACCTGGACTGATGCACGTTGACCTGGGTGGATATCATATCAGTGATATTAATTTTGTGGCTGCCTTTGATGTCGATAAAAATAAGGTGGGTAAAGACTTAAGCAACGCCATCTTTGCCCAGCCGAACAATACTTTTAAGTTTTGCGATGTGCCGAGCATTGGCGTCAAGGTCCAGCGGGGGATGACTCATGATGGTTTGGGCAAGTACCTGTCAGAGATAATTGAAAAAGCACCCGGCCCCACAGTTGATATTGTCAAAGTCCTTCAGGAAACCGAGACCGATGTCGTCGTTAATTATCTCCCGGTTGGCTCAGAAGAGGCAACCAAATGGTATATTGAGCAGGTACTAGCCGCTGGTTGTGGCTTTGTTAACTGCATCCCGGTTTTTATCGCTCGTGAAAAGTATTGGCAGAAGCGCTTTATTGAGAAAGAACTGCCGATTATTGGCGATGATATCAAGTCCCAGGTGGGAGCAACTATTGTTCACCGGGTTCTTACCAGGCTATTTCGAGACCGTGGTGTCAGACTTGAACGAACTTACCAGCTAAACTTCGGGGGTAATACCGACTTTCTCAATATGCTGGAGCGGGAACGCCTTGAATCGAAGAAAATATCCAAAACCAACGCCGTTACCTCTCAGCTAGATTATGAGCTTGCACCGGGTGATATTCATGTCGGTCCCAGTGACTATGTCCCCTGGCTTAAGGATAGAAAGTTTTGTCATATCAAGATGGAAGGGTTAACCTTTGGTAATGTTCCGCTTAATGTTGAAGTAAAGCTTGAGGTTTGGGACAGCCCCAACTCAGCCGGGGTGGTTATTGATGCCATCAGGTGCTGTAAACTTGCCCTGGAGCGAGGACTCAAGGGGGCACTTACGTCTCCTTCGTCCTATTTTATGAAGTCACCACCCGTCCAATATACCGATGATGAAGCCCACCGTTTGGTGGAAGAGTTCATTACCAGCGGTCAGTAAACCAAGTTTAGTGACTTTTTGGCTAGTATGGGTTGGTAAGTTCATAGAGGTTTTTTGGATAGCTTGTGATGAAGATAGCTTTAGTTTCGCCTTATGATTTTGCCTACCCGGGTGGAGTTGCTCAGCATATCTGCAGTCTGGAGAAACAATTTACACAAATGGGGCACGAGGTTAAAGTGATTGCCCCGGTCTCAAAGGCAGTTTCCGTCTTCGGGGACAGGTTTATCCCGATTGGTAAACCCCGCCCGATTCCGGCTAGCGGGTCTATAGTTCGTATTACTATATCTTTCAGACTTGGCTCCACCATAAAAAAAGTACTTGCCAGGGAAAACTTTGACATCATCCACCTCCATGAGCCTTTTATGCCAATGCTGTGTTCGGCAGTACTGCGTTTTTCCAATACGGCTAATGTTGGCACCTTCCATGCCTGTGAGGGTAGGCCGGGCTATAACTTGGGCAAACCAGTCAGCACCATAATGCTCAAGAGGCGTTGCCGCAAGCTTACCGGCAAGATTGCCGTTTCAGGGGCAGCGATGAAGTTTGCCGGTAAATATATACCTGGCTATTACAATATCATCCCCAATGGTATTGACCTCGAGCTTTTCTCCCCCGATGTCTCTCCGATTGAGGGCTTCACTGACGGAAAACTGAATATCCTATTCGTCGGGCGGCTGGAAAAGCGCAAAGGTTTAAATTATTTACTTAGGGCTTATGAGCTGGTCAAGCGAGAAATACCCGGCTCACGTCTTATTGTGGTTGGTCCGGGCACCAGACTGCGGCGCAAGTATGAAAAACAGGTTAAGAGGAGCCGGCTTGAGGATGTGGTTTTCATTGGCTACGTAGAAACTGACGAGTTACCACGCTACTATAAGATGGCTGATGTTTTCTGCGCCCCGGCGCTAGGTCATGAGAGCTTTGGTATTGTTCTGCTTGAGGCGATGGCAGTGGGTACCCCGGTGGTTGCCTCCAATATCGAGGGTTATGCCAGTGTCCTCGGTCACGGTACAGAAGGGTTGCTGGTACCACCTCAAGACGTTGAATCCCTGGCTCAGGCTTTACTTACTCTGCTTAAGGATGAGCGACTCAGGGAGCAGATGGGTTCAAAGGGTATTATTAAGGCGAGGGATTATAACTGGGAGAATATTGCCAAAAGGGTGCTTAATTATTATGTTAGAATTTTAAGTGAACCTCCGTGGAATCGAAAACTTCCTGAGATTGAAGCCACGCCGGTTTTGACTTCATCTAAGAAGGAGGCGGCTTAGATACGGCGTCTTTGAAGTATTGTTTTGATGATCAGGTTCTCTGAAGTTCGTAAGAAGTTAGCCTATTATTTCACCGAACCGGCGGTGCGGATACTGGTTAAAACCCCGATAACACCCAATACTCTGAGCTGGTTTGGTTTCATTGTAACTATTGGAGCCGCGCTACTTATTGTCGGTGATCATTTTCTGGCAGCTGGTTTGGCGGTGCTTTTTGCCGGATTTTTTGATATGCTAGATGGGGCACTGGCTCGCCATACCAGTCGGATTACCCGTTTCGGTGGTGCCCTTGACTCGGTGCTTGACCGCTTATCTGAGGCGGTGCTGCTACTTGGGATTTTAGTCTGGCATTTGTACTCTGAGAGCCAGTCAGCCACCCTGATATTACTTGTTTTTCTGGTTCTGCTCTTTTCGCCGTTGGTAAGCTATCTCCGGGCTAGGGCGGAGGTAATGGGGATAGACTGTCAGTTGGGGCTATTTACTCGGCCGGAGAGGGTGATTGCGCTGGCAGGGGGGCTTTTACTAAACCAGTTAGTTATTGCTTTAGCCGTGATTGCGGTTTTGAGCCTTTTAACTGCTGGGCAACGGTTATTTTATATCTGGCAGCAAACCAGAAACGGTTAGATTTTAAAGTCTTTGTGCGTAATTGAGGTTTGAGTTAAATTGGAGGAGGGATAATGCCGGTTACTGCTGTTATCGGAGCGCAGTGGGGGGATGAGGGCAAGGGTAAGATAGTTGATTTGCTCTCAAGGAGGGCTGATTTAGTCGTCCGTTTTTCCGGTGGGGATAACGCCGGACATACCGTAGTTAATGAGTATGGTGAGTTTAAACTGCACCTGGTACCTTCAGGTATTTTTTCACCCAGGGCAGTCTGTTTATTGGGTAATGGAGTGGTGATTAACCCGGCGGTGCTGCTTGAGGAGCTGCGGTTACTTAAAGGGAGAGGGATTGATACCTCTCGGTTTTTCATCAGCGACCGGGCTCACCTGATTATGCCCTACCACGTCCTGCTCGATGGTTTAGAGGAGGAATCACGGGCAAAAAAGGCAATCGGCACTACCAGGAAGGGGATTGGTCCTGCCTTTAGTGATAAAGCCGCCCGGTTGGGTATCAGAGTGGGTGACCTTGTGGATAGAGAAGCGTTTTTAGAACGGCTTCGCTCTATCCTTGAGTATAAGAACCTTATCTTGACCAGGGTTTACGAGGCTAGCCCACTATCTTTAGATGAGGTGTATCAAAGTTATTGCCAGTTTGGAGAGCGTCTGGCTCCCTATATTAAGGATACAATTATAATTCTGGAACAGGCGATAAGAGAGCAAAAAAAAGTCTTACTTGAAGGTGCTCAGGGGGCTTTACTTGACCCGGATTTTGGTACTTATCCTTATACTACTTCCTCTTCGCCTCTATCCGGAGGAGTTTGCCTCGGTGCTGGCATCAGTCCTTTAAGCTTAAATCAGATTCTGGGCGTGTTTAAGAGTTACTGTACGCGAGTTGGCGAGGGTCCAATGCCAACTGAACTGCAGGATGAGACCGCAACCCTAATCCGTGAGCATGCTCATGAGTATGGTACTACTACCGGCAGGCCACGTCGTTGTGGCTGGTTTGATGCTGTGGCCGCCCGGTTTAGCACTCAGATCAATGGTTTTACCGCGGTCTGTATTACCCGTCTTGACGTTCTGGATATCCTGCCGCAGCTGAAGATATGTGTCGGCTATGAGCTGGACGGACAAAGGATTGACTATTTTCCAAGTAGTATCACTACTTTAGTTAGATGTAAACCGATCTATGAGGAGTTTCCAGGCTGGCAAAGCCCAATTAGTGATGCCCGCCGCTACGATGAACTTCCTGCCGCCGCTCGTAGGTATGTCGAAAGGCTTGAGGAGCTAATTTCCTGTCCGGTCCACCTTATTTCTGTTGGCGCCAGACGAGAGCAGGTAATTGAGGTGGCAGAGGTCTTGTAGTTTTGGCTAAAATCCTGGTTCTTTAACTCGTGGGCAGGTCGACCTGGTAGTTTTTGAGCACCTCTTTAATCTGGGCGGCTGATTTTTCATCAGGCTCAACTAAGGGCAGGCGTGGCTTGCCAACCCTAAATCCAACCCCGTTTAGAGCATATTTAAGCGGTGTTGGATTTGAAACAATAAACAGTACCTTAAACAGCGGCAGAAGGCGGCGGTGCAGTCGGGCTGCCTCAGCAACTTCGCCTGAAGTAAAGCTGTGAATCATTTCTTTAATTTGATTTCCCACCAGGTGAGAAGCCACGCTGATAGCCCCGTAGCCGCCCAGGGCAAGGATGGGGAAGGTATCGCTGTCATTGCCACTCCAGACCAAAAAGTCTTCCCCGGTATCATCAATAATCTTGGCGACCTGCTCCATATTGCCACTGGCTTCTTTTATCCCGATAATATTGTCAACCTGGCTTAGTCTGATGGTCGTCTCGGCTGAGAGGTTAGTTACGGTGCGTGACGGTACATTATAGACAATGCAGGGCAGGCTGGTTCCCTCGGCGATAGTCTTGAAATGTTGATATAAGCCTTCCTGGGTGGGCTTATTGTAGTAGGGGACGACCAGGAGGCAACCATCAACTCCAATTCGTTCTGCCTCCCGTGTCAACTCCAGGCTCTCAGCGGTGTTGTAGTTGCCAGTGCCAGCGATTACCGTCCCTCTATCGCCAACGGCTTGTTTTATTTCCTGAAACAGGCGCAGCTTCTCATCTTGAGTAAGGGTTGGGGATTCCCCGGTGGTGCCGGAGACCAGGATACCTTCAGTCCCTGAACTGAGTAGCGCCAGTGCCAGTTTTTTGGCTTGCTCCCAGTCAACTGCCCCCTCTTCATTCAGGGGGGTTACCATGGCTGTCAGCAGTCGTCCAAATCTTTTCATGTTCCACCACCTCGGTTGGCTTTAGCCATTCTCTTTTGACTATCTCCTCGGCAATCTGGACGGCATTTAGTGCCGCTCCCTTACGGATATTATCGGCGACCACCCACATCACCAAGCCGTTTTGGCTTGAGGTATCTTTACGGATTCTTCCGACAAAGACTTCATCAGCACCGGCGGCTGACCAGGGGTGTGGGTAGAGACTGATGGTTGGGTCATTTAGAACCCTTACGCCCGGGGCTTCAGCCAGAATACGCTCGGCCTCCTCGAGAGATATCGGGTTGGAAAATTCCACCGTCACGGCTTCACTATGCCCGATGAATACCGGTACCCGAGCACAGGTCGCCGAAATCGCTAAATCATTAGCATGCATTATCTTCTTAGTTTCTTCCACCATCTTCCACTCTTCTTTAGTGTAGCCATTGTCCAGGAAAACATCTATCTCGGGCAGGATGTTAAAGGCAATCTGGTGAGGGTAGACATGGGGGATGGTGTTTCGCCCGTCCAGGACTCGCTTTGACTGAGCGGTTAGTTCCTCCACCGCAGCCGCCCCGGTCCCCGATACCGATTGATAGGTAGTAACAATGATGCGCTTGATTGGATTGACCTTGTGTAGTGGGTTGAGTGCTACCACCATCTGAATCGTGGAGCAATTTGGGTTGGCAATAATCCCCCGGTGCCATTTAATGTCTTCGGCATTGACCTCAGGTACGACCAGGGGAACCTCGGGATGCATTCTAAAAGCCGAGCTATTATCAATGACGACCGCTCCGGCTGAGGCGGCAATGGGTGAGAAATGCTGACTAACTGCCGTACCCGCGGAGAAGAGGGCAATATCAATGCCTTCAAAGGATTCAGCGGTGGTCTCTTTGACCTCAACCTCCCGGTGACTGACAAAAAGTTTCCTGCCCGCCGAGCGGTCTGAGGCTAAGAGATGAATCGAAGCCATAGGGAAGTTTCTTTGTTCCAGGACCTTGATAAACTCCTGCCCAACGAGTCCAGTAGCACCGACGATAGCCACCTTATATCCGTTCATCGTTTTACCTTATAAACCAAGGAGTTTGTCCAGTCCGTAGGTCAGTCCTTTCTTATTGACAACTTCTTTGATTGCCAGGATGACGCCGGGCAGATAGCATTCCCGACTGATGGTATCGTGTCTGATGGTAAGGGTTTGTCCTGATGCGCCCAGCATTATTTCCTGATGAGCCAGGAGACCGGGCAAGCGAATGCTGTGAATAGCAATGCCCTCAAGCTGTTCACCTCGACTCGGTGAGGTTTTTTGTGACTCCGGGGAGGAAAATGGCCTACCCCTGGCTTCTGCCATGGCTCTGGCGGTTGATAGGGCTGTCCCTGAGGGTGCATCCACTTTCTGGTGGTGATGAAGCTCAATGATTTCCGCCGAGTCAAAGTATTTAGCCGCTATCTTGGCTAGGTGAATCATCAATACGGCACCGAGGGCAAAGTTTGGTGCCACTACGGCACCTAAATTGTGCTCTCGGGCTAAACGCTCAATCTCGCTGATTTCATCAGCCGAAAGCCCGGTGGTGCCAATTACCAGGTTGACACCATTATTGGCAGCCAGACGCACGGCTGGCATGGTAGCCGTGGCAATACTGAAATCAACCAGCACGTCGGGTTTAGTGCTTTTGAGGAGAGGCTCCAGTTCAGTCGATAGAGGCACACTGCCAGAACTATCCGGCAAAGGCAGTTGGTCTTGAGAGGCTTTGAGGTCGACGACACCTACCAGTTCCATCTCGGACTGGTGGGACAGGGTATTTACTACCTCTCGTCCAACTCTGCCGAGTGCACCGTGGACTATTACCTTAACCCCTTTCATGGCTTAATCCTTCTTGAAAAAAGGTCGCCTTGGCGGTTTCCTGTTTGTAGTGTACTTATCTTCCTCACTATGATGGAAACCGCTGTCTCTTGGACGATCCGAAGCAGATGGTTTTCTAAACGGTTGTCTTGAGCTTGAATCGTGCATATTGTCCGCAGGTACATCAGCCTGTGGTTGAAGAACGGCGCGCCGTGACAGGTTTATTCGGCCCATATGGTCAATATCAGTTACCTTGACGGTAATCTCATCGCCGACCCTGACTATATCCTCAACATTGGCTACCCGGTAGTCGGCTAGCTCACTAATGTGAACCAAACCTTCCTTGCCCGGGAGTATCTCGACAAAGGCGCCGAAGTTCATAATGCGCATTACCTTGCCGGTGTAGGTGTTGCCCGCTTCTACTTCTTGGGTCAGAGCCTCGATAATCTTAACTGCCCTCTGAGCTGTTTCGGCATCGGGGGCATCAATAAGTATCGTACCGTCATTGAGGACGTCGATGGCGGTTTTAGTTTCCTCAATGATGGACCTGATTGTCTTGCCGCCCCCACCGATGACGGTGCCAATCTTGTCGGGTGGGACCGTCATTTTATAGATTTGTGGTGCGTAGGAACTGATCTGGGGGCGGGGGGAGCTTATGGCCTCTTGCATTGTCTCCAGGATGTGCTGGCGGGCTTCCCCCGCTTGATACATCGCCTTTCCCAAGATTTCGATATCGATGCCCTTAAGCTTCATATCCATCTGGAGTGCCGTAATGCCTTCGCTGGTACCAGCTACCTTAAAGTCCATATCTCCGAAGGCATCTTCCCAGCCTTCGATATCAGTCAGGATAACATACTCGCCATTCTCAGCCGTAATTAGACCCATGGCAATTCCGGCGACGGCTCTCTTTATCGGTATCCCGGCATCCATGAGGGCGAGACTGCCGGCACAGGCGCTGCCCATTGAGGTGCTGCCGCTGGAGCTTAAGACCTCGGAGACGAGGCGAATGGTGTAGGGAAACTCATCCTCAGGCATTATCGGGAGTAGGGCTCGCTCGGCTAAGGCCCCATGTCCAATTTCACGTCGGCCCGGGGTACCGGTACGTTTTACCTCACCGGTGGAAAAAGGCGCAAAATTGTAATGGTGGATGAAGCGTTTCTTCTCTTCAATACCCAGTCCGTCCAGTGGCTGCTCCTTCTTGAGTGAGCCTAGGGTAATGATAGACAGTACCTGTGTTTCACCGCGGTTGAAGAGAGCGGAGCCATGGGTGCGTGGTAGTAGCCCCACTTGACAGTCAATTGGTCGGACGTCCTTGGGACCACGACCACCAACCCGCTTTGACTTGCTTAAGATATTACTCCTTAACTCTTGTTTCAGTTCGGCTTCAAAGACAGCGGTTATATCAGCTTTGGCAAATGTTTCTTCCAGACTGCTGACAAGCTCATTCTTTAGCCTTACCCGTGCCTCCTCACGCTCCTGCTTTGAGGGCAGGCCCAAAATTTCAGCCAGCTTGCCATCAGTAATTGATTTAACCGCTGAATTTAACTCGGGGTTAAGCTCAATTTTGGGGACGGCAAACTTTGGTTTGCCGCATGCCCTCCCAAGCTCCTCTTGAAGCTCGATAATTCCCTGATTCGCCTCGTGCCCAAACCTGATTGCCTCGATGACGATATCTTCGGGAACCTCTTTTGCCCCGGCTTCTACCATTACTGTTGCTTTTTTGGTACTGGCCACAACGAGGTCAAGCAGGCTATCCTCAAGCTGGGCCAGTGTCGGGTTAAGTACCAGCTGGTTATCAATCCAGCCAATGCGAACCGCACTTATCGGACCAGCAAATGGTATTTCTGAAATTGATAGCACCGCCGAGCTACCGATTACGGCCAGTATGTCGGGGTCATTCTCCTGGTCAACGGAAAGGACGGTGATAATCAGCTGAATCTCATTCCGAAGTTCCTTGGGTAGAAGCGGCCGCAGGGGACGGTCGGTAAGGCGGCCGGCCAGGGTTGCTTCTTGGGTTGGGCGCCCCTCTCTTCTAATGAAACCCCCGGGAATTTTGCCAGCTGCATAAAGTCTTTCTTCATAATCAATGGTTAGTGGCAGAAAATCGATTCCCTCTCTCGGTTCAGGGTTGATGCAGGCGGTAACCAAAACCACCGTATCCCCGTAGCGAATCGTTACCGCAGCGTTGGCCTGACCAGCCAGCCTGCCGGTATCAATAATGAGGTTTCTACCCCCAACCTCACGCTGGAAAAACTGGGACTCTGTCAAAATCTTCTCCTTTATGGCTTTACTTGCGCAGGCCAAGCTTTTTAATCAGGCTATTGTAGCGGCTGGTATCCTCTCGCCTCAAGTAAGCAAGCAGACGCCTTCTCTGGCCGACGAGCTTAAGTAAGCCCCGTTGCGAATGGTAATCGTGTTTGTTAGCTGCCATGTGCCCGGTCAAGCTATTGATTCGCTCGGTGAGCAGGGCTATTTGAACCTCAGTCGAACCGGTGTCTCCTTTATGGATTTCAAACTTGCTGATGATTTCTGTCTTTTGCACCGTATTCAAGCTATACTCCTGTTTTTTGATTTGAAGTTAGTATACTGAATTATTTTAACGAAGTCTAAGTATAACATAAAGTGAAATGACTGTAAATTAAACTTTATTTGACTTTGTTAACCCCAGTAAGTATAGTAGTTCTTGTAACAAACGAGCTATTCACTCCCTTAAACGATGAATGTTGGTGTCTGTAGTCTCAGGCTTCGCCTGCCGGAAAATCTCTCCCTTAAAGGTAAGCGGCAGGTAATAAAGTCGATTACCAGTCGGGTCAAGAACAGGTTTAATGTTTCAATTGCCGAGGTTGATGAGCATGACCTCTGGCAGGTGGCTACCCTCGGCATCTCCTGCGTGAGCACCAGCAGGAGGCATGCCAACGAAGTCCTCTCCAAAGTGGTGGATTTTATTTCTAACAGCCACTTTGAGGTTGAGTTCCTCGACTATGAGATTGAGATTTTACCTGTTCTTTAGTCAAGATGGACGCTTCGAAGTTTTTAGAATATCTTAGCACTCAGCCCTCTTATGGTAGGCAAATGGTTCATGTTGAGCATTTGCCACCCCGAGAGGCAAACTTTGCTGAGCTGGACCAGCCCCTCCATCCTCGTCTTCAGGGCTTGCTTGGAGAGCAGGGGTTACTGCCACTTTATACCCACCAGGCCGAGGCAATAAATCATGCCCGAGGTGGCAGGAATGTGATGGTCGCTACCTCAAGTGCCAGTGGCAAGACCCTGTGTTACAGCGTTGCCGTGCTGGATAAGATTTCAACTGAGCCAAGGAGCACTGCCATTTATTTATTCCCGACCAAAGCCCTGGCTCAAGACCAGCTTCGAAATTTTCGGGGACTTTTTTGCCCCGGTCTAGTTGGTTTAACTGAAGTCGTCACCTTTGACGGCGATACCCCAAAACATGAGCGGGCTGAGATCAGGAAGAGTGCCAAGGTAATCCTGACCAATCCAGATATGCTGCATTTAGGCATCCTGCCGAACCATCAGTACTGGGCAAGAATATTGCGCCGATTAAAGTATGTCGTTGTTGACGAAGCCCATGTTTACCGTGGCGTTTTTGGCTCCCATGTGGGAAATGTTTTGCGTCGTCTGCGCCGGCTTTGCCAGCTTTATGGCTCAAGCCCACAGTTTATCTGCTGTTCGGCAACCTTGGATAATCCCGGTGAGCATGCCGAGCGGCTGGTCGGTTTGCCCTTTGAGGTGGTTACCAATGATGGCTCACCCAAAGGTGGCAAGGAGTTTGTTTTCTGGAACCCCCCGATTATAGATAAGGCAAAGAGCGCCCGGCGCAGCTCAAATAGCGAGGCAACCTATCTATTCAGTGAGCTGGTAAGCCAGGGTATCCGTACCTTGGTTTTTGCTCGTAGTCGCCGACTAACCGAGCTTATTTATAGCTATTCAAAGCAAAGACTGGCGGAAATAAAGCCGAGCCTTTCGGGGCGAATTAAACCTTATCGGGCGGGCTATCTGCCCCAGGACAGGCGTAGAATCGAGCAGGAACTCTTCAGGGGTGAGCTTTTGGGAGTGGTAGCCACCAATGCCCTGGAACTGGGCATTAATATTGGCGACCTTGATGCCACTGTGCTTAGTGGCTATCCGGGCAGCATTTCGAGTACCTGGCAGCAGGCAGGCAGGAGTGGTCGCAGCCAGGGGGAGTCGCTGAGTTTTCTTATCGCGGTGAATAATCCCCTGGACCAGTACTTTATGCGTCACCCTGAATCATTTTTTAAAAAAAGCTTTGAGAATGCCTTGCTCAACCCGGCTAACCCCTATATCTTAAGAGCCCATCTTCTGGCGGCTGCCTGGGAGCTACCGCTAAGTGGTTTTGATGAGGAATTCTTTGGCTCAAGCTTAAATCAGGAGCTAGAATTCCTTGAAAGTCGCAGTCTGGTACGCCAGCGTAACCGGAGGTGGTACCTTTCAGCCCGGATTGCCTACCCGGCTCAAGTGGTCAATATCCGTTCTACCACCAGCGAGACCTTTGATGTTTTGGATACCTCAACCGGGCAACTGCTGGAGACGGTGGAGGCTTCGGTTGCCTTTTTCCAGATACACCCCGGGGCAATCTATCTTCATCAGGGGGAATCTTATCTGGTGAAAAGGCTTGACCTTGAGGCTCGTACTGCCTACCTCGTGCCAGCCGAGGTTCCCTATTATACGCAGACCAGGGACCTGACTGATTTACGTATCATTAAGGTAGTCAAGGCTGGGAGCCGGGGTGAGATGAAAGTATACCTTGGTGAGGTTGAGGTGACTACCACGGTGGTCGGCTTTAAGAAGAAGCGACATTTCACTGACGAGATAATTGGTGAGGAGCCGCTTGATCTGCCGCCACAGCGTTTCCCCACTGTTGCCTTGTGGTTTGACCTGCCAGATGAGGTTGTGGAGCGGCTGGTTGGGTTGGACCTGGATTTTGCCGGGGGGCTTCATGCCGTCGAGCATGCCGCGATTGGGGTGCTGCCACTTTTTGCCCTGTGTGACCGAAATGACATCGGCGGGGTATCAACGCCCCTTCACCCTGATACCAGCCGACCGCAGATATTCATTTATGACGCCTACCCCGGTGGTATCGGTATCGCTGAGAAGGGTTTTGACTTAATTTGGAAGTTATGGCAGACTACACTCAAGGTTATTTCAGAGTGCCCATGTGAGGATGGTTGTCCCAGTTGTGTTCAGTCACCTAAATGCGGCAATAATAACCAGCCTCTGGATAAAAGGGCCGCTCAGGTTTTGCTCGAGGGGCTCATATCAAGCTGAGAGATTTAACAGTTAGGAGGACTTAATGATTAGTATCGGCATCAATCCGATTGCTTTTACCGTCGGCTCGCTGGCTATCAGGTGGTACGGCATTTTTATCACCCTCGCCATTGGGGTGCTAATCCTGTGGATGCTATGGCAGGTGAGAAAAGGGGGTAAGCTTTCTTACGACAGGGTTCTCACCGCGGCTCTGGTGGGGATTCCGTCAGGAATTATAGTCTCAAAGGCGCTTCATGTCTGGGATAGGATGGATCATTACCGTTATTACCCGGAGCAGATGTGGACTACCGAGGGACTGACTATCTGGGGTGCCGTTTTAGGTGGGGCTCTGGGTATCTGGATTTACAGTAAGGTAGCCAGGTTTCAGTTTGGCTACTTGGCTGATGTGCTGGCACCGGGTATCCTGCTGGCTCAGGCAGTCGGCCGGATTGGCTGTACTATCAATGGCGGCTGCTATGGAATAGAAACCTCCTTACCCTGGGGGTTTGTCTACACCCATATGGAGAGTTATGCCCCCTTGGGGGTGGCTACCCACCCGGTAGTGGTTTACGAGATGATATTTTTACTGATTACTTTTGGCGTCCTGCTTAAATTAAGAGGTCGTCTTCAGCCTGACGGTTCCCTATTTTTGGCTTACCTTGGGGTCTATTCCTTATGGCGTGTCGGCATTGATTTCCTGAGGGAAGGAACCGACTTCCTCTTTGGTTTGCACCAGGCTCAGGTTATCGGTCTGGTTGTCTTGGCAATTGTTATTCCCTTGCTGGCTTACAGGACGCGGTGGGTTAAGCCTGCGGAAGAAGTTGAAAATCCAGCCGGGGAAGACGAGGAAGCATAACCATCTAACATTCTAAAATAAGGAGAGATAAGTGGAGTGGGAGAATTTAATCGGTGTTATAACTGCGATTGTGTTTATGGTTGTGTTACCACTGGTCCTGAGAGCCAGGAAGAAGGCCGGTCCCCAGAAGAGAGGTGAACTCCTAAGTCACCTCCAGAACCTTGGCGTCAAAGCGTCTCTGGAAGAAAAAGGTATTCAAGAGGAGAAGGTTGGAGCCTCTCGGGGACAGAAGTCTGAGGGTGTGTTTAGGCTTGAGGCAAGGAAGATAGATTACATCAATGTTACCGGCGTCTCAAGTCAGTACGGAACGAATTACTTTCTCAATTATCTGGTAAGGAGACCGTCCTGGTCGGCTGAAAGGAAGCGGGGAAAAACCAGGATGGTCAAGAAGAGAAGCTCAGTTATCCTGGGCAAGGTGGCTGGTATTGAATGGCAGGGGGATGATTACCTCTCCCGGGAACTTAACTTTGACTTCAGGCTTAAGGATATACTGCTTCCTGCCTCGCGTAGCGAGCTTAAGGGTGGCATCCAAATTTACCCCGAGCCGAAGCACCAGTACGCCCGAATCAGGACTGCCTACTTTCTGCCCTCTCTTGAGTTATTTGAGGCAATGGAAACTATTGCCGGGCATATCAGGTCAGGGTGGTAACAGCCTGCAGCCTGCAGACTGGCTAATTGTTACCATCTTCTAATTCCTTGCCGATGCTGAACGCCTTGGCTACCATTTTCCCATGAGCATGATATTGGCGAGTTGGGGGTACCATGTAGACAATGGGGTTGATTTTGTTAACGTCCAGGTTCCCATCGGTGAGGCAGCTTTCTGAAACGTGGGTTTCCACAATTTTGCCAATCACAAGTGAGTGAGTCGGCAAATCGAAGATGTGCTCTACCGTACATTCCAGATTAATCGGGCATTGCTCAATAAGTGGAGCCTTACCTAATTTGCCGTAAAATACCTTGAATTGACAGACCTCAACTTTATTGACTTTAGAGCCACTTGTAAGGCCACAGTAATCTACTTCCCTTACCATATCAGTGGAAGGCACGTTAGCGGAAAAAGTTAGGTTTTGCTGGATGCCTCGATAAGTGTAGCGGCCATGCTGTATGGCTACAGAGACCATTGGGGGCTCACGATTGACCAGACTGCACCAGGCAACCGTGAAAAAATTTGGTTTATCATCGACAATTGCCCCGATTAAAAGCATGGGTGTGGGGTAAAGCCACTTTTGTGGTCCCATCAGAATTTTACTCATCAATTTGCCTCCTCTTGGGTATGTTGTTTTCCAAATACAAAGAGCTTATTTAAAGACTCTGGATTATGCGGTTTGGCCACTTCGGGCAAAATCCAGAATATTAAGTCTCAGTCTCTCCTTGTCATTCCAGCGGTCAAGTACCAGGTTATAGACGATATCAATGGTTGAGGATACCTCATCAAGGTTATTGCCCCGGCCAAAAGCCACCCCGTCCCAGACGGTACCACCCTGCTTTAGCTTCAGCTTGAGGTGTGCGTCTCTAGCGCCCATAGTGCGGTGTTCAACCACCTCCACCCCTTGGCTGAGGAAGGTGGGTAAGGGGTTACCCTGACCAAAGGGGACAAGTTTTTGTGTCATCTGGAAGGTATTCCCACCCAGTTCGGGCAGGGTGATTCGGGTGTCAATTTCAAGCTGGGGGTGGAGGTCCATTCCCTCAAGCTCAGCCTCGGCTAGATGGGAAAGCATTGTTTTAAGATGAGCCAGGTTTTTGGTTGGCAGGCTAAAACCGGCTGCTTGGGAGTGTCCGCCGAAGTAAGACAGGAGGTGGCCGCATTTGGATAAGGCCTGGATGATATTAAACTCGGGGATGCTGCGGCAGCTGCCGCTTGATAACTGCTCGCCAACCTTGACCACGATGCTCGGGCGGTAGAATTCCTCAGCCAGCCGGCTGGCGACCAGTCCGGCGATTCCCACCGGATAGTCCTGGTCTTGAGCCATCAGAAGCGGTGAGATTCCCTGAGCGATTATCTGTTCTCTGGCCTTAGCTAGTGTCTTGGCGGTTATATTCTGTCGTTCCAGGTTTTTCATTTCCAGCCAGTTGGCAAGCTCTTGAGCTTCTTTTGATGATTGGGTCATGAGGAGTTTGTAGCTGGTCAGGGCATGAGCCAGCCGACCGGCGGCGTTAAGCCTTGGGGCTAGAACCCAGGAGATGCACTCGGCATCAATCTTGCCCATATCCAGTCCGACTTGATTTACCATTTCCCTGATGCCGGGTCGGGGAGAGGTGTTCATCAGCTTGAGTCCCTTCATTACCAGGTAGCGGTTATCTTCAATCAGCGGTGCCATGTCAGCTACCGTTCCCAGGGCGACCAAGTCCACCAGCCTGTCCAGTTCCGCTTCTCTTCCCATGCCTTGAAATAGGGCTTCAAGAAATTTGAAAGCAACACCGACCCCACTTAGTTGAGAGAAAGGGTAATTTGAGTCAGGCAGTTTGGGATTGACAATCGCCAGGGCTTGCGGGATTTCGTTAAGTGGGGTGTGGTGGTCAGTAATGATGATATCCAGTCCCAGCCTTTTGGCTTTTTTGACCTCAGTGATGGCAGTAATGCCGCAGTCAACCGTGATGACCAGGCTTGTACCTTGGTTTTTAAGCTTCTCCAGTGCCGTGGTTTTAAGTCCGTAACCTTCGGTCATTCGGTGCGGGATATAGGGGGTAGCCTTACCGTCGAGCATGGTTAGCCCCTCAACCAAAAGGGCAGTGGCCGTGATGCCATCGACATCATAGTCTCCATAGATAGTAATATTTTCCCCGGAAAGCAGTGCTTGGTAGATTCTTGAAACTGCCTGGTGGATATCGGGCAGAAGGTAAGGGCTTGAGGAGAGGCTTCGGTCACCAGCAAGGAAGGAATTTAGCTTGGATGGTTCAGTTAAGTGGCGATTATAGAGCAGTTGAACCACCAGTGGGGAGAAGCCTGAACCGAAAAGCGGGTGATTTTCCGGGACGGGTGGTAGTAATTTCCAGCGGTAGTGATTCAAGCCTAACCCCCGGTGTATCTTCGGAAAGCAAGCACCGAATTATGACCACCAAAGCCGAAGGCGTTGGAGATAGCAGTGGTAACCTCAGCTTTTCGGGCTAGATTGGGCACATAATCCAAATCACATTCGGGGTCAGGATGGGTAAGGTTTATGGTGGGCGGGATGAGGCCGTTTTGAATGACCATCACCGTTATTACTGCCTCAACGGCACCGGCACTGCCGATAAGGTGTCCCATCATTGATTTGGTTGAGCTTACCGGGATTTTGTAGGCGTGGTCACCAAACACTGTTTTTATTGCCTGCGTTTCCACCCGGTCGTTTAAGGATGTTGAGGTACCGTGGGCATTGATGTAATCAACTTCAGTCGGATCAATTCCTGCCTTGTCAAGCACTTTCCTCATGGCTCGGGCGGCGCCCTCACCGTCAAGGGCTGGCTGGGTAATATGGAAGGCATCGCCGCTGGCACCGTAACCCAGCATTTCAGCCAGTATATTAGCTCCGCGCTTTTGAGCGAAAGCGAGGTTTTCCAGTAGCAGTGAGGCTGACCCTTCACCAACGACAAAACCATCGCGCTCAGCATCAAAGGGGCGGGAGGCAAGTTGTGGCTCATCATTTCGTTTGGAGAGGGCTTTAAGGGCAGCAAAACCGGCGATACCGATTGGGGTAATTATGGTCTCACTGCCGCCGGTTATCATCGCCTGGGCATCGCCGCGTCTGATTATCTCGTAAGCCGCCCCGATGGCATCGGCACCACTGGAACAGGCCGAGGTGGTACAGAAATTTGGTCCCTTGGCACCCAGTATAATTGATATCTGGGCGGCGGCCATATCGGGCGCCATCATCGGCACCAGAAACGGGCTGATTCGGCCAGGCCCCTGCTCAAGTAGCACCTTTGTTTGTTCAAAGAGGGTAGTTAAGCCTCCGATGCCGCTACCGAAGATGACGCCAATATTATTTTGGTTTGCGGCGGTGATCTTTAGTCGGGCATATTTCATTGCCTCGAGGCTTGAGGCTACGGCCAGTTGGGCAAAGCGGTCCATACGGCGGGCATCCTTGTAGCTGATACAATCGGTTGGCTCAAACCCCTTGACTTCACCGGCAATCTTGACATCAAAGGGTTCGGTGTCAAAGAGGGTGATGCGGTCAATACCAGATTTGCCGGCCAGAAGGGCTTGCCAGGTAGTGGTGATATCTAATCCAAGGGGACACAGGACACCAATCCCGGTAACCGCAACTCTATTATCAACATTCGACTTAATCACTTGTTTCTTAATGAAGAGACCTTCTTGTCCTGGATTTGCTGCCGGGTGATTTGACTAGTGAGGATATCAAAAATATAATTCACTTGGAGCTATTTGTCAAGGTAAGAAGGTTTTAGGGAATGGCGATGAAGGGTATCAGGATTGCCCTGGCAACCCTGGGCTGTAAAGTAAATCAGGCGGAAACAGAGCTTCTAGCCAACCAGTTGGTAAAGGCGGGCTATAGGTTGGTATCTCCGAATGTTGCTGCCGATATCTACATTCTGAATACCTGCACCGTAACTCATACCGCTGACCGTAAATCCCGTCAGCTGTTAAGGCAGGCTCGTCGCCGAAATCCTCAAGCGCTGGTGGTGGCGACCGGGTGCTATGCCCAGCGTGCCCACGGAGAGCTGGCTCATCTTGGAGGAATTGACCTAATTATTGGTAACGATGAGAAACCGAACTTGCCTCAGCTCTTGGAAGAGATGGGTTGCCTCAAGCGGATGACGGCTATCGGACAGGATTTACTCACCCGGGACGGTTTCAAGACCCGTAGCTTCATCAAGGTTCAGGATGGTTGTCGTAATTTCTGCTCTTACTGCATTGTGCCTCAGGTTAGAGGCGAGGAAAAGAGCCTGCCTCATCGTGAGATTATCGCCCAGGTCAGAGAGAAAGTTGGGGATGGTTATAAAGAGGTGGTCATCACCGGGGTTGAGGTTGGCTCTTATAGTCAGGGTGGAATAGACCTCAGGGGATTACTTGGGCACATACTGGCTGAAACTGGGATTAAAAGATTAAGGCTCTCTTCCCTCCAGCCTCAGGAAATATCCACCGAACTTTTGAGGCTATGGCAGGATAACAGGTTATGCCCCCATTTTCACCTGGCGCTTCAAAGTGGCAGTGATTCGGTGCTCAGGCTGATGAATCGGCAATATTCAACTGGTGAGTACCAGCGGGCTGTCGACTTAATCCGTGATATGGTGCCCAGTTCCGCCATTACCACTGACATCATCGTTGGCTTCCCCGGCGAGACCGGGGCTGAGTTTGATGAAAGCCATGAGTTTTGTAAGGAGATTGGCTTTGCCCGAATCCATGTTTTCCCCTATTCCCCCCGCGCCGGGACCCAGGCGGCGCGAATGCCCGATTCGGTAACGCCTCAAGTAAAGAAAGCGCGAACCCAGAAGATGCTGGCTTTAGCCCGTGAAAGCGCCCGAAACTTCAACCGGAAGTTTTTGGGTAAGACAATGCCGGTGCTGTGGGAGAAACGCTCACCCGAAGGCATCTGGTCTGGCCTCACGCCAAACTACATAAAGGTCTATACTGAAAGCGATAAGGACCTGACCAATGAGATAATGCCGGTGAAGCTGGTGGAGATTAGGGGAGATGGGGTGTGGGGAGAAGAGTACTTTGAGAGTTGAATAAAGAAGGATGGCTAGTTGGAATTTTAAAGAATTGAGAGATTTATGTGAAGCTGAAGGGTTGCCTGATTCTCTTATATATCAAGAAACTCTTATATGGAAGCGACACAGAGCTTTATACCATGAGGAGCAATATAATGAGATATGGCGAAGACTTTTTTCATCGTCACAGCAGATACAGGTGGGTGGGCGAGATTGGAATGAAGCACAGCTTGCTTCGGAAGCACACGTTGAGGCATTGGCACACGTCTTGCACTCGATGGTAGATGTTGTCGCACAAATAATTAATAAGGTGATTTTACGTGATGAACTAGATAAAGATTGCGTGTCTTTACCTCGTGTTAAAGCTAAACTAAAGGAAAAGGATGGAACTCAAAATATTTTATCTGCCATTAACAAGCTTCAAAATTCTGCTGAATTTCGGTATATAAATGCGTTTGTGAACACAATCAAACATCAAAGAATATTAAATAGAGTCTGGCACGCAGAATACGGAAAAGGCAAACGTAACCAACGAGCAGTATGCTTCAAGAAATTCGAATATAAGGGTAAGTCTTATGATTTCACGTGGGCTACCGATATCATCGAACCATACAGAAAGCGTATATATGGGTACATAGTCAAAATAGGTAATGCCGTCAATGAATATCTTATCAGCACATAATAGAGTTTGGTGGTAATAGGTCTTACCTCTCCCTAACTTTCCTCACCGGGTTTTTAGACTCACACGGAACCTTGGTCTGGCAGAGTCCGCAGCCGTTCCTTTCAAATTGATATTCCTTTGGTATAAGGGGTTTACTGGATTGTATATACTCGCGGCATTTTATCTTGTTGTGTCCGCTTTCGGTGATAGCCCCGGCTGGACAGCGGATGATGCAGGCTCGGCATTTGACGTCCACGTAGGCGAGGCAGTTTGAGTAGGGTCCCTCGGCTACTCTTGGGCTTACCGGCAACTCAAGGTCAGTAACCACACTGCCGCAGCGATGGGCGATGCCGCGCTCGGTGATGAAGCCGTCGGAGAGTGAGAAGGTGCCCAATCCGGCGGTGTAGGCAATGTGCCGCTCCGACCAGTTGGAGTATCTCCCCTTCTCATTAGTCAGCTCTTCAAAATAAGGTTGGCTGGCTGGCGCGACGGCTAAATATCCCATTTCAGTGATGAGTTTGACTACATGTTCCCGCAGGGCTTGATTGAACTTTTCCCCATACCAGCGGGTGTATGCCCAGAGGCGAGAGGGGATTTTAGCCTCCTGGCGGTTAGACTGGCGGGTCTTCTCAGTAATTGGCAGGATCCAGCTGATTACAAAAAGGCGAGGCGGCAATTCTTCAGGGCTTTGGCCGGTGGTTTTAGCCAGCGCCTCATGAGGCGTTAGATGAGTTGGGGCAATAATTATCTTGTACTGGCTAAAGATAGGGTCATCAGCGTCGGCAAACTTAACCAGTGGTTCATCAAAGATAACCTGCTCTTTTATCTCCGGCATACAGTTTACGGGGCTGGTTCGGGTAAATGTCTTAATCTCGTCTTTAACAAACTTGCCCCGGTCTTTTAGGGAACGCTGTTTTGAGGTCATCACCTGTTCTCCTTGATTTTGGTAATATCTTCCCTCTATTTAATTAGAGTGGCATTTAACCTTGACTAATAGTGGGTAGAACGTCATCCACCGTAGCATATCCAAGCGTTTGTGAAATAATTTAGCTGGAGCTTTTCAGGCGAAGATTCAGTGCCTGGTATTCGTCCCATATCTCCTTGGGAAGCCTATCACCAAATTGGTCAAAAAACTCTTTAATCCCCTCAAGTTCCTCTTGCCAATTTTCCACGGAAATGGAAAGCAGTTTTTCCATTACCCCATCCGGCAGATCAAGGCCTTCCATATCGAGCGCACCAGGGGTTGGCAGGAAGCCAATCGGCGTCTCTCTTGCCTCAGCCCCGTTTTGACAACAACGCCTGACTATCCAGTCCAAGACTCGCAGATTCTCACCAAATCCGGGCCAGAGAAACTTGCCCTGTTCATCAGTGCGGAACCAGTTAACATGGAAGAGCTTGGGCGGGTTGGTCAACCGCTTACCCATCTCAAGCCAGTGGCCAAAGTAGTCCGCCATGTTATAGCCGCAAAATGGCAGCATCGCCATGGGGTCGCGCCGCACCTCACCGAGTTTACCATACTGGGCAGCCGTTCGTTCCGATGCCATGGTAGCGCCAACAAATACACCATGCTGCCAGTTAATGGACTCGTAGACCAGAGGCGCCAGGCGCGCCCGCCGGCCGCCGACGATAAACGCTGAAATCGGCACACCCTCGGGGTCCTCCCAGTTCGGAGCGATGCAGGGGCACTGGGACGCCGGGGTGGTATAACGACTGTTTGGATTGGCTCCGGTGATAATTTTACCTTGGTCGTCAGTCATGCCCGGTCTCCAGTAATTCCCTTTCCAGTCCCAACCCTCCGCCGGGGGAGGACCATCGCCATCTTCCCACCAGACCGTCTTATCTGGCTTGAGGACAACATTGGTATGGATAGTATTTCTCTGTATGGTAGCCATTGCGTTAGGGTTTGTCTTCCAGTTGGTGCCCGGAGCCACGCCGAAGAAGCCGAACTCGGGATTAATCGCCCACAACCGTCCGTCTTCCTTAATACGCATCCAGGCGATGTCATCACCGACGGTTACTACCTTAAATCCCTTGTCCCTTAGAGCGTCGGGTGGAACAAGCATGGCCAGGTTAGTTTTGCCACAGGCACTGGGAAAGGCCCCCGCAATGTAGGTCATATTGCCTTGTGGATCCTGGATACCAACAATAAGCATATGCTCGGCCATCCAACCTTCCTCTTGACCCAGGTAACTGGCGATACGAAGGGCAAGGCACTTTTTACCCAGAAGGACGTTACCTCCATAGCCGCTGCCCACGCTCCAGATAGTATTATCTTCCGGGAAATGGAGGATGAGACGTCGGTTCATATCCAGGTCAGCCTTACCGTGCAGACATTTGGTAAAGTCACCATCATCGCCAAGCGCCTCAAGTACTGCCTTACCCATACGGGTCATGATGCGCATGTTTACGACAACATAGATGCTGTCAGTGAGTTCGATGCCATATTTGGCAAAGGGTGAACTGATAGGTCCCATGGAAAAGGGGATGACGTACATGGTACGCCCTCTCATTGAACCCTTAAAAATTGCCCCTGCCCTTTGGTAGCCTTCCTCAGGGCTCATCCAATTGTTGGTTGGACCAGCATCCTCCTTCCGACTGGTGCAGATATAGGTCAGGTCTTCAGTACGAGCGACATCATTAACTGCGGTACGGTGGTAGACACACCCCGGCAGCTTTTCTTGATTGAGCTGAATAAGCTCACCGGTGGCAAAAGCTTCTCTCTCCAGATGTTCTTTCTCCTCCTCCGAGCCATCGCACCAGTATATGTCATCGGGCTGGCACAACTCGGCACACTCTTCAACCCACTTCTTGAGTCTGATATGATTTGTCACTTGTGACCCTCCTATCTTGCGTAGCCAACTTTATTGGGCTCATCTCTATGTCTTTTCAGCGAAAACGGGGGCACTCCAGGTTCGAGATTTAACCGGTACCCTAGAGGTTACTGTCCCGCTCCCTGACGGTCCTATTATAATCTTTTCGGGCTTGTAATGTCCTGCTTTTTCGCTTCCTTTATCCTCTTAATATTAGTAAGAGCGGTGATTTACCAAGATTGAGGTGGTTATCTTAAGGGCAGATGATAGTGCCATTGGCACTGAGGAATAATTCTATATGAAAATCGGGTGGCTTAAGGGAGAGATTATCAATACTGTTGAGGGTGGTTAAACTTGGGACTCTTGGTGGCGATGACGGTCTCAAGTGGCAATCCAGCAAGCTGTGCTTTTTGTTTGGGTTGAATCTTGTATCCAACCTTCCTTAGAGACTGCTCAACATAGATGGGTCGGCAATCAAAATACTTGGGCCACTGCTGATGTGCCCACTCATAGAGTCTCAGGATTATCGGCTTTCCGTAGCTTCTAGAGATGCTGACTACTCCTAACTTGCCGCCTGGCTTGAGCACTCTTTTCACCTCATTTAGAACCTTGGGAATCTCAGGGGTATCAAAGAGCTCAAGAGTGAAGCTCATAAAAACTTTGTCAAAGATGTTGTCACTGTAGGGCAACTGAACGGCGTCACCCAGGCAAAGTTCGACCTGGTCAATTAACCCGGCTTTCTTTAGTCTTCTTCTGGTCACTTCCAGCATGCCCTGGGAGATATCAATCCCGCAAATTTTATCCTGGCTTGTTATTTTTTTGGCGATAAATTTGAGCGAGTACCCAGAACCGAAGCCAATTTCCAGTACCGATTCCCCATTTTCGATTGCTAAACATTCGAGAGCCTTCCTTGCGTGTCTATGCTCGAAGGTTCCAGCAACGAAGTCGTATAACTTGCTGATTCGGTCGTAGAGATGTCTGGCTTCAGCTTTACTTCTGCCAACCGGCAGTATGGCTGAATCCTGTTTTTCTGAGGCTTTCATCTTACTCTATAATCTTATCATATCTTTGTCTCGGTCTAGTAAAAACCACAAGACTATTGGTCTCAAGCGTTGACTTATCTCAGCAAGCGCGTTATATTATTAGATTGATAAATCTATTGCATAGCTTGAAGTAAGGTGTCCCAGTTTAATGGGGGGGGGATATATTGATGTTTAAGGCTAAGGTAATTCATCCCATCTTTTGTGTAGTCTTATTTGGCGTCCTCTTCGGTCTCATGACCGGAGGCCCGGTTGCGCTGGCAGCCCCGGATGATATTGGGTCATCAGTAGTATCGTTAAACCAGGAGCAACCCCCGGTTGAAAAGGAGCTTGAACTTTATACCCCTTATTCGGTGGCAAGTGATCTCTCTGGAAAGACTTTCAGATTTGAAATTGAGCTGAAATATGAAGGTGTTGAAACCAAGACCTTTGAACTCTCGGTGACGGAGCTCCCTGGTTGGACGATAACGATTCAGCCCATCTTGAAGCGCGTTGAAATAACCCAGATTCGATTACAGCCAGGTAAGAAACCTGCGGAAGCAATCAGAGTCAGACTTGAACCGCTAAGGGGAGAATTACCTGCGCCAGGTGAATATGTAACCGAACTAACGGCCAGTTCAGGCGATATCAAGGCTTCTCTCGAACTCAAAGCGGTGGTAACTGACTTGCACCGGTTTACCTTATCCACTCTGACGGGACGGCTTAATACCTCTTTAACGGCTGGCAAGGAAAATTACTTATCGGTGGAAGTAACCAATATCGGTACGGTAACGCTTGACAGAATTGTTATCGTCGGTGCAGAACCTGAGCAATGGGTGGTGAAGTTTAATCCTGTTTACGTAATAAACCTAGCACCTGGTTCTAGCGAAAAGGTAGATATCCTGATCAAACCACCTAAGGAAACGATAGCTGGCGACTATGCGCTTGACATTATGGGGGTTAGCAGCCGATACAGTATTCAGTTTGAGCTCAGGGGGTCGGTGCTAACGCCGGCAATCTGGAGATTGGTGGGTATTTTAATTGTGCTGGCGACTTTAGCTGGGGTGGTGATGATGTATCGGCAGCTAGCGAGGCGATAGTTGGTTGAGCGGGTAGCCATTGTTAAACCATTATCCCCGCTTAAACCACGCATCCGCTGGAATTACTTTGCCTGCTGAAAAGAAGGAATAGACTCAAGCCTTCTCACCATTATGTTGCAAGCTTCGTTTAAAGCTGGTCGGGTACGGTCTTGAGCAGTATGGTTCGATTCCTTGGGCCATCAAACTCACAGAGGAAGATACCCTGCCAGACCCCCAAAACTAGCTTGCCATTTTCCACTAGTAGTGTCTGTGAGTTGCCAATTAAGCTAGCCTTAATATGGGCCGGGGCATTACCTTCCAGATGGTGGTAGCTATGGTGCTGAGGGGCAAGGGTCTCAAGCAAGGCGGCGATATCCTCTATCACGCTTGGGTCAGCATGTTCGTTTACGGTAATTCCGGCGGTAGTGTGAGGAATAAAAAGATAACAAACGCCATTTTTTAGGCCGCTTGATGCCACCACATCCTGAATCTTCTGGCTCATGTCTTGAAAATCTGTCCTTGACCTTGTCCTGATGTTGATTCGGTACATCATATCAAGGTTCTCCCAGGTTTAAATCCCTAATATCAGGCTGGATGATTATACCTTCGCGAAGGACGCCACAGTCGGTGTCTTCGAAGGGTTTTTCACCAAAGTCAATAGTTTTTCCATTCCTGAAGAGATAAGCGGTGTAGGCAGCCAGGGCGGCATCAAGCTGGTCATGGGACGGTGGCATCTCCAGGCTATATTTCGGCTCAAACTTTAACCCGCATCGCGCCAGTAGGGCGTAGCGTTCCCTTTTGCCTCCCGGGGATTTCTTATTCCTCAGTTGTTGTCCAGCGAGCGAAAACCAGGCGGAACCCGGGTGCACCTCAATAAGATTGGCTTCACATTGCTCCGCCTTCTGGAGTCCGTACAGGTTAAAGTTTCTGCAAATACATAGCGAGTAAAACAGTTTTACCGAACCGTAGACGAGGCCAGCATAGGGCTGTCCAATGGTGAGGAAATCATAGGTGGATTTGCCGGCGGTACCTAGGATGCGCTCAGAGACCCTCCTTCGGCGTTTCGAGTTGCCAGCCAGCCCTTGAGGGCAATCTATGGCGATAATGTTAAACGCACTGACCAAATGCTTGGGCACTATCGTTGCGCCGGTGGCGTCATATTGCCACTTGTCAAAGGTGCACTCCAAGTCTGGCCCCAGCACTGCTCGCTCACAGGCTCGCCGACGCTTGGCAAAGGGGTCTGAGAGGTCAATTCCAATAAAGAAGGTGGCTACTTCACTCATAGCAACCTCCACTTACCTTAATGATAGCAGACCGGCAGTTCAATCACAAGGGAACCGGTCAATGATTTGGCCAGATGAACATTTCATTGAAGTTATCCGGGATATCTAAGGCGGAAGATTTAGATGCGCGCCTAGAGGGATTCGAACCCACGACCCTCGGTTCCGAAGACCGATGCTCTGTCCGCTGAGCTATAGGCGCACTTTAGCCTACCTGCTTATTTTAGGAGCCATCATTGTGATGCAGCAGTGACGGCAATTGTCTTTCCAATTCTTCGATTTCCTTGCGTTTATTATCAATCCCTTCCAGCTTTCGCTGCATATCGTGGGTGAATCTAATGGCGTGTCGGTAGTATTCTTTTACCTTTTCGATTTCACTGAGTTCAGAAAGGATAGTGGTAACATGAATTGACTGCTGTGGTCTGGGGTAATCACCGCTTCTTATGATTGCTTCGGGAGCCATGGACCTCATATACTCCCCCAGATCCTTAGCCATGCTCATATTTAAAAATCTATGCGGTGCTGAAACGAGGTATAAGGCTTTGCCGGCAAAGGCCGGGTTGCAATTGAGTGATAGCTCACTTATTGCTTCATCTATTGCCTGAATGCCTTTATGTGTTTCGGTACTCTTGCTTCTGAAGTCTCGGCTCTGTCCAATAGACCACCCGAATCGTGGTAGTGGTGAGCTGCCGTGACCTAGTACTGTCCATCCCGCCAGTGTCTGTATTATGTCACCGGCGTCCATAGTCTTGGCACCCACTCGACTCCTTCTTTTCTCCTCACCGGCGCAGAGCAGGTTGTAGAATGGTTCTACTATCGAGGCATTGATTTTAGCCATGTTATTTCTCAGTGAGAGGTCTTTTTTGATAAATCTCTGGTTGTCAATAAGAAAAACGGCATCAGCTACACCGCTAACTGACCTGAGGCAGGTGGCTGAATTATAGGCACTCCTTTCCTCTGTGGTTTCCTCGTGGCGAAAGGGAAGAACGACCATATTATAGACTGGTTTGTTTAAATAACGCTCTTTAAGGTGTTCTGTGATTACAGGTAAACACCCGGAACCAGTGCCTCCACCAGAACTGCCAATGAGCAAGAAGGCATCCGTTTCATAGAATCTGGGTGCTGACCTGATCGCATCCACAACCTTGTCAGCATCATCTCTAGCCAGTCGGGCACTTAGTTCGTTTATCTTGCCCACACCGTGACCGCCGGTAGTTGCTCCCCCGATGAGGATTCTATGCTGGTAGTCAGGACGTATGTGGCTTAACCCGCTTAAATCGGCGGAATCGGTGTTGACCGCAAAAGCACCCGTGACTATCTCAATCCCCAGGTTTTGCCTTGCTCTTCTGTTTAACCGCGCAAACTCATCGGCAATCCTGTTACCGCACTGTCCAAACCCGATAACAATAAGTTTCATTTTCCCTCCCTAATTTTACAAACTGCTTCTAATTTTATTGATACTTGTCTCTCCAGTCAATATCTGTTGCCCAATGCTTCTCATCTGAGTGTGGATGAGACCCGCTGCTTGATCCTGCGGACTGGTCATTTTAGCTTCAAAACAGGTTAAAAGGCATGGTTTGTGTAATTTGTTAATTGGATGGCACCGGCTGTTTCGTCTTAAGGGTTTACTCTCGCCTCTTAATTTTGGAGCAAGAGAGTGACTTTACCCAATCTCTTAATAGTAGCGGTGTCCATTTAAAAAGTCGTAGCGATATGCCTTATCCTGACCCAGGGTATTATTTGTTCTTTTGCTCTCTGTAATGGATGTTCCACTTGGCGCAAATGGTATCAATGCAGGCTTTTACCTCTGGGTTAGTCTGTTTACGAAGCTCGGCGATAAAGCCGTGGAGTAATTCTCCGCCACTCATTCCAGGTGTGGGTTCATCCGGGCCAGGTAGATTGATATACACTATTTCAGTCATTATTTTCTGGTATTCTATAGGTACTCCCATAAATGGCTCCTTTCCATTTCAAACCTTGAAAGAATTCTACTGTTTATCGCAGAATTGGTCAACCCCTGTCCTTTAAAGAGAAAGTAAGTTCGAAGGCAACTGGGTCTTAAAAGCTCACCTTCTCTTAGGCTAGAGTCATTTAGCTCAGCATTAAAGGCAGAGGCTAAACGAGATGGAGAAAGCCAAGGGGAGAGAAATAGCCGTGATGATAAGCTGGTTGGGGTGAGTGGAGGGATTTGAACCCTCGATCTCCAGGGCCACAACCTGGCGCCTTAGACCTCTCGGCTACACTCACCACAGAAGAAAGCACCAATATTATAGCTAAAAAGACTACATCTTTTCAATGGGTGGGCAGGTTGGTAATTATAACGAGTCTAGTTCTACCACAGTAACCCCGGCGCCTCCTTCCCCGTAGGCACCGGGGCGGAAAGACTTGACCAGCGGGTGCTCACCCAGTTTATGCCTGACTGCCTGGCGCAGTGTCCCGGTCCCCTTGCCGTGAATTACTCGAACTTGATATAAGCCAGCCATAAAGGCGTCGTCCAGGTATTTGTCGAGCTTCAATAGGGCTTCATCTACGGTAAGCTGACGAAGTCTGACCTCATCAGTTACCTGTGGGCTGCTTCGGCGATATTGATTTTTTGGCATCAAGTTAACACCCTCGTTTAATTGTAACACCCTAGCGGCTACAGGGACAATGTATCTAACCCGGGCTCGCCAGCGACTTGATTTCAGGCCCACTTATAGTGTAAATTATAATGGTTTTGTTCCCGTAGGGTCTTGGAAAAGTAAAAAGGGAGCGATTTTGGCAGAAGTAAGTATCGAAGAGCAGTTAGATGGGATATTATCACATTACCGTGGGGATAAGGATGAGCTTATCTCCATTCTTCAGGAAGCCCAGGAGGGATTTGGTTACCTGCCGCTTGAAGTGATGTGGGCGATTGCTAATTTTCTGGGTCTTTCGGCAAGTACTGTCTACGGGGCGGCTACTTTTTATGACCAGTTTAAGTTTAAGCCCACCGGCAAGCGGATGGTTAAGGTTTGTCGGGGGACTGCCTGTCATGTCAGGGGGGCGGTGCGCATCCTCAGGGAGGTGGAAAAGCTGCTGGGGATTAAACCGGGAGAGACCACCGATGACCTTGAATATTCTCTGGAAACAATCGCCTGCTTTGGCTCATGTGCCTTATCCCCGGTGATGGTGATTGACCGGAATGTCTACGGACGGATGACAACTGCAAAAGTACACCAGATTCTTGGTATTTAAGAGTTTCAGGTGGGTGTGATAGTGACTTTTGAACAAATAAAAAGCGAGGCAATAGCTGATTGGAAAGCCTCAAGGCAGGGTGATAAACCCCAGATATTGGTTGGTGCCGCTACCTGTGGTCGGGCTGCTGGTGCTCTGGCGGTAATTGAAACCATAAATTCTGAACTAAAAAGGTGTAATATTAAGGCTGGTGTTACTCAGGTTGGCTGTATCGGCCTTTGCTACGGCGAGCCTTTAGTTGACATTATTAAACCGAATCGTCCCCGAATTTCTTATAGTGGCGTTACGCCGGAAATCGCTCGTCAGCTTGTAGAAGATTATATCCTGGGTGATAACCCTCGTTCTGACCTAGCTTTGGGTACCGTCGGTGACGGCAGTATTGACGGTATTCCCAAACTCTTTGAGCTAGCAATGCTTAAACCCCAGGTGCGAATTGCCCTGCGTAACTGTGGTCTTATTGACCCAGAAAATATAAATCACTATATTGCCAGCGGTGGCTATAGCGGTCTTGAGAGGGCGCTTGGCATGATGCCGGATGAGGTGATTGCGGAGATTAAAAAGTCGGGACTTCGGGGTCGTGGTGGTGCTGGCTTCCCCACCGGACTTAAATGGGAATTCTGTCGTAAGGCAGCGGGCAGCGAGAAATACATCATCTGTAATGCTGATGAGGGTGACCCTGGTGCCTTCATGGACAGGGCTCTCCTTGAGAGTGACCCCCACGCTGTACTTGAGGGGATGCTGATCGGTGCCTACGCAATCGGAGCGGCTGAAGGCTATATTTATGTCAGGCATGAGTATCCACTGGCGATTGAACGGTTAAAAATCGCCCTTCGTCAGATGGAAGACTATGGACTTCTGGCGGAGAATATTCTGGGTTCTGCTTTTAATTTTGAGATAAAAATAAGACAGGGGGCAGGAGCCTTTGTCTGTGGTGAGGAAACAGCGCTGATTGCCTCAATTGAGGGCAAGCGAGGTATGCCTCGTCCCCGCCCGCCGTTTCCAGCCCAGTCTGGTCTCTGGGGCAAGCCAACCAGTATTAACAATGTGGAGACCTGGAGCAATGTCTCGGCAATCCTTGAGAGGGGGACAGACTGGTATTCAAGCTATGGCACCGGGAAAAGCAGGGGGACCAAGACCTTTGCCCTGGCTGGCACAATTAACCGTACCGGGTTGATTGAGGTGCCGATGGGGATAAAGCTTGAGGAAATCATCTACGATATCGGCGGTGGCATACCTGGTGGCAAGCGGTTTAAGGCAGTCCAGACTGGTGGTCCCTCCGGGGGCTGTCTGCCGGCAAGGCTGCTTACTTTGCCGGTTGACTATGAGTCGCTAGCCGAGGCCGGGTCAATCATGGGTTCAGGTGGTATGGTGGTGATGGATGAAGATACCTGTATGGTTGATGTTGCCCGCTACTTCCTCTCTTTCACCCAGTCTGAGTCCTGTGGCAAGTGTGTCCTGTGCCGTCTGGGCACAAAGCATATGCTGGAGATACTGGAGAATATCTCAAGGGGCAAAGGTCGTTCTGAGGATATTGACCTGCTTGGGGAGCTAAGCGAGGCAGTTAAGGCTGGCTCGCTCTGTGGCCTGGGGCAAACCGCGCCCAACCCGGCGCTTACCACTCTGCGCTACTTTCGGGAGGAGTATGAGGAGCATATCAATGACAAGCGATGCCGGGCGCTGGTCTGTCAGGACCTGGTTCGCTATTACATCATCCCTGATAAGTGTGAGGGGTGTGGCATATGTCTCAGGGACTGCCAGGATGAAGCCATATCCGGTGGCAAAAGGCTGGTACATGTTATTGACCAGAGTAAATGTGTTAAATGTGGTACCTGCCTGGATGTTTGTCCCCCCAAATTTGGTGCCGTGGTAAAGGTTTCTGGAGAGGAAATGACCGTTCCCAGTGAGCCTACCCCGGTAAAGGTACCAAAAAGAAACGCTGAAGATTCGGATGAGTCGGATTAGGAACGCTGAGACATAAAATGGAAACAGTTACTCTAACCATTGACGGTCAGGGGGTTGAAGCAAGGCAGGGCATGACGGTGCTTGAGGCAGCTTGTGAGGCCGGCATTTATATCCCGACCCTTTGCCATGACCCTGACCTTGAGCCCTATGGAGGCTGTCGGCTTTGCGTGGTTGGAATCGAAGGGATGCGTGGTCAACCTACCGCCTGCACCACGCCCGTAACCAGTGGCATGGTAGTTCATACCTCAACGCCAGCCGTAAACCAGATACGCCGCTATGCCATGGAACTGATTATTTCAAATCATCCCTTGGATTGTCTGACCTGTGTTAAGAATCAGCGCTGTGAACTGCAAAAGGTGGCTTCATACCTGGGCGTTACGGAACGGAGGCTTCCCTGGACTTATCGGGAACGCCCGGTTGACCGAAGCAACCCCTTCTTTACTTTGGACCATAACTACTGCATCCTCTGTGCCAGGTGTGTCCGCGCCTGTGATGAAATAACCGGGGTAAATGCTATCGAGATAATTTCCCGCGGCTATGACAGCTATGTTGGTACCTTTGGTGATAAGCCGCTACTTGATTCAATCTGCCGCTCATGTGGGGAGTGTCTGGTCAGGTGTCCGGTGGCGGCTATGGTGCCCAGAGAAAATATTCAGCCGACGCAGGAGGTAGAAACCACCTGCCCCTATTGCGGTGTTGGCTGCGGCATGTATCTGGGTATTCGTGATGGGCAGATAGTAGGCGTTCGTGGCAACAGGGATAACCCGGTAAACAAGGGTGAGCTTTGCGTTAAAGGTCGCTTTGGCGTGGCTGAGTTTGTCAATCACCCCGAGCGCTTGACCACCCCCTTAGTTAAACGTAATGGCAAATTTGTTGAAGCCAGCTGGGATGAGGCACTCAAGCTGGTTGCTAAAAAACTGGGAAGTTATGGCAAAGATGAGGTAGCGGTTATCTCCTCGGCCAAGTGCACCAATGAGGAAAATTACCTGATCCAGAAGCTGGCTCGGGCGGTACTGGGCACCAACAATGTTGACCATTGCGCCCGGCTCTGCCATGCTCCCAGTGTTACCGGGCTGGTGCAGAGCTTCGGCAGTGGGGCGATGACCAACTCCATCAACGAAATTCTCGATACTTCGTGTATCCTGGCGATTGGCACCAATACCACCGAGGCTCACCCGATAATCGGCTTCAGGATAAAAAGAGCGGTGAAAAGAGGAGCCAAGCTCATTGTGGCTAACCCGCGTGAGATTGGGCTGGTCAGGTATGCTCAAATCTGGCTCAGGCACAAGCCCGGTACCGATGTTGCCCTGCTGATGGGTATAATGCGGGTCATTGTTGATGAGGGACTGGAGGACTCGGAGTTCATAGGGGAGCGCTGTGAGGATTTTGATACTTTCAAGGAATCATTAAAAGCCTTTGATTTAAAGTCTGTGGAGCAGATTACCGGTGTGCCGGCGGGTAAGATTGCCCGGGCGGCCAGGCTCTATGCCCAAAATAAGCCGGGGGCAATTTTATATGCCATGGGCATTACCCAGCACTCTCATGGTACGGATAATGTCATGGCGGTCGCCAACCTGGCGATGCTCACCGGGAATATCGGTCAGCCCGGGAGTGGCGTCAATCCGCTTCGCGGGCAGAATAATGTTCAGGGTGCCTGTGATATGGGTGCTTTGCCTGATGTCTATCCCGGTTATCAGTCGGTAGCTGACGAGGCTGTCAGGCAGAAATTTGAGACTGCCTGGGGCGTAAGCTTAAGTCCCACACCAGGTCTGACCATTGGTGAGATACTTGAAGCTTCAGGCCAGAGGAAGATAAAGGCGCTCTACCTGGTCGGGGAAAACCCTTCTTTAAGCGAAGCCGATGCCAACCACGCTCGTGAGGCATTATCCAGGCTTGAGTTCCTGGTTGTTCAGGATATTTTCCTTTCTGAGACGGCTCATCTGGCCCATGTTGTTTTACCCGGGGTAAGTTTTGCTGAGAAGAATGGCACCTTTACCAACACTGAGCGGCGGGTACAGCGGGTAAGAAAGGCAATTGAGCCGGTTGGCAGTTCTAAACCTGACTGGCAGATTACCTGCCAGATAGCCAAAAAGATGGGCAGTAACGGTTTTGATTTCAGCGACCCCGCCCGGATTATGGATGAAATCTCAAGGCTCACCCCAAGTTATGGGGGCATAAGTTTTGCCCGTCTGGATAATCTGGGACTCCAGTGGCCCTGTCCTACCCTGGAGCACCCGGGTACTCCCATCCTCCACACCCAGAAATTCACTCGTGGGAAAGGGCGGTTTATCCCTCTTGAATATAAGCCTTCATTGGAACTGCCGGACGAAGAGTTTCCCTTGATACTTACCACCGGGCGAAGTATCTTTCACTTCCATACTGGCACCCTGAGCCGAAAGGTAGGTGGACTTAACGTATTAAGGGGTGAAGAGCTGGTTGAGATAAATTTGGAGGATGCCCGGTCTTTGGGAATTGGTGATGGTGAGATGGTCAAGGTCGTCTCCCGAAGGGGGGAAGTAGTGGCTAAAGCCAAGGTGGGTGAGGTTTCACCGGCGGGAGTGGTCTTTATGACCTTCCATTTTTCCGAAAGCCCGACCAACGTGCTTACCAATTCTGCCTTTGACCCGGTGGCCAAGATACCGGAATACAAAGTCTGTGCGGTCAGGGTTGAGAAAGTAAAGCGAGCTTAGTTTAGACGAGGAGGATTGGATTATGGCTAGAATCAGTTCAGAGGAAATGGAGAGAGACGCCGCCAAAATGGTTGCCTTGATAATGGCAGCCGCTGTCAGGACAGCCCCCAAGACTAAAGGTCTTGACAGCATCAAAACGGTGATTTTAGAGGGCCAGGACCTTGAGGACCTTGCCTCGGCGATGGAAAAGAGAGCAACTAAACCCTCCTCCTCTTTTGTTTTAAATGCCAGTAACCTCAGGAAATCAGCCTGTGTTTTGCTGGTAGGTGTTAGCGGTGATAATAAAGGGCTTGACTGTGGAGCTTGTGGCTATGATGCCTGCCGGGAGTTGCAGGATATAAGAGAAAAGGCACTTAAACAGGGCAAGGATTTTACCGGGCCAAATTGCATGTTTCAGGCTATGGACCTGGGCATTGCTTTAGGCTCAGCGGTGAAACTGGCCTCTGACCTCAATGTTGATAACCGTCTGATGTATACCGTCGGCTCCGCGGCCAAGGCAGAGAAACTTTTAGACTCTGATATTATTATCGGCATTCCCCTGTCTGTAAGTGGTAAAAGCCCCTATTTTGACTGCAAATAGTTAGAGGCATTTCTTGGCAATGTCTTCGAGGTCCGGCCAGAGGTAGCCTTCCTGACGCAGGGCAAAATGGCACTGCTTATTTATCTCAGGTCTGGTCTCCTGGCCGCTTGCCACCTCAATCAGGAGCTGGAAGATTTCCCTGCCTAGTTCCTGAACGGTCTTCTCGCCATCAACAATAACGCCGGCGTTGACATCAAAGTCACCCGGCTGGTTATGGTAGGTGGTGGAATTAGTGACCACCTTTATTACCGGGGCTAAAGCATAGCCGGCTGGTGAGCCCCGTCCGGTGGTGAAAATGACTACCTGTGCGCCGCCAGCGACCATACCTGTCATCGACTCGATGTCATAGCCACAGGTTTCCATGATAATTAGCCCTTTGGTTTTCGGTGGCATGGCGTAGGGAATACAGTCGGTAATAGTGGTTGTACCGCCCTTGGCGATACAACCCAGCGACTTTTCAATGACATTGCTCAAGCCTCCGGCAATATTGCCTGGGGCAACGGCACCGGCATCACTTCTATGCGACTTCCAGTTGGCAGCTTCAGTGCCGATACCAACATAGGCCTCAATCTTTCTGGCCACTTCAGGGTTTAAGGCCCGCCGCTTTAAGAGGTGGGCAGTGCCCACCATTTCAGAGACTTCAGAGATGATGGTTGTACCGCCCTGGGCGATTAAAAGGTCAGCCGCGGCTCCCACCGCCGGATTAGCACTGATACCGGAAAAGCCATCCGAGCCTCCGCACTCCATCCCCACCGTCAGGTGCTCAAGGGGTACTTCGATTCGTTTTTGTTTTTGAGCGTCCTCGAGCATCTTCTGGACAATTGGGACTCCCTTCCTGACTACCTCAGCCGTGCCGCCGTCCTTCTGGATGACCAAAGACACCACCGGTTTACCTGTTCCAGCCACTGCCTCGGCGACACTTTCGGCTGTGGTTTCCTCGCAGCCAAGCCCGACAATAAGTAGTGCTGCGATGTTGGGATTTTTTCCAATACCGGACAAGGTGCGCAGGGTTATCTCGGCGGTTGGGCCACAGCCATGGGTATGGGTTAAGGCTAAGACACCGGGCACCTGGCGGGCGATTTCTTCTACAACGCCATTAGCACAGATAACCGACGGCACAACTGCCACATAATTTCTTGCCCCATAGGTTCCGTTTTCTCTTGGATATCCATAAAAGTTCATGTCTGACTCCTTAATGTTTAAATTATGCTATCTTACTTATGGTGTTGTGGACGTGAACCAGGTCACCGGGTCTTATCTCCTCTGAAGCCTGGCAGATTACCTCACCGTAGCGGATAACATCAGCCCCCTTGGCTATTGGCACCAGCGCTATCTTGTGTCCTAAAGGGATTTCTTGATTTGTCACTATCTCTCCACCATCGGGAATGATAACGGTCTCTCCTTTGGGGATGTTGGTTACGGCAATTGCCACACTGTCTGGTGGTGATATCTTTATCGCCCTGAAGTGCATGTTTGTCTCCCCCTTAAGCTTTAAAAAAGAATTACCGACCAGATTATAGATGAAATTCAGGGAGAATTCAAACCGAGCTTTGAAGCCGTCTCTGGTTGCACCGCCTGGGCTTTGTTGCTACAATTAGCTTTGCGGAAGTTACAGTTAGTGGAGGCTCAAACTGAAAAATGATACCCAAGTATAATCCTCAGGAGATAGAGGGAAAATGGCGAGAGAGGTGGGCTAAAGATAAGCTCTACGAGGTGAGTGATGAAAGTCCCCGGCCCAAGTGGTATGCCTTAACGATGTTCCCTTATCCATCGGGTGACCTTCATATCGGGCACTGGTATGCCATGGCGCCAGCTGATGTCCATGCCCGGTTTAAGCGGATGCAGGGCTACAATGTGCTTCATCCGATGGGTTTTGATGGCTTTGGGCTTCCGGCTGAGAACGCCGCCATCAAACGTGGTATCCATCCCTATACCTGGACGATGCAGAATATCGAGAACATGCGGCGTCAGCTTAAAACCATGGGTACCATCTATGACTGGAGCCGGGAGGTCATTACCTGCCTGCCTGAGTATTATAAGTGGACGCAGTGGTTTTTCTTAATGCTTTATGAAGCCGGCTTGGCCTACCGGGCTAAGGCACCGGTCAACTGGTGTCCCCGCTGTCAGACGGTGCTGGCCAACGAGCAGGTGCTTGGTGGTGGTTTCTGTGAACGCTGCGGGTCAGCGGTTACCCGGCGTGACCTTGAGCAGTGGTTCTTCCGCATCACCAAATACGCTGATGAGCTGATGCAGCATGAGGGCATTGATTGGCCGGAGCGAATCAAGATTATGCAGCGCAACTGGGTGGGCAAAAGCTACGGTACCGAGATTTCATTTGCCCTTGACTGTGATGGTGTTGGAGAGAAGGAAATCAGGGTCTTTACCACTCGCCCGGATACTGTTTTCGGTGTTACCTTTATGGTGCTGGCTCCGGAACACCCGCTGGTTAAGAAATTAACCCTGCCTGAGAAGAAGGCTGAGGTTGAAGAATATATTGTCCACTCACGGCAGCAGACCGAGATTGAGCGGCTGTCAACCGAGAGGGAAAAAGATGGTATCTTTATCGGCAGTTATGTCGTAAACCGGCTTAACGGGGAGAGGGTGCCAATCTGGATTGCTGACTATGTGCTCTTGGGTTATGGAACCGGAGCGGTGATGGGTGTGCCGGCCCACGATGAGCGAGACTTTGCTTTCGTCAAGAAGTACAACCTGCCGATAAGGGTGGTGGTTGCCCCTCGAGGCTGGCAGGGAGAGGAGCTTGGGGAGGCATATACCGAGCCGGGGGTGATGGTAAATTCAGGACGGTTTAATCGTCTCACAAGTGAGGAAGGCATTGGGGCAATTTCAGACTACCTCAAGGAGAAGGGCTGGGGAGGGCAAACCGTAAGCTATAAACTCCGTGACTGGCTTATCTCCCGCCAGCGTTACTGGGGTGCCCCGATACCAATGATTTACTGCTCAAGTTGCGGGGTCATCCCCGTTCCTGAGGAAGACCTACCGGTGCTGCTGCCTGAGGATGCCAGGTTCAAGCCAACCGGGGAGTCCCCCTTAAAATATCATGAGGGCTTTGTCAATACTACCTGTCCCAGGTGTAGTGGTCCGGCCAAGCGTGAGACCGATACCATGGACACCTTTGTGTGTTCTTCGTGGTATTTCCTGCGCTACGCCAGCCCTAATTATGATAAAGCGGCTTTTGATCCTGATAAGCTGAAGCACTGGCTGCCGGTTGACCTTTACACCGGCGGTGCCGAGCATGCCGTGATGCACCTGTTTTATGCCCGCTTTTTTATTAAGGCACTGAGGGACATGGGGCTGGTTAACTTTGGTGAACCCTTTAGCCGGCTCTACAATCAGGGGACGATTATTGCTGATAAACAGAAGATGAGCAAGTCGCTGGGTAATGTGATTGCCCCCGATGAGTATGTCTTGAGGCTTGGGACGGATACGGTGCGTGCTTACCTGATGTTTTTTGCCCCCTGGGAACAGGGTGGTGAGTGGAACGATAGTGGCTTAAACGGTATTAGCCGCTGGCTTAATCGGGTATGGACTCTGGTGCTAGGGGAATACGAGCAGAAAATTCCAGAACTCACTATCAAGAGAATGAAGGGTGAAAAGATTGATGTCGATGAGTCAGAAAAACAGTTACGTCGCCTCGTCCATCAGACCATCAAGAAGGTAACCGGGGATATGGAGAGGTTCCATTTTAATACCTTGATTGCGGCGCTAATGGAGCTTACCAATTTCCTGGTTCAAGTCAGGGAAAGTGGTTCAGTCAGCCAGCCAGCCTGGAAACAGGCTCAGGATACCTTACTTTTACTTCTAGCGCCGGCTACACCTCATCTGGTTGAGGAACTCTGGCAGCAGACCGGGCATGAGTACAGTGTTCACCAGCAGGATTGGCCGAAGTGGGATGAGGAACTGGCTCGGGAGGAGGAGGTCACCCTGGTGGTTCAGGTTAACGGCAAACTGCGCGATCGCATTCTGGTACCGGCCTCAATTAGTGAGGCTGAAGCCAAGAAACTGGCTCTGGAAAGCACACGGGTCAAGGCTTACCTTAAGGGTAAAGAGGTTGCTAAAATGGTCTATGTTCCGGGGCGGCTTTTAAATCTGGTGGTGCGGTGAAAGTGATAAAAGGGTTGGCTAAGTGATGAGAATAGCGTTTATTGGTGGTGGTAGTATGGGGGAGGCAATGCTAGCCGCTGTTTTGAGTCAGAAACTTGCTTTACCAGAGGATATTCTCGTTAGTGATATTAAAAAAGCTCGCCTGGAATATCTCAAACAGGGATATGGTGTGGTGGCGACGGCTAGTAATCTGGAGGCGGCAAGCAAGGGTGAGGTAGTGGTTCTGGCGATTAAACCGCAGAATCTGGCTGAGGCAATAGCTGAACTCAATGGTAAGCTTAAGCCATCTCAACTCGTTTTATCCATTATTGCCGGGGCAAAAATGGATACTTTACGCCTTGGCTTAAACCATAACCAGATTGTTCGGGTGATGCCCAATACACCGGCTCAAATTGGCCAGGGAATAAGTGTTTGGGCAGCTACTGAGGATGTGACTCAAGAGCAAAAGAGGCAGGCTCAAATCATCCTTTCAGCCATGGGCAAGGAAATATTCGTGGCTGATGAAGGATATCTTGATATGGCGACCGCAGTTAGTGGTAGCGGTCCGGCTTATGTTTTCCTTTTCGCTGAGGCACTGGTTTCAGCCGCCGTTGAAATTGGGCTGCCACCTGATATGGCGCGTGAGCTGGTGCTTGAGACTCTGGTTGGCTCAGCTAACTTTGCCAAAGGGTCAGAGAAGAACCTAGCTGAGTTGAGAAGGATGGTTACCTCTCCCGGTGGCACCACCGCTGAGGCACTCTCTTGCCTTGAGAGGGGCGGATTTAGGGCTCTGGTTGTCAGGGCGGTTAAAGCGGCTTATAGCAAAGCTAAAAGATTGGACGAATAAGTGATAGTAATGCCCATTACTTCAGATTATTGGCTAACCTTTAGTCTGAACTTGAGGGGTGAGGTCTCCCGGTTTTAGATACTTGCCATTTGATTGGTTTTTGCTTTATATTTAAGAAGACTTTTGAGAAGAGAGGACTGGGCAAAGTGAAAAGCTTTAGGTTAGCGGTTGTTTTGTTACTTGGTTTAGTTTTAACCCTGGCAGTAGCCTGTAATCCGTTTGAGGGCGGAGGTGAGGAAGAGGGTGCTCAGCGGCTGGTTACTGTGGAGCGGGGTGATTTGGTCATCAGTGTTAGTGGCAGCGCCACTTTTGAGGCCTCACGTGATGCTGAGTTAAATTTTTCAAGTGGTGGCAAGGTGGAGAAGGTATATGTCGAAGAGGGTGACGAGGTTTTAGCTGGTGATGTGCTGGCTGAGCTTGACACCAGCGTCCTTGAACTGGCTTTACTTCAGGCAGAGGCGGCTCGGGATGAGGTTGAATATAACCTAAACCAGTTAAAGCATGTGCTTCGTGCTTCTTCGGATAGAGTGAAGATTGCCGAGCTTCAGCTTGAGGTTGCGGAAAGGTCAGTTAGTGAAGCCCAAAAACAGCTTGATGAGACAGTTATCACCGCCCCGTTTGGTGGGGTCGTCGTTACTGTTGGTGCCGATGAAGGGGATATTCTACCCAGCCCTACTATGTCTCCCCAGCCAGTTATTAAGCTAATTGACCTGAGTAGTCTGGAGCTGGAGGTTGACATTGATGAGATAGATATCGCCAGTATCAAGCTGGGCCAGAGGGCAATTATTGAGGTTGATGCACTCCCGGACCTTGAGCTTGATGGTCAGGTTGCCGAAATTTATCCGGTGCCAACTGTGGAAGGCGGGGTTGTGTTTTATCAGGTTACCGTTAACCTTAGTGGCCTTCCAGTCTCCGGCCTTAGGATGGGTATGAGCGCTACCGCTGACATTATAATTCGCGGACGCACTGACGTGTTGCTCATACCGGAGCGGGCTATCCAGCAGGATAGCGAGGGTAATCCTATCGTTAAAGTCGTAGTTAACGAAGGGTTTGAAGAAAGACCGGTGGTTTTAGGTATTACCGATGGCTTTGATACTGAGGTCTTGAGCGGACTTGAGGAAGGGGAAGTAGTGGTGGTAGAGATACGCTCTAAGTCAGGGGGGACCGGCGGTCTCTTCGGTCAATAATTTTGTAGGGTTCAGGTCACTGGAAGCAAAGCAATGATTGAGCTTGAGAATATCTCCAAGGTTTATCGAATGGGCAAAGTAGATGTTTATGCCCTGAGGAATGTTACCCTGTCAATTGAGACGGGGGAGATGATTGCCATTGTTGGTTCCTCTGGCTCAGGCAAGTCCACTTTACTCAACGTCATCGGTTTTCTTGACAAGCATTCCTCGGGTAAATACCTCTTTGATGGCAGTGACGTTAGCCGCCTCAATGACAATAAGCTGGCTGAGATGAGAAATAAGAGAATTGGATTCGTCTTTCAGGATTTTAACCTCCTGCCCCGCGCCAGCGCCGTCGCCAATGTAGAGTTGCCCCTTATCTATAGCGGTGTTACCCGCAAACGCCGGCGTGCTATGGAGGCGCTGGAGAGGGTTGGGCTTGGTGAAAGAGCCAAACACAAGCCAACTGAACTCTCCGGCGGTGAGCAGCAGCGGGTGGTTATTGCCCGGGCACTGGTTAATAATCCGTCAATTATTCTGGCTGATGAGCCTACCGGTAACCTGGATAGCGTTTCCACGGGTGAGATTATAGAAATCTTTCATCAGCTTCACCGGGATGGCATTACGGTGGTTATAGTTACTCATGAAATGGATATCGCTGGACAAACCCAGCGCACCATCCGCCTTCATGATGGAGGGATTGTGGAATCGTGAAACTCCTGGAAGCGGTAGTTATTGCCCTTAAATCGCTAATCACTAATAAGTTGCGCTCCGCACTTACCATGCTGGGCGTCATTATTGGGGTTGGGTCCGTTATTACCTTAATGTCGGTAGGTCAAGGAGTCCAGGCGAATATGACCTCTACCTTTGAGAGTATGGGTACTAACCTCATCTATGTGATGCCCCAAACGCCCGGTGCCACTGGAATCGCGAGTGTGATGACGGCGGTGCCCAACCTTACATTAGATGATGCCGAGGCAATAGCTGACCGCCGCAATATCCGGGGAGTGGTGGGGGTGGCACCAAATAATGAGAACTATTCTCAGGTATTATTTAGTGATGAGAGTAGCTTTGCTGCCATTGAAGGAGTGACCGAAGACTGGAATTGGATATTGAACTACCCGGTGGCTGAAGGGCAGTTTCTTACCGAGAGGCACGTTGCCATGAAAGAAATGGTAGTGGTGCTGGGCAGTAAAGTGGTGGAAAGCCTGTTTGATGATGATGACCCCCTGGGAAAGGAGGTTAAAATCCTGAAGAAGCAGTTTACCGTTATCGGGGTTTTTGAAGAGAAGGGTGGCTCGGTAATGGGGGTTAGCATGGACGAGCTTGTGGCGGTGCCGATAACCACTTTTCAGACCAGGCTGTTTCCCCTGCGTACTTCGAGCGGGGAGTACGCGGTGCAGACAATCGGGGTTAAGGTAGCCAGTATGGAGCTTATCCCTGAGGTGTCTGACCAGATTGAGACCCTGTTAAGGAAACGCCACAAGCTGGAGGCTGATGATGAGAATGATTTTGCTATCGTTACCGTGGAGGAGATGCTCAGCACTTTTGGTGAAATAACCGCCATATTTACCCTGTTTCTGGGGGCGATTGCCGGTATCTCACTCCTCGTTGGCGGTATCGGGATTATGAATATCATGCTCGTCTCGGTAACCGAACGTACCAGGGAGATAGGTGTGCGTAAGGCGGTTGGCGCCAAACGTCGTGATATCTTACTTCAGTTCCTCTTCGAGTCGGCGACTTTAAGTATGGTGGGTGGCGGCATTGGCATTGCTGGCGGCTGGCTTCTTTCGACGTTAATTTCCACCGTATCTGCTGGTATAGGCATGCAAATTCATACTTCGGTGAGTGTGGATATCGTTATCTTGGCTGTCTCAGTCTCGGTTTTTATTGGCTTGGTATCTGGTGTATATCCGGCGATGAGGGCCGCCAGGCTAAATCCAATTGATGCCCTGCATTACCAGTGATGATATGGCAAGCTCAGAAGGAATATGAACTGGCTTGATATTATACTGCTGCTGGTTATCGCTTTATCAACCATAATTGGGTTGAGGATTGGTATTATCAAAGCCAGCCTGTCTCTGGCTGGCTTAATTATTGGCGTCGTTTTGGCCGGTCTCTATTACCAACCACTTTCTGGGTTACTGACCTTTATCCCTTCAGAGGCAGTGGCTAAGGTGGTTGCTTTTGCCCTGATTTTAATCGGGGTAATGGTGGTTGCCGGTGTTCTCGCCCTGCTTCTTAAGTGGGCGGCTAAAGCCGTGATGCTTGGCTGGGCAAATCAGCTCGGTGGGGCTGTTTTTGGCTTGGTAATAGGGGGCCTCCTCTCTGGTGCCCTCCTGGCAATATGGATTAAGTATCTGGGTATGGCTGATGTCATCGCCCACTCAAGTCTTGCCCCGATATTACTGGATTACTTACCTTTGGTGCTTGCCCTGCTTCCTGACGAGTTTAACGTAATCAAGTCGTTCTTTTAGTGGCGCCGGACTACTTTTGGGGGAAATAACCCTCCCCTACCTCAAACTGAGTAGCTTTTGATTAGGTTGCCGAAGAGCTAAGGGCAAGCCACTGGATAACTACCAGTTTTAAGGTAATCTTTGAATATTAAATTTTGGTACCGGTAATATTTAGGTATTTTGTGGGGTTTCACCCGGGTGCAGTTTTTTCCACTTTTCCAATAAAGCGTCGCGATCTTCCTTGTGTTCCGGGTCAGGTACACAGCAGTCAACCGGACATATTTCGGCACACTTGGATGATTCGGCAGAACCAACACACTCGGTGCACTTGTCGGGTTCAATTATATAGATTGTTTCCCCTTCAGTGATAGCTTGGTTGGGGCATTCCGGTTCACAAGCCCCACAACTAATACACTCACTCGTAATCTCATACGCCATTCGTTTCTTTGCCTCCTAACTTGATCGGAAGAATTTACCTTCATTATTAGAGGGAAGTTCTCCCTCCTTAAGTCTTTACATCTTGCGCTGCACCTTCTTTCTTAAAACAGTAGCTACATACTCAGGGACGAGATCGTTAATATTACCCCCCAAGCTAGCGGCCTCCTTTAGCAAACTTGAGCTAAGGAACTGGTATTTCAGGGCTGCCATAAGACACACCAGTTCTAATTCGGGATTAAGCTGCTTGTTCATCATTGCCATATCGAATTCCCGGTCAAAATCGGTGCTGGTGCGAAGTCCCCTGACCATTGCCTGCGCCCCGACTTTTCGGGCAAAGTCAACCACCAGTTCTGAAAAAGCCGTCACCTCGACATTGGGCAGATGGGCGGTTGATTTCTCAACCAGGTCTACCCTCTCCTCAGTGGTAAACAATAGATGCTTGGCTGGGGTATCATAAACACCGATGATTAGCCTGTCAAAAAGCCTGGCGGCTCGGATAACAATATCAAGGTGACCATTGGTTATCGGGTCAAAACTGCCGGGGTAGATGGCAAACATCAAAGTCCACCTTCCTTGTGGTAGATATTAATACAGCTATCACCATGCCGTCGCTCTTTGGTAAGGTTTAAGCTGGCATAGGTCGAGTTTAAGCTGAGCCGTGCGGAGTGGGTTACCACAAGAGTGGTGCTATTTCCCACCAGTTTTGAGGTGGCCAGTTGCGTTATCAGATTGCCTATTGATGGGTCAGAGTAGGGTGGGTCCATCAGTATAATACCGTACTCCTTGTCAAGAAAAGAAACTGCTTTCTTCGCCTCACAGCAGTAAATGTGAGCTTGGGCTAGCAATTTTGTCTTTTCCAGATTCTCTCTTATTATAACACAACATCGACGCTCTCGTTCAACAAAGTCAACCCAGTCGGCACCACGACTTAAAGCCTCGATACCCAGAGCGCCACTGCCTGAAAATAGGTCAAGGACCTCTTCCCAATCACAACCCAGCGTCTCCAGTATCGAAAAAATGGCTCCCCTGACTAAATCTGTTGCCGGGCGAGTCGGCGTTCCCTTGGGTACTTTTAAGTGGTGCCCTTTGGCTGTACCAGCAATAACCCGCATAACTAATTTTAAAGGCTACAGCCGTAGCCTTTAAAATCCCCTCAGTTGATACCATACAATTAAAGCTATTATCTCGTCAAGTGGGCTAGCCGAGATTTTTCTTTGCTAGTTCCATGACCTTAACTTTAGCATCCTCGGTTAGTGGTTTGCCGTGGCCACACAAGAGAATTTCAAATTCAAGCTCAGCTAAAGTTTCTATCGAATTTATGGCTTGGCTTAAGTTTGAACTAACTGATTTTGGTGGCAGGCGCAGGTTTCGGTGGCGGTTGTTGATAGTGTCGCTGGTAATAAGTAATTTCCTTTGCGCGGAGAAAAGACTGATGCTACCTGGGGTATGGCCCGGGGTATGGATAACCAAAAGCCCATCCAGAGGCTCCAGCCTTTCACCACCTTTAAGTTTAATCTCCACCTCCCCCAGTTCGGGATTGAGGAACCTATTTAAGAAGGGAAATGGGAGAATAGCTAAAGTCTTGGTAATAAGTTTTAGGGAAGGCGGTTGCATATCCGGGAGCAGGTCAGCTTCGTGGATAGCAACTTTAGCTTGGGTAAGCTTCTTTAACTCGTTGAGTGAACCGATATGGTCGGGGTGGTGATGGGTGATTATAATCAGGCTTATTTCCTGAGGAGAGCGTCCCAGGCGGCGGATAAAGTCAACTATCAGATGAGATGAGCCCCGAAATCCGGTGTCAATAAGGGTTAGCTTATCCTGGGCAATCAGGATGATGTTGACGCCTCTGATGGTGAGCTGGTAAACGTTAGGGATGACTTTTAACATTTTTAGTATCATATTGGCTAATGGAAACGGAGTCAATATAGGGATAAAAATTTTCGAATTTTCCGTCTTGCCTTATTGATATCGGTGTGATATATTATTTAGCGGTTTGTGCCAAGGAGGTTAATTGGTGCTGGCTAGTTACGGTTATATTGGTTTGTTCTTGCTCTTTGCTATTTTCTTTGCCGTTAGTACTCTGCTTTTGCCTCTTATCTTAAGCCGCTTCGGTATTGTCCCTAAAAAGCCCAATCCGGTTAAGACCTCTACCTTTGAGTGTGGTATGCCGACCATTGGTAAGACCTGGGTTCAATTTAATTTCCGCTATTATTATTATGCCCTCCTGTTTGTGGCTCTGGATGTGTTGGTGGTCTTTCTTTATCCATGGGCAGTTGAACTGAGAAATTTGGGCACCCCGGCTCTGATTATGGTAGCGGTTCTTATTTCGATCGTCTTAGTTGGCTATATCTACGCCTGGCGGAAGAAGGTACTGGAATGGAAGTAGGAACTAGAGATAGCGGGAATGTTTATTCGCCTGAAGAGCTAGATAAGGTTGAAGGTGAGGCGATTTTAAGGCTGCAGGCAGAAAGCGAGGAGCCAATCGTTGACCCTGACCAGTGGCTGGATGAGGACATCAAGCAGAATATACTTTTAACTACGGTTGATGCCGCTCTGAATTGGGCACGTCGTTCTTCAGTGTGGACCGCGATTTGCTTCCCAGCTTGCTGCGCCTTTGAGCTAATTGCGACTGCGGCTTCTCGTTTTGATATCTCCCGTTTTGGCATGGAGATTATTCGTGCCTCACCCCGGCAGGCTGACCTGATGATTACCGCCGGTACCCTGACCTGGAAGATGGCACCTCAGGTGAAGCGAATCTATGACCAGATGGCTGAGCCGAAGTGGGTAATTGCCATGGGGGCCTGTGGCATCAGTGGCGGTACCTTTGCCCACTCCTATAGTGTCGTTCCAGGCTATAACCTTATAATTCCGGTTGATGTCTACATACCTGGTTGCCCACCGCGCCCTGAGGCATTGCTTTATGGCATCGGGCTGCTACACCAGAAAATAGCCAAAATTAGAAATTTTAAATAGTTTAGTAGAAGATGACAGTAGCACTCTCTGGTAAGGAAATTGCCAGTAAAGTAGAAGAAAATTTTCCGGGTGCTGTTTTAGAGTCTGGCCCGGAGAGTATCCTCATCAGCAGCGATTTGCTGTTTGATGTTCTCGCTTTTCTTAAAGGTGCTGAGGGCTTAGATTTTGATTATCTCACCTATGTTACCGCGGTTGACTATCTTGACTACTTTGAAGTTGTCTATCAATTGGCCTCACTTAAGTATAACCACTCTCTGGTAATAAAGGCCCGTTTATATGAGCGGGAAAATCCCGCTTTACCCTCGGTTACCGGACTCTGGCGCGGGGCTGATTTCCAGGAGCGTGAAATCTATGACCTGATGGGAATTGGCTTTTCGGGTCACCCCAATTTGAAGCGTATCTTTCTCTGGGATGGTTTTGAAGGTTATCCCTTAAGGAAGGATTATCTCTAGATGGCACTTAAGACCGAACCATTTGTCTTGAATATTGGTCCGGTACACCCCTCAACCCACGGGGTGTTCCGGATGAGGGTGACCCTTGATGGGGAGGTGGTGGTCGGGCTTGAGCCGGTGTTTGGTTATCTGCATCGCGGTATTGAAAAGCTGGCTGAAGGACGGACCTACACTCAGGTTATACCCTTAACTGACCGGCTGGATTACCTCGCCTCAATGAGCAATAACCTTGGTTATGTCATGGCGGTTGAGAAACTGGCCGAAATAGAGGTTCCAGAACGGGCCGAGTACCTGAGGGTGATTATGGTGGAGATGCAGCGTATTGCCAGCCACCTCATCGCCGTTGGTGCCTTTATCAATGATTGTGGTGCTTTTATGACCCCCCTCCTTTATATGATTCGGGAGAGAGAGAAGATTCTCGATCTCTTTGAAATGGTATCGGGTCAGCGGCTCCTTTATAACTACCTGCGGGTTGGCGGCTTAAGCCACGATATTCCGGAAGAGTTCCTGCCGGCGCTAAAGAAATTCCTCAATACAATGCCCGACTATATTGACGAGTATGACCGGCTCATCCAGGAGAATGAAATACTGCTGGCTCGGGCTAAGGGTGTCGGCATCCTGCCTGAGGAACTGGCAATTAATATTTCTGCCAGTGGTCCGGTGCTACGTGCCAGTGGGGTCAAATGGGATATTCGTAAGGCAGACTCGTATTCAGTTTATGACCGATTCCAGTTTGATATCCCCACCGGCAGCGTTGGTGATGCCTATGACCGCTACCGGGTTAGGATTGGGGAGATGCGGCAGAGTGTGCGTATTATCGAGCAGGCTGTGGAAGGATTGCCCGAAGGTGAAATTAAGACGGAGGTCTCGCATTTCTTGAGGGTGCCGTCGGGTGAAGCCTACGCCCGTATTGAAGCCCCGAGGGGTGAGCTTGGCTTTTATCTGGTCTCAGATAATTCCATTTCACCCTACCGGCTTCATATCAGGCCGCCAAGCCTGATTAACCTGACTGCCCTCAGGGAGATGATTTTAGGCTGGAAGATAGCCGACCTTGTTGTTATCTTTGGCAGTATTGACATTACGATGGCTGAGGTAGATAGATAGTGGCGATATCAGGTACTGAGCTTAATTTTTTAAGGCTGAATGCGGCTTTACCCCCGGATTGGCCGGGTGGTTATTGGCTTCACTGGGTGGTTTTTGTCATTATTATCATGGTCTTTGTTCTCTCTTCGGTGATGGGTTTTATCTACTTTGAACGCCGGGGACTTGGGCGTTTTCAGGTCCGTCTTGGACCCAACCGAACCGGTCCTTTTGGTCTCATGCAGCCGATAGCCGATGCCATTAAAGTGCTCTTAAAAGAGGATATTGTCCCGGCTAAAGGAGATAAAATAGTTCACTGGCTGGCACCGGTGGTCGCCTTTGTTCCGGTGCTACTTATTTTTGCCGTGGTGCCCTTTGGGAATGGGGCACTCCTGGCTGATCTCAATATTGGCATCCTTTATATCGTTGCTATAAGTTCGGTGACCACGGTTGGGATATTCATGGCTGGCTGGGCCTCGAATAACAAGTATTCCCTACTCGGTGCTATGCGTAATGTGGCGCAGGTGGTGAGCTATGAGATACCACTTTTGCTTTCAATTGTTGGTGTGATACTGATTACCGGGTCACTCTCAATGAATCAGATTGTTCAAGCCCAGAATATACCCTTTATTCTGCTCCAGCCTTTGGGTTTTCTCATCTTCCTCCTGGGGGCACTGGCTGAGATTAACCGTACCCCATTTGACCTTCTGGAGGCGGAATCGGAGATTGTGGCTGGTTTCCATACTGAGTACTCCGGGATGAAATTCGCCATGTTTTATCTGGTGGAGTATGCCGAAGCCGTGGCGTTTTCGGCTATAATCGCTACCCTTTATCTTGGAGGTTGGAAGGGACCGGTACTGCCGTCCTTTGTCTGGTTTCTAATCAAGGTCTTTGGGGTCTTTTTCTTTATCTTTTGGATACGCAGTACCATACCAAGACTACGTATTGACCAGGTAATGGCATTTGCCTGGAAGGCACTACTTCCTCTCGCTCTGGTGAATCTATTCATCACGGCTATTGAGATAACTGCGTTGTCGGCAATTTCACCCTGGGTAATAGTATTAATCAACCTAGCCGTTGCAGTGATATTAATTATCTTGTGGGCTAGGTTTTACAAGTTAGGAGGCGGTCGTGTCCGGGTTTAGGTTTTTCGGCACTGGTATCGCTAAGGGTATGGCGATGACCTTAAGGCACCTCTTCCGCCGGCCAATCACCACCCAGTACCCGGAGGAGAGGCTGGTGGTTTCTCGACGCTCTCGGGGCAATGAGCTTATCTGGAACGAGTCAAGGTGCACCGGCTGTGCCACCTGTGCCAAGAGTTGCCCTCACGGGGTTATTGAGATTGTAACCTCTGGGGTTAAGGACAATAAGTATATCGTTGAAAAGTTTGAGGTGGACTCTGGCTACTGCATCTTCTGTGGCCTTTGTGTTGAAGCCTGCCCCTATGATGCCCTGTATTTAAGCTACGACTACGAGATGTCGAGATACCGTCGCCGTGAGGTGATTAAGGATAAAGAGGCTCTGCTCCTAACACCGGCAAAGAAAATCAGCGGCTACTTTCAACCTGAGATTGAAAAAGTCCTGCCCCGGCAGATATTACTTCTTGACCGGGAGAAGGAGGCAAAGAAATAGGACTCGAGATTGCTTTCTGGGTTTTGGCAGCCGTAATTATACTGGCAGCACTGGCGGTGGTTTTGTTACCGAATGTCTTTCGGGTGGCACTGGCTCTGGTTTTATGCTTTCTGGGAGTGGCAGGTGTTTATGTTACCTTGAGCGCCGATTTTCTGGCGGCAGTTCAGGTTTTAATCTATGTTGGCGCCATCTCGGTGATAATTATTTTAGCCATCATGCTCACCCGGGATGTTCAGCGGGGTAGCCCTTCGGGCAAACTCAGGTTCCCCGCTTTTCTGGCAGCTTTATTATTCTTGGCGGTGGTCGGTTGGGCGGTAACCTTTACTTCATGGCAGGTAGCTGAGGTCGCTCCACTGGAGCCAACTACCTCAGCTCTGGCGGGCAGGCTTTTCGGTGAAGGCGGCTTTATCTTGGCGGTTGAGGTGGCGGCGGTGTTACTCCTGGCCACCATTTTGGGAGCCATTGTTATAGTGAGGGAGAAATAGGTGAGCGTTGGACTGGAGCATTATCTGGTTCTTTCGGCGATACTTTTTAGTATCGGGCTTTACGGCGCCCTGGCGAAGCGGAACGCCATCATTATCCTGATGTCCATTGAGCTGATGCTTAACGCGGTCAATATCTCAATGGTCGCTTTTTCTCGCTATATCGTGCCTGAGCTTTTAACTGGACAGGTTTTCGCCATTTTCATCATGGTGGTCGCCGCCGCTGAGGTGGTGGTTGGTCTGGCAATAATCATAGCAATCTATCGTCATTATGAGACGATTGACGCCGCCAAAATAGATTTAATGAAATGGTAGTATGTGGATAGAGATTAAAAAGGTTCATACTCTGGCACTGGCCCTGATGTGGAAGCTCTACTTTGAGGGTGAGGGGATTCCAGCCCGAATCATGCCGGTGGCTGGCGAGAAGACGGGCAGGGAGCTTGGAGATTACATCATCCTGGTGCCGAAAGATAGAATTCACGTCGTAAAAGAGGTGCTGGCAAGGCTGTGATACCGTCGGGACTTATCTGGCTAATCTTTTTCCTGCCGCTAATCTCCTTTGCGGTCATCGTCCTGTTTTTAAGGCTCTTCTTAAATAACAGGACGAAATTGAGCGGCTATGTCACCATCGCCTCACTTACCGGTGCCCTGGCGCTCTCAATCTGGGTGCTCTTCTCAGTGATGGCGGCGCCGGGTCATAAACTGCCGTTACCCGATATTACCTGGATGGTCATTGAGGATGGCATTACCATTCATCTGGGGCTTATGGTTGATTCGCTGACCGCAGTGATGCTCGTTGTGGTTACCCTGGTCAGTCTAATGGTGCAGATTTATTCTCAGGGTTACATGCACGGTGACCCCGGTTACCACCGCTACTATGCCTTTATGTCGCTCTTTACCGCCTCAATGCTCGGACTGGTGCTGGCGTCTAACCTGGTTATGCTTTACGTGTTCTGGGAACTGGTTGGCCTGAGCAGCTATCTCTTGATTGGCTTCTGGTTTCACAAGCCTGAAGCGGCTAACGCCGCCAAGAAGGCGTTTATCGTCACCCGACTGGGAGACTTTGGCTTCCTGGTGGCAATTCTAGTGCTTTTCTTTAACACCGGTACCCTTGATATTGCCGAGCTTCACGAGCTGGCTGTTTTAGGGGCAATCTCCGGTAGCGTTTTGACCTGGGCGGCGATTGGTATTTTTGCCGGGGCGGCAGGTAAGTCAGCCCAGTTTCCGCTCCATACCTGGCTTCCGGATGCCATGGAAGGTCCGACCCCGGTCAGTGCCCTGATTCATGCCGCTACTATGGTTGCCGCCGGTGTTTTTCTGGTGGCTCGCATGTTCCCTCTCTTTGAGTATTCGACCCAGGCCCTGACCACAGTGGCTGTTATCGGTGGCTTTACCGCCATCTTTGCCGCCTCAATGGGGCTGGTGATGAACGATATCAAACGGGTTCTGGCTTATTCCACCATCAGCCAGCTCGGGTATATGATGCTTGGACTGGGGACGGGTGGTGTCGCCATCGGCATTTTCCACCTCTTCAATCACGCCTTCTTCAAGGCACTACTCTTTCTTGGTGCCGGCAGTGTCAGCCACGCCACCGGCACCTTTGACATGAGACTGATGGGGGGCTTGAGGAAGGTTATGCCCTGGACTTACGTTACCCTTGTTATTGCCTCGCTTTCTCTGGCTGGCATCTGGCCGCTGGCAGGGTTCTGGAGTAAAGATGAGATTCTGGCCAGTTCCTTGGAGAGCCAACCTATCTTATTCTACCTGGCGATGATAACGGTCTTCATGACTGCTTTCTATATGTTCCGGGTGGTCTTTCTCACCTTTGGCGGTGAATACCGGGGTGGTGAGTCTGAGGCTCACGCTAAACCCCATGAGTCACCACGGGTGATGGTCTGGCCGATGGTTTTGCTGGCGGTGCTGGCGGTTATCTCCGGCTTCTGGAATGTTACCGGGCAATTTGGCCAGCTTTTGGGTCACGGCGAAACTCGCAGCTTTGCCGAGGGATTCTTTGGTATCCTGGCTCACCCCTTGCCCTGGCTTTCACTGGCTCTGGCTGGTCTGGGCATTCTGCTAGCCTATGCTATCTATAGTGCCAAATGGCTCTCAGCGGAGCGAATCGGCAGTATTTTCCGACCGTTTTACACCCTCTTTTATCATAAATACTGGATGGATGAACTCTACGAGGATATTTTCGTCAGGAAGTCTCTGGTTGGCGGCTTTTTTGCCGGCCTTGAGCGTTTTGATTCAAGAGGGATTGATGGTATCGTAAACGGGGTAGCCAATTTGACCCTGGCTTCTGGTCGGGCACTGCGGCGGGTGCAAACCGGGCAGTTGCAGCTCTATGGGCTTTTCATTGTGATTGGGGTTCTGGTAATTGTGCTCAGTCTGTATTTCTTTGGCTAATTAGTAAAGGGGATTCTATTGGTGGAGTTTAGCTATCTATCAACCATAATCTTCTTACCCACCCTGGGGGCGCTCCTGATCGCCTTCGTGCCCGGGCTCTCCCGGCGGGTAATCAGGTATCTGGCGGCTCTATTTACCCTTATCCCCCTGGTTTTATCCATCCTTCTCTTCTTTGGATTTGATCGGTCAACGGGAATGGCTGGGGTAATCCAGTTTGAGGAAAAGCTGTCCTGGATTCCGGCGATTAATGCTAACTACCATCTTGGCGTTGATGGTTTGAGCCTGCCGCTGGTAATTCTGATGGCACTTCTGGGCTTTCTGGTTGTTTTAATCTCCTGGAAGATTGACCTGAGACTTAGAGAATATTTTGCCTGGCTGCTCATCTTGGAGACCAGCATTCTTGGTGTGTTCTCTGCCCTTGACCTGCTGCTCTTCTTCCTCTTCTGGGAGATTGAGATTATCCCGATGTATTTCCTGATTTCAATCTGGGGCAGCGGCCGCAAAGAATACTCGGCTATCAAGTATGTCATTTATACCCTGTTGGGCAGTGCCCTGATGCTGGCTGGTATCCTCTCCCTCTATTTCACTACCGGCAGCCTTAATATGGTTGAGATTGCTGAAGTGGGGGTTGGTTCATTTACTGCGGTAATCCCGCTGGCGGCTATCTTTTTCCTGCTTCTGGCTGGTTTTGCCATTAAACTACCGGTCTTTCCGCTTCATACCTGGCTTCCTGATGCCCATACTGATGCCCCGACGGCGGTAAGCGTTGTCCTGGCGGGGGCACTCTTAAAGATGGGTGGTTACGGCATAATTCGCCTGGGTGTCACCATGTTCCCCGAGGTTGCTCGAACCTATGCCCCGCTTCTGGTAACCCTGGCGGTCGTGAGTATTCTTTACGGGGCGGCAGTAACCTTTAGACAAAATGATATTAAGAGGATGATTGCCTACAGCAGTATCAGCCATATGGGTTATGTGCTGCTGGGCATTTTCGCCCTGAGTCAGGTGAGCCTGATTGGGGCATCCATGCAGATGTTCAGCCACGGTATTATCACCGGACTGCTCTTTATCATGGCGGGACTGGTGATGCACAATACCGGGGAGCGTGACCTCTCTAAGATGGGTGGACTGGTGCGCCAGATGCCGGTGATTGCCATTGTTTTCTCACTGGCTGGGCTGGCTTCTTTAGGCTTGCCCTCTACCAGCGGTTTTGCCGCCGAGTTTCTGATCTTTATTGGTAGTTTTGCCTCGACCGCAGTGGCTGGCGTTCAAGTTTATACTATTCTGGCGGTTCTGGGGATTGTTATTACCGCCGGCTATGTTTTGTGGATGCTGCAGCGGGTGTTTTACGGTCCGGCGCTGGAGAAATTTGATAAAAGTCATGACGCTGACACATTAGAGAAGGTAGCGATATTTTCTTTAGTGGCGGTGATTATGCTGGTCGGTATCTATCCGGCAGCCCTAACTGATATTATCAAGACGGGCATTGTGCCGATTCTAAGTTTACTTGGTGGTTAAAGGAGTAGATGCTAAATCTTGAATTTTTTATTCCGGAGCTGGTAATAGGCGTCTTTGCCCTGGTGGTAATCCTGCTTGACCTTTTTACCGAGCGTAAGGTCTATCTGGTGGCAGCGAGTTTAACTGGGCTGGCGGTCTCGGCTGGCTTTGCCATTGCCATGTGGGGGAACGAATCACGACTTATCTTTAACAATATGCTGGCGGTGGATGGTTTTGCCATCTTCTTTAAGCTCCTGTTCCTGGGCATTGCGGCGCTGGTGATTCTGGCTTCGGTTGACTATGTTTCCAAGTTTAAGCGCTTCCAGGGCGAATACTATGCCCTGGTGCTCCTCTCCACCCTGGGCATGATGCTGATGGCGGCGGCAACCGAGCTAATCTCCCTCTATGTTGCCCTAGAACTGGTCAGCATCTCACTTTATATCCTGGTCGGTTTTCTAAAGGATAGCCGCTCAACTGAGGCGTCTTTAAAATACCTGCTTCTGGGGGCAGTTGCTTCGGCGGTTTTGCTCTACGGCATGGCACTTATCTTTGGCTTTACCGGTAAGACCCAGCTTATTGAGATTGCTCAGGTGATTCAAGGGCTTTCGGTTGCCGGTATCCTTGCCAGCCCGGCGCTTGTTCTGGGCATGGTATTACTTGTTGCCGGCTTTGGCTTTAAGATTGCCGCTGTGCCCTTCCATATGTGGGTTCCGGATGTTTACCAGGGGGCACCAACCCCAATAACCGCTTATCTCTCTGTCGCCTCTAAGGCAGCGGGCTTTGCCATTATCCTACGTGTCTTCTTCTATGTCTTCGGGTCACCCGAGTGGCTGAGCCTGAACTGGGGACTGGTCATTGCTATCTTGAGTGCCGTTGGTATGACCCTGGGCAACATAACTGCCATTCCCCAGACCAATATCAAGCGAATGCTTGGTTACTCGAGCATCGCTCAGGCGGGCTATCTCATGGTGGGACTGGCGGTAGTCGGCTTTTCTCCGGCCGGCGCTCTTCTTGGGCAAAGCACCGTTCTTTTCTTTTTAGCCAGCTACGCCCTAACCAATATGGGTGCCTTTATTGCCATTATCGCCATCTCAAATAAGATTAATAGTGATCAGATTTCTGACTATACCGGGATGGGTAAGCGGGCACCGCTTCTTGCTTTAGGTCTTACCTTGAGTCTTATTTCCCTGATTGGTATGCCGCCGGCGGCTGGCTTTATAGCCAAGTTTTATATCTTCAGTGCCGGGGTTAGGTATGACCTCCTGTGGCTGGTGGTTATTGCCGTGATAAACAGTGTTATTTCCGCTTATTATTACATGCGGGTAATGAAGGTAATGTGGCTGGGCAAGCCAGCCTCTGAGGAGAAGGTGCCTTCATCCGGTGCCCTCAAGGTAGCCTTAGCTTTATCCTGCCTTGGTATGCTGGTACTGGGTATTATCCCCGGTTACGTAATGAGGCTGGCTGAGCTTGCCGCCAGGATGTTTACTCCTTAGTTCAGTTTATTTATTAACCTCATCCCCTTGGTATCTTTATCTTAGTTTCCTGTGCCTTTCGGGGTGGTTTGTGGTATATAATTGACTTAAGAAGTCCTGGGCAAATTGGGAGGAAGTCATGGAAATTGTGGTAATCATTCTGTTAGTCATCCTGGTGATTTTGGGTGGTTTCCTCGCCTGGGACGGGCTTCGAGCCAGGCAGAGATGGAGAGAGCAGAGCGAGGCACTAACCAAGTTGGTTGGAGAGAAGGTTGAGGGGAGCATCGGAGTTTTTGGCGAGGTGCGGGAGCGACTAGGGGAACTTGTAGAGAAGACAAGGGTTATTGAGGAGGCGGGCAAGAATATTTCAAGCCTGCAGGAGATTTTGCGAGCACCCAAGCCCAGGGGTGGCTTGGGTGAGCTCCTGCTTGAGAGATTGCTGGCGGATAGTTTGCCGCGCGGTTTTTATGAACTGCAGTATCAATTCCAAAATGGCGAAACAGTAGATGCCGTGGTACGGATTGGTAAAAATTTGGTTCCGATTGATGCCAAGTTTCCTCTTGACGACTTCCAGAGGATGGTTGCTGCCGAATCTGAAGAGGAGCAGGCAAGCATCAAAAAACAATTTATCCGTACCGTTAAAAAGCATATCGATGACGTAGCTAAATATATACGGCCTGATGAAAATACCCTTGATTGCGCTCTGATGTATGTCCCTGCAGAGAACGTCTATTATGAGACCATGCTTCAGAGTGATGTTTGCTCCCATTGTTTCCGGAAGAAGGTCTTCTTGGTTTCACCGAACAGCTTTCATGCCTACTTGCAGGCTATTATTTTGGGATTACGAGGCTTGCATGTTGAAAGAACCGCTCGTGAAATCCTTGGGCGATTGGAACGGCTAAGAGGTGATTTCAATGCTTTTTATGGTGATTATGAGACACTCGGCGGTCACCTTGAACGCGCCACCAGGAAGTATGGAGACGCTTCAGCTAAACTAACCAGGCTTGGTGAAAAGCTGCAACTTGCCGGCGAGGTACCACTTGAGGAACTGCCGGATAGGAAGGCCAAAAAGGGCGAAGATGGTGAGTAGTCATTGAATAATACTTGGACTTTGCTTTAATATCTAAGAGGAGAACCATAAAAAGGAGGTTAGGATGCCAATAGTTTTTGTCGAGATGTGGGAAGGACGAACCGTTGAACAAAAGAAAAAGCTGATTCAAGATATAACGGAAGCGGTAACCAAAATGGGACCCCCTCCGGAACATGTGCAGGTTATCATTCGTGATTACCCGAAACACAACTGGTCGAAGGCGGGGAAACTGGCTTCAGAGCCGGGTTATGAATAGGTAAGTTAGTAATGGAATTAGGGAAATAAGGGGGTTTGAGAAATGCCGGAGAGCTGGATATGTCCTTTCCTGCCGAATATAGCACTAACATGGCTGGTAATTGGGCTGGCTCTTGCCTGGTCAATGACATGGAAGGGGGTGGCGCTTTGGCGGGCGGGCAGAAACAGAGACCTGGTCTGGTTTGTCGTGCTGTTTTTGGTTAATACCTTGGGCATACTGGAAATAATCTATATCTTCGCCTTCAGCCGGAGGGAGGAATAAGCCTGGCTGGGTCCCAAGAGGTTATGTCGGTGAATCGAACTCAGGGTTTTGTTAACCTGAACCGGTTTAAGTCAGGCCGGGCGATAAAGCGTCTTAGTAAGACCATAACTAAGAGACGCAGAAGGGGTGGTAAGAGGGGAGAAGTGAGAGAGTGAAACTGATTATCCTTTATACCCTTCTGGTGGTTCTGCTTGTTGTTATTGGTGGTGCCGTCTTCTTTATCCTGCAATCATCTTGAGGGGTGCTTTAGCCGTTAAAAGTGGGGTTTACACAGGATTTCCCTGATTTTCAGGTTAAAGAAGTCGAGGGAATTTACTGGTTTTAAGAGTAGTGCCGTATCGGCTCCTTGATCAGTGCCGGCAATAGCAATTATATCTTCATCAGTACGCACCAGCCCGGCGTCAGCCGCCATTACGCTGATTTCACAGGCTACCTTGGTACCCTGCCCGAAAAGCCTCAGCGTATGGGAAATAACCTCAGGGAACAGGTACATGCTGAATTTGCGCCGCATGGCGGCACTGACTCCACCAAAAGTATGAGCTGCAGTTACCACTGCCCCACCATTGCTTTCCACTTTTTTACGGTTTTTCTCACTAAATTCCTGGCTGTTCGGCTCTTTAAAACCAGCCTGGTGGCTTACCGCCACCACCTTGATTCCGCTGAAGGCCTCACTTGCCCTGGCGGCGGTTTCTCCACTAGTGGAAGCGACAATAATTGTCTTTATGCCCAGCTCGTCGGCTCGGTTTTTAGCGATGCGTAACACATCCTCGGTGTTTTGTTGTCCGGGTTTTGAGAAATAAAATATCTTGGCTTCCATCGGCGCTTCATACCTCCTTACAAACTTAAATAGTATAGGGGTAGCTATAGGGGGTGTCAAATGAGGGCTTGCCTTGACACCTTGAATGAGGCAATGCTAGACTTCGGTTTGTCCTCATAAATGGCATTGTTTACTGTGAAAGCAGGTTACAGCTTTGAAGAGAATTGGTATTCTCTACAATCCATTAAATCATGCTGCCATTGCCCTGGCTGAAGAGGTAAGGGAATTCTTAAGCTCAAGAGGACTCGCGGTTTGGCTTGGTTCGGCTCGTGAGGAAGAGAGTGCTAGGGCTTATCTTGAGGGAACCGACTTAATCATCAGTATCGGTGGCGATGGCACCATTCTGCGCTCATCTCACGTCGTCGTACCCAACCAGATTCCCATCCTGGGCGTCAATTTGGGCCGATTGGGATTTATGACCGAACTTGGACCAGATGAGGTTTTGGCTAAGTTGCCGGCCCTGCTTGATGGGGAGGGCTGGATTGACCAGCGAGCCATGCTTGAAGTAGAGGTTTCTCCTTCGGGTGAAGAGCCAGGCTTGACGCGCCGTTTTTGCGCCTTAAATGATGTAGTCATCGGGCGGGGCTCTATTGCCCGACTGGTCTATGTGGAGACCAGCATTGACGGACAACTGCTGACAACCTATCGGGCTGACGGGGTGCTGGTGGCGACAGCGACGGGTAGCACTGGTTACTCTCTAGCCGCCGGTGGTCCAATTCTCCACCCACGGGCTGGGGAATTTTTACTCCTGCCGCTGCTGTCTCACCTCAGTTCGTCTTACTCTTTGGTATTGCCGCCCGAGTCGGTGGTCAAGCTCGGAGTTAGCACAAACCACGAGGCGGTAGCGACCATTGATGGCCATATCAACCTGCCGTTGTCAAACGGGGCTGTAGCCACAGTGAAACTTAGCTCGAAGACGGCTCGTTTTTTAAGAATTCAGCCGCGGAACTCATTTTATGTTACACTTGAGCAGAAATTAAGAGGCAGGTAGCAACTTGAGTGTTGAAAAAGCCAGGGTAAGCGATGTAGCCCGGATGCATCAGCTAATTAACTTCTTTGCTGATAAGGGCGAGATGTTACCCCGCTCGCTCGCGGAAATATATGAAAATATCCGCGACTATTTTGTCATTCGCCAGGATGAGCGGGTGATTGCCTGTGTGGCGCTTCATGTCAGCTGGTCAGACCTGGCGGAGATAAGGTCGATGGCGGTGGCATCGGAGGCTCAAAAGCAGGGTGTTGGTACCCAGCTTATAGAAGCCTGTCTTAATGAGGCCAGAGAGCTTGGTATTGATACCATTTTCTGCCTGACTTACAAACCGGAATTCTTTGAGAGGTTTGGCTTTGGACAGGTGGATAAAATGGAACTGCCGCGTAAGGTCTGGAGTGAGTGCTTCCACTGCCCTAAATTTCCAGATTGTGACGAAGTGGCTTTAATCTTCCACTCAGAGGGAACTTAATATGGCTTGTGAGAAGACGCTTCAAAGCACGACCATCTTTGAAGGGCGGCTGATAAAGCTTCGGGTTGATAGGGTCAGGACAGCAGGTGGCAAAGAGACCAGCCGTGAGATTGTCGAGCACACTGACTGTGTCGCCATTGTAGCTGTTGACGAGAACGATAACATCTTGCTGGAGAGCCAGTTTCGTAAGCCAGTGGAGCGGGAACTGCTGGAAATACCGGCCGGTGGTATTGAAGCTGGTGAAGACCCTGAGAGCGCTGTCAGTCGGGAACTGCGTGAAGAGGTTGGTTACCTGCCGGGGAAAGTGGAGCTTCTTGGCGGCTTTTACTCGGCGCCCGGGTACTCAACTGAATACCTTTACCTTTATCTGGCAACCGAGCTTACCCCCGAGAGGCTTGAGGCTGAGGATACAGAGGAAATTAGACTGATACGAGTGCCAATAGACGAGATTCCTGGGATGATTAGCTCGGGTAAAATCTGCGACTCAAAGAGTATTGCCGGGCTTTTGATGTATTTACTCAAGTGTCTGGGCCGGATTGGGACACCGATTACCTAGATTGGCGCCCTAAAGAAATAGCGGCCGCCGAGAAGGTGCAGATGAAGGTGAGGCACCACCTGTCCACCCCCCTCGCCGCAGTTAATCACCACTTTGTAACCGCTTTCCGAGATACCTTCATCTTCGGCTAGCTGGTTGGCAACTCCGATTAAACGGCCTATTAGGGGTAGCTGCTCACGGGTTAAGTGGGCCAGCGTTGGGATGTGGTCTTTGGGAATAATAATGATATGGGTACTTGCCTTGGGGTTAATGTCGCGGAAAGCCATCGCTTCTTCATCCTGATAAACGCTGTCGCTTGGTATTTTGCCGGCAACAATCTGGCAGAAGATACAGTCCATATCTTATCCTCCACAGCCTATGTTTTTCAAAGTTTCTCAATAATTGCATCGGCTACCTCGGAAGTGGTTGCAATCTGGCTGGATGGTGCTCCCGGCTTCATATCGTAGGTTAAGGTTTTGCCCTCACTGATTACCCCGGCGACGGCTTTTTCCAGCCTTGATGCGTCTTCTTTCTCGCCAAGGTGATGAAGCATCATCGTCCCGGAGAGAATCATTGCAATTGGGTTGGCCTTATTTTGCCTGGCATATTTGGGGGCACTACCGTGGACCGGTTCAAAAATGGCTATCTCATCACTCAGGTTCGCCCCCGGGGTCACCCCCAGGCCGCCTACCAGACCGGCCCCAAGGTCGGAGAGAATATCGCCATAGAGGTTGGGTGCTACCAAAACATCATACTCCTCGGGCTTTTTAACCAGTTGCATGGCGAGGTTATCTACAATTCGGTCTTCAAACTCAATCTCGGGGTAGTCTTTGGCTATCTTTCTGGCGGTGTCCAGGAACAGCCCGTCAGAGAATTTCAGGATATTGGCTTTGTGCACGGCTGTTACCTTTTTTCTCTGGTTCCTGAGGGCATATTCAAAGGCAAACCTGGCAATCTTGGCACTTCGTTCTCTGGAGATAACCTTAAGACTGATGGCGCTGTCATCCCTGATTTTTTCCCCTTTGGTATCTTTAACCAGCTGAATTAGCCTTGAAGTATCATCTGCTTCAACCTTAAATTCAATTCCGCAGTACAGGTCTTCAAGGTTCTCCCGGATGATAACCAGGTCAATGTCCTTATAGGGTGATGGCACACCAGGATAGGTCTTACAGGGCCTGAGACAGGCGTAAAGCCCAAGGTTCTGGCGCAGGGCAACATTGACACTTCTAAAGCCTGAGCCAACCGGGGTGGTAACCGGCCCCTTTAGGGCGACCTTGTTCTTTTGGATTGACTTGAGCACCTCATCAGGTAGAGGGGTGCCGTATCTCTCCAGGGCTTTACCGCCAATATCTACTACTTCCCAGTTAAAGCTGGGGCCGACGGCTTCAAGCACTCTCCTTGTGGCCTGGGTAACCTCAGGCCCAACTCCATCACCAGGAATGAGGGTAACATTATAAGCAGTCAACAGTCTCTCCTAAATTATTGGTTTACAGTTTAAAGTCGCCGTATTTCTGAATATAGGGGATAAGTCCGCCCTCGTTGAGGATGCGGAGCATGAAGTCGGGGATTTTGACAAAGAGAAGTTCCCTCCCATTAGTTACGTCCTTAATGCTACCCGCCTTAAGGTTAATCTCAAGTTCGTCGCCATCGCTTACGGCGGTAGTATCGCAGATTAGTATCGGGAGCCCCTGATTAATCGAGTTTCTGTAAAATATCCTGGCAACTGATTTAGCCAGTATGGCACTTATTCCTGCCATCTTGATGACTAAAGGGGCGTGCTCTCGGCTTGAGCCGAGGCCAAAGTTACTCCCGGCGACAATAAAATCTCCCGGTTTTACTCTGGAGACGAAGGTTGGGTTGGCGTCTTCTAAAACATGTTTTGCCAGCTCCGGGAGGTTACTTCTCAGGTGAGCAAATCGCCCGGGTATAATCTGGTCGGTTGAAATACTGTCACCAAATTTAAAAGCTCTGCCTTTAAGCATCAAATTATCTCTCCCGGGTCGGTGATTTCACCCATGATGGCAGTAGCTGCTGCCGTAGCTGGGCTGCCGAGGTAGATAAAAGCCTTGGGGTTTCCCATGCGTCCTTTAAAATTACGGTTTGAAGTTGAAAGGCAGGACTCTCCATCACCAAGCACCCCCTGGTGAATCCCGAGACAGGCGGCACAGCCCGGCGGTACGATGCTGGCACCGGCTTCAATTAAGGTCTGGATGTAACCGTCTTCGATTGCTTTAATTAAGACATTTCGTGAGGCCGGGGCAACAATTAGTCTGGTTTTGGGATGGCACTTTTTGCCTTTTAGAATACTGGCGGCTAAAGCCAGGTCCTCCAGGCGGCCATTGGTGCAGGTACCGATGAAGACCTGCTCAATCTTAGTTCCCTTAAGCTCTCTCGCTTGAGCAGTATTGTCCACCGAATGTGGCTTGGATATGGTCGGTTTAAGGCTGGTTAAATCAATGTCTATCGTTTGCCCGTAGCTGGCATCGGAATCAGAAGAGATGGGCTGGAAGTCATCTGCTCGTCCCATTGAGGCGAGGTAGTCCCTGGTTACATTATCAGCGGCGAAAAGCCCCACTTTAGCCCCAGCCTCTACTGCCATATTAGCTATCGTCAGGCGCTCGGAGATTGACATTTCACCAACTGCCTCGCCGCTAAATTCCAGTGCCTTGTAGGTAGCACCATCGGCTCCAATCTGCCCGATAAGGTGTAAAATCAGGTCTTTGGCACCAGCGCTCTTTTGGAATTTGCCTGAGAGTAGAACCCTGATGCTTTCCGGAACTTTAAGCCAGGTCTTGCCCAGACCGAGGGCGACCGCCACATCTGAAGAACCCATGCCGGTGGCAAAAGCCCCAAGGGCGCCGCCAGTGGTGGTATGCGAATCGGCGCCGACGATGACGTCACCCGGTCTGGCCAGGGACTCGGCTACGAGCTGGTGACTGATGCCGGCACCGGTGTCAAAGAGAAGACAGCCCCTGTTTCGGGCAAAATCGCGCAAGAGCAGATGGTCGTTGGAGAACTGGCTCTGCGGGCTGGGGGCAGCGTGGTCAAGGAAGATGGCGCACCTCTCTGGTTTAGCCAGACGCTCCAAACCGCAATTTTCAAACTGTCTTATGGTCAGTGGGCCGGTGGTATCCTGGACAAAAGCCAGGTCTACCTCGGCAATAATAATATCCCCTGCCTTGGTCTTTTTTCCAGACTTGCTGGCCAGTATCTTCTCGGCTAGAGTCTTCCCCATTTAATCTTGCCTGCCTAAATGTGATGAACGAAGATATAATATCATTTTGCCTGCTTCGGGGGCAAATCTTGAGCAGTGATTGCGAAACACCCAGCTTGGTAATATACTAGTAATGGAGGGATAGATTGAAGGGTAAGAATATATCTTTGATTGCTATACGCATTGGCAATAATGAGTTCAGGTGGGGAGAGAGGACTTATGTCATGGGGATTATTAACTTAAACCCTGATTCCTTCTCCGGTGACGGGTTGGGTGGTGATGTCAAGGTGGCTCTTGAGCAGGCGAAGCGCTTCGCTCGTGATGGTGCCGACATCATTGATGTTGGCGGGGAATCCACCCGCCCGGGCACAGAACCCTTATCAATTGGTGATGTTGAGAGTGAGCTCGGGCTGGTAATACCGGTGATTAGAGAGCTCTCAAGAGAGCTATCGGTGCCAGTAAGCGTTGATACCTATAAGTCGAAAGTAGCCAGAGAGGCAATAAAGGCTGGGGCGACAATGGTCAATGACATCTGGGGACTGGAGCGGGACCCAAAGCTAGCTCAGGTCGCTGCCGAGGCCGGGGTGCCTATAATCTTATCCAGTAACCAGAGAGATACCCCGGTTGATGACATCATGCCTCGGGTTATCTCAAGTCTGGAGCGAAGCATTAATCTGGCTCGGGAGGCTGGTCTACCTTTGGAAAACATTATCGTTGACCCGGGTATTGGCTTTGGTAAGACTCTGGAGCAAAATCTGGAGATTATGCGCCGTCTGGCGGAACTTAAATCCCTCGAGCGGCCAATACTAATTGGCACGTCCCGTAAATCAATGATTGGTCTGGTTTTGGATTTGCCTCTTGGCGAACGTCTTGAAGGGACAGCGGCGACGGTGGCGATTGGCATTGCCAATGGTGCCGATATCGTTCGGGTTCACGATGTTGAGGAGATGGTGCGGATCTGTCGCATGAGTGATGCCATTTTGCGAGGGTAAAAGAATGAGAACTGAATCGGTAGCAGTATATCTTGCCCTTGGCTCAAACCTGGGAAACCGTGAGACTAACCTTGAGAGAGCACTTGACCTCCTTTCGCAGAGGTTGAGGATAAAGCGGGTTTCCTCGGTATATCAGACTGACCCGGTGGGCGATACCGAGCAGCCGCGCTTTTTAAATCAGGTGTGTCAGGCTGAGACGATACTCAGCCCGAAGGAACTGCTGACACTGGTTAAGGGCATCGAAAAGAAGCTGGGTAGAAGAACGACCAAACCCAACGCTCCCCGTCCGATGGATATTGACATCCTTTTTTACGGGGAGGAGGTCATCGATACCCCGGAACTGGTTCTCCCTCACCCCAGGCTTATGGAAAGGGCCTTTGTTTTAGTTCCCCTGGCCGAGATTGCCCCCGAGCTTGAGCATCCAGTAATTGGACTGACAATTAAGAAACTAAAGGAAAAACTCAGGGAAAAGCAGGGCGTTTTTAAATGGGAGGATAGCTAGTAGTGTATGAGATTTCGGTAGAACAACACTTTGATGCCGCCCATTTCCTGCGGGGTTATCAGGGCAAGTGCGAAGCCCTCCATGGGCACCGCTTTGGGGTAGTGGTCAAGCTAAAATCCGGGGCACTTAATGATATCGGTATCGCCTATGATTTTGTTGAGCTTAAACGGCACTTGAGCCATATTCTAGCCAGGTTTGACCATACCTGCCTTAATGATATCGAGCCGTTTGAGAAAATAAACCCTTCATCGGAGAATATCGCCACCACGATTTATCAGGAGCTCAAATCCAAGATAGAGCAAGCCCCGGTTTCTATCTCGGCAGTGGAAGTCTGGGAATCACCCCAGAGTCGGGTAACCTATTACCCTGACTAAAACGGTTTTTATACCTCAAGCCAGGAGTGGGAATAGAGTGTTTCGCCCATTAAGACCCGGGTTGTCTTGGCATATTTCACTTCTTCCGGGCTTAGGGACGCAAGGTCAGGTTTTTCCCCATCCATCATCCGGTGCACCAGACTTAAGAGTTCTGGTCTCTTACCCTTGGCGATGTTAATTAACGCGGTGTCAAAGGCATCCACGATGGCTGAATAAAGGCCGTATTTAGAAAGCATCATCAGATAAGTCTGGTTGAGGTAAGGTCTCAACTCGGTCGGGGTACCGTTGGAGATATTGGAGAGGCCGACCACGGATTTGCACCCAGGAGCAATCTCACCGAGCATGCTCATAAACTCAAGACAGGCCTTGACCTGGTTTATTTCCACCGACACCGGGGTAGCAATCGGGTCAATCCAGATATCTTCATTGGGGATACCAAGCTCATTGGCTTTGTAGACCAGGTCAACCGCCAGGAGACACCTTTCATTGGCATCTCGGGGCATGCCTTCTGTTCCCCAGAGGAGTCCAATCATATTGGCGTTGTATTTTTGAGCGAGGGGTAATCCCTGCTGGAGTCTATCCGTTTGCAGGGAAATGGAATTAATCAGTGCCTTGCCCTTATGTGCCTTCAGTCCGGCTTCCATGGCGATTGGGTTGGTGGTGTCAAGTGACAGTGGCAGGCTGGTTACTTCCTGCACGGCGTTAACCGCCCAGGCCATCATTTCATCCCCACCCCTTCTCGCTGGGCCAATGTTAAGGTCAATCAGGTCAACACCAGCCTCAGCCTCAGCCTGAGCCATTTCCTGAAGTGGCTCAGGATTTCTATCCTTGAGTGCCGGACCGAGTGTTTTTGACATAATATTCAGGTTTTCACCAATTAAAATCATGGCTTCGCTCCTTATGGCTTCCAACCCTTGAGGTAGGCCGGGATATGGGCTCCCTCTCTGGGGCCAACCAGAATCTCCCAGCCGGGTAGCTCTTCCTCAAGCCCTCCCTGTTCGGCGGCAATATAGCCGGGGACGACCAGTTTGTGGTGTTTTATCTTATCTTCAATGCCGCTCTTCTTGACGAAGGGGCCGATAGCATCGGCAACAAACTTGCCGGCCGCCCAGCTGGTCATAACGGAAAGTCCTTCGGTATCCATCACCAGCAGATGGGTAGGGACCTTGCTTGATTCGATTTCACCGGAGACAATAAAGTAGGTGAGTGAGAAGTTGGTGGTAATAAGCGTCGGTGAATTTTCATCAGGACCACCGATTTCATAGATACCCTGAGTGGTCATCAGTGGCCGCTGCGGGTCGGTGAAGATGTTCATCCGCTCAACCAGGAGTGGGAATAGGCTTTCGCCGCGAAGGTCGGAGAGGACAACTATGCCGGCATATTTGGCGATAAATATTGAGGCAATAACCGCTTCTCGCATCGGGTCATCGGTCATCTCGCAGGGGAAAACAATGGTTGGAAAACCGAGGGGGCGAAACTTCTTATTTAGGGCTGAAGACCGGCTGATTATCTGGTCTTGGAATGCCTGGCGGACGCTTCTTGCCCCGGAGTCTAAAACCAGCTCTTTTACTCCAGCCCCGGTAAGTTTGGCTGTCAGCTGGCTGAGTTGCTCTAGACTTGAGGCTTTGACCGCCAGGGGGCATGAGTTTTCTTTGGCCAGGGTTACCATGCGGTCGGCATTCTCCTCAGTAGCGGCGTAGAGCAAGGGTTTTCGGTCAGCACAGGTCTTCAAAGCTAAAGCCAGATTGTCTTGGCTATCACTCATCAAGATAATGCCGCGGTCGGTCTTTTGGGCTACCTTTTTGACCAGGGCTTCAAATTTGCTCCCGTCCCCGGAGCTGTCCTTTATTGCCACCAGTTCCGGGTAAAGGATAAGCCCGACCCTTTCGTATTTAAGGCTGTTTAGCCGCTCGAGTTTTTCGTCAACTTCCCTTTCATCCATACTGTCAGCTAAGAGCAGGGCTATGCCTGGCGGGTTTTCAAATCTCTTTTCGTGGCGAAACATAACTGTTTCCCCGCCAATCTTTAGTGCCTGATCGCTACCCCCGATGCTAACCGGCAGGATTGGGGGTGCCGAGGCTTCTGAGAGCTGGGCTTTGGCTTCCTCGGATACATAGGGGCAGGCAATTAGCTCGGCTTTGCCGGCCGCCAGGCTCATGGCAAAGGCAAGGCAGGTCGGTACCCCACATTCACCGCAGTTTGTCTTGGGTAAGAGTTTGAAGATTTCAATCCCAGTAAGCGGCATATGGCTCCTTTCTAAATTATGGACTCCATTGTCAGGGCAGGATGTTTTTTCTCCTGAAGGAAGGGGAGAATCTCATCCTCAGTCGTACCTACGGTCTCATCGGCAATCCTGTCTAAGAGGTCAGGAATACCAAACTCCTCAGCCCTGGTTTTGAACCGTTCGGAAATTTCCTCTTTTAGCATCTTTGGCATCCAGACGATTCTCTTAATCCCACCGTCGCCAGTGATGAACTTTCTCTGGGTAATATTATATTTGCCGTGGCCGACGAAGCCGGGGGTGCTTATTCCGCCACCAATGGTGCCGGCCAGAGTGGTGAACTTCATCCCTGAGGGGGTCATCTCGATGAATTCACGATTTACCGTCATGATACCATTGCAGAGGGGCAACACCGCGGCAATACACTCACAACAGCCACAGGTGGTCATCGGGTCATGGATGATACTGTAGAAGTTATAATGGTCGATACTGCCACGAGAGGCTTTGAAGATAAAATCATTTACCCCCTGCCACTGGCCCAGCTTGGTGTCTAGGGTTTCTCCCTTCTCGACCGGTTGATTTGGCCCGGTGGGATTAATTTCGAAGGAGGCTTTGCAGTCCATCCAGTTGTAGGCGCCGCAGAGCCCGGTTCTCTCCGGGCTGATAACACAGACATGACCCGGGGCAAAGGACTGGCACAGGGTGCAGGAGTAGTAGGTCTCAGTACCCTCATCGGTCATGCCTTCGATGCGGGTATCTCTGGTCTGATATACCTGTTTGGCTTTTTCTATAAGCTCCTTTACTTTCTCCGTCTCGGTATAGATTTTTACCTGCAGTTTATCGAAGATTCGGCCGAAATCCTGATGCAGTTTAGCGTGGATAATGGAGCCAAGGTGCTCGAGCTTAAAGCCCTTCTCCACGGCTGATTTACTGATTCTGAACCAGGCAATATCCCTCTGCCCGATGTGCATCACTCCCTGGGCGTAGTTTAGGATGTGGTGAATTTGCCGCTCCAGGATTGGTTCGAAGTCATCCTGCATCTCTCTACCGGCAACTTCAACCAAGATGGCTAGGGGTAATTTAGAACCCGGGCCGGCGTCAGTTAATTCCGGTCCGATTATTTCAATTCTGCCATCTTCTATCTCGTCCATTCTTTTTGAGGTGACCCACTCAACCGCCGGGGTTCTGCCGCCACCGCACTCGAGGTAGATGTCCTCACCGCGCACCCGTTCCCCTTCAAAGGCGGGGCCATAGGCGACCGGAACCGGTACCTCAGCCATTGTCACTTTAAGCCCTCTTACCTCAATCGCCTTGGCAACGATATTATCGTGGGGGATGTTGGAGACAACATGCTCATAGGTGCAAATCCCGGTGGGCAGGATCTCGGGTATTGGGGTATCGGCAATGACCGGGAAGCCGAAATTGATTGCCCCGGCAGCATTGGCATACCACTCGTCGCTGACATAACCAAGGGGCATGGCAAAGGCAAAGATGCGGTCTTTGTTGTAAATCAGGTGTTTTCGGTAGTCACCGGGCCCGATACCGCCGAAGGAAAAGCTGGCCCTGATGGCAAAGCCGGCCGCAAATACAGTTGCCGTAACGTCAGGGCCGAATGAGACCAAACGGGTTGGCCATCCGATTTGTAATCCGGCCTCCACCAGCTGCTCAGCGAACCGTTTGCCGCCGTCTTCAGCTGACATGAAGACATAGAGGTTCTTCTGCTGCAGTTCATGGGCAATTTTGGCGGCAATTTCACTTGTAGGTGCCGCCCCCAAAATAGCGGCAAAGCCGGGGGCAGTGCCGTCAACAAACTCAATTCCCCTCTTTCTCAGGATAACATCATCAGCAGCCCCCAGCCAGATTTTATCATCAGTTGGCTCTTCACCCCTGACATAGAAGTCAGGCTCTTCAAGGTATCTGATTGCCTCGATAATTTCCTCAGCGAAGAAGGTTACCATGCCGGCGTCAAGGGCCGGTGCCAGGTAGGGCAGCGGGTGTTCCTCTCTAACCAGCGGTGGTAAGATGGCTTTGCATTTCTTTAACACTGGCTCCATGTCACCCAGCTTTTCTACCGGGATACCTAAAATCCCGTAGATTACCGGCAAGTAGTAAGCCGTATTGGGGAAGCCTACCGGTTCGCCAGCACCCCATTTATCCATCGCCATCTGCCACTTTTTCTCGGCCTGGCCCACAATTTTGTGGGCACCTCTGATGGCGGCTGATGCAATTATTTTAGACATCCTTTATCCTCCAGCTTTGTTTTCTTTGGCTAGTCAAGCTCGCGTCTCATTGCCATGTCGTAGAGGACCCTTTCCCTGGCTTTGTCAATACCCAGGGCTTTACGCTTTTTATCAATATGGTCAATCATCAGTTTGGCAGTTGCAATCGGGTCGGGCTCAAAGGCCCACATGCCCCCGTACATTTTTTCAAAGTCCTTAAACAGGAAGTCGGTCACCTCCTTGCTGCCGGTGGTGGGCCAGGTGACACCAAAGACAGTAAATACCCCTGAGCTGACGAAGTACTGACCAATGGAGATTGCCTTTTCGCTCATCCATTCAGGGGCAGCCCCGGCGACTGGGAGGTCACTCAGGTCATCACCCAAGCCCCCGTCTTTTACCATTGCCGTGGCGGCAATCAGGATGCGGCTGTTGTCGATACAGGCGCCGAGGTGAAGCACCGGGGGAATACCTACCGTCTCACAGACTGAGGCCAGTCCCTCACCGGCATATTTACTGGCTGCCTCCGGGGTCATCAGTCCCGCCTTGGCACAGGCCATGGCGGCACAACCGGTTTGCAGTACCAGGACATCGTTCTTAATGAGCTCCTTGACCAGAGTAACGTGGATATCATCGTGGGTAACCCGGGCATTGTTACAACCAACCACTCCGGCAACACCCCTGATTCGGCCATTGATGATATTGTCATTTAGTGGTCGGTAGGAGGCGCGGAACATGCCACCCAGGAGATAGTTAATGGTTTCGTGGCTGAAGCCAGCAATGAGGTCGGTTTTGACATTTGGAATGCGGACGTTCTCGCCTCGGTTAGGGAAGTTGTCAATCGCCGCTTTCAGGAGCTTCTTGGCTGACTCGACGCCGTTGCGGTCGTCAAACTCAATATGAGTAGCACCCTCAATATGTGCCCTTGGGTCGGTGGTGATGAGCTTGGTATGGAAGCAGCTGGCGACTTCAGCCAGCCCCTGCATGATGCACTGAACATCAACCACCATTGCATCAACTGCCCCGGTAACTATCGCCAGTTCCTGCTGCAGGAAATTGCCGGCAATTGGTACCCCGTGGCGCATTAATATCTCGTTGGCGGTACAGCACATGCCGGCCAGGTTTATTCCCTTGGCACCTTTGGACTGGGCATACTTTATCATCTCGGGGTCTTGAGCCACAACAGCCAGCATCTCTGCCAGTTGTGGCTCATGCCCGTGGATGATGAGATTTACCTCGTCATCTTTGAGCACGCCGAGGTTTATCTGGCTTAAGACCGGAGACGGGGTGCCGAAGAGGACGTCCTGAAGCTCGGTGGCAATCATGCTGCCTCCCCAGCCATCGGCCAGGGCAACTCTGGCTCCCTGAAGGAGCAGGTTCTGGTAGTCCTGGTCAACCCCCATATGGGTGCGGTGCATTGTCTCGACCACTTCTCTATCTATACCTCGTGGGGCAACCCCCAGTTTGTGCCATAGCTCCTGGCGCTTCAGGGGCGCTCTTTTCAGGAACAAAAGCTCCCCCTCTTGCTTGCCGAACTCATTTAAGAGTGTTTCGCCGATATCAACCGCAATTTCATTGTTTGAGCGTTCATCGATGTTAACGCCAAGGTCCAGGGCTAGCTGGAGAAGTTTCTGCTCATCTTTAATTTCAAGCCCTGGTGCCTCCCCTTTAGCTGCCAGGAGAAAGGCCTCGGTTACCCGGCGGCCATGGTCGCTGTGGGCGGCTGCCCCGGCAGCTATCTTGCGGACGAAATTGCGAGCGGCAATGGTCTCCGCGGTAGCCCCGCAAACACCGGTTCGCTTCTTCTTTTCCTCGGGTGTTTCCTCTCTCCCTCTGGGCAGTGGCACCCGGCACGGACCCATGGCACAGATGCTGCAGCAACTGCCCTCAAGCCCGATGGGGCAGGGTTTGATTTTTTCGGCTCGCTCAAAGACCACCCGAACCCCCTCATGGGCGGCTTTATCTATCATCTCTAAAGTAGCCGGGTCAATGCTTTTGCTTTTCTTCTCTTCTTCTCTCATTCCTGTCACCTACCTCCCAGTTTTATCGCTTCTATGCAGCGGTTAAGTCGTTGGTTATATCACGGACCAGCTTGATTGCTTCGGGGTGTCTCATTACCAGCACGTCCGCCCCAGCCAGGAGCAAGACCGTGGCTGATATCGCCTCCATCAGGATGCCCCTCTTTTGGGCATCTCCAAGAGTCGGGTCTTCGCTCTCGGGGATTTTGGCTTCTTTGGTTTTCCAGACCTCTTTGGAGATATTGCAGATGACTGGGAACTGGAGTTTTTCATCCTGCTGGGTTAATCCCGCCATCCTGATCCTCTCCATCACTGAGTAGCAATACTCAATGCCATAGCCAATACCGCTGACGGTCGGGTCAATCAGGATTTGTTCATCGGGGACACCAAGATTACCGAGCAGAATATTGAGCTGCTTGGCTAAATTGATGTCAATCGGTGTTGAGGCAATCACTGTATGGTGATAGCCAATTGCGGCGGCACCAATTTTCTTATGGTCTCCTTCCTCAGCTGGTCCCAAAATAAGGTTTTTGCCCTGGCAGACCTCGGCTACCTTGGTTAAAACCTCGGAATCTTTATCGTGGTTGGCGGTTCCCCAAACGATTAGGGGAACGTCGATAGCGTCAGCCATCTTCCTTGCAACCGCGGCGGCTTCATCAGCCCCGCGGTCAAGCCCGTTGGGGTCAGTGCTAATAAGTTGCAGACAAATCATCTCCGCCCCATAGTCACTTATGCACTTCTGTGCCCACAGAACCGGGTCATCGGTTACTCCCGCAAATGGTTCCAGGGTGGCTTCGGCCCAGTCCTGGGGTGGTGAGTCCCAGACCTCCATGGCTATCCTGGGCGGGTTTGGCATCTCGCCCTCAAAAAGGTAGAAAGGGTAGGAGGTTTCACCACCGATAGTCAGGGCTTTATCTCCGGTACCCAGCTTTATCTCCCTGATTTTGCCGCTGTAGGCTGTTTTTGGAATCTCAAATGCCATCTTTATCCTTCCTCAGGCTGGATTTTTCCTCTTTTCACTACCAAACCAGTCTTTTCCGTACCAGTATCTCTCACCGGTTTCAAGATATTTAAGCTTTTCACCCCTGGTTTCCAGTTTTTGTCTCCATTTGCCTTGTTGCTCACCCTCAGGTCTTCCTTTTTCGAAGGTTTTACCCAGCACCTTTACTTTATCCCGTCCGGGTGCGCTCTTTTCCTCAATCTCATATTCCATGGCGACTCCTTTCTTAGGTTGAACCTGCGGCTAGTTTGGCGGCTTTTAGGGTGTTTAGCATCAGCATGGTTATGGTCATCGGGCCGACGCCACCTGGTACCGGGGTAATGGCTTTAGCCTTCTCTTTGACCGCCTCAAAGTCAACATCACCGACCAGAATAGCTTTACCCGACTGGCTCTTGCCGATTCGGTTAACCCCGACATCAATCACCACCACCCCATCTTTAACCATATCGGCGGTTAGGGCTTTTGGTCTGCCGGCGGCTACTATTATTATATCAGCTCTCTTGGTGTGAAGTGAAATATCACGGGTTCCGGTGTGGCAAATGGTAACGGTGGCATTGGCTCCCTCTCTCTTCTGGAGGAGGATATTGGCGATTGGCTTGCCGACGATATTGCTCCTGCCCATGACCACTACCTCGGCACCATCAATCTTGGTCCCTGACCTGATTAAGAGTTGCTGAATGCCGTGGGGGGTGCAGGGTAAAAAATCCGGTTTGCCGATCATCAGTTTGCCGACATTTACCGGGTGAAAACCATCGACATCCTTCTTCGGGTCAATGGCATAAAGGACATTGGTCTCACTTATGTGTTTCGGCAGGGGCAGCTGCACCAGAATACCGTGAATCTTGGGGTCTCGGTTTAACTTATCAATCAGTTTTAGAAGTGCTACTTCAGTAGTCTCGGCTGGCAGGTCGTGTCTTTCTGAGTAGATGCCCAGGGCCAGGGATGTCTTTTCCTTCTGCCCTACATAGACCTGTGAAGCCGGGTCTTCACCAACCAGAACGGTGGCCAGTCCCGGCACCAGATTGTGCTTTTCCTTGAGCTGGGCAATCTCTTGAGTCAATTCTCCCCGGATTTGCTTTGAAATCTCGGTGCCGCTGATAATCTCGGCTGTCATTTTACCCCCTTATTTTAAGTTTGTTTGAGCTCTTTCGCCATCAACTTATTAACTGCCTTGACTGCTTTGGAATCGTCGGGCAGTTCAAGCAGTGGTTTGAGTTTGAGGTCATGCTCGTATACCTGCCCGTCTAATGGAATTACGGCTTCTACCTTAATTTCGAGCCTGGCTAATTCCTCACTGACGGCTGGGTCGAGTCCGTCCGGAACCATATTGATTACTACTGACTGTCTTTTAACATTAAGCTTCAGTTCTGAGATCAGGTCTTTAATCCGGGCGACGGTTCGGACACCCTTAACTGAGTGGTTGGAGACGAGCAGGAGCTGGTCAATATTCTGGGTGGTCCGGCGGCTTAGATGTTCCAGTCCGGCTTCATTGTCCATCACCACGAAAGCATAGTTATCTGCCAGTCGGTCAATGAATTTTCTCAAGATGAGGTTGGGATAGCAGTAACATTCCGGTCCCTCACCCCGGCCCATGGTTACCAGGTCTAAACCCTGGCTTTCAACGATAATCTCATTTAGACGCAGTTCAAGGTAGGATTCCTTGGTCATTCCGGCTGGGATGCCGAGTTTCTCTCCCTGAAACCCGGCCAGCATCGAGCCGAGAGTTTTACTTATACCCAGCCCGAGGCTTTCCCCTAAATTAGCATTTGGGTCGGCATCAATTGCCAGGATTGGCTCAAGGTTATTTTTCTTTAGATAGCGAATAATGAGGCTTGAAATTGAGGTTTTGCCACTACCACCCTTGCCGGCGACCGCGATGCTGAAACTCAAACAGTTAGCTCCTTTCGTGGTTTTTGGGCAGCTTCCCGAGCCCTTGGCTTATTCGGGGGAACTCATCGGCATTGGTATGGGGCAAAAAAAGCGCCGCTACATAATTATTCATAAAGTCGATATTTTCGCTAAGTTCAAAATTGGTCATCATCAGGGCAATTCTTCTGGCATCGTCAAGCATATCAGTTGAGTAGGAGGTAAGTCTAGCCCCGAGAAGTGAGCCGTTGCCGATGAAGATAAATCTCTCGAGCGGAATTTCGGGGAAAAGCCCGATAGTAATTGACCGTTCAATATCAATGTTACTGCCGAAAGCCCCGGCAATAATTACCTGTTCAAAGTCGCGGCAGCTAAGCCCGACGCTCCCGGCTAGAGTCTGACAGCCGGCATACATGGCTGCCTTGGCGCGGATGAGATTATCAATGTCAGCCTCGGTGATGACAATGTCTTTGCCGGTCTGGGTTTGGTTTGCCTGGGAGAGGACATATTCGTAGCCGGCGCTGCCCTTTCTGATTCTTTTTGAAGCGAGGTCAGTATTAAATTTACCGTTCTGGTTGATGACACCGGCCTCAAGCAGCCCAGCCACAATGTTAATTAAGCCTGAGCCGCAGATTCCCCTGGGTTTTGCCCCACCGATGGTCTGAATTTCCGGCTTGAGGTTTTCGGGGTTAATAGAAAATCCATCAATGGCACCACTTGAGGCGACCATACCGTGTTTGATACCGCCACCCTCGAAGGCTGGACCAGCCGAACAGGAGGTGGTTACCATCCAATCTGAATTGCCGACCACGATTTCGCCATTGGTGCCGATATCGACAAAGAGGGTCAGTTTCTTCCTCTGATAAACCCCGGAGCCAAGAATGCCCGAAACAATGTCGCCGCCGACATAACTGGCAACCGAAGGGAAGGTGAAGAGGTGAACCTGCTCGCTAACCTTAATCCCCAGTGATTTTGCCCTTACGGGCGGGATAAAGTTGGCGATTGGGGTATAGGGGCTCAGTCTCAGGTACTTTGGTTCAAGGCCGAGCAGAATATCAGTCATGGTGGTATTGCCGGCCACATTGATATGCCCGATGTGTCTGGCACTGACCTTGGCTTGAGTGAGTATCTCCTCGATAACCTGGTTAATGGTTGAGACCACGACTTGCTGTAGCTCTTTAAGACCCCCGGGTTTTTGGCAGTAGGCGATGCGGGTAATAACATCCTGGCCGTAATTAATCTGCCCGTTGTAAGCGACACTTTCGGCTAAAATTTGTCCGCGCTCAAGGTTAAGCAGCTGTCCACAGACGGTAGTGGTGCCGATGTCAAAAGCCAGCGCGTAGTGCGTGCCAGAGGTATTTCCAGGTTCGACATTGATTACGGTCGGTCGGCGCTTATCCAGTTTGGTCTTGATGGCAGTAACCAGAGTGGTGGCGGTGACCTTAAACTTTCTTTTACGCAGCACTCGAGGTAATTTTTTTAATACCCTAAATTCTACCGACATATTGGAGAGGTGGTAGCGCTGTTTTATGCCCCTGAGTAGCCGTGACAGGTCGCTGATATTATCCTTTGAAGTAGGTGGCGGCAGTTCAACGTAGAGCTTGCTTAAAGGTGGGTTAAAAGACCAGCCAGTGGCTAAGGCCTGAGCTTCCTTAGCCTCGGTTGAGACCATCTTCATCTCCCGGCTTAAGACTGCGGTCTCAAGTCTTGATTCAACCGGGACATAGACCACCAGGTCAGTGAGTATCTTGCTCTGGCAGGCTTGTCTTATACCCTGCTGCCACTCGTCTTGAGACACCTTCGGGGTTCGGGTGCTTATGGCTTCTCCCTTTTGAATCAAGACCTTACAGGTGCCGCAGGTGCCAGCCCCACCGCAGGCAGCAGTAATGTGTACCCCCGCTGAGATGGCTGCCTTGAGGAGGTTTTCGCCCTCAGCCACGATAATATCAATATTATCGGGTTCGAAGTGAACTCTTACCCTTTTTCCTGGCAAAGTTTTTGTCATCTGTTTTAATTATATCAAGCCCAGGCCAAAACAGTTAAAACAGGCCCTGAACTTTACTTGTTTTAACGTCAACATCAACTCTTTTGAAAGCCGGGTTAGATGAGGTTCCGGGCATCAGGCTGATAGTGCCGGCACAGGGACAGAGGAATTTCGCCCCGGAATAGATAAGCACGTCGCGGATGGGCAGGGTCCACCCCTTGGGCACGCCCTTAAGCTGAGGGTCGTGGCTTAATGATAGGTGGGTCTTGACCATCATGGTGGTGTAATCATCATATTTGGCATCGGATTCAAATGTCTTGGCCTTGGCCTCAGCCTCAGGGGTCCAGGAGACACCATCGGCACCATAAACCACCTTGGCAATTTTCTCAACCCTCTCCCTGAGTTTCATTTCCATTGGGTAGAGGAACTTAAATTCACTCTTTTCCTCGCAGGCATCCTTGACGGCGTCAGCAAGCTCAAGGGCACCGTCACCGCCATTGGCCCAGTGGGACGACTCGGCACAGCGCGCCCCGGCTGCTTCAGCCGCTTTTCTGACCAGAGCAACCTCCCCGTCGGTATCAGTATGAAAGCGATTGATACAGACGACCGGGTTAATACCAGACGCCCTGATAACACCAATATGATGCAGCATATTGGCCAGCCCCTTCTCGATTAGCCCCAGGCCTTCTTTGGTGTAGGCTTCAGGCAGGGGAAGGCCGGCAACTACCTTGGGCCCTCCGCCGTGCATCTTGAGTGCCCTGATGGTCGTGGTCAGCACTGATACATGGGGTTTGAGCCCGCTGTAACGGCATTTGACGTTCCAGAACTTTTCAAAGCCGATATCGGCGGCAAAGCCACTCTCAGTGACATGATAATCAAACATCTTGAGCCCGATGCGGTCGGCGATGATTGACGATTGCCCGACGGCAATGTTGGCGAATGGTCCGGCGTGCACCATTAAGGGCTGGTACTCGACTGTGGAGCAAAGAGTTGGGTTGATGGTGTTGCGCATCCAGGCGGTCATGGCACCAGCTACCTCAAGGTCGCCGGTGGTAACCGGCTTGCCACTCTTATCAAAGGCAACGGTAATATTGGCTAGTCTTTCTCTAAGGTCGGCTAAGTCCCTGACAATGGACAGGATTGCCATTAACTCGGAACTGACACTGATGCTGAATTTGGACTGCATTGTGAAGCCGTCCATGCGGCCACCAAGTCCGATAATGATGTTTCTGAGGCTCTGGGCGCAGAAATCTATAATCCAGCCCATCTCAACCCTGGTTGGGTCAATATCCAGGCGCCGCATCTTGGTCAGCCTGGCCAGTTGTTCGTCGTTGTAGTTGCGCTCGTGCTGCATTCTGGCAGTCAGGGCAATCATGGCGAGGTTATGGGCATTGGTGATGTCATTGATATCACCGGTAAGACCCATGGAAAACTCGGTTAAAGGTATCAGCAGGGCATTGCCACCACCAGCAGCGGTTCCCTTGATGTTCATGGTTGGCCCACCTGAAGGCTGGCGGATACAACCGCCGACATTTAAGCCTCGTTTGCCCATACCTTCTATAAGTCCACAGGTGGTGGTGCTTTTCCCTTCACCCAGTGGTGTCGGGGTGATGGCTGTTACCTCGATATACTTGCCGTCTGGCTTGTCCTTGAGGCGCTCGATAATCTTCATGAAATCAAGCTTGCGGATTCTCCCGTAGGGAATAATCTCGTCCCTCTCAAGGTTTAGCCTTTCCTGCCACTCCTCAGAGGTCGGCATCTTCTTTTCAGCTTCTTCAGCAATTTGCCAATCCTTCATCTTAACCGCGTCGTAAGCCACAGAAACCTCCTTTTTCCCTTTTGTATTTTTAAGTCTTCTTCCCGCTAATTTATTTGCTTATTTAGTTCCCAGCAGTGTTTTAAAGATTTCTTTTACAGCTCGGGTTACCGCCGGGCTTGAGTCCAAAACGGACTTACCTTCAAGGTCGGCGTCAACTATGGCTGTGTCATAGGGGATGAAGCCCAGAAACTCAAATTCAGGCATGGTGCTGGTTAGAAAATCTTTATCTGCCTCGTTTCTTATCTTGTTGCCCACGGCCGCTGGGTTTTTAAGTCCAATATCCCGGGATAATTTCCTGATAGTTGAGGCGGTCTCAATACTGCGCCGACCCGGTTCAACCACGAGAATGAGTTTGTCTACGGCTCCAGCGGTTGCCCGTCCCAGATGTTCAATGCCGGCTTCCATATCCAAAATAACCACTTCATCTCTAGCCAGTAGCAGATGGCTCATCAGGGCTTTAAGGAGGGCATTCTCCGGGCAGTAACAGCCGGTGCCGCCCCTTTTGGCTCGTCCCATGACCATTAGGCTGATACCGTCCAATTTCTGGCTGTATTTTTCCGGCAAATCACTGACTTTTGGGTTTAGCTTGAAGTAGGGTGCTGTCTCGCCGGGGCGGGCTCCGGTTCTCTCTTTGATAAGCTCGCTCATTTCAGAGATAGGGGTTATCTTTTCCGGATGGGAAAAACCGAGGGTAGCGGCCAGGTTAGCATCTGGGTCGGCATCTATTGCCAGAACACGATAGCCTGCTTCAGCGAATGATTTGGCTAAAATGGATGCTAGTAGAGTCTTGCCGACTCCTCCCTTGCCACTGATAGCAATTTTCATTGACGCTTCTTTTTTAGTCACAATTAAAGCCGAGACTCCAGGAGAGTGCTCGGGCTTTTAAAAGCCATCATAGTATAATCCGCGCTTAATAAGAAGTCAAGAAGTTCAGGCTGATGGTTTTGGTAGTTTTTAAATTGGATAGTATAATGAAACGGTAAGTTTACTTTTATGCTCAGGAGAGTCTAAATGGCAGAGGGCAGTTTGTCTGAGGCTGCAATCACTCACAGTTTAGGAACCAGTTTTATTGGACAGAGGGTTATTTACTACCCGGTTCTGGCTTCAACCATGGAAATAGCTCGGCTTGAGGCACAAAAGGGGGCCAGTGAGGGCACCGTGGTTGTTGCCGATAGACAAACTGCCGGCCGGGGACGAATAAAGCGCCTCTGGTTATCGCCGGAGGGCAGTATTGCCATATCTATTATTCTCCGTCCTGACATTTCTTGCTTACCTTATCTGGTAATGGTTGCCTCTCTGGCGGTTGTCCATAGCATCGAGTGGGCTACCGGACTTGAGCCACAGATTAAATGGCCCAACGATGTCCTTATCGGCAACAAGAAGGTTTCAGGGATTCTGATTGAAAACGGTCTGCGCGGGGAAAACGTAGATTACTCAATTTTGGGTATCGGGATAAATATTAATCTTAAAGTATCTGGTTTCCCCGATATTGCCGGTATTGCCACCAGCCTCTCTGATGAGCTTGGGAGACATGTTTTGCGCCTGGGTTTGGTACGGCGGCTTTTGGTTGAGGTGGAAAGACTCTACCTTGCGGCTAAGCAGGGGGAGCCTGTCTTTGAAGAGTGGCGGGATAGGCTCGTGACACTTGGCAAGAGGGTTCAGTTAAGGTCAGGTAAGGATACCTACCGGGGCATCGCCCAGTCGGTAAAGCCTGACGGTAGCCTCATCCTGCGTCAGCCGGACGGCAGGCTGGTTGAGATTGTGGCTGGGGACATCCTGCCTGATTAAGACATCCCAGAGCCTGCTACCCAGCAGGCTCTGGGATTATCTATTAGTTTAAGTTGACCTCTTGCTCTTTTAGCTATTTACCACTTTTCAGACGGCTGCTGCCCCTATCTTCCATAAACATGCGGATAAGGTCGATTGGTACCGGGAAGATCAGGGTGCTGTTTTTCTCGCTGGCAATTTCGCTGAGTGTTGCCAGGTAACGGAGCTGGAGCGCTATTGGCTCCTTGGCGATAACCGCGCCGGCGTCAGCCAGCCTCTGTGAGGCCTGAAATTCACCGTCGGCGTGGATGATTTTGGCTCGTCTGGTTCTCTCTGCCTCAGCCTGGGCTGCCATCGAGCGCTTCATCTCTTCCGCCAGTTCAACCTCTTTAATCTCAACGGTAGAGACCTTTATCCCCCAGGGGTCAGTTTGTTCATCAATTATCCTCTGCAGCATCTGGTTGAGCTTCTCTCTTTGCGACAGGAGTTCATCAAGTTCAGATTGCCCCAGGACATTGCGCAGGCTCGTTTGGGATATCTGTGAGGTGGCTTTGATGTGGTCCAGGACCTTGACCACAGCCGCATTGGGGTCAACCACCCTGAAGTAAACGACGGCGTTTACCCTGACGGTAACATTGTCCTTGGTGATCACCTCCTGAGAGGGGACGTCTAAGGTTACAATTCGCAGGTCAACCTTTATCATGCGGTCAACAAAGGGGATAAGCAGGAAAAGACCGGGGCCCTTGGCCCCAATCAGCCGTCCCAGTCGGAAAATAACCCCGCGCTCGTATTCAGTGACGATTTTGACTGTCATCGGGACGATTACTAGTAATAGTAAAATAATTAGGCCAGGTATAACCAAATTCATTTGTTTACCTCCTTTTTTCTTGCTTCTTTTTTTGTTACTACCAGTTTTAAACCGTCGACCTTGGTGATAATCACCTCCTCCCCGGGTTCTACCAGGCCAGCCTCTGATGTTGCCTGCCAGCGTTCACCCTTTAAAAATACTATCCCTTCAGGGTCTAAAGCTTCCCTGACTTTAGCTGTCTTTCCCAATAGTTCCTCTTGGCCGGTAGCTGGCTGGCGACGGTGAGCCCGGATGATTCGGTTAATAGCGAAGGCAAAGAAAGTAGCCATTAAGATGGGAATTATGGCAATTAACCAAGGATCTATCTGAAACACTGGAGACCTCCCACTGAATAAGATTAAGGAGCCGAGAACAAGTGATACGACACCCCCGGCAGTAAATAGACCGAAGGTGACAGTGAGTACCTCGGCGACAAAGAGACCGAAGCCGAGGACAATTAAGAGCACCCCGGCGTAATTTACCGGTAACATCCCCAGGGCGAAGAAGGCTAAAAGCAGGGAGATGCCACCGACAACGCCGGGCAGGATAAGCCCGGGGCTGGAAAGCTCAAAGAAGATGCCGAGCATGGCCAGGCTGAGTAGTATGTAGGCAATATTCGGGTTAGCAATGGCATAGAGGAAGCCCTCAATGGTATTCATCGGGTTGAGGTTGATGCTGGCGCCCTGGGTTGAGAGGGTAACCTCCTCGCCACCGAAGACGGTTGCCTTTTTGCCATCAAGCTGCAGGACAAGGTCATCAAGGTCAGTGGCGACGATATCAATTACATTAAGCTTGAGGGCTTCGCTGGCTGGGACCGAGGCGGCTTTTCTGACCGCTTTTTCCGCCCAGTCTACATTACGGCCGTGGGCTTCAGCGATAGCCTTGGCATAGGCGACCGCATCGTTAACCACTTTGGATTCCATCGCTTCTGACATCTGGGTTTCACCCTCGGTGCCGATGGCTACCGGGTGGGCGGCACCGATGGCGGTATCCGGTGCCATGGCGGCAATATCGGCGGCGATGGTAATGAAAAACCCGGCTGAGGCAGCTCTGGCTCCTGGGGGTACATAGACCACAACCGGGACTTTGGCATTATTCATCAGTTGAATAATGTCACGCATGGAGGTATCCAGACCACCTGGGGTATCAAGCTTGATAATGCTGGCTATAGCATTACTTTCTTCGGCCTCCTGGATACCGCGCTCAATATAGTTAACCAGAACCGGGTTAACGGTTCCTTTAACCTCAAGGACAACAATCTGGTTGCCTGAGGCTCCAGTCACAATACTGGTAATCGAAACCAGAGCCACCAGCCCAAATACTAGGATGCGTAATACTCTTAACATCGCCAACCTTACTTTAGGTAGTAAGTTAATATTATATCTTTACTTGGCTCTTATTGCAATGAAGTTGAATAGAGAACAAGTTTAAGGTAGAATTTAGCCACTATACATAGAAGGTTTAATCGATGAGAGCCCAGCGATGCAAGGGGATGCGGGATTTATCCCCTGAGGAAATGAGAAGGTTTCGCTTGATTGAAGGGGCGTTTCGGGACTCATGCCTTAAATGGGGGTATGAGGAGGTTAAAACCCCAACGCTTGAGTATCTGCATTTGTTTACCTCAACCGGGACACTGACGCCGGTGATGTTGGGCAGGGTATATTCCTTTCTTGACTGGGATGGCTGGAGTGGCGAAAGGGTGGTCTTAAGGCCTGACGGTACCATCCCGATTGCCCGGCTTTATGTCGATAGTATGGAAGCTCAAAGGCAGGCCAAGCTCTTTTACATCTCAAATGTCTTTATCTTTGAAGAGACGGGGAAGCTCAACAGGGAAAAATGGCAGGGCGGTGTTGAGCTTATTGGCTCAGGCGGCACCCTGGCTGATGCTGAGCTGGTGATGCTGGCTGAGGAGGTTCTAGGCAGACTTGGGGTTAGAGGTATTAAGCTAAAATTATCGCACGCTGGCTTGGTCAGGGCGATACTGGAAGAATTGGGGCTGAGCTCCAAGGAGCGGGAGGAAGTATTTGACCGGATTTTAGACGGTGATGCGAGGGTACTTGGTCGAATAAAGCCCAAAAACCAGGAATTAAAGATGGCTCTGGATTCCCTGTTTAGGCTAAAGGGGAGGTCGTCCGGATTTCTCAAAAACTTTAAGGTTCAGGCAAGCTTGGGCTTGCCTCTTCGGAGAGCGCTTGATGATTTCATCAATATTGTTGACCAGCTTGAGGTTCTGGGGGTTGATTATCAGATTGATATAACGTCAGGTAGGGGCTTTGAGTATTATACTGGTATCATCTTTCAGTTCTTTCTCAAGGGTGAAAAGATAGGGGGTGGTGGCAGATATGATGCTTTAATTCCCTTGATAGGTGGCAAGGACGTTCCAGCCTCAGGTTTTGCCCTTTACCTTGACCACCTGATGAATTTAGTAAAGGTAAAAACTCCAGCTCAAGCTGGAAAGAGTGAGATTCAGGTCAGGATTGAACAGGGCAGGCTGGAGGTGGTAAAGGAGGCTTTTGGCATCGCCAGCCGTCTGCGTCAAGGCGGATATATAGTTCAAACTCTTCTGAGTGGTGAGAAAGTGGCTGAAACCGGATGGATGCTTGATGTCAGAGGCAAAACACCACGGTTTATTTTGACTGACCAAAAAAGCGGCAGGAAATTTGAGGTACAAACTTGGGATGAAGTCTTGGTACGGTTAGGTGAAGAAGGTGGAGATAAAGATAGCCCTGCCTAAGGGGCGCCTGCTAAGTAAGACGGCGGCACTGCTTGAGCAAGCTGAGTGGAAACTGGATGGCTACCACGATGAGGCTCGTCTGTATCGTCTTAGTTCCCGGAGGTTTCCCGCCCTTTCCCTGAAGATTTTTCAGGAAAAGGACATTCCAATTCAGGTCGCGGTGGGAAACTACGATTTGGGAATTTGCGGGCTGGACTGGATTGAGGAGCTTCTGGTTAAGTATCCGAGCAGTGCCGTAGTCAAGGTTAAAAACCTTGGCTACGGAGAGCTTGTATTATACGTGGTAACTAGCAAGACATGGGGTATATCCACGCTTGAAGAGGTTAGGGCGAGAGCGGGTGTTATCCGAATTGCCAGCGAGTATCCCAATCTGGCTGAGTCTTTTGCCCTGCGTCACCGCTTCAGGCGGTTTAATATTTTCCCTGTCTGGGGAGGGGCTGAGGTCTACCCGCCGGAAAGTGCTGACCTGGCAATGGTTTGCGGCGAAAACGGGGAAAACTTTAACTACGGGCTGGTGTCGCTAAGTGAGGTCCTCAGCTCCAGTGTTTTCCTCGTCGCCAACAGAAATAGCTGGGAAACCAAGGATATGGGCGAGATACTGGCCAGTCTCGCTACTGGTCTTGACAACTACCAGGAACCATCAACTGGTGAGCTGAAGGGCGTCGTGAAAACAAACGGTGGTTATCCTTTTAGCGAGGTGCCTTCTGACCTGGTGCGGCTGGCATTACCTGATGGGCATCAGCAGCCGCCGACGGCCGAGCTGCTTGAAGAAGCTGGTATTCAGCTTGATGATTATCCTTCGGCAGTCGGCAATCGCCGTCCAAAGGCTGGGCTTGATTGGCTTAGGGTTAAGGTAGTCAGGCCTCAGGATATGCCACTTCAGGTGGCTAATGGTAATTTTGACCTGGCGATTACTGGCCAAGACTGGCTTGAGGAACACCTTTGTCAGTTCCCATCAAGTCCAGCCAGGGAATTATTGGACCTTAAAATGGGTAAGGTCAAAATTGTGGCGGTGGTAAGCCAGGGTTTAGGGGTGAGTAGTATTGATTCTTTGAGGCGTTTTAATTATCAGCGCTCGGTGCCTTTAAGAATCGCCTCAGAGTATACCAATATCGCTGATAAGTATGCCAGAGAAAATCACCTTGGCATGTACCGGGTGATTCCAACCTGGGGAGCCAGTGAGGCGTTTTTGCCTGAAGATGCCGACCTTTTGATTGAGAATACCGAGACCGGTCAAACCCTGGCAAGGCACAAGCTGGAGATTCTGGATACTCTTTTCCAGTCAACGGCCTGTCTTATTGGTCGTAGGGGCAAAACTCCCAGGAAGGCTGAGAGAATAAACTTTATTGTTGAAACTTTAAAAAGGACAGTGGAGAAGAAGCTGAATTGAGGGTTATTGAGGGTTTTGAAGCGGCTAAAGCGGTTCTTTCAAGGCAAGAACCGACGGTGTCTTATCCGGTTTCACAAGCCCTGAAAGAGGGGATAAAGAAGGTTTTTGGGGCTTACCTCAGTCCTGAGGAGGTAGTAAAGCAGATTGCCGGTGAGGTGCGATTGAGGGGGGATGCGGCGCTTTTTGACTATACCTTGAGGATTGATGGTGTCAGGCTTACCCGTCTTGAAGTGACTCAAGAAGAGATAAAGCGAGCCTACAGCGAGGTTAGCCCGGAGCTGGTCTCGGCACTCGGGTTGGCGGCTGAACAAATACGCAACTTCCATCTCCTTCAGAAAGAAAATATCTGGCGTGAGATTAGAAAACCCGGTTCAGGCCAGCTGGTTCGTTCACTCGAACGTGTTGGCGTTTATGTTCCCGGCGGTAGCGCCTCTTATCCGTCAACCGTGTTGATGACGGCGGTACCAGCCAGGGTGGCTGGGGTAAGAGAGATTATTTTAGCGACACCTCCTAGAGGCGGTGGAGCAGTTTCTCCGGCTGTTTTGGTTGCTTCGGATATTGCCGGCGTTGACCGGGTATTTTGCGTTGGTGGGGCGCAGGCAATTGCCGCCTTAGCCTATGGTACCCAGTCTGTCCCCAAGGTGGAAAAGATTTGCGGACCGGGTAATATCTTTGTCGTTTTAGCTAAAAAACTCGTCTATGGGGTGGTTGCTATTGATGGTCTGGAGGGTCCGAGCGAGGTGCTCGTTATCGCTGATGAGACGGCTGATGTAGGGTATTGTGCTGGAGACTTACTGGCTCAGGCCGAACACGACCCCTTAGCTTCGGCTATTCTGGTGACTACCTCGAAAAAACTTGCCGACCAAGTTAACAGAGAGGTGGATAACACGCTTAAGGATTTGAGCCGTCAGACAATCGCCAGGCAGTCCTGGGAGGATAGAGGTATGCTCGTGGTGGTTGATAGCGTTGAGGAGGCGCTAAAGCTGGCTAACCTCTATGCCCCGGAACACCTGGTTCTTATGGTTGAGGGGGCGGACAGCTATCTTGATAAGGTGAATAACGCCGGCTGTGTCTTCTTGGGTACAAGGGCAACGGTGGTTCTGGGTGACTATGTAGCGGGCCCAAGCCATGTCCTGCCCACCGGGGGGACGGCGAGGTTTGCTTCACCACTTAATATCTGTGACTTCATCAAGTTTATCAATACGGTCGGTGCAGGTGAGGCTGATTTTGAGAAGCTGGCTCGGGCGGCGGTAACCATTGCTGAGGCTGAGGGCTTTGACGCCCATGCCCGGGCGATGAGGAAACGGCTTAAGGCTAAGATTGATAAGGAGAGTAATGTCTGAGAGCGAAGGAATCGCAAGGTTAATTCGGCCCAATCTTACCTCTCTTGGCGGTTATAGCCCGCACAAGTCTCCCGATACCTTAAAGGAGAGGGTTCAAGCAAAAGATATTATTAAGCTTGATGCCAATGAAAATCCCTATGGCTGTTCGCCCAAGGTCAGGCAGGCTTTGGCGAACTATTCCAGTTTCAATATCTATCCTGACGCCGGGCAGACCGAATTAAGGCAACTGCTTTCGGGCTATACCGGTATTGGAGCCGAGCATATTGTGGCTGGCAGTGGCAGTGGCGACCTGATTGACCTGATTTTGCGGCTCTTTGTGGGTCCGGGTGATGAGGTAATCAACTGCCCGCCTACCTTTGACCTCTACCGTTTTGAAACCGGGATTTCGGGTGGCAGGCTCATTCAGGTGCCCCGTGATGAGAACTTCGCCATAGATGTTGGCGCAATAAAATCAGCCATAAATAGTAAAACCAAGCTGGTATTTCTGTCCAATCCGAATAACCCTACCGGGGCACTGACGCCACAGGAGGGTATCATCGCGATATTGGATACCGGCATTCCGGTGGTGGTGGATGAAGCCTACTACGAGTTTAGCGGTCAAACGGTGGTGCCACTGGTTAACCGCTATCAGAACTTGATGGTACTGCGCACCTTCAGTAAATGGGCCGGGCTGGCTGGACTAAGGGTTGGCTACGGCATTTTCCCACCCGGGATTGCCGACTGGCTCCTGAAGATTAAACTCCCCTATAATGTCAATGTGGCGGCGCTGGTAGCGGTTCGGGAATCACTTGAAGATATTGATTATCTAAGAGAGAGGGTAAAAGATATAATTACCGAGAGGGAAAGGCTTCTGGGCGAGCTTGAAAAACTTGGCTTCTTAAAGCCTTACCCTTCACGGGCGAACTTTATTTTGTGTTCAGTTCTGGATGGTAATGCCCAAAAGCTCTACCAGAAATTGGAGGAAAGGGGTATACTGGTTCGTTACTTTGATACGCCGAGGCTGGAAAATTACATCCGTTTAAGTGTTGGCAAACCGGAGCACACCGATGCCCTGATCCAGGCGCTAAAACAGTTGAGGGAGGAATAAATGGCAAAGAGACTTTCTGAAGTTAAACGCGAGACCAAAGAAACAGATATTACCTTGGAACTTGACCTTGACGGTGCCGGCAGGTGGCAGATGAACACCGGTATCAGGATGTTCGACCACCTGCTTTCTCAACTGGCTCAACATGGCGTCTTTGACCTTAAGGTTTCCGCCGCCGGGGGTGACCAGCATCACCTGGTTGAGGATGTTGGTATCTCTCTGGGCAGGGCTCTTACTGAAGCCCTGGGCGACAGGAGGGGTATTGTCCGTATGGGCAGTGCTCTGGTGCCGATGGACGATTCCCTGGCTCAGGTGGTAATTGACATCAGCGGGCGTGGATATACTGTGTTAGAACTCGCTTTCAAAGACAAGGATATCTCCGGCCTTGCAACCGACCTTATCCGTCACTTTCTTGAGTCTTTTGCCTCAGAAGCCAAGCTTAATCTCCACGCCAGGGTTTTATACGGCGTAAACGACCATCACAAGGCGGAGGCGCTCTTTAAGGCACTGGGTCGAGCCCTTGACTGGGCCACCAGAGTTGACCAGCGTATTTCGGGAGAACTGCCCAGCACCAAGGAACTGCTTGAGGGTTAGGAGGCTTTAGATACTTCTCTTCCCCGTCAGCCTCTGGTACACCTTCTGGTATCTTCTTGAGGTGTCCTCGATTACTTCTTGAGAAATGGGTGGGGCGGGTGGCTCCTTGTTCCACCCTGAAGCTACCAGCCAGTCGCGCAAGGGTTGCTTATCATAGCTATCCTGAGGCTGGCCTACTTTATATAGATCAGCATCCCAGAAGCGGCTTGAATCAGGCGTTAGTAGCTCATCAATCAGGATAACCCGGTCACCGTCAAGTCCAAACTCAAATTTGGTGTCAGCCACGATAATGCCCCTTTTTCGGGCGTACTCCCGGGCGAAGTTGTAGATAGCAAGGCTTTTTTCTTTTATCTCTTCAGCTATCAAGCTGCCAGTGAGTTTCTCTACTCCTTCCATATCCAGAGGCTGGTCGTGTCCGGTCTCGGCTTTGGTGGTCGGGGTGAAAAGCGGCTCGGGCAGTTCCTGGCTTTGTCTTAAACCCTTGGGTAAGGGGAGTCCACAGACGATACCATCCTTTTGGTAGTCTGTCCAGGCTGAGCCGGCAAGGTAACCGCGTACCACGCATTCAACCGGGATACGCTTGACCTTCTTGACAATCATCGACCTCCCCGCAAGGTAAGAGGGGTAGGGGAAACGGTCTGAGGAAGCCAGGTAGCGGTCAAGGTTTGGTGGGTCTTCAATGGTTTCTACCAGATGGTTGGGCAGAATATCTTTAGTTTGGGCAAACCAGAAGGTGGAGAGTTGGTTTAGCACCGAGCCTTTTAGTGGAATGCCAGAGGGCAGGACTACGTCAAAGGCTGAGACTCGGTCGGTTGAGATGATTAAGAGTAGCTCACCCAGGTCATAGGTGTCTCGCACCTTGCCACGAAGGAATAATGATAGCGGCAGGTCGGAATTTACTAAAATTGGTGAGCTAGGCATTTCATATCACCTCCTTGCGAGTCTTGGAAAATAGTTCCTGCGACGGGAGAGTCACTTTTTATTTTTCTTCTGGCTATTCTAGGACGGCTCTTGAGATTATCAGGCGCTGAATTTCTGATGTCCCCTCGTAGATTTCAGTCAGTTTAGCGTCACGGAAGAAGCGTTGCATCGGTGAGTCCATCATGTAGCCGTAGCCGCCGAGTATCTGGATACCCTGGGTTGATGCCCTCATCGCTAGCTCGGTGGCGTATAATTTAGCCATGGCGGCATTCTTTGAGAAGGGTTGGCCGCTACTGGCCAGATAAGCGGCTTTGTAAACCAGGAGTCGGGCAGCCTCAAGTTCAGTTGCTATATCAGCCAGTTTCCAGGCAATGGCTTGGTTTTTGCAGATAGGAACACCAAACTGGACTCGTTCCTTGGAGTACTCGATTGATTTTTCCAGGACTGCTCGAGTGATGCCCAGTGCCTGGGCAGCAATCTGGATTCGCCCGTGGTCAAGGGTGCCCAGGGCGATTTTCATTCCCTTGCCTTCTTCACCCAGGCGGTTTGAGGCTGGTACCCGGCAGTCATCAAAGAAGAGTTCGGAAGTAGTACCGGCGCGCATGCCCAATTTGTCGAATTTCTTGCCCTTGGTAAAGCCGGGCATATCCTTCTCCACAATAAAGGCGGTCATGCCTCGTGGTGCTAACTTGGTGATACTGGCAAAGACAATTACTACATCGCAAACATCACCGTTGGTGATGAATACCTTTTGGCCATTTAAGATGTACTCATCACCATCCTTAACCGCCGTTGTCTTGATGTTACTGATATCGCTACCGGCTTCCGGCTCAGTTATGGCAAAGCTGCAGACCTTTTCTCCCTTGGACAGAGGTGGTAAGAACTTCTTCTTCTGCTCTTCATTACCGAAGAGGTTGATGGTGTTACTGCCTATTACCACATGAGCACTTAAGACATCAGCCGTAGAGGCGCAGGCTTTGGCGATTTCTTCGGTGGCAATTGTCAGTGAAAGTTCATCGGAGCCACTGCCTTCGTATTCACCTGGGATAATCATACCGGTAAGTCCAAGTTCAGCCATGCGTTTAAAGTTCTGCCAGGGGAATTCGTTTTTCCGGTCCAGCTCATCGGCAATCGGCTCAAGCTCGTTTTGGGCAAAATCTCGAATTGTGGTTTGGAGCATCTTTTGCTCTTCAGTTAATTCAAAATCCATGGGTTACCTCCTAGCTAAGTATCAGCCACTATTATATGATTATCCTCACTTTAGAGGCAATACCTTCGGGCTAGTTTTTGATGCCCGAAAGCCTCTTGGCGGCGGACTTCATCCGGTCAATGTCAGATGTGCGGCCAATCATAATCTTCTGGGCTTGGGGCGAACCGGCACCGTGCATGGATTCGGTCAAGTAGCAGACAGCACCCGTGCCCAGGGTGATGTTCTCAATTAAACGCAGGATACGGACCCGATTCTCCACCGGCACCCCTTCCACACCCTTGAGGTATTTGCTGACATATTTGCCGATGTTCGGGTCACTAAAGTCCTTCTCTGATGGCAGGGTGACCATGATGCCACCGGCGACCTCCTGGGCATGTTTGGCGAGTTCATAGGGGAATCGGGTGACATTTAGCTTGGCAACATTTGCCCAGAGCGGGTTGACCAGGTAGGTTCCTGACGGTTCTTTGTGTCCCTCATGGGCGCAGGTGAGGCTGCAGCAGTAGATGGTCTCGTTTAGGTGGATCATTTCCAGGATTCGGTCCTTGATGTGAGAAGCCTTGGCGGTACCCTGGTATTCGGCAATTAGCTGGGTGGCACCAATCAGGACGTCGCCGATGCCGGCTTTACAGGAATAGCTCTGGCGGTGATAGGAGGCAAACTTCTCAACCAGGTCGCCGGCAAAGTCCCATTCCTTGTACATAAAAACACGCTCCCAGGGGACAAAGACATTCTCAAAGATCACCATGCACTCCTGGCCACCATACATGGTATTACCGGTATCAATGTTGCCTTCCTCCAGCTTGCGGGTATCACAGGATTGCCTCCCATAGATATAGATGATGCCTTTGGTATCACTGGGTACGGCAAAGGTGATAGCGTAGTCCTTATCATCCTCCCGCATCGCCCGGGTTGGCATTACTATTATCTCATGCGAATTTATCGCTCCGGTCTGGTGGAGTTTGGCACCCTTAACCACAATGCCGTCTTCCTTTTCCTCAACCACATGGAGGTATTGGTCCGGGTCGGGTTGCTCCGAGGGTCTGAGGCTTCTATCAGCCTTGGCATCGGTCATAGCGCCATCACAGACCAGGTCTTCATCCTGTACATACCGAAGGAACTTGAGGAATCGCTGGTTGTATTCTGTCCCATGCTTTTGGTCAGTATCATAAGTCACCATTGAGAGGGCGTTGAGGCTGTCCATACCAACACAGCGCTGGAAACAGGAGCCGGTATAGGCACCTAAAACCCTTTCCATCTTTGACTTTTTAACCAGGTCATCAACGCTCTGATGGATATGGCAGAAGCGGTTGATTTTCTCCCCCGAAAGGTGTGAGGTTGCGGTCAGCATGGCTTCATATTCCGGTTTTTCGGCAAGCTCATAGGTGGCGGCGACACAGTTGCGTGTCGGTTTGATGATTGGGTTATCCCAGTGGTTTTTGACCCGCTCGCCAAACATGTAAACCTCAAAATCTTTTTCCTTGATGCTGTCAAGATATTCTTTAGCCGTCTTCATCCTTATTCCTCCCTGAAAATCTAAAACAAGGCTCACACAAAAACCCCCATTCATGTACGGGGTCCTCAAACCAACTGAAATCCCGTCCTTCTTGGGACAGGCTCCTCAGATATTTTACCGGTGGTGAGCCACCGGAAGATATTATAACATTTATAGGGTTCGGGGGGCTAGTTTACTGGCAGCGGCTGGTTTGGCTTCTACCCGCCACTGGGTTTCGGTTAGCCCCAGGCGTTTGAAAATCTCATCCACATAGCGCAGGTAGTACTGATAATCAAAGAGCGACTCAAGTTCTGGTATGGCTAGGGCAGCCGTAAGTTCAGGGTCTTTTTTGAGTAGCGTCAAGAAGTTCCGGTTTCCTTTCCAGGCCTTCATGGCATTTCGCTGGACGATTTCATATGCCTTTTGCCGGCTCAGCCCTTTATCAATCAAAGCCAGCATGACTCGCTGGGAGAAGATTAAACCCTTGGTAAGATTAAGGTTCTGCTTCATCCTCTGCGGGTAGACCTCAAGCCCCTTCATCACTGATGTAAAGATGTTAAGGGCATAGTCTAAAGCGAGGCAGGCATCCGGCAGGATAATACGCTCGGTTGAGGAGTGGCTGATGTCGCGCTCATGCCAGAGGGCAATATTCTCCATTGAAGTTATAGCAAAACTTCTTACCAGTCTGGCTAAACCGCAGATTCGCTCGCAAAGCTCTGGATTTCGCTTGTGGGGCATGGCTGAGGAACCGGTCTGACCCGGAGCAAAGGGTTCAGCGGCTTCCCCGGTTTCGGTTTTCTGGAGGTGCCTGATTTCAGTGGCGAACTTTTCGAGAGAGCTGAAGAGTAAGGCCAGGGTGGTAACAAATTGGGCGTGGCGGTCGCGCTGCAGAATCTGGTTTGATATTGGCGCTGGAGAGAGCTTTAATCTGGCGCAGGCTTTCTCCTCAACCTCAGGGGAAAGGGTCGCATAGGTGCCGACCGCACCTGAAATCTTGCCCACGGCGATGGCTTTCTCGGCTTCAGCCAGCCTTCTTTCGTGGCGCCTCATCTCCTCAAGCCACAGCGCCAGTTTTAAACCAAAGGAAGTTGGCTCGGCGTGGATGCCGTGAGTGCGACCAATCATCACGGTATATTTATACTTTAGTGCCTGCTGAGCTAGAACCTGGATGAGTTCTTTAATGTCCTGACACAATAGCTCGGCAGCCTCAATTAGCTGTAAGCTTAAGGCGGTATCAATCACATCGGAGGAGGTAAGACCAAGGTGGATAAAGCGTGACTCTTCGCCCAGGCTCTCGGCGATTGAACCGAGGAAAGCGGTCATATCGTGGTGAGTTTCCTTTAAAATCTCCTCCATGCGTTTCAGGTTAAGCCGGGCAAGCTTTACCTTGGGTATTGCTTCTCTGGGGATAACGCCCAGTTCCGACCACGCTTCGCAGACGGCAATCTCAACCTCAAGCCACTTGGCAAACTTGTTCTCTTCTGACCAGACCCGCTTCATCTGGGGTCTTGAGTAGCGCTCAATCATTTGCCCCCTCCTTGTAGCCCGCCTCGGTAATCTTGATAGGCTTTTCGTATCCCGTCATACTTTAACCCCAGGATTTCAGCCGCAAGATAGGCAGCATTTTTAGCGCCGGCACTGCCGATGGCAACGCAGGCGACCGGTATCCCGGCCGGCATCTGGACGATGGAGTAGAGGGCATCAATCCCTTTAAGCTCGCTTGATGCCAGTGGGATGCCAATAACGGGCAGGGTAGTCCAGCTTGCCAGAACACCCGGCAGGTGTGCCGCTCCACCAGCGGCGGCAATGATAACCTCAATGCCTCGCTCTCGGGCCTCAAGCCCGAACTCTCTCGCCTTCTCCGCGTTACGGTGGGCTGAGAGTACGCTCACTTCATAGTCAATACCCAGGCTCTCCAGCACCTCAAGCGTTGGCTTGACTGCCTCAGTATCTGATTTGGAACCCATAACCACCGCTACTTTTGGCATATTAACCTTCCTTTGCTTTAGCAATATCTTTACGATAATGGCAGCCCTCAAACTCAATCCGGGGCAGGTTGCGGTATACCTTTTCCCTGGCCTCGGTGATGGTTTTGCCCAAAGCTACCACCGTCAGCACCCGTCCACCACTGGTTACTATTTCACCTTCTTGACCCATTTTGGTACCGGCATGGAAGACCAAAATATCTTTATCCAGGCTTTCCAGCCCATGAATGGGAAAACCGGTCCGGTAGCTAGCAGGGTAACCACCCGATGCCATGACCACTCCGACACAGGCATCATCGCTCCACTCAATTTTTATCTGGTTTAGCTTGCCATTGACCACCGCGAGTAATATCTCCAACAGGTCGGTTTTGAGCCGGGGCAATACTGCCTGGGTTTCAGGGTCGCCGAACCGGGCATTAAATTCTAACACTTTTGGGCCCTTATTGGTAATCATTAGGCCGCCATAAAGGACACCCTTATAAGGCTTGCCCTCTTTGTTCATTGCTGCAACTGTCGGTTTGAGGATGGTTTGCGTTACCGTTCCCTCTAACGCAGGGCTGTAAAAATGTGGCGGGCTGAAGCTACCCATGCCACCGGTATTGGGGCCCTTATCGCCATCAAATGCCGGTTTATAATCGCAGGCTGATACCATCGGGATGACCGTCTCCCCATCGGTGAAGGCGAAGGAGCTCATTTCTTTCCCCTCCAGGTACTCCTCGATTATTACCTTGTCCCCGGCAGCACCAAAGGCTTTAGCCTGCATCATGCTATCAAGGGCTTCTAGAGCCTCCTCGGTTGAACTGGCTACGGTTACTCCTTTCCCAGCCGCCAAGCCATCGGCTTTAACCACCAGCGGTGGTTTCTGCTTTTTAATGTACTCTTTCGCCTCGGAGTATTTCGAGAAACTGGTGCTTTCAGCGGCGGGTATCTGGTATTTTCCCATCAGCCATTTGGCGAATACCTTGCTTACCTCAATCTGGGCGGCGGCTCTGGTGGGTCCGAAGATAGGGATGCCAATGCCTTCAAAATGGTCAACAATGCCCTCGGCCAGGGGTGTCTCGGGCCCGACTAAAACCAGGTCAATCCTCTCGCTTTTGGCTGCTTTAGTTAGTCCCTCAATATTAGTTGGACTGATATCGAGGTTACGGGCAACCCGGGCGGTGCCGGCATTACCCGGAGCGACGAAAACCTCTTTTGCCTTAGGACTCTTGAGTAGTTTCCAGACCAGGGTGTGCTCTCTGGCGCCGCTGCCGATAACCAGTATTTTCAAGGTTTATCCCCTAATATTTTTATCAACCTCACCCCCTCAAGTCCCCCTCTCCTTACTAAGGAGAGGGGGAGGAGGTTTTTGAAAGGGCTTCGCCCCTTCAAACTACCCTTGACAAACAACATTTCATTCCCACTCAATGGTTGAGGGTGGTTTTGAGGTGATATCATAAACTACCCGGTTTACCCCGGGCACTTCGTTAACGATGCGGCTTGAAATCTTAGCCAGGACATCGTAGGGCATTCTTGCCCAGTCGGCGGTCATGGCGTCTTCGCTGGTTACGGCGCGGATGGCGACCAGGTAGCCGTAGGTTCGGTAGTCCCCCATGACACCGACGCTCTTAACGTCAGTGAGGACAGCGAAGCTCTGCCACAGCTGGCGGTAGAGTTTCGCCTTCTTAATCTCATTCATCACAATCCAGTCGGCGGCCCGTAGAATTTCCAGTTTTTCCTTGGTTATCTTGCCGATAATTCGGATTGCCAGTCCCGGACCGGGGAAGGGCTGTCGCCAGACCATCTCTTCGGGCAGACCAAGCTCAAGTCCAGCCTGCCTGACCTCGTCTTTAAAGAGGTATCTTAAGGGTTCAAGCAGTTTCAGCTTCATCTTGGCTGGTAACCCACCGACGTTGTGGTGGCTTTTTATCTTGGCGGGGGCACTGGTTGACGAGGAGGCGCTCTCAATGACATCGGGGTAAAGGGTGCCCTGGGCGAGGAAATCAACCCTGCCGATTCTCTTGGCTTCCTCCTCAAATACATGGATGAACTCTTCACCCACCACCTTGCGTTTAAGCTCCGGGTCAGCCACCCCTCTCAGGCGGGTCAGGAACCTCTTACTTGAATCAGAATAGACGATGTTCATCCCCAGGTTGAGTCGGAAGGTATTGAAGGTTCGCTCTACTTCCTCCCGGCGCAGGAGTCCGTTATTGACAAAGATGCAGGTCAGCTGGTCGCCAATGGCGCGGTGGATGAGGGTGGCTACTACCGATGAATCGACACCACCCGAGAGGGCGCTGATGACCCTGCCCTTACCGACCTGCTCTTTGATTCTGGAGATACTTTCATGAATAAAGTTGCCCATTGTCCAGTTGCCCTTGCAGCCACACACCCGGTAGATAAAATTCTTCAGGATGGTCTTTCCCTGTGGGGTATGGGCGACCTCAGGATGGAATTGAAGACCGAAGATTCCCTTCCCATTACCCATAACGGCAACGGGGGAGTTCTCGGTATAGGCCAGGACGCTGAACTCAGGCGGCATTTCGTCAATTCGGTCGGCGTGGCTCATCCATACCGGTGATGATTGAGGCAGGTCGGCAAAAAGGGGCGAATCAACATCACTTAAATGCAGAATGGCGTGACCGTACTCGCGCTTGGTCCCCGGTGCTACCCTTCCTCCCAGTTGACTGGTCAGAACCTGTAGCCCGTAACAGATGCCTAATATTGGCAGGTGGCTTTCATAAATGTAGGCTGGTGCCAGGGGGGCATTCGGTTCATAGACGCTTGAGGGGCCACCGGAGAGGATAAAACCCTTGGGGTTTAATGGTGCTATCTTCTCCCAGGGGGTATCATGAGACACTACTTCGCAGTAGACATGGCATTCGCGTACCCTCCGGGCGATCAGCATGCTGTATTGTGAACCGAAGTCAATGAGGATTATCGCTTCACGCTCGGCACCGGATACCGCCTCAGCAGCCGGGGCGGGCAGTTCGCCGGCGATTTCCTTGGCGATTTCAAGGTAGGTTGAGACCTCGATATCGCCACTGGTTGAAATGCGGCGGCTTTTTTGAGACTCTCTTGCTCCCTTTTTTACCATTTTCAATGACTAAAGATTAGCATTATTTGGCCAGTATTGTAAATCGGGAAAAATGTTTTAGGTTGGGATAATGCCGTGCTTTTTGGGCGGTCTCTCCTCTACTTTGCCCAGCGACATTTCTAAAGCTTCCACGAGCCTGACTCTGGTTTCTTCGGGGTTGATGATGTCGTCAGTATGGAGGTGTTCAGCCGCCTTATAGGGATTGGCGAATTCCTCTCGGTACTCTTTTATTTTCTGCTTGAGGAGTTCCTCCGGGTTTTCGGCCGCTTCAAGCTCTTTTCTGAAGATGATTGGCGCTGCCCCTTCCGGCCCCATAACTGCCAGCTCGGCGCTTGGCCAGCAGAAGGTGAAATCAGCGAAATCCCGGCTGCACATGCCGAGGTAAGCCCCACCGTAGGCTTTTCTAATGACTAAGCTTATCTTGGGTACGGTCGCCTCAGCATAGGCAAAAAGCATCTTTGCCCCGTGCCTGATGATACCGCCCCATTCCTGGTCTGTTCCCGGTAAGTATCCCGGCACATCAACCAGGTTGATTATGGGAATATTGAAGGCATCGCAGAATCTGATAAACCTTGATGCCTTATCACAGGCGTCAATATCTAGGCAACCTGCCTTTGACATCGGCTGGTTGGCAACAATACCCACCGGCCAGCCATTGAGTCGGGAAAAGCAGGTAATGATATTGGTGGCAAATAGTGGGAATAGCTCAAAGTAGTTTGGCTTACCCTCTTGTCTCTGGTCAAAGACCTGCCTTATTACCTGGTGCATATCGTAGGCCTTAGATGGATTTGCCGGCACTACCTTAAACAGGGTTTCGTTCCTGCGGTCAGGATTGTCTCCCCAGGAAACCCGTTTTGGTTTTTCCCGATTATTTGAAGGCAGGAAGCTAAGTAGCTCTTTTATGTTCTCTAGGCACTCCGATTCGCTGTTCTCCGTGCGGGAGGCAACCCCGGCTTTTTTCTGGACAACACTGGCTCCGCCAAGCTCCTCCTCACTAACCTCTTGACCTGAGACAGCCTTAATTACCCTTGGCCCGGTGATGAAGGCTAAACTTATATCTTTGACCATAAAGACGAAGTCCATCAGTGCCGGGGAATACACAGCACCCCCGGCACAAGGACCCAAGATGGCACATATCTGGGGGATAACCCCGGAGGCCAAAGTATTTCTCAGGAAGATTTGCCCGTAGCCTGCCAGGGCATCGACACCGTCCTGAATTCTGGCGCCACCTGAGTCATTGATGGTTATTATCGGGCAGCCGGCCTTAATTGCCGAGTCCATGATGCGGCAAATCTTCCTGGAGTGTATTTCGGATAAGGTGCCTCCCAGGCTGGTGAAGTCCTGGGAGAAGATATATACCTGGCGTCCATCAATCTCTCCGTAGCCAGTGATTACGGCATCGGCCGCGGCCTCACTGGCCCCCCGGCTTTTGACGAACATACCTATCTCGCGGAAGGTGCCTTTATCTAAAAGCAGGTCAATTCGCTCCCGGGCGGTTAGTTTGCCCTTCTTTTTCTGTACCTCAACCCGCTCCTTGCCGCCCATCTCTCTAATCTTCTGGCGGCGTCTCTCAAGCTTGCTGAGCTGGGTCTCTTTTATTTGTTCTTCCTCGTTCATTGTATCTCCGTTATCTCAAGCAGTATTCTGGTTGCCTTGGGGTCAAGGAAGGCGACCCTGGTCTGGTGAGCCCCAGTTCCAGGCTCCTGGTCAATTAGGGGGACACCCTTCCTTTTTAATTCTTCAAGCTCCCGGTCGATATTATCTACTTGTAAGGCTAGGTGGTGCAGTCCTTCCCCTCTTTTTGCCAAGAACTTAGCCAGTGGGGTCTCAGGGGCGGTTGGCTCAAGTAGCTCAACCTTGTTTTCCCCCACCGGGATGATAGCAACTTTGACATTGCGGTGAGCGACCACCTCAATATCTTCAAGCTCAAGTCCCAGGGATTCAGTGTATAGTTTAGCCGCTTCTTCAACATCGTTTACCGCAATCCCGATATGGTCAATCCTGAGTATCATCGCTTTTTGCCTCCAAATTTGTTTGGACAAAATTAGTAATCTCAAGGACCGGAGTACCCGGCCCAAAGACCCGGGCAATACCGGCTTCCTTTAGTTTGGGAATATCTTTTTGAGGGATAATTCCCCCGGTAATAACCAGAATGTCCTTCCGGCTCTTTTCCTTCAAAAGCTCGGCTATTCTGGGGAACAGTATCATATGTGCCCCCGAAAGGCAGCTTAGACCAACAACGTCCACGTCCTCCTCAATTGCGGCCTCAGCGATTTGCTCCGGGGTTAAGCGCAGTCCGAGGTAGATTACCTCCATACCGGCATCCCTCAAACCCTGGGTGATAACCCTGACCCCCCGGTCATGCCCGTCAAGGCCCGGTTTGGCAATCAGGACTCGTATTTTTCTCTCCGCCATACCAAATCTTCTCCTCAAAGTGCACTTGTCTCCCGGTATTCCCCGAATACCTGGCGCAGGGAATCGCTTATCTCACCGACGGTGCCGTAAGCCTTAACCGCCCGAACAAGCACCGGCATGATATTCTCCTCGCTCCGGGCGACACTTCGGACTTCATCAAGTATTTCTTTTACCTGGCTGTTATCTCGCTTCTCTTTTAACTTTTTCAGGTTTGAAATCTGTTTTCTCTCGATTTGCGGGTCAATTTCCAGAACCTCAATTTGAGTTTCTTCATCAGCGGCAAACTTATTTAAGCCGATCACAACCTGCTCACCCGAGTCAACTGCCTTTTGGTATTGGTAGGCGGAGCGGGCAATTTCCTGTTGAATGGTACCCTTCTTAATCGCTTCAAGGGCACCACCCATCTGGTCGATTTTAGCTAGGTGTTTGAAGATTTCACTTTCTATATGGCTGGTCAGCCACTCGATATAGTAGGCACCGCCGAGGGGGTCAGTGCTGTCGGCGACGCCGCTCTCATCGGCGATAATCTGCTGGGTTCTTAGGGCAACCTGTACCGCTTCCTCGGTGGGCAGAGCCAGTGCCTCGTCAAAGGAGTTGGTGTGCAGGGACTGACAACCGCCAAGTACCGCCCCAAGTGCCTGCATGGTTACCCGGACAATATTGTTTAGCGGCTGCTTTTCGGTCAGGGTAAAGCCGTCGGTTTGAACGTGGTACCTCAGCATCAAAGACCTTGGGTCTTGAGCCTTAAATCTTTCCTTCATTATCTTTGCCCAAGCTCTTCGCGCCGCTCTAAACTTTGAAACCTCCTCAAGCAGATTGGTGTAGGCAGCGAAGAAGAAAGAAAACCTGGGGGCAAACTGGTCAACCTCCATTCCCTTATTGAGCATTGCCTCTACATAGGCAATGGCGTTAGCCAGGGTGAAGGCAACTTCTTGAATAGCTGTTGCCCCGGCCTCACGCATGTGATAACCGCTGATGCTGATTGAGTTCCACTCGGGCATTTCCTTGGAGCAGTAGCTGCAGATATCAGTTGCCAATCTCATTGATGGCTCCGGCGGGAAGATATAGGTGTTTCTGGCGATATATTCCTTTAAGATGTCATTCTGGATGGTTCCCTTTAGTTTGCCTCTCTCCACCCCCTGCTTTTCCGCGGCGGCAATATACATTGCCAGGATGATTGGGGCGGTGGCATTAATGGTCATTGAGGTGCTGACCTCGGAGAGTGGAATGCCGTCCCAGAGTCTTTCCATATCTTCCAGGGAGTCAACAGCAACCCCGCATCGTCCCACTTCACCCTTGGAGAGGGGATGGTCTGAGTCATAGCCCTCCTGGGTTGGCAGATGGAAGGCAACGCTAAAGCCGGTACTCCCCTGCCGGTATAAATACTTGTATCTTTTATTGGTCTCCTCGACAGTGGCAAAGCCGGCGTACTGACGCATCGTCCAGAGTCGGCTTCGATAGCCATTAGCTCTAATGTGCCGGGTGAAGGGATATTCTCCAGGCAAGCTCCTGTCTTCGGGGGATCCTTCAAGGTCGGCCGGGGTATAAACCGGTTTAACCACCGTGCCGCCGACTGTGGTCTTAAATTCGGTTTTCCTCTCCCGATTTTGGCTCATCTTCCTCCTGTTTATCCTTCTATTATCTATACAGTTGTTCGGTGAGGTGATTTTAGTGACTGGCGGCGACTTTCCAGTTCCTGGTAGAGTTCCTGGGTCCCGATATTGTTTACGGCCTGGGTTAAGATAACTGACCTTGGCTCTTTTTGAGGGCTGCTGGCAAATTCATCCTGGAGTTCCTTAGCCAGCACCTCGGCTCCCTCGCGGTCGGCTTTATTGACTACTATAATATCGGCAATCTCAAGAAACCCGGCCTTCATCAGTTGAATCCCGTTGCCGAATTCGGGCACCAGAACCAGTACCACGCTGTCGACACAATCCCTGATACTGGTATCCGCCTGCCCGACACCAACCGTTTCGATGATAATGACGTCCTCACCAAAGGCGTCAAGCAGGTCAATAGCGATATTCACTGCTTTGGACAGCCCGCCATAACTGCCCCGGGTGGCCATACTGCGAATAAATACCTCCCCATCCAGGTAATGCTGCTGCATTCTAATTCTATCACCCAGAACGGCTCCGCCCGTTAGAGGGCTTGATGGGTCAACCGCGATGATGCCCACCTTCAAGTCCTGACTTCTCAAGATGAAAGTCAGCCTGTCAACCAGGGTACTCTTGCCGGCACCCGGCGGTCCAGTGATACCGATACGATAGGCTACCCCCAGACGGGAAGAGAGCATCTCGGTTAATCCAGACATATCCAGCCTGTTTCCCTCTGCCAGTGTAATTAGACGTGCCAGGGAACTCCTTTCCCCGGATAACATGCTTTTTACTAGTAGTGAGATATCTTGTTTCATCCCTCGGATTTCTGGTTCAGTGATTTAGCAGAGTGCTTATGACTGGCTATATTGGTTAATTTTAGTCTGGTTTGTTCTTGGTGTCAATTAAGAGCAGTAGCCTCCTTAAATTAGGCAAGCTTCGTATTTTCTGCGGCTGGCTTGCTGTGATATACTGATGTGAAAAAGACCGGTTGGGTGGAGCTAGTGTCAACGGAACCTTCTTTGTATCTGAAGCAGCAGATTGAGCGGGGTATTATCATTCTTAAGCGGGGAGGGGTGATTGCCTTTCCGACGGATACCGTCTATGGCTTGGGTGCCTCCAGCACCGATAGCCGGGCGGTGGAGCGAATCTACCAGCTTAAGGCGAGGCCGCGCCATCAAGCACTGCCGCTACTCCTAGCCAAAACCTCCCAGATAAGTGAAGTGGCTCAGCCGGTATCCCAAGTTGCTTGGCAACTGGCGTATAAGTTCTTGCCTGGTGCCCTGACACTGGTTTTGCCCAAGCGAGCCGCGGTTTCAGAGACTGTCACCGCCGGCGGTAAAACGGTAGCGGTTCGTGTTCCTGCCCATCCGGTTCCTCAGGCGCTGGTGGAGGGTCTGGGAACGCCGATTATTGGCACCAGCGCTAATTTGAGTGGCAAGCCTCCGGCCCTGACCGCTGGCGAGGTCTACTCGCAATTTAATGGCAAGATTGACCTGGTGATTGACGGTGGGCCAGGCTCATCTGGCCTGGAATCTACTATTGTTGATTTAACCGGAGGAACACCGAGAATCCTGCGAGAGGGTGTTATATCAGCGGAGAGAATAAAGGAGATATGTGGTAATGTTATCCTTACAACTCAAGGACGGGTGGTGTAATGCGAATTGCTATTGGCTGTGACCACAGGGGGTTTGACTTGAAGCAGGTGCTGATTGACAGACTGGCTCAAATAGGGCATAGTTATCATGATTTCGGCTGCTACAGTACTGAGTCAGTTGATTATCCTGATATCGCTCAGGCGGTAGCCGGGGCGGTGGCCGGGGGTGGCTTTGAACGTGGCATTTTGCTCTGCTACACCGGTATCGGGATGAGTATTGCCGCCAATAAAGTTAGGGGGGTAAGGGCTGCCTTGTGTGACTATGTACGCACTGCTCGGTTGACACGTCAGCATAATGATGCCAATGTACTTTGTTTAGCGGCCATACATAAACCAGGTACAGTGCTTAAAGTTCTGGAGGCTTTTCTAGATACTGAATTTGAGGGTGGACGACACCTGCGTCGAGTGGGAAAAATAAAGGCAATTGAAGACTAACAGTACTGGTGATTGGGTTGACAATAAAAATGCTCTATGTTATGTTTGGTGAACATTATTTTAAGGTGGGTCTCGGAGTTTTCATCCGTCCCCACAGGGGCGGTTTTTTAATTAAACGATAGAGGATCAAGGGAGTCTGGTATGAAGAGTGATGTCATCAAAAAGGGTATTGAGCGAGCCCCACACCGTTCGCTGCTTTATGCCCTGGGTTGTACTCGTGCCGATATGGATAAGCCTTTTATTGGCATCATTAACAGCTTTAGCGAGATTGTGCCGGGACACGTTCATTTGCGAGAGATTGCTGAAACGGTCAAGGCTGGGGTGCGCAGTGGCGGTGGCATCCCCTTTGAAGTTAATACCATCGCTGTCTGTGACGGCATTGCCATGAATCATTCGGGTATGAAATATAGTTTGCCCAGCCGGGAGCTCATCGCTGACTCAGTGGAGATATTGGCTGAGGCACATGCCTTTGACGGCTTGGTTTTTATTCCTAACTGCGACAAGATAATCCCCGGGATGCTGATGGCAGCCGTGAGGCTGAATCTACCGGCTCTCTTTGTGAGTGGTGGCCCAATGCTGGCAGGTAAGTTAAGTACTGGGGATGAGCTTAAAGATGTTGACTTAAGCTCCGTTTTTGAGGCAGTGGGAATGGTTGCCGCGGGAAGGATGACCGAAGAGCAGTTGGAGCAGCTTGAACAGGTTGCCTGCCCGGGTTGTGGCAGTTGCTCTGGAATGTTTACCGCCAATACCATGAACTGTGCCACTGAAGCCTTGGGGATGGGACTTCCTGGTAATGGCACCATTCCTGCGGTCAGCGGTCAGCGCCGAAGGCTAGCTTTAGCGGCTGGAAAGCAGATTATGGAACTCCTCAAGGATGATATTCGACCTCGTGATATAATCAATGCGGATTCAATCTATAACACCTTTGTCGTGGACATGGCTTTGGGGGGAAGCACCAATTCGGTATTGCATCTCATGGCAATTGCTCATGAAGCTGGGGTCAGGTTCTCACTTTCAGAGATAAATGAGATAAGCAAGCGCACCCCCTATCTCTGTAAGTTGAGTCCAAGCGGTGAATATCATGTTGAGGATTTAGACCGGGCTGGTGGTTTGCCGGCAGTAATGAATGAATTGAAAGACCTGCTCAGGCTTGAGGTGAAAACTGTGTCCGGTCAACCAATGGCTGAAGTGATTTTAGGACACCAGGTTCAAGATAGAGATGTTATTCGTCCGGTCGCTAAGGCCCACTCAGTCACCGGTGGTCTGGCGATTCTTTTCGGGAATCTGGCGCCGGAGGGGGCGGTGGTCAAAAAAGCGGCGGTGGCTCCGGAGATGATGACTCATCGTGGCCCTGCCAGGGTTTTTGACAGCGAGGAGGCAGCAACCAGTTTCATTATGGCTGGTAAAATAAACGAAGGGGAAGTGGTAGTTATCCGTTATGAGGGACCCAAAGGGGGTCCCGGAATGAGGGAGATGCTCACCCCGACTTCCCTTCTTGCGGGCATGGGTATGGATGCTGGAGTAGCCCTGATAACCGACGGGCGTTTTTCTGGGGCATCGAGGGGTGCGGCGATTGGACATGTTTCCCCCGAAGCGGCCAGTCGGGGCCCGATTGCCGCTCTTAAAGACGGTGATATCATTAAGATTGATATTCCCAATTACAGGCTTGAAGTTGAACTTAGCGAGCATGAGCTTTCCGAGCGACTGAAAAAGCTACCTGAATTTGAGCCGAAAATTAAAACCGGCTATCTTAGGTCTTACGCTGAAAAGGTGCTTTCAGCCAGTACCGGGGCAGTGTTTGGTTTATGAGGAGGTAACTAGTGAAGCTGAGTGGAGCCCAAATTATATGTGAAAGTTTAAGCAAAGAAGGCGTTGAGGTTATCTTTGGCTTCCCGGGTGGAGCGATTTTGCCGTTCTATGATGCCCTACCCCACTACCCCAAGCTCAGACATATCTTGGTACGCCACGAACAGGCCGCTGCCCATGCCGCTGATGGCTATGCCAGAGCCACGGGCAAGGTGGGGATTTGCTGTGCTACCTCCGGTCCCGGTGCCACTAATCTGGTAACTGGGATTGCTAATGCCTGTCTTGACTCCGTACCAATGGTTGCCATTACCGCTCAGGTCGCCAGGCCCTTTATCGGTAAGGACGCTTTTCAGGAGGTGGATATTACCGGGATTACCCTGCCGATTACCAAGCATAATTACCTTGTTCGTGATACCGGTCTTTTGGCTAAAACGATTAAGGAGGCTTTTTATTTAGCTAAAACAGGCCGACCCGGGCCAATTCTGATTGATATCCCGAGGGATGTTTTGGTTGACCAGGTTGAATATCATTACCCGGATAGGGTTGATTTAGCCGGCTACAAACCGACCGTCCAGGGGCATCCGGCCCAGGTCAAGAAAGCCGCCAAGCTAATCAATGAGGCTAGGCGACCGGTGATTATCGCTGGTCGGGGGATAGTTATTTCAGGAGCGGATGCTGAGCTTAAGAAGCTGGCTGAGACAGCTCAAATCCCAGTGGTTACTACCCTACTCGGTATTGGTTGCTTCCCCGAGTCTCACGCTCTAAGTTACGGCATGCTTGGTATGCACGGTATGGCTTACGCCAATAATGCGGTTGACGGCGCTGATATCGTTATTGCCCTTGGTATGAGGTTTGATGACCGGGCTACCGGTAAGGTAAGCGCTTTCGCGCCTAATGCCCGTATCATTCACATTGACATTGACCCGGCGGAAATCGGCAAGAACGTACGGGTTGATATACCAATTGTGGGTGATGCTAAAGCGGTTCTTCAGGCATTAAATAAGCTGATTACCCCGGTTGAGCATGTTGACTGGATAAAACAAATTGATGATTGGCGCCGGGAATACCCGTCGACGGTTATCCGTGATAGTGACGGGCTCCTCCCCCAATTTGTTATTCGCCAGCTTTATGAGATAACTAAGGGTGAGGCAATCATTGTCACCGGGGTGGGCCAGCATCAGATGTGGTCAGCACAACATTACTGGTATAATAAGCCAGGTAGGCTAATTTCATCGGGTGGACTTGGAACGATGGGCTTTGAGCTTCCAGCGGCTTTAGGGGCAAAAGTGGGGCGACCTGACGATACCGTCTGGTGCGTCGCTGGGGATGGCGGTTTCCAGATGACGCTGCAGGAGCTGGCGACCATAGTTCAGGAAAAATTGGCGGTTAAGATAGCTATTATCAATAACGGTTATCTGGGAATGGTGAGGCAGTGGCAGGAGTTATTCTACCAGCGGCGCTATGTCGCCACCCCCTTATCGTGCCCCGACTTTGTCAAGATTGCTGAAGCATACTATATACCGGCACTAAGGGTTGAGCACAAGGAAGAAGTGGCTCCAGCCATCGAGCAGGCAATGGCTACCGATGGTACGTTCTTGATTGATTTCAAGGTTGAGCCCGAGGAGAATGTTTATCCAATGGTACCACCCGGGGCATCCATTGCCGAGTTTATTGAAGAGCCGGAAAAGGAGGCAAAGGTATGGCCACGGCGAAGCACACCCTAGTGGCACTCGTTGAGGACAAACCCGGGGTACTTAACCGGGTGTCGAGCCTTTTCAGGAGGCGCAGTTTCAATATCGAAAGCATTGTTGTTGGTCACAGTGAGGTGCCTCAACTCTCCCGAATGACGATTGTGGTTGATGGAGCCACCACGGCAGTAGAACAGGTGAGAAAACAGCTGGACAAATTGGTTGGGGTGGTTCGGGTATTTGATATTACCGGTGAGGACTTAACCAGCCGGGAACTGGCACTGATTAAAGTCAGGGCGACTGTTGCTACCAGAAGCAGCATTATTGAGATTGTAGATATATTCCGGGCAGGCATCGTTGATGTTGCGGCTGATTCAGTCACCATTGAAGTTACCGGTGACGGAGACAAAATCAGGTCCCTGCTTGACCTCTTGAGTAGTTATGGCATCAAAGAGGTGGCCAGAACCGGGCGGATTGCCATGACTCGTGGTAGCACCAGTTTACTTCAAAAAGAAGAAGCAAAAGGTAAAAGAAACTAGGGCCGAAACTAAGATTAATTTAAAGTAAGGGGGAATTATGGCTAAGATATATTATGAGAAGGATGCTGACTTGAACCTGCTTAGCGGCAAGACAATCGGTATTATTGGCTATGGTAGCCAAGGGCATGCTCATGCCCAGAACCTTAGAGACAGTGGCCAGAAAGTGCTGGTGGCTGAGGCTGAAGGCAGCGCCGGCTACAAGGCGGCCAAAGAAGCTGGCTTTGAGGTGCTTTCGGCGGCTGAAGTGGCCAAGAGGGCTGATATTATTACCATGCTGGTGCCGGACAACTTGCAGCCAATCGTCTACCGTGAGTCAATTGAAAATGGACTGGAGCCCGGTAAGGTGCTTATGTTTGCCCACGGTTTCAACATCCATTACGGGCAAATTGCACCGCCCCCCGGTGTTGACGTGACCATGATCGCCCCCAAGTGCCCCGGGCATATGCTGAGACAACTCTTTACCGAAAATGCCGGTCCACCGGCAATAGTGGCGGTGGAACAGGATGCTACGGGTAAAGCCAGGGAATTAGCCCTTGCCTATGCCAAGGGTATCGGCTGTGCCCGGGCGGGCGTCATTGAGACCACCTTTGCCGAGGAGACCGAAACCGACCTTTTCGGGGAGCAGACGGTACTCTGTGGCGGCGTTACCGCCATGATAAAGACCGCTTTTGAGGTACTGGTTGAGGCCGGCTATCAGCCGGAGATTGCCTACTTTGAGGTCTTAAATGAGCTTAAACTGATTGTTGACCTGATTTACAAGGGCGGCATCAGCTACATGCGTTATTCGGTCAGCGATACCGCGGAGTACGGCGACTATACCCGTGGGCCAAGGGTGATTAGCGAGGCGGTCAGGGAAGAGATGGAAGAAATTCTGGCTGAAATTCAAGACGGTACCTTTGCCAAAGAGTGGATTCTGGAAAATCAGGCTGGACGTCCGGTCTATAATGCCTTAAAAAGAATGGACGAGGAACACCCGATTGAGGTAGTGGGCAGACAGTTGAGGAAAATGATGCCCTGGCTTAAGGGTAAATAGTTAATTATACAGGGATAGTAAAAAATTGTTCGGTATCAAAAATAAGAGAATCGTTGCTTCGCTGAAGCAGTGTGGTATGCCCAGACTCGGTGGGAGAAGTAAACTCATCCTTACCAGCCCCTCTCCATTAAGGGGGAGGGGGTAATCGGCGGTTTGGCAAAATCAAAAGGTGGTATTACCTTTTTGAGGAAGCCATGACCTAGAGTTTTATTTCTCTCAAGGAGGATGCTGTGGATAAAGTAGTTATTTTTGATACAACGTTGAGGGATGGTGAGCAGGCGGCCGGGGGTTCGCTTAACATAAATGAGAAGCTGGAGATAGCCAGGCAGCTTGAAAGGCTCGGGATTGATGTTATTGAGGCGGGCTTTCCGATTAGCTCGCCGGGTGATTTCGAGGCAGTTCAAGTTATCGCCAGGGAGGTTAAGGCCCCGGTAATCTGTGCTCTGGCGCGGGCTCACCAGGCTGATATTGACCGTGCCTGGGAGGCAGTTAAGAAGGCAAAGCGTCCACGGATACATGTCTTTATCTCCTCTTCTGATATCCAGCTCGGCTATCAGCTTAAAAAGAGCCGTGAAGAGGTTTTAGAGATGGCGTGGAAGATGGTTGCCTGGGCCAAGGGCTATACCGATGATGTGGAATTCTCGCCAATGGATGCCAGCCGGACCGACCCGGGGTATCTAAATCAGATCCTGGAGGCGGTGATTGATGCCGGTGCCACCACGGTCAATATTCCGGATACAGTGGGTTATGCTATCCCGGATGAGTTTGGCGACCTGATATTGGGCATCTCAGAGAAGGTGCCCAATATCGAAAGAGCGCTGATTAGCGTCCACTGCCACGATGATTTGGGTCTGGCAGTGGCAAATAGCCTTGAGGCGGTGAGGCGCGGTGCCAGGCAGGTGGAGTGCACCATTAACGGCATTGGGGAGAGGGCGGGTAATGCCTCGCTTGAGGAAATCGTGATGGCGATAAAGACCCGCCAGGACTTCTTCGGGCTGGAGACCGGGGTAGATACCAGGCAGATCTACAGGTCAAGCCGCCTGGTAAGCGAGCTGACCAGCTTCGTGGTGCAGCCTAATAAGGCGATTGTCGGTGCCAATGCCTTCCGGCACCAGTCGGGGATTCATCAGGACGGTGTCATCAAGATGCCGATTACCTTTGAAATCATTGACCCCAAGATGGTGGGCATACCCTCAAGCAGCTTGGTGCTGGGTAAACTCAGCGGGCGTCATGCCCTTAAAGAACGACTGGCAGAACTGGGCTACCACTTAAGCGAAGCCAACTTTGAACGCGCCTTTCAAGCCTTTAAAGAGCTGGCGGATAAAAAGAAAGATGTTACTGATAAGGATATTGAGTCCCTGGTTGCCGAGGAACAGCGGACCGTTTCTGAAACCTATCACCTCGACCGTCTTCAGGTAACCTGTGGTGACCGGGGAATTCCTACCGCTTCGGTCAGGCTGATTGGTCCCCGGGGTAAGGTTCTGGAGGACGCTGCCCTCGGGACCGGACCGGTGGATGCGGTCTACAAGGTAATTAACCGGCTGGTGGGGGTACCGAACAGGCTTACTGAGTTTACTGTCAAGTCAGTCACTGCGGGCATTGATGCCATCGGGGAAGTGCTAATCAGGATTGAAAGCGACGGTGTCAACTACACCGGGCGGGGAGCGGATACCGATATCATTATTGCCAGTGCCAAGGCTTACATGAATGCCCTCAATCGGCTGTTGGGCGCCAGGAAGACCAGATAGGTTTTAAAAGGGAGGTGCTAAAGTGCCAATTGAAGCGGAGATGATTCTTCGTCTCCTCTTAGCGGCTGCCCTCGGAGCGATTATTGGTTTCCAGCGAGAGAGGGCGGGCAAAGCCGCCGGTCTTAGAACCCACATTCTTATCTCGGTTGGTGCCTGTCTTTTCACCGTGGCTTCAATCTATGGCTTTGGTTCCGGAAGTGAGCCAGCCAGGGTGGCGGCCGGGGTGGTGGCTGGCATCGGCTTTCTGGGTGCTGGAGCCATTATCCGCAGCCGCGGTGAAATTGTCCACGGGCTGACCACCGCCGCCAGTATCTGGGCGGTGGCTGCCATTGGTCTGGCGGCCGGGTCTGGTTTATATATTGTCTCGGCGGTGGCTGCTGTCTTAATATTGATTGCACTGCTTCTCCCTCACCCGATTCGTTAAAACCTATTTTAATTCAAATTCTCCAACCGCCTGAAGAGGAGGCTAGATTGACTTTAATTGAGCAGATACTGGCCGCTCACGCCGGCAAAAAAGAGGTAAGCCCGGGCGAATTTTTAAGGGTTAAGGTTGACCTGGTTCTGGCTAACGATATTACGGCTCCCCTTGCCATCAAGGAATTTGAGAAAATCGGGGTCGGCAGGGTCTTTGACCCGAAAAAGGTGGTCATGGTGCCTGACCATTTCGTGCCCAATAAGGATATCCCCTCCGCCGAGCAGGCTAAGGTAATGCGGGAGTTTGCCCATCGCCAGCGGCTTATCTACTTTGAGGTCGGGCAGATGGGGATTGAGCATGTGCTCCTGCCTGAAATGGGCCTGGTTCTGCCCGGGGAGGTGGTTATCGGGGCTGATTCTCATACCTGCACCTATGGAGCACTGGGGGCTTTTTCAACCGGGGTCGGCTCAACCGACGCCGCCGCGGCCATGGCTACCGGGGATATCTGGCTCAAGGTACCGCCGACCATTAAGTTTATCTACCACGGCAGGCCGGGCAAATGGGTTGGGGGCAAGGACTTAATCTTATACACTATCGGTGATATCGGCGTTGACGGCGCCCTCTACTCAGCCATGGAGTTTGAGGGTGAAGCTGTCGCTTCCCTCTCTATGGATGGCCGGTTCACCATGGCTAACATGGCCATTGAAGCCGGGGCCAAGGCGGGTATTTTTGGGGTTGATAGTAAGACCATGAATTATATCAAACCGCGTGCCAAGCGATCTTACAAGGTCTACCAGTCAGATAGTGCTGCCGAGTATGCCAGGGTTATTGAATACGATGTTTCCAAGGTTGAACCTCAGGTGGCATTGCCTCACTCGCCGGCCAATACCAGGCCGGTTAGCCAGGTCGGGGATGTTGAAATCGACCAGGTGGTTATCGGTAGCTGCACCAACGGTCGTCTTGAGGACCTGGAGCTGGCGGCCGAGATACTGAAAGGACGCAAGGTGCACCCGAGGGTGCGCTTGATTGTTATCCCCGGCTCGCAGCAGGTATATCTTGATGCCCTAAAGCGGGGGCTGATTGAAATCTTCATCCGGGCCGGTGCCGTGGTCAGCACCCCAACCTGTGGCCCCTGCCTGGGCGGCTACATGGGAATTCTGGCTGATGGCGAGCGGTGTGTCTCCACCACCAATCGTAACTTTGTTGGCCGGATGGGCAGCCCCAAATCTGAGGTTTACCTTTCAAATCCAGCCGTTGCTGCCTCAAGCGCCATTGTTGGGAAGGTTGCTGACCCGAGAGAAGTTGTATGAAGGTAGGAATTGTGCTCTATTCCAACGATTCAGAGATAGTCTGGAACGCTTTCCGGTTTGGGAATTTTGTCCTTGATACCGGCGATGAGGTCAGGGTCTTTTTGATAGATAAGGGCGTTGAGCTTGAAGTCATTGATACCGCTCAATTCAAAGTGTCGGAGCAATACCGGAGTTTTAGTGAGGGTGGTGGTAAGGTTTTTGCCTGCGGCACCTGTCTCGACTTTCGCAAGCAAAAAGCCCCGAAATTCTCTACCGTGGCGACGCTTAAGGATCTCTATGAGATAATAAAGGAAAGTGACCGGGTTATTACCTTTTAAGGAAGCAGGCTATGGTTAAAGCAAAAAAGTCCTGGCGTGAAAAACTGGCCGATGATAAGGGTCTGCCCAAGGTGGTAGAAATCAATGATAAGATGAGCAAAAGGTGGGGCACGGGCACAATTTGCATCCCAGCACCAAGAGAGGTTGATGAAATTATGGCCGGGGTTCCCCGGGGTAGGGTGATTACCATAAATCAGATTCGTACTATCGTGGCTCAAAAGCACGGTGCCAGCATCGGCTGTCCGATAACCACCGGCATTTTTGCCTGGATTGCCGCTCACGCCGCTGAGGAAGCCCAGGCCGAGGGCAAGGCAAATATTACACCATACTGGCGGACACTGAAATCAGGTGGCGAACTCAACCCCAAGTACCCCGGCGGCGTTGAAGCCCAGGCGTCTCATCTGAGTGAAGAGGGACACCAAATTGAGCCGGGCAAGGGTAAGAAACCACCTAAAGTAAAGGATTTTGAGAAGGTATTAGTGGAGTTGTGATGCTCAAAGGTAAAGTTTTTAAATACGGGGCTAATGTTGATACCGATGCCATTATACCGGCGCGGTACCTTAATGTTTCTGACCCGAAGGAACTGGCGAAGCACTGCATGGAGGATATAGATAGAGACTTTATAAATCGGGTGAGGTCGGGGGATATCATCATGGCGGCGACCAACTTCGGCTGTGGCTCATCAAGGGAGCACGCCCCGTTGGCGATTAAGGCATCGGGTGTATCCTGTGTCATTGCCAGGAGCTTTGCCCGTATCTTCTTCCGCAATGCCATCAATATCGGTCTGCCGCTGCTTGAGTCTGAAGAGGCGGTGGAGAGGACCGAGGCGGGCGATATTTTGGAGATTGACCTATCCCAGGGTAGGATTAAAAACCTCACTAAGGGGCTGGTGTTTGGGTCTAAACCTTACCCCGATTTTTTGCTCGAGCTTATCTCGGCCGGCGGGTTGATTAGTTATACGAGGAAACGACTTTCAAGGAGGAACGAGGGTGCAGTTTAGTTTGGCGGTTTTACCCGGTGACGGTGTCGGCCCTGAGGTTTCAGCTGAGGCGATTAAGGTCTTGGAGGAAGCAGCAAGGAAGTTTGAGCATAATTTCGAGTTGCAATACGGGTTGGTGGGTGGCGCTGCCATTGATGAAACCGGCAGTGCCCTTCCCGACGATACCCTCAAAATATGCAAGAAATGCACTGCCGTTCTTCTTGGCGCGGTTGGCGGCCCCAAGTGGGACGACCCGAAAGCCCCGGTTCGCCCTGAGGACGGGCTTCTGGCGCTGCGTAAGAGGCTTGGACTTTTTGCCAACCTGAGACCGGTCAAGGTCTTCCCGGAGCTTGTCGATTCTACCAACTTAAAACCTGAGGTTATCTCCGGGGTTGACTTTATCTTTATCCGGGAGCTTACCGGTGGGCTTTATTTTGGCCGACCCAAAAGGCAGTGGCAGACAAAACAGGGTAGGAAAGCAACCGATACGATGACCTATTCGGAGCAGGAGATTGAGCGTATCCTGCGGGTCGGCTTTGAGCTTGCCAGAGGCCGGCATAAAAAACTGGTCTCGGTGGATAAGGCTAATGTGCTTCAGTCCTCCCGACTCTGGCGGCAGGTGGCGGTTGAAGTGGCGGCTCTTTATCCTGATGTTGAGCTTGAGCATATGCTGGTTGATGCCTGCGCTATGCGGCTAATCCAGAAGCCGACCTACTTTGACGTACTGGTTACCGAGAACACGTTCGGCGATATTCTCACCGATGAAGCCTCAATGCTGGCTGGCTCAATGGGGATGCTGCCTTCAGCCAGTTTGGCTGGAGTGCCCAGGGAGGGAACTAAAATATTCGGTATGTATGAGCCGATTCACGGCAGTGCCCCAAGCCGGGCCGGGCAGAACCTGGTCAATCCAATCGCCACCATCCTGAGCGTTGCCATGATGCTTCGCTACTCCTTCGGCCTGATTAAGGAGGCTGAGGCGGTTGAGAGCGCCGTGGAGAAGGTGCTCAGGCAGGGTTATCGCACCTATGATATAATGGGCGAAGCTAAAATTAAGGTGGGGACGAGGGAGATGGGCGACCTGATCTGCCGGAATCTGGGAGGTTAACGTTATTGTCTCAAATAGAACTCTACGATACCACACTCAGGGATGGGGCAGGCCGGGAGGGTATTTCCTTCTCGGTGGTGGATAAGCTGCACATTGCCCAAAAACTGGATGAACTTGGCATCCACTATATTGAGGGCGGCTGGCCCGGCTCAAATCCCAAGGACATTGAGTTTTTCCAGCGTGCCCGGGGCTTAAAGCTGGCTCGGGCTAAACTGGTTGCCTTTGGCAGCACCCGTAAAGCCAGGGCTAAGGTCGAGAGTGATGCCAATCTCAAATCTCTCGTTAGTGCCGGGGTTGAGGTGGTTACCCTTGTTGGTAAGAGTTCGGAGTTACAGGTAACTCAGGTGCTTGAGACCACGCTTGATGAAAACCTGGCTATGATTTCAGACTCAATAAGCTATCTTAAAAGTAAGGGTTTGACCGTTTTCTTTGATGCCGAGCACTTTTTTGATGGCTTTAAGGCGAATCCTGGGTACAGCCTGCGCTCTCTTGAGGTTGCAAGCAGGGCCGGGGCTGACTCGTTGGTGCTTTGTGATACCAATGGCGGTTCGCTGCCCGGCGAGATTGTGGCTGGTGTCGAAGCCGTAAAGGCACTGACCCCGGTACCTTTAGGCATCCATGCCCATAATGATAGCGAGCTGGCGGTAGCAGGTAGCCTGGCTGCGGTTAGGGCTGGAGTAAGGCAGGTGCAGGGCACCATCAACGGCTACGGCGAGCGCTGTGGTAACGCCAATCTTTGCTCAATTATCCCGTCACTTAAAATTAAAATGGGGATTGATTGTGTTACTGATGACCAGCTAGCCAAATTAACTGGGGTTTCGCATTATGTGAGCGAGGCAGCCAACCTTATTCCTGATGCCTTCTTGCCCTATGTCGGGGTAAGTTCCTTCACTCACAAGGCAGGGCTTCATGTGGCTGGCATGACCAAATGGGTGGATAGCTATCAGCATATTGACCCGGCCAGGGTTGGTAATGAACAGCGAGTGGTGGTATCCGAGCTTTCCGGCAAGAGGAACATCATCTACAAGGCCAGGGAAAGAGGCTTTTCTTTGCCGCTTAAGGGTGAGCAGGCACAGAAATTACTGGAGCAGGTCAAGCTCTTGGAAAGCCGTGGCTTTCAGTATGACCAGGCTGAAGCCTCCTTTGACCTCTTGGTTCATCGGACACAACCGGATTACACCCCTCCCTTTGAACTGGTTGATTTTATGGTCATTATCGAGAAAAGGCGGCGTCTGCCGACACGTAAAAGCGCTGAGGAAATGTTATCCGAGGCAATGGTCAAGGTCAAGGTTGGGGATGAGGTGATGCATACCGTGGCTGAGGGTAATGGCCCCGTTAACGCCCTTGACCAGGCCTTGCGTAAGGCACTGCTTCAGTTTTACCCCAGTCTGGCTCAAGTAAAGCTGGTTGACTATAAAGTTCGTATTCTCGAGGAGAGTGTGGGCACCGGGGCACAGGTTCGTGTTCTTATCGAGTCAACTGACGGTGTTAATGAGTGGCACACCGTTGGCAGTTCAGCCAATATCATTGAGGCTAGCTGGCTGGCACTGGCGGATAGTCTGGAATACTGGCTCCTCAAGCATAAAGATTGATTTAAGCTGGCTTACCCACCGGCATGATATACAGTGGCTTATACTGCTTATCCAGTCGTAAAACCTCCCTTACCTCTTCATCGTGAAATGCCCCCACGGCTACTGTTGCCAGTCCCAAAGCTGAAGCCTCAAGGTATATGTTCTGCCCGACATGCCCAACCTCAATATGGACGTATCGTTCAGCTCTATTTCCGTAGCGCTGCGAGGTGCGCTCGTAAACAGCGCAGATAACTATATCTAGCGGGGCCTGGTGGATAAAACCTTGCCCGAGCGCTGCTCTTGAGAGTTCAAGCCTTACATCCCCCCTGTGGTGCAGGGTCAGGGAGTGACCCTCAGGGTGATAGTGATATAAGCCCTCTTCCAGTTCGCCAACGCCATTCTTGCCGCAGGCGGCGAAGATTTCCAGGGGATAGGTAGCCCCAGCACTTGGAGCAACTCGACGTCCATTGCGTGGGTCAACAATACCTTGAGTCGCCCAGAGCAATTGGGAGAATTCTGGCTCTGAAATAGCAAGAGGCAGGAAGTTCCTGATTGACCTCCGTCTGGAGATGGCTTCTTCCAGTGAGACCTTGCCACTTGGATTCGGTGGTGGCAAATAAATCTGCCCCGGTTGACTTTGGCTCATCACAAACTTGCCAGTAACCGTTTCTTTTTCAAGTTTGCTCTAGTCCTGAGGTCCCCTTTTAACGAACTCAAGGACAACACCGCCAATTTCGTCGGTCTCAAAATAATCAAAGGCGTCGGATGGTCCCCGACCTTGCTGGGTGGGTTTTACCCCTTTTTTAAGCAGCTTATCGGTTTCCTCCTTAATGTTATCCAGGAAGAAGCCGAGGTGCTGCAGCCCCTCGCCGCCGGTTTTTTTTAAGTACTCCCAGTAAACCGAGGGTCCTTCCACCGGCTGGAGCAATTCAAGCTCAAGCGGCCCAATCTGGGTGATTAATGCCTTCGATTTGAGCTGGACTGGTTTGCCCCTGACCCACTTATCGGTAATTTCTATTTTCATCGGTTTAAACGGCCCGACGCCAAGCCAGGCATAGTGTTCCACCACCTTGTCAATATCGGTAACCACGGCCGCTGCCTGGTGCAGTACGGCAAAGGGGCTATCACCCTTGACCTTGGCGACGGGGGCACCTTCTGGCTTTTGAATCAGTTCGAAGATAATGCCACCGATTCGGTCAGTATCAAAGTAGGCATAGCCGCCCTTATCGCTTCTGCCTTTCTGAATGATGTTTAGCCCCTGGCTAATCAAGTTTTCTTCGCCCCGGTCAATATTATCTACAAAGAAACCGAGGTGGTGCAGTCCCTCGCCTCTTTTATCCAGAAAATCCTGCCAGATAGATGGTCCGCCCAGGGGCTGAATCAATTCTAAATCTACCTCTCCCATATTGGTTAGGAGGAATTTTACCTTGGCCTCGATGGGTTTGCCCTGATATTCGTGGTAGGTCATCATCTGGCGCGGCTGGCCGAATGGCCCAAGACCCAGGGAGGCGTAGTAACTAACCACCCTATCCATGTCCTTAACTATTACCCCCACCTGCCCAGCTTTAGCAAACGGTGAATTTTTAATTGCTTCCATTTAGCTTTCCCCTTTCTGTTTTAGAGAATTGATGCCTCTTTTTCGTCGCTGTGCACTATCTTACCATATTATAAACAAAGTATGGCAAGAATAAATTAGAGGTTTGGCTTTAAGCTTTTCCGAGTATCTAGTATAATGAAATGGTGGATAGGGTTAATTACTAGATTGGGGGGCTTGTAATGGATGAGATTAAGAGTGCCCTTGAAATTGCCATGGAAAAAGTTGCTCAATTGGGTGAGCCCACGGATGAAGAGCGCTTGAAGTGGAAACATGTCCCGGAGGGGGAGAAGCTGGCGGTGAGGTATCTGGAGCGGGACCTTAATTTAACGGTGGAGTTAAGCAAGTATGACGCGAAGGTGGTTAAATATGTTAGGGAAGGGGCCGCGAGCATACTGGTAAACAGCATAAATATACCTAAAGATGAACCAGCCAAGAAGAAAAATCGAAAGGTAATGGATGGCTTGAAAGACCTGAAGAACAACAAGGTAGCCGTAGAGAATGTTTACAGTAAGATAAGGCAGGTTTTCAGTCATTACCAGGAGCAGGGCGACCAGCAGAGAAAACAGGCTTATGCCCAGCTTAAGGCTGATTTTGAAACCCAGGTCCAGCAGGCAATGCAACAGCAGCTTGGCTCATTCGGCGGGCTGAAGATAGATGTGGAAAGGCACCCTCAGTTTCAGGAGGAGTGGCGTAAAATTTCATCTCAGTTGGATTCACAATATCTCCAGCTGTTGAATGAATATAGGCGGGAGCTTTTAAGTATATCCTAGTTTTAGTATCTGGCGGGTGGTTAAATGGATATTGATGATAGACTTGAGCAGGCGGTTAGGCATACCCAGATATTGAGGTTACCGAAGCGAAGGCTTGCCACCTTCGGTACGACCAATATCTACTATTATCTGCTGACCCAGCCTGTTTACGCCGAGGCGGCAAATTCAAGCGAGACAGTAGTCAGAGAGGGCAGGGTTATTGCCCAGAAGCCGAAGATTGTCACCCCTTATTACCTTACCCGTCTTGAGGGGTTCAGTAATGATGCCAGGCGATATTTTGAGAGGTTACTTAGGACCTACGGCTCAAATTCCCCTGGCCTGTTTTATACCTATAAAAATGAACCCAGGGAACTCAATATCGTCTCTGATAGCTTGCCTCAGGTGGCTGGCAAGATAAGCTCTGAAATTGACCGACGTGGCGATCCCTTGGCTGGTATTATCAAGGGTGAGGATGCGCTTTGGGATGTATCGTTGCTTAAGTTTATTTTCGAAATGACCCGGGGCTCACTAGAGACCAATCTAAGCGAGCTTGGTTCGAGGGGGCTATTGGATATCGATGCCGACGGTATTCCCGCTGAAACCCGGCTGGGGATTAATGAGCTTTTCAGCAGGGTAGAAAGCGGCCAGTCTGAACCTGGTGAGCTAAAGAGGGAGCTTGACCGTTGGAACCTGTTTGAGGAATACGAGGACAGATTTTTCGCCATTTTTAAGAAGAAATAGTTTGGTGACCAAGGGTGAATATTTCAGTTATTGAAGCCAGGGACTTATCTGAGGCTTGGTTTCTCTGCCTGCGTCGGGTACTCACTGAGGGGCGTGAATATAAAATTGAGCGTGGGAGCTACGCTGGTCAGCGTCGTAAGGAGCTTGATTTTATCGTCATCCGGACTCAAAATCCCTCGACCAGGCCGCTGGCTCCGGACGTACCGCAGGGGGTGCCGCCGCCGACTACTATGGATTATATCGAGAGCTATCTCCCTTATCTGATGACGGCGCATAAGGGTGAAGGGGAGCAGTATACCTACGGACAGTATCTTGAGACACAGATTGCTGAGGTCATCAAGATGTATAGGGAGGACGGCTACAATACCAATCAAGCCTATATGGCAGTCGGTGATGAGCGGTCAATCTTCCTTTCTGACCCCCCTTGCCTGAGGGGCATTGATACCAGAATCCTTAACGGCCGGCTTAATTTTGTTGTTTATTTCCGGTCGTGGGACTTGTGGGCTGGTTTCCCCTCCAATCTAGCTGCGATTCAGCTCCTGAAAGAATATATGGCAGGTGAGGTTGGGGTTGGAGACGGCGAGATTATCGCTGTTAGCAAGGGCCTGCATCTTTACGAGTATAGCTGGGGGTTGGCTAGGACTACCGCCAGAATTGGCTGAGGTTTGGGAGCTAACATATTCCAGGCTCTGCATAATCAGGGCTTTATTCCGAGATTAATTTCTACCTCGTTGCTATTTTGTTTTAGAAGAGACTTGAGTTTTAAAGGTGGAGGCTGAGAGTGAACGAAGTCGAGGCTGTAGCAGGTATGGTTTTCAGGTCAAAGAGGCTGGTTGTCTTTACCGGTGCCGGCATCAGTACCGAGTCGGGTATTTCTGATTTCCGCAGTCCGGGTGGGCTTTGGGAACGATTTGACCCGGGCGAGTTTAACTATCAGAACTTTCTGGCCAGCGAAGCAAGCCGGGAGAAGATGTGGCAATTTTCCAGATTGCTCTACCCCGAGGTTATCAGGGCTAAACCGAATGCGGCTCACCTGGCAATTGCCGAACTTGATAGGTTGGGTAAACTTGACTGTGTTATTACCCAGAACGTTGACTTTCTGCATCAAAGGGCTGGGGTCCCTGATGAAAAGGTAATTGAGCTTCACGGTACGCTAAAATGGGTGGTCTGTCTTGGCTGTGCTCAGAAATATCCGCGAGAGCAAATCCAGAAAAGGCTTGAGGCGGGGGAGAAGGTTCCTCGCTGTGAGGCCTGCGGTGGCATCATGAAGGCGGCTACGGTTGCCTTTGGTCAGCCGATGCCGGAGAAGGAAACCCGTCAGGCTGAAGCTAGCTCAGCTGCCTCAGACCTTTTCTTAGTTGCCGGCTCATCCCTCGTTGTCTATCCGGCGGCTCAAATGCCGCTGGTTGCCAGGGAAAACGGCGCCCAGCTGGTTATTATTAACCTGACCGAAACGCCTCATGACCCCTACGCCGATATTATAATTCATGAAAAGGTAGGCCCAACCCTTTCTCAGATCGTGGCGCAGGTTAAGGCAAAACTGAATTGAAAACCAGGCTTGTTCTGATGGCAGCTTTCCTGTCAGTATTCTTGATTGGTTCTGGCTGCGCTGTTCCGCCCGACTTTGACCGCTCGCTTGATTCAATCGTTAAACCTCACCGTTTCAGTATTTTAAAATGGGAACTCAGTACTTTATTTGATGGACATAGTTATGACCAAGAGGAAGAAGGGGTTAGTGTCGTTAGAGAGTATTTTGCTTTAGTTGAAGAGCTAAAATCTCTGGAGTCGAAAATAGAGGCAGTTAGGGCTGAAAGTGAAGAGGGTGATTTAGCTTCCCTTGAGGCTGAACTCTTAAGGTTACGGCAGGAAAAGGAGGCTCAAGCTTCTGGGGTTGAGGCGATACTGGCCGGGCAGATAAAGGAGATTTTAGCAAAAGAGGGTATTTACAGCCCGCTGTATAAATACCTCGGGTTGAAGGCAAACCTGCCGCCAGTAAGCTTCAGGCTTGAGCCGCCGCCAAATCTGCTGGTGATTTCGCCTCGGGACAGGATTTTGAGCCTGAGAGAGATTCTACTTGTGCCCGGCTTAAATATTGAGGAGATGGAAGAAATTGAGGCTGAGGCGGATAAACTGGATATTTCCTCGCTGGTGATTGAGCTTGGGGGGCTGGCGGCTACCTATCCGAGTTTTGTCGCCGGTGAGACCAGCCTCAGGCATACCATTGATACTGCCATTGAAGAATGGCTGCACCAGTATCTGGTTCTAACCCCGCTGGGATTTTTGTATCTGCTTGACCTGTCTGGTCTCGCCCGTAACTACGAGATTGCCACCATCAATGAGACGGTAGCCAGCATGGTGAGCAAAGAAATCGGGACTAACCTGTGTGAGCAATACTACCCGGAGTGTGCCGATACTGATGGGGGGAAAAAGGCTGAATCGGGCTTTGATTTTAACCGTGAGATGAGAGAGATAAGAAGGGCGGTTGATGACTACTTAGCCCGTGGGGAAGTTAGCCAGGCGGAGCAGTTTATGGAGGGAAAAAGGCAGTATTTAGCCGTAAATGGCTACTACATCAGGAAACTGAATCAAGCCTATTTTGCCTTTCACGGCACCTATGCCGATAGGCCGACTTCAGTCAGCCCGATCGGGGGTGAGCTTGAGGAATTAAGAGACCAGAGCACCTCGCTCCGGGATTTTCTGGACACGGTTTCCGGTCTGACCAGCCACGAGAAGCTTAAAGAAGCTATCAAGTAGTCTTTCCGCTAGCCTCCAATAAATGACGTGCTATGGTTTCGTAGCAGTCCCACTGTTCACGAGATGGAGCAGGAACTTTACTGCCGTACCCTGGTGGACGTATCGCCCAACATGCACAATCTGGATAGCTCTCGACCTTGATGTCCTCTTTGAGACTAATTAAAGCTTGCTTTAGCGATTCATCTTGCCCCAATCGCTTGATGAGATTGGGTACTGCCGTGTAGGTATAGTCTTTCCAACGCAGGTCAATAACGCGCCCAAATACTGGGAAATTCTTTACACGGGTAGACTCTATATATATGCGCTCCATTTTGTCGACCTCAGGGTCGTGAATTAGGTAAACACCAATGTAATTGGTGCTAGTAAAACCGCCGCCGCCCTGTGAGACTGTCTGGATTTTCTCTTTGAGCACATTGACTAAGCGCACTGGACTCTGTCGTATTTCTATCAAGCCTAGGGATTCGGCCGACTCCATTCCAATCTCCTCTTGTACTTGTCCTCGTTCTACCATCCGAGCATCTAGTCCCATAGCACACAGCTTGGCATACAGCCTGTCCCTTGTTTTGTCACACAATTTTTCTTGTAAAGTACGGAGAAAACCCGTATGTGACTCTGTCAGTTTGGCGGTAGATTCAGTGCAGTAAACGAGTTCACGAGTCCACGCATCTGCCCACCTCAGCCTTAGTTGTGCTCTTTTTACTGTATCTTCAAAGTTCCCAGCGTCATACACACTCATTGCTTCGAATTCCGCTGTCAAACTTTTCCTTAAAGCATCACGGTATCTTAGCGTAACTATGATGTGGATACCTTCTTCTAAGGTCGACATCGTCGGGCGTTGTGCCGTAAAATAACAGTCGTCTATTCTGTCCAAAGGTATTTTCAAGGGTTCGATTATCTCAATGGTCACACTTCTTTCAGTGACATAGCAATCAACAATATCGGCATTTTTAGAACGTGGATTTGGCTTCAACTTCCCCTTGAATAATACCCTCTCCCCATCCTTATACTCGATGTCTTTGGGCTGGCCGTTATCCATTTTTCACCTCGGTTTTTAGGTGTTGAGGCTTTTATTTTAGTCCTGTTGGTACAATTGTCAATACCCCAAAATAGAAATGAAGGCTGTGTGCCTGTAGACAGTCCGCTTATCCCTCTTTTCAGCCTTGACATCATAAGTAGCACCTACCTACAATGTCTTTAATGGTTAAAGACGGAGGGTATTGTGAGTAGACTCAGCCGGGTAGTGCCAGCTATCCTCACAGGTGACCCCAAAACCCTGAAAACAATGGTCGAGCAGGCGGAGGCTTTTGCCGCCTGGGTTCAATTTGACATTATGGATGGGAGGTTTGTGCCTTCACTCAGTATCACATCTGAGCACCTGGCTGCTCTTACGATAAGGTTTGGCTGGGAGGCTCATCTTATGGTGGAGCGTCCGGAGGAATATGTTGAAGGCCTCTTTAAAGCTCGGGCAAATAAAGTAGTCTTCCATTATGAAGCTACCTCTTTGCCTCAAAAGGTAATCTCTCTGGTGAAAGGGTTCGGTCTCAAAGTAGGGCTGGCTTTAAATCCTGGAACGCCGGTTCTTAGCATCGCACCCTTGGCAGGTGAAATAGATAGTGTGCTTTTTCTCTCAGTCCATCCAGGTTTTTACGGCCAGAGTTTTTTGCCTGAAGTCTTGGACAAGGTGAGGGAACTGCGTCGGTTGCAACCTGACCTTGAGCTTGGCATTGATGGCGGCATCAAGGAGGGTAATATTGTTCAGGTGGCTCAAGCCGGGGCCGATTATATCTGTGTCGGCAGCGCTATCTTCTTAAATCCAAATCCCGGCGAGAGTTTCAGGCATCTTCAAGCCCTAGCCGAGAAAGGCTCGCTTGAGCGGTGAGGTGGCGGATATGAAGTGTTTGATTATGGCTGGAGGGTTTGGGGTTCGGCTTTATCCACTGACTCGAAACAAGGCGAAAGCACTCTTGGAGTTTGAGGGTAAGCCGCTCGTTAACTACTTGATTGATATGGTTCCCCGGGATATGGAGATTATGGTCTCTACCAACCGAAAATTTGAAGCTGATTTCCTGAAGTGGCAGAAGGAAATCGGCCGAAAGGTGGAGGTTTGGGTTGAAGACGCCTTGAGTGAGGGAGAAAAGAAGGGAGCGGTCGGGGCACTGGATTTCTGGGTTAGCCAAAAGGACATTAAGGAAGACCTCTTGGTCACCGCCGGTGATAATTACTTTGGTCTTGACCTGGCTCGTTTTATGGATGCCTATAATGGCAGTAGTACCCTGGTCGCTATTCACGACATTGGTGACCGGGATAAGGCCAGCGAGTTTGGTGTAGTTAAAATGGATGGCTCTCGGTTGGTTGAACTTGAGGAGAAACCGCAAAAGCCCAGCTCTAGTCTTATTGCTACTGCTTGCTATATCTTCCCACCACGGGTCTTCCCAATCCTGCACCAGTATTGTGCTCGAAGTAGGCGGGATAATTTGGGCAGTTTTCTGGCTCACCTTATTGACATTGATGAGGTCTATGGTTACTTATTTAGAGAGCGGTGGTTTGACATCGGCAGTAAGTCAGGGTAGGTTAAAATCTTCTTGAAACGAGCATCCAGCCAATTTTAAGACCATCTTTTAGGCTTGAAAGTTTGGCTTTACCCTGACGCTGCCGGTAATAAATTGGCACTTCAGCGATACGATAGCCCATCTTGCTTAATTGACTAAAGAGCTCAGCTTCAATCTGAAAGCCATTGGCGGATAATTTTAGATTTGGAATGACCTCACCCCTTAGCCCCCAGTAGCCAGTGCAGAGGTCGCTTATCTTGGTTCGGTAGAGGGTATTGGCAATCAGGGTGAGCAGGAAATTGCCGACCACATTCAGCCGGCTGATTGCCCCCTTCTCCCGTTTACCCTTAAGTCTTGAGCCAAGGACCACGGGATGACCTTCTCGTAAAATCTTGAGCATATCAGTAATGTAGGTGGCTGGATAGGTAAAATCGGCATCAAGCATAAAGATAAAGTCAGCCTCAACTTTTTCCAGAGCAGTTCTCATTGCTCTTCCCTTGCCCCGCCTCGGTTCGGTAATAACTTGAGCCCCTTTACCTTGAGCAATCTCCTTGGTTCGGTCATGGCTGTTGCCATCTACCACCAGTATTTCAACTTGGTATCCTTCCCTCTCCAGGGCTTGCCGGGGAATTTCATCAATGACCTTGCCAATAGTTACTTCTTCATTCAGGGCAGGTAAAATTATAGAAATCTTGTTCTGTTTCATTTTCTGCTACGGGGAGATTATATACCGATACAACTTGAATAAGCAATGTGGTGGGGATAGGATGCCAGAGCTTTATGATATAATACGACGGGTGTTTAAGCAAGACCGATGATAGTTACTTTGATATTAGGTGTCATATTTCTTCTCTTTTACCCCGGCTATTATTTACTCACGAGACGGATGTCCCGGCGGAGCCGAGGTATTAGACTGGATCCAGACTATCGCCCCGGGGTGTCAATCATTATTGCTACTTATAATGAAGAAGTTACTATTGAAAAAAGGCTGGCTAATTTAATGACTCAGGACTACCCGGGGGAAGTGGAGATTATAATTGTTGATTCTGCTTCCTTGGATAGGACGGTTGAGCTGGCGGAGGAATTCTGCCGGAAGACCGGTCTGAAGATAACCATGCTAGAGGAGAAGGAGAGGAAAGGAAAGGCACACGCCCTGAACTATGCCTTTACCCATTGTTCGGGTGATATTGTGGTAATGACGGATGCTGATGCTGCCTGGAGAGAGGATACCCTCCGTCAGATGATATCAGATTTTTCCGATCAAAAGGTAGGGGCAGTTACCGGTCGGCAGATTTTACTCAATCCCGAGCAGAGTCCGGCTACCAAGATTGAGGCGACTTATCGTGATTTTTATGAAACCTTGCGACTTGGCGAGAGTGTTCTGGATGCGACACCAATTTTTAATGGGGAGACGTCTGGTTATCGAAGGTCGCTGCTTAGCCGGGTCTCTGAAGATAGCATGGCTGATGATTCTGAGCTGGCGATAAAGGTGAGGAAGAAAGGTTATCGAACCATTTTTAACCCCGAGGCTGTTTTCTATGAGTATGCGCCGCCAACTTTTGGGTCTCGATTTACCCAGAAGGTGAGGCGGGGGCAAGGGTTAATTCAGCTCTTTTTACGTGAATGGAAATTACTCTTTAATTTAAAGTATGGCAAATTTGGTGGTATTATCTTCCCGGCTGAATTCTTTATGCATCTGATTTCTCCCGTGCTGCTCCTGGCTTTTATTGCCGCCGTTATCTATGAACTTATTATCTTCGACTTTTATACTTTGATTGGCATCGGTGCGATTTTATTACTCTTAAGCCTGATCCTGGTAATAAGAAAGATAAACGTGGTCAATTTTGCGGCAAGCTTTCTAAGCTCCCAGTTCATTCTGCTGGTGGCTCTGTTTTATCAGCTTAGCGGTAAGCGCCAGCACAAATGGCGGAAGATAGACGAGATAAGAGAGTTGTGGCGATAAGCTTATCGGGGAATGTCACAATTATGGAAACTAAACTTGGCCTCTCACCAAAACGAATAAAGCAAATCTCAATTCTATTGACCATAGCTGCGCTTGGATTATGGTCACAGAGTGTTTTAGCTGCCAGGTTTGAGGTTGGCCATTTAGGTTTAATTAGTGGCTTGCCGGTAACCTTTTTTATTGCCTTTGGATTGCTCGCTTTGGCCTCAGCCATCCTCTGGATGTCCGAAGAAAAACATGGCAAGTTATTGGGCTTGCAATTGGTATTACTGGTGACGGCACTGTGGCTCGTTCCTTTAATAACCGGAGGCTCACCAGCATTCTTAAATCACGGCTACCGAAACCTTGGCTTTGTTGACTATATCGTCAGAAACGGTGATTTCGGCTCGATATGGTACTTGAACTGGCCGGGCGCCTTTATTGTGCCAGCGATGCTGGTTAAGGTAGGCACTGTGAATTTTGAACCAATATTGGCGATTACTCCCCTTTTCCTCAACCTGCTCTATCTTTTACCTTTGTATCTCTTCTTGAAAAATATCCTCGGTGAGGGTCGGAGTAATTACGTGTGGGCGGGGTGCTGGCTTTTCTCTTTGGCTCAGTGGACCGGGCAGGACTATTTCAGCAGCTCCCAGGGTGCGGCCTTTTTTCTGTTATTAACCTTGTTTGCCTTGATAACCAGTCCTCCCATCTGGCAAAAGGGTTTTAACGCCTTATCTCTCCGGTTAATGATTGTCGTTGTTTTTGCCGCTTTAGTGACAACTCACCTGCTTACCTCACTGGCTGCCTTGTCTATCTTGGCTGGCTTCAGTGTCGTGAGACTGGATAAAAGGATGGCTTTGGTTTTGCTTGCCTGCCTGGTTCTTTTGGCGACTTGGAGTTTTACTGAGACCAAGGGCTTTGCCCAAAATAGACTGCTAACATCCGAAAGGGTTACCCTGGTGCAGCCAGCGCCGGAACCCAGCGAGGTAGTAACTGAGGAAGAGCTACCAACTGGTAAGGGAAGACCAGCGGTTAGAACCTGGGAAGCCGATAAAATTACCACCAAATCAGCCAGACTAAGAGGAAATCTGGTCAAGCTTGGCATGGCATCATCAGCCGATGTCTCCTATGAGTGGGGAACTACCACTGGTTATGGCAACGAAACCCCGGTTCTAATGTTGGACTTGTCGTCATCTTTCCAATTTATTCTCAATGACCTCTCCCCGGGTACTACCTATCACTACCGTGCCAAAGCCGTCGGTAAGGGTACAAGCTACGGTACAGATAGAACCTTTACTACCTCCGGTGTGCCACCACCTGTCAGGGAGACGCCAGCTGGGGAGGTAGCCGTACCAAGAGGGTTACTCATTTTGAACCCCGAGGTTCTTGTAGATCGGGAAATCACCGGGCATATTTCGGGTAGTGCCTCCCACGCTGATATAGCTATTTTCAGGATAATTTTTCCGGCGCTCTTTACCTTGATTGGGCTAGCCGGGTTTATCGTTGCCTTTATTATCAGGAGGAGTTTCAGGGACACGATAAGCCTTCTGGTTATTACCTTGGCTCCTCTGGCGCTGGTGACGCTTTCCGGTAATTATGGCCGGGAAATCTTGGTTCGCATTTATCTTTTTGCTCTGCCTGGCATGGCCTATTTTGGCGCCAGGCTTTTAGATATAAGGAGTAAATTGCCCGCGACAGTCCTGGCTCTGGTGTTGATTGTAAGTGTTCCTCTGCATGTGATCGCCCATTACGGGAATCAGGAATTAGACTATATTTCGCCGGCACAGCTTTCCGGGCTTGAATTTTTCCATGACCAGACCAGCCGAGGTGTAAACTTTGGGGCCTGGAACCTGGGAACGATGAAGAATATTGAGCATTATCAATGGGCGAGAATCCCATTAGAAAAGTTGGAATGGGAGGGTGATAGCCTGGTCTCTTATACCGGGAAACGAGATTTGCCTTCCTATATTGGCATCAGCCGTCAGAACAAAGCTCGTTACGGATGGTTTGAGGGCAATACCGAGCTTATTGAAGGTATCGAGCGGTCACTTGCCGATACGGTAAACTATAATTTCTTTTACAATAATCCAGACTTGAAGCTCTATATTTCCCAAAATAAGAAACAGAAGGGCTAGATGAGAATCCTCCAGGTAAGTCCAAAATACTTTCCTTTTATTGGTGGTGTTGAGGAGCATGTCAGGAACATCAGTGAGCGGCTAGCCAGGGAGCACGAGGTCACTGTTTTTGCCACTGATGCTACGGGCAAGTTGCCCAAGGAAGAGGAGATAAATGGCGTTTTGGTCAGAAGATTCAGATGCTTCTCGCCGGGCGATGCTTATCACCTGTCACCTGGAATGTGGAATGAGCTGAGGAAGTCTGAGTTTGATATCGTTCATGGTCACAGCTATCATACCCTGCCTTTGTACTTTTCCAAGTATGCTAAACGAGCCAAATATGTGATAACTCCTCACTATGAGAGATATGGTGGGACTCGGTTCCGTAGTCTCCTGCTTAAGCTGTATAAGCCGTTGGGCCAAAAAATATTTCAAGATGCCGATAGTATTATCGCTGTTTCAAGCTATGAAAAAGGGCTTTTGCTCCAAGATTTTAGTATCGATGAAGATAAGATTAGCCTTATTCCTAACGGGGTTAACCTGGCCGAGTTCGGTGGCTTGGAAGGGGTGGCAAGGAAATCGAAAACAATTTTGTACGTCGGCCGGCTCGAAAAGTATAAAGGAGTACAGTATCTGATTCGCGTTCTACCTTTACTGGGTGAAGATTTTTGTCTGGAGATAGTTGGCCAGGGCACGTATAAGACAAAATTAGTGGAGCAAATAGACAAACTCGGAATAGAAAGCAGGGTCAGGTTCTATCAAGACCTGTCCCGGCGGGAGCTTGTCAAAATGCTGGCTGAGGCCGGGGTGTTTGTTTTACTTTCGCGGTATGAATGCTTTTCCATCGTGGTTGCCGAGGCTCTGGCCGCCAGAACACCCTGTATTGTTGCCAATACTTCAGCCTTGAAAGACTGGATTGACGATAGGAATTGCTTTGGCATTGACTATCCAATCGATACCGGGAAACTAGCCGGGTTAATTGATAAGGGGAGGGGTAGCAGGGTATCCGATGTCAAGTTGTGGGACTGGGATGATGTGGTGCGGGGATTAAAAGATATTTACACTTTAACAGATTGACTGAGTTAGGAGCCGCCGCTATAAAATTTGGCCGAAGCTCTTAAATTAAGCAGTCCGTCTTTAGCCCCTCGGTAGTAGCCAAGCAGGGCTTTCGGGCTCTGTTCATAGAGCAGGTAATAGCCGGTGGCCAGCCAGAAGCGGAGACTGAAGAAGTAAAGTAGAAACGAGCCATATTGCCACCGCGTGGCGTGTTTTCTCATAAAACGGAAGCGATTCCTTACCGAGTAGTACTCGGCAAAACCAGGTATTTTTCCTGCTGACCTCAGGAGCTTGTGCCAGACCTTAGCCTTAGGAGCAAAGACCGTTTTGTAGCCTGACTTCCTGGCTTCAAGGCAATAGTCCAGTTCCTCCCAGAAAGAAAAGTAGCCTTCATCAAGCAGCCCAATTTTCTCTACAGCGTCTTTTTTTATCAGAAAGCAGCAGCCAGTAACCCAGTCCACCTCTTTAACCTGGTCGTATTGCCCCCGGTCAATCTCCCGGCTTCTAATGCTGGCTGAGATTGCTGGCGGCACTATCCTGGCATGCCCCCTCCAGAGGTCGATTTCCCCCCAGACAGACTGTAGCCGTTCAGGAAAGTCATAGTAATAGACCTTGGCGCCAGTAATACCGATGGCTGAGTCGGCCTCAGCCACTTTAATCATTTCAGCCAGAAACTCCGGGTCAACCACCGTATCGTTATTCAGTAGCAAGATATAATTACAGTCGAAGCTGTCTAGAATGTATCTGATGCCAATATTGTTGCCGCCGGTAAAGCCATAATTTTGGTCATTGCAGACTAAATGGATGTAATGACCGAATTTCTCCTTCAGTATCTGGACATCATCGCCTTTGGAGCCATTATCGACGACAACGATTTTTAAATCAGGATAGGTAACCTTCTCCAGTGACTCGAGGCACTCAAGTGTGTCCTCAAGCCCGTTCCAGTTGAGGATGATAATTGAAACTTTGGGATAGGTCATTGGTCACCTCTCATTTAAGTTTAGAAGGTAATGAGAAACAGGTATCTTATCTTTTTCTGGCAATGAGTGCGTAAAGTCCGGCCAAACCCTTAAGCAGGTGAGTTGAGGTTTTTGAGTATTCAATATTTAGTATTAAATTGTAAACGGATTTGGGTAGGCTTTTGAATATCGGGCCAGTTACCCGATTGTGGATATTTAGGAGAGCCCCAAGGCAAAATTCCTCGAGAATATCAAAATCCCTTTTCACCTCGTTTTTGACTGAAATAACTGGAAAGTAATATTGTGTCATCCCGATTGGCTGGCTTCGGTGTATTGTTTTACCTGATTTAGAAACAAGCCTTTGTAGACGACTTGAGTACCAGAATATCAAAACCAGGATCCCGTCTTTCTTCAAGACCTGTTTATATTCCTTGATTATACCCGAAACTTCATTCTCGGGCACATGGTCCAGGGTGGATAAATCCAGGACCACATCGAAGAAGCCGGCTCTGAAAGGCAGATTTCTTATGCTACCCTGGATGATGTTAATCTTCTTGTTTTTTTCCTGGGCTAAATTGCAGGTCAGGCGGGAGATATCCATCCCATATAAATTGAACCGTTTATTATTCCGGTAGCTATTAAGGACTTCCCTCTCAGTCCTGATACCCTCATTCCACAGGTCGGTCTTGAGCAGGTTAATATGCTTACCGGCCTTGTACCTTAACCCAATTTTGGTTGCCCTGCGGTATGAGTTTCCAAGGTAATAGCTAAGCCACTTTTGCGGTTTGGCTTGAAGCGCCCGGCTTGCTTCTCTATCCCAGGGATTGTTACTATTGCCTGTCATGCTCATTTGCCACTTTTTATAACCGGTGAAGTCTCGCCTTAATTTGCTGATACATCCCGGCTGAGGTGTTGAAGATAAAGCTTGAACCGGGTAATGAAATGATAGCCCCTAATGTTGATTTGACCTTGGAGGGAGAGCTTATAACTGATTTCAGCAGGTATTGCCTGCCCTTGCTCACTTGGCCACTCAAGCACAAGAAGTAGCCGGCGTTATAGTAAAGTTCGGCGAGCGCCTCTCTGTTTTCCTTAATCTGCTCCGGGTACTTGGCAGAGATTATTTTTAGCATCAGTAAATAGTCTCGTGCATAGCCTGAGGTGTCAAGCCTGGTGCTGCCCCCGTGCACTCGGTACCTCACCAGCGGTTGGGGAACATAGCTGAGTTCATTTTTCTCTGCGACCTCGAGGTAATAAAGCCAATCATTTAAATACTTAAGTTCCTCGTTAAAACCAAGACCTCTAGCAGAACTTTTACGGATTAGTATGCTACTGCCACAGATGATATTCCGCCCAAGCAGGGTATCAAACAGATTTCCCGAATACCTGCCCGTTGGGCTGGGATAAAGGGAACTGAAATTCTGGCCGGTTGGCTTGTCTTCTTCATCAATAATCATTGCCTCTGAGTAGGAGAGGCCGCTCTCAGGGGAACGCTCCATAATTTCCAGTCCGATTTCCAGTCGCTCTTTCTCCCAGATATCGTCCGAACTGCAGTAGGCAAAGTATTCATCCCCAGATAACGTTATTCCCTCATTTAGCGATTTGGCAATTCCTTGATTGTTCCGATGAAATCGGTAGCTGATGCGTTTATCCCTTTTGGCATAGTCAGTGATTATCTCCGTTGAGCTGTCCCCGGAGAAGTCGTCAATTATAATCATCTCGAAATCACCGAAGGTCTGCCCAAGAATACTCTCGATGGTCTCGGCAAGGTACTTTTCATGATTAAAAGAAAGCAGAGTTACGCTTACCTTAGGCATTAGTTAACCTTTTTAAAATCCATGATAGCCTTGGCAACCATCTCCAGCCACCCCCTTTTCATTTCCGGATAGACTGGCAGCGATACTACCTCATCAGCGCACATTTCTGCTAGAGGGAAGTCACCTCTTTGGTAACCCAAGCTTTGGTAAGCCTTTTGCAGGTGGATTGGGATGGGGAAGTGCACCAGTGTCTGGATTCCCTTTTTGGCTAGGTGCCGCATTAGTTCATCTCGCTTTTTAGTTCTAATTACGTAAAGATAGTAAACGTGCCTGGCATAGCTGGCTTCCCTGGGTAAGACCACCCCGGCATCCTTGAGCGTCTCATGATAAAAACTGGCGTTTTGGCGCCGTTTTTGGCTCCAGCTATCAAGGTGGCCTAGTTTCACCCGCAAAATTGCCGCCTGGATTTCATCAAGTCGGGCGTTAAAGCCGATTGTGTCGTGATAATATCGGTCACGCTGTCCATAATTTCTGAGGGAGGCGATTTTTTGGGCGATTTCGCTGTTATTGGTGGTTACTGCCCCGCCATCACCATAAGCACCCAGGTTTTTGGTCGGGTAGAAGCTAAAACAGCCACAATCACCCAGGGAGCCGGTTTTCTTACCCTTATACTCAGCCCCATGAGCCTGACAGGCATCCTCAATAACCTTTAAGCCATACCTTTGAGCTAACCTGGTTATCGGTTCCATGTCCGCCGGCTGACCATAGAGGTGGACCGGAATGATTGCCTTGGTTCGGCGGGTAATTTTCCCCTCAATTTGAGAGATGTCAATATTATATGTCTTCGGGTCGATATCAACCAATACCGGCTTGGCTCCAGTATAGGTAATCGCCAGTACGGTGGCGATAAAGGTAAAAGGGGTGGTGATGACCTCGTCACCCTGGCCGATACCCAGGGCAGCTAGGGCTAAAAACAGGGCACTGGTGCCTGAGTTGGTACCGAGGCAGTATTTAACACCGCAATAGTGGGCAAATTCCTGCTCAAAGGCGGCGGCATTCTCTCCCAGAATAAATTGCCCCTGGTTTAGGGTGTTTTGAATAGCGCCGTCTATTTCTTCTTTAATTGATGCGTACTGACTCTTCAGTTCTAGGAAAGGAATCACTGTATTAGCCATGTTTTAGCGACCAGTCATAAGGGATATCGTTACTAAAGGGGTCGATGCGAATTTCATCAGGTTGCTGGTGGTTGTAGGGTTCAGTGACCATGTTTATCATATAGGCAGGTTCCGGGCCATAAGCCTTGAAACCGTGAGCCACCATCGGCGGGGCAGAGATGAGCATCGGGTTGTCTTCACCGATGAAGAATTCGTTTACCAGTCCTTTGGTCGGTGAATCCTCTCGGCCATCGTATAAAACCACTTTGGCCATCCCTTTAATAATCACCATATTATCCCTCTGCCTCTGGTGGCAGTGCCAGCCTTTGACTACGCCAGGATAGCAGGTGCTTAAATAAACCTGCCCAAACCTCTCAAATATCGGGTCATCACACCTCAGCATCTCCATTAGCTTGCCTCGTTCATCTGTAATCCAACTGAGCTTTTTAACCTTGACCCCGTAAATTAACTCTTTTGAGGGAGCGACAGGTTTCTTACCCTTACTTGTCATGGTGAAGACCTCCAAATTATGCTGGTAACATCTTTAACTTCAGGTGCTTAAACGCTGCTTAGATATGTCCTTTTGCTATCATATAATCCTTGAGTGCCTCCTGCCAGGGTCTCATATCATCCATACCAAGGAGCCTGGGGTGGTAATTGTCAAGTACCGAGTAGAGGGGTCTTCTGGCTTTTTGTGGATGTTCCCTGGAGGTTACGGGAATAAGAGGTGTCTTAAGCCCGGTCAAGTCTAGAGCATGTTTTGCCAGCTCATACCAGGAGCAGGAGCCACTATTGGTGATATGAAATAGTCCGTAGTATTCTGTGGGCAGGAGCTCGGCTATCTTTTGGGCTAAATCCCTGGTGTAAGTGGGGGAGAAGACCTGGTCGCTTACTACCCTTAATTCATTTTGTTCTTGAGCAAGCTTGAGGACCGTTTCCACGAAATTGCCCCCCTTGCCGCCGGCGCCACTTGAGCCAAAGAGTCCCGAAGTCCTGATGATGAAATATCGCCGAGATAGGTGCTGGATAAAGTGTTCCCCGGCTAACTTGGATTTGCCATAGACATTCATTGGCATGGGAAGATCAAATTCACTAAACGGAGTTGAACCTGGCTTTGTCTGGCCGCCAAAGACATAATCAGTGCTGATGTGAACCAGTTTGGCTCCAAGCTGCTCGCTGGCAACCGCTAAATTTCTGGCACCAAGGGCGTTTACCTGAAAGGCTTTATCCTGGTTTAATTCAGAGTCATCAACCCGGACATAGGCGGCGGTGTTGATAATAGCCTCCGGTTTATGTTTATTGACCATATCCTTTATTGAATTTAGGTCACAAATCTCAATATCGTTATGGGTTAATCCGATAACATCAAACCCGTCAAGGGCGCGGCAGAGGTCAGTGCCAAGCTGGCCACCGGCTCCAATAATTAGGACTTTCATCGGTGAGAATATACCCTCTCGTAGTATTTAATGTAGTCTCCACTTTTAATTCGGTGCCACCATTCTTGATGACTCAGATACCAGTTTACCGTTAAGGTTAAGGTTTCTCCAAAGGCATATTTGGGCTGCCAAGCCAGTTTGCGGCTTATTTTAGTAATGTCCAGGGCATAGCGCCGGTCATGCCCGGGGCGGTCTCTAACAAAGGTTATTAAACTCTTTGGTTTACCCATTATCTCCAGAATTTGCTCTATAAGCTCAAGGTTTGTTTTCTCCTGACCGGAGGCGATGTTGTAGACCTCACCCGGCTTGCCCCGCTCAATTATTAAATCTATTGCCCGGCAGTTGTCAAGTACATAAATCCAGTCTCTAATATTTAAACCATCACCGTAGATTGGTATCGATTTATCCTCTATAGCATTGGTAATTGCCAGGGGAATGAGCTTTTCCGGGAACTGGAAGGGGCCGAAGTTATTGGAACTGCGGGTAATAATTACCGGTAACTGGTAGGTTTTAAAGTAGCTGGAGCACCAAAGGTCAGCCGCCGCCTTGCTTGAGGCATAGGGGCTGCTTGGGGAGAGGGGTGATTCCTCGTTGAATTTACCTTTTTCTGTTGAGCCATAGACTTCGTCGGTGGAGATTTGGATAAACCTCTTAACTGGATATTTTCTTGCACCCTCAAGGAGAATCTGTGTACCCTTAATATTGGTTGAGATAAAGGGTGAGGCATCTAAAATACTGCGGTCAACGTGGGATTCGGCGGCAAAGTTGACCACGATATCAAAACCTTCGCTTAAGATGCTGTTGACCAGCTTTCGGTTGGTGCTATCTCCCTTGATAAAACGGTACTTTGGGCTGTCCATTACCTCAAACAGATTCTCCAGGTTGCCGGCATAGGTGAGTTTATCCAGATTGGTCACTTCCCAGTCGGGGTGTTCATTGAGGATAAAGCGAACGAAATTGCTGCCGATAAAGCCGGCGCCCCCGGTTACCAGAATTTTTTTATTTCTATTCTCGCTCATAGTTCTATCCTGGCATCATCACCAACAAAGAGCTTTATTGCCCTCGGTTCCTGGTTACTCCCGGTAAGTCGGGTATTCCTACCAATCAGACTTTCAGTAAGATGGCCAATACTATGGATACGGCAGTTATCTAGGATAACCGAGTTATCAATCTTGGAGTTTTCAATCATGGTGCCTTTGCCAATACTGGTGCATGGTCCAATAGTGGAATTTCTAATTAGGCAGCCCTCGGCGATGGATAACGGGCCGCGGAGGCTGCTGTTTTCTACCTTTGTCCCTTCTCCAACTTCAACTTGCCCCGTTATTTCGCTTTGGGCGTCAATTTCACCTTTGATATTACTCTTCAGGAATTTGTCGAGGACAACCCGGTTGGCCTCAAGGAGGTCATCTTTCTTACCGGTATCAAGCCACCAGCCGTCCAGAAGATGGCTCTGGACCTTCTCTCCCGAATCAATCAGCTTCTGGATGGCATCAGTAATCTCCAGCTCCCCTCGCCAGGAAGGTTTAATCTGGGCGATTACCCGGTGAATTATTGGCGAAAAGAGATAAACTCCAACCAGTGCCAGATTGGTTTTGGGCTCCTTTGGCTTCTCAGTCAACTTAAGAACCTCTCCTTTACTGTTGAGTTCAGCCACACCAAAGAGGCTGGGGTTAGCCACCGACTTGAGTAGAATAAAAGCCGCCGGGCTCGAAAGAGCAAATTGCCGAACAAACTGGCCGATACCGCCTTCAATGAGATTGTCACCCAGGAACATCAGAAATGGGGAATCACCCAGGAAATCTTTGGCTACCGTGACCGCATGGGCTAAGCCCTTTGGCTCCGACTGCAGGATGTAGGTAACCTTTGCCTTCCACCTTGAGCCATCGCCGATAGCTTCTTTTATCGGCTTACCGGTTTGGGGGGAGATGATAACCCCGATATCGGTGATTTCAGCCTCGGTAATCTGCTCAAGGACGTAATAGATAATCGGCTGATTTGCCACCGGCAGAATCTGCTTGGCAGTAGTGTTGGTCAGGGGCTTAAGCCTCGTCCCTTTGCCACCGGCTAAAATTAAAGCTTTCACTAGAACACTCAAAGTATCAGGCCAGTTTAAGAGGTATTATATACTAGGTATAGCTTTAGGACAACGCTTGACCGTAGGCTAAAGCATACCACTGATTTTGACTCGTACTTGAGCCTTATGCTAGGATAAATCTGATTTGTGCCCTCCAGTGTCCATAAGGAGTCCAATTTGAGCAAGGTTGTCATTTTTGGTATTGATGGTGCTTCCCTTAAGCTGATAGAGCGGTGGCAAGACGAGCTGCCTACTTTAAGAAAAATTATGGCGAACGGTGTCTTTGGTGAGCTGGAATCTACCATTCCCCCGGTGACGGCTCCAGCCTGGCCCTGTATGTTTACCGGTAAAAATCCAGGGCAAATCGGTATGTATAGCTTTACTACTGCCCGATTTGACCAGGATTGGAGCCTGAGGAGTAATAGCTCAAAAAACTATAACTCCTCATCTTTATGGCAGATCTTAAATAGTTTCGGCAAAAGAGTTGGGCTACTTAATGTGCCGATGACCTTCCCGCCGCACAAGGTGGATAGTTTTATGGTTTGCGGCATGGGTTCGCCTGAGACCTGGAAGACAAATTACACCTATCCGCCTGAGCTTAAGAAAATACTGGATAGGGTAGTCGGTGGCTACGAGATATTCCCGGCAATATCTGCCCCGCTAAAGGGACAAGAGAAGACCTACCTTGAAACCCTTCGCCGGACAATTGATAAGAGGTTAAAGGCAGCTAAATACCTGATGAGAAGTTACCCCTGGGATTTGTTTGTCTGCGTTTTCTGGAGTCTGGACCAGATTCAGCATTTTTTCTGGCACCATATGGATGAAGCCCATCCCTGGTACTACCCGACCGAGTTCAAAAACGCGGTTAAAGACTTCTACAAGCAGATTGATGCCGCTATTGGTGAACTCATTACCCAGCTTCCTCGAGGGACGGATGTTTTTGTCGTTTCCGACCACGGCTTTGATAGCCTGCCAATCAGTTTTTCGGCAAGCAAATGGCTGGAGAATAACGGCTTTCTAAAATACAAAATTACCACCTCCAGGCGACAGGAGTCAGCTTTTCTTGACCGTGCTAAAGATGTACTGCTTTCAAAGCTTGGCCCCGATTTCATCCGCCTGCTAATTAGGGTGCTACCGAAAAAGTTGGTTCAAGACCTGTCGGCTCAAACCAGACAGAAAAAACAGATGGTTGAGTCGCTTAAGAATGTCGATTGGTCAAAGACCAGGGCCTATGCTATTACCGGTATGATATCGGTGAATTTGAAGGGGAGGGAACCGGAGGGAATAATTGAGCCGGGTGAGGAGTATGAAAAGGTCAGGGATGAAATTAGCGCCAAATTGCAGAAGCTGGCCGACCCTAAAACCGGGGGATCGCTTGGTGTTCGGGTCTTTAGGAGGGAAGAAATATATCACGGAGAGTATCTTAGCCTGGCACCGGACATCTTATTCCAGATAGATAGTTACCCTGAAGCGAAAACTGCAACCGAAAATTCGGAGTGGCATAAACCTTCTTGGTCAGGATGGCACACCAGGCAGGGTATCTTTATGGCTTGTGGCGATAATATTAAAAGGAGTGGTGGTAAACTCCCGGACCTCAAGATATACGATATTACGCCAACAGTCTTGCACATGTTCGGTCTACCAATCCCAACTGATCTTGATGGCAGGGTCTTGAGTGAAATATTTGAATCTACCTCTGAACTGGCTAAAGCCGAGGTTACTTATCAAACGGTTGATTTGAAACTGAGGATGAGAATCAGGAAGCTAAAAGCCTCCGGCAGGATATAAAGGTCAAGAGAAGTGAATGCGCCGAACATTATCTTAATCACCGTTGACTGTCTTAGGTCTGACCACCTGGGCTGTTATGGTTATACGAGAGATACCAGTCCAAATCTGGACCGCATGGCTCGGGAGGGAGCACTTTTCCTTGAGGCAATATCAAATGGTGGTTGTACACCCTGTGCCTTCCCCTCTATCCTGACATCGGCATTGCCCCCGTTAAGTCATGATGAGATTCAAGCAGTAAAAAAACAGAGCACCGCGCTGGCTGAACTATTAAATCGGGCTGGCTATCATACCGCCGGTTTCCAGTGTAACCCCTTTCTAACCCCATTCTTCGGCTATAATCGAGGCTTTGAGGTTTTCGGTAGCAGTTTAGGCGACTTCAGTTTGAGAGGTGCCCGCACCCGGCTGCAAGCCAGGGTCTGGCAGTCAAAAAATGCCTTGCTTTCCAGACTGGCTATTAAATTGGGCAAGGTGCTTCGGCCGGTTTTGCTAAGGGTTGCGGCGCGACCAATTGTTACTGCCAGCGAGATGACTGAAAAAGTAATACCCTGGCTTAAAGCCCACCGGGAAGGGTATTTCCTCTGGCTTCACTACATGGATGTTCACGGTCCTTATATGCCGCCAGCCAAATATCTAAGACAATTTCAAAAAAAACCAGTTAGTCGCCCCCAGATGGTTGCTTTGTGGGAAAAGCTAAGGAGAAAGCCTGACCGGGTATCACCGTCTGAGGTGGAAACGGTGATAAATCTCTATGACGGCGCCATCAGGTACGTTGATGACGCCATCGGCCTGCTTTTAAGGGAACTGGGAGATTACCTATCTGATACCGTGGTCATTGTAACCGCCGACCACGGTGAAGAGTTTGGTGAACATGGCAGGTTTGTTCACCTGACATTGTATGACGGCTTACTTCACGTTCCGCTGATAATAGCTGGGCCGGGAATAAAGGCTGGCACGAGGGTTAAAGAGCAGGTCAGCCTGATTGATTTGCCGCCGACAATTACTGAATTTGCCGGTATTAGAAAATTTGCTGGCTTCCGGGGTCAAAGCCTGTTGGGATTGATAAGGGGAGAGGAAACGATTAGCAGAGACACCATAAGTACCTTGATAATTGGCAACAAGCAAAGGAAGATGGCTTACCGTACATCGGGTTGGAAATATATTCGTACTGAGAATATGGATGAGATTGGGGTTGCAGCTTTAGAGGAACTATATAATTTAAGTGATGACCCAGGCGAGATGAGGAATCTGTATGGCATGGATAATGGGGAAGCCAATCGGTTTGAACTTGAGGCTAAAAGCAAATTGGCACAGTTTGAACAGCTTAAAAATAAAGAGCAGACTACTTATGAAAAACAGAGGATAAGGGCTAAACTTAAAAAACTAAGGCATAAACTAGATAAATCTGCGTAGCAGCTTCTTTAGCGGTGCGGCGTTAATGCCGCTCCTCTTTTCTATCTTAAGGAGTAGGGTGATATCTTCCTTGTCAAAGCTCTTGGTGAAGAGTATGGCTAAGCCATATATTGAGTAGTAGAGGGCGAAGATAATTGGTAGCATCCATGGGGTGACAGTGAGGAAATTTCGAACCACACTTTCAATAAGGAGGGCTAGTAGAATCGAGGTTATGGTTGGCTTGAGCAGGTTTTTACTTAGCGGGTGGATTTTATGGAGTGTATAGATTCTTACCGAACGTATAATATTAACCAGGGTAATGGCGGTTAACGAAGCAATCGCTGCCCCAATGATGCCTAGTGGTGGGATGAGGACAATATTGAGGACGATATTTGTGATAAAGGCGGCGAGGTTTGACCAGAGCACGAACCTGGTATGGCCCAGGACTACCAGGGTGGATCGGTTAGGCCCGAAGATGTTGCTCAAGATGACCCCGATGGCTATGATGCGTACTGCATCGGCCGCGCCTCCATATCCAAACCCGAAGAAAAGGTAAATAACCGCTTCAGGATAGAGTAGCAGGACAAGGAAGATGGGGAAGGTCAGGGCAGTGAGCCACTTGGTCAAAATAGTGTAATTTCTTTTAAGTTCAGCCATTCGGTTTTGTGCATAGAGTCCAGTGGCTATTGGGTTGTAGATTAGGTTCAAGGCAAGTAGGGGTCCGGAGATAAACAGGGTCAGCGGGTGAGCCACATTGTATAACCCCACGGACTCTATGGTTTTAAAGTAGCCAAGCATTAAGGTGTCTATCCAGGCCATGGCCATGCCAAGCAGGGAGGTACCCATAAGTGGTGTCGAGAAGGCTAAAAGCTCCTTCCTGACTTGAGAGCTATCTCCCAGAGTGGTTAGGCTTACACGTTGAGGTAATTTCTTGACCGTATATATGGCTAGACCGAGGAAGGCAAAAATAAGAGCAGCCAGATAAGCATAGAAGACAGAGATGAAAGGTAGACCGAGAGAAAGCAGCAACACCAGTAGTGCAACAAAAATAGTGTTTAATAGGATATTCTGGAAAACTACTTGAGGTCCTACTCTGCCAAAGCCGCGGAAGAATGAGGCGAATATATTGATCAGGGTGGAAAAGGGTATGGCGATGGCGAATATCCTTAAAGGCAGGGATAGTTCAGGTGTATCGAGGAGATTTACGGCGATAAATTCGGCCGTCAGGAAAACTACCAGGCCGATAGCAAGGCTGGCGATAGTAGCTAGCTGGAGAGAGGCAGTTAGTGTGCTGCGGATGCTGGAGGTATTGCCCTTACCGCGAAGGTAGGCAATAGTTCTGGTGGCTCCCTGGACTAAGCCAAGACCAGCCAGTACCACCGAGAAATTAAATATTACCAGCCCGAGGGAGAAGATGCCATAGTTTGCCTGGAGTCCGTATCGGGCAATGATAACCCTCGCGGCAAAGACAAGGGTCAGTCCTAGAGCAAACCCTAAAAAGGCGATACCGGCTCCCCGGGCTGTCTTCATCAAGGAGTCGCTTGAAGGCTCAAACATTGGTTAAATTATAACCCGCATCATAGACTCGGGTAAATAGACTAATGTTATAATGGTGGCTAAGAAGTGACGATAATGGATTAAAGTGATTGAAGGGCTTTTAAATTTAGGGATTCCTGAAGAGCTGATCGTTCTCATTGTTTCAGCCCTGCCGATAGTTGAGCTTCGCGGCTCCCTGCCGATTGCAATAAACCTATTCCAGATGCCCTGGTACTGGGCGTTGCTTCTGGCCGTTTTGGGTACCATGCTCCCGGTTCCTTTCCTGCTGTTGTTTTTGGAGTCGCTGTCTAAAGTGGTCAGTCGCACTGCTAGTGGCAGGAAACTGGTGGACTGGGTCTTCAGGCGCACCCGGCGGCGGGGCAAAATCATTGAGAAATACGAGAAGATAGGTCTGGTACTGTTTGTTGCCATTCCACTGCCATTTACCGGTGCCTGGACCGGGTCAATTGCCGCCTTTCTCTTCGGGTTCAAATTTCGCTACTCTCTACTCTCCATCCTCTTGGGAGTAGTTATTGCCGGGGTCATTGTTACTACTTTGAGCCTGCTCGGCTGGCTTGGAGCTTTAATTGCCGGGCTTGGACTGGCTGTTTTGGCAGTACTTGGGCTATGGAAGCTGTAAACTGACCTAGCTAGCAACAAGTGGTTTTTCCTTCCAGAATCTCCAGCCCAGGACTTTCAAATAGTAGACTTTGGCATAAATCTTGGGGCTAAATTTGGCCATTACCCTCCGGGAGACAATGTTACTTGTGGCTACCATGTTTCGGGAGGTGGTTATTCCCTTACCTTTCAGAAATTGAAACCTTATAAAGTAGCCATATGTCATGAGCCCCTTTCCCCGGTATTTTGGAACCGTTATCGTACCCCCGGTGGAAGCCTCGTTGTTTATAAAGTTAACTCGGTAAGGTGGTTCAAGGTTTTTATGGGCTTCCTCAGTCAGGCAAACATGTCCGATGTGGGCAAGCTCTTGCCCGGCGAAAATACAGAACATTATTGCCCCCTTGTCCAGCCAGTCTCCAACCTTGGCGAAATAGGAGCCAAAGTCAAAATCACGACTCGCCAGTTTACCGGCTTCTTCTTTTGAGGCGATTATCTTGAGAGTGAAGTCGTTGATTCTAGGCATAAAGTCAGCCTCATCTCTTTCTTTCAGGGTATGTTCATAGCAGTAAAAAGTTTCGTAACTGAAGGAACGGACTCTGAGGAAGGCGAATCCCTTTTTGATTAGAGGTATCAGCCCCTCAGTTTGCAGAATACGTTTCGCTTTTCCAAGTAGGCTAACTAATCTATTTATTGTCATTCTTCCTGGTTGTATCCAATGGCTGGCGGCGATTTCCAGTCATATCCTACCTTCTTATCAGTTGATGGTCAATTAAAAGGAGATGATGTTTTTGAAGTTGGCCTGATATTCTCTGGATGATACCGATATTGTCTATTGGTTATGCGGTTGTTATAATACGGGCTAAAGACTCCTGGGTTTGGAAGTTAAAGCTAAAGATAATCATGGAACACGTCAGTCGAATTGGTGTCGTTGGAACTGGATTTTTGTCCAGACATTTGGTCATTACCCTTGAAAGACAACCTGACCTTGTCGTCTTAAAGGTCCTGACGCGCAGTGATATTTCCAGGCGAACTGATTTCCCGGGGCAAGATTTACTGACCAACTCAATTGACGAACTGATTTCTAGTTCTGAGCTGGTGGTTGAGTGCAGTGGCGATGCGATTCATGCCACGGATGTTATCGCTAGGGTGATGGCGGCCAACCTTCCAGTAATTACCATGGATTCTGAAATGCAGGTAACCACCGGCTCTTATTTTGCCCGGAGGGGATTTATTACCGAGGCTGAGGGAGACCAATCAGGTTCTTTAGCCGCTCTAAAAGAGAACGCAGTTCAGATGGGGTTTAAGCCCCTGGTTTACGGGAATATCAAGGGGTTTCTCAATTACTCTCCCACCAGGGATGAAATGGAGTTTTGGGCCAAAAAACAAAATTATAGTTTGGAAATGGTAACCTCTTTTACCGACGGCACTAAACTTCAAATTGAACAGGCACTGGTGGCTAATGGACTTGGGGCTGGAATCGCTCAGCCTGGGCTGCTTGGTATTGCCTCTCAAGACGTTGATACCGGTGCTAAAGTTCTAGCCGGCCGAGCCAGAACCCTCGGTTACCCAATCACTGACTACATACTTTGTCCCAGGGCACCGGGCGGCGTATTTATCGTTGCCGAGCATGACCGGCGGCAAAAGACAGGCCTGAGAAATTTCAAACTGGGCGAAGGGCCTTACTATGTGCTGCTGCAGAACTTTCACCTTTGCCATCTGGAGATTCCAAAAACAATCAGGAGGGTGCTTGGGGGTGGCGGGGTACTGCTAAACAATGGTCAGGAGCCGACCATCAGTGTTGCCGCCATCGCCAAGAGAGCCCTTAAGCCTGGAGATACTATCAGGCGAGGAATTGGCAGCTTCGATGTCAGGGGTATCGCCGTCAGAATCTCAGAGAACAGAGGGCATGTTCCAATTGGTCTTTTGGCCAATGCATTGATTAGAAAAAAGGTCAGACCGGGACAGCAGATAGGTTTTGATGACGTGGAGGTTCCGGAGAGTTTGGCACTTGAGGCCTGGCGGGAAATCGAGCAAAATGTTGTGTCGCCATGAAGAAATCCTCTTTGATTGAAGCTATTCTGCTGTTTTTAGTCTTGGCTTTTGCCTTCTACATGGCTTTGTGGCCTCGTCTTGATTATCCCTTTCCCTTGCATGTTGATGAATGGATGCACATCGGATACACGCTTCAGGTGGTAGATACCGGTCATTTAGCTTACCCCGACCCATTTCACGGGGGCCGGCCTATGTCGGTAGGGCATCCGGAAATCGGTTATTATATTTGGTTGGGCACCTTACTTTTAACCACCGGGCTGCCCTGGCTTCCCCTTTCCCAAATGATGCCGCCTTTGGTGCTTGGTATAATTGCCTTTGCCGCCTATGCTTGGGGTAGAAAAAGGGGATTTGGACTGGAGGCCGCCTTATTTGTTGTCTTCATTCACACCACGATTAGATTCTTGGGGCCGGCCTATCTCGTTCCCGTGACCCTGGGGCTCGTTTTTTTCCCGATAACTCTCATCCTGGTGGAGAAACTGGAGCATGACTGGAGGCCATTACCCTTAATTATGCTAATTATGGCTTCACTTTTTCTCATTCATGGCACTACTGCCGCTGCCCTTGGATTTGTCTTGGTGGTTCACCTGATTTTTTGCCTTACTCTGTCTCGACGTCCGCTGAGACGGATGCTACCGGCTTTAACAGGTTTACTATTTATTCCCATTTCAGCCCTGGCTATTTATTTGTGGAACCCGCGTCTGGTGACGGCACAGGTAAAGTATCTGACCAGTGCGGTTGAGCAGCCATTACCTCCTATCCTGTATCCGCTACCTAATCTTGGTTTTATCATGATGGCGCTGGTGGTTTTGGGGACCGGGTTCTTGGTCGTCAGGGGTGGTTGGCAGAACTATGCACTGCTAGTTTCTAGTGCCATTCTCCTCTTCTTTGTTGAGTTCTATCAGCGGTGGTTTGAAGTTGGTCCTAATATCCTCTATGAAAGGGGTTGGCTTTATGTGATGCTGCTTATGGGCTTGATTGCCGGCTATGGGCTGGGCAATATCCGCCATCTGAGCCTCGAGTTTTTCCGAAAGCCGCCCTGGGCAAAACCATTAATTTACTCGGCGCTTATTCTGGTGGTGGTGTTGGCTTTGGTGCTGAGGATGGATGGCTACCAAAAAGAACATTATTATCGCATGGTGACTGCCGAGACCTATCGCGATTTCACCTTCATCGGGGAAAAACTGGATGGTTCCAGGGCCTTGCTTGACCCCTATCTCGCCTGGGCTTTTTTCCCCATCACCGGGATATATGTTTATACCACGGCTGCCTTTCCCTATGGAACGGAAGATGCAGTTGAGGTCAGAGAATTTCTGGCTCTGGGCGCTACTGACACCGAATGGCTTGTCCGAAACAAGATTGACATCATCTATAGCCCCATCCCGCTACGAAACCCAAACTTGGTGGAAGTGAAAGAAGGAGTGTATATTCTGCGACCCCTTGAGGAGTAATATGGACCTGTTGCTGGTAGTGCTGGCTTCAGTAATTTTGGCCCCTCTCGCCATTTTAACCGAGGGCCCGGTGCGTTTGGCTTTGGGGCTAATCTTTATCCTTTTCTCGCCGGGTTATACCCTGCTCGCCGCCCTGTTCCCGAAAAGGGATGACCTTGGTGTTATTCAGCGCCTGGCTTTGAGCCTGGGTCTCTCTATCGCCGTAATGCCACCCATTGGGTTTGTCCTCAACTATACACCCTGGGGCATTGGTCTGGCTTCGGTATTGGTTTCGGTTACCCTTTTCGTTTTCACGATGGGCGGTTTTGCCTGGCTAAGACGGCGAAAAATTTCGTCTCAAGAACGCTTTGGGCTGCGGTTTAGGCGGCCCCGGCTGGTTCGTTTCTGGGACGAGCAATCCCGGTTGAGCCGGGGCTTAATCGGCCTTTTGGTTTTGGCGATAATTGGAGCCATCGCTACCCCGGCCTATCTTTTGGAGACACCCAAGATAGGGGGGAAGTCCAGCGAGTTCTATATTCTCGGCCCGGAGGGGAAGGCGGATAACTATCCAGGCGTGCTTGCCCTGGGGGAAAAGGCAGAGGCGGTAGTCGGGATAATAAATCATGAAAATGAAACGGTTACCTACTATGTTGAAGTAACTATCGATGGAGAAAAAGTGGCGGCAGTGGGCCCGATTACCCTGGCTGATGAAGAAACCTGGGAGAGGAAGGTAAACTTTGCGGCTGCTAAAGCAGGAGAGAAGCAAAAGGTTGAATTCTTACTTTATGAGGGAACTAAAGATAAGGTTGACCAAGCCCTTCATCTCTGGATAGATGTTACAGATGGTTCCTAAACGGTTATTTTTAGAAATAATTTACTTGGGGTATTGACAAAGTATGTGTTGACAAAGTATTATTCACCAAAGTATAATTACGTTTACAATCAGGTTTGTTACGCCCCGAAGGAGGTCATCATGGGGAAAATCAAGGGTAAATTAACATTGACGAGGATGCTGTTTAGCCTTTTAGCTATGGTCCTTATCAGTGGGATGGCTTTCGCCAGCATGCCAGGTTCCACCGTACCCTCTATAGTTAATCTTCCGGGAACTATGAATACCAACTCAATTAATACTTTCCTTACCCGGGTTGACACCCTGGATGAACAATCCCGTATCCCAATACAGGACTTAAAGCTCTTCATCTACGATGATAGTGGCGATGTAGTGGCCTGGGTCAAATTCGATTTCTGGGGTAATATCATTAACGGCAGTGGCCACATCACTAATGTCACCCCCTCACCGGCGCGTAATTCCGGCTTCGGCTGGGGCTATGGTGAGGGTCAAGGGGAGGTGACCGAAGCCTGGGGCTATGGTCACCAGCCGCACTACGAGTGGTTGGTGGTAGACGGTGGCTGGATTGTCGGGACTCAAAATTTCATAGATGCTTGGCCTGAGGACCCTTCTGAGGAGGAAGACTTTGGCTTCTACTACCCGTCGGACTGGGATGGTCAGAGCCCACCTGTTTTGAACTGGTGGCAATTTGATAACATACTGGAGTACGGCTACGGCTATTTCCTCCATTACTGGTATTACGAGTATGGCTACGGTTACGGATATGGCCAAGGTTGGCAGTATCTGCCTGACACACAGTGGCTGGTCACCTTCCACACTGGGCAGTTACCAGAGGGTGACTATACGGCCATGTTTAGCGTTGATGTGCCGCCGGAACCGAAACAATTCACATCAGGCAAGTATCCGTTTACTATAGTGGCTCCCGGGGCCCCGGGTGGCGGCGGTGGTGGATATCGTCCGGACGAGATTGAGGAAGAGGGCCCACTAAACATTGATCGCTATCTTGGCTCTGGTGGTCAAACCTGGCTTCGCGTCTGCATTATCTCCCCTGATTCGAAGGCTAAACTTTGTATCCCCCTGGGGACATGGCTGGGTTTCCCACAGGGTGCTGATAGCCCACATTATATGGAGATTGAACTTCTATCAACACCACCGTCACCTGAAGGCTACCAGATGGTGGGGCGTGCTTATGATTTCATCATAAGTGATACTGAATTTGATCCCTACGCAGAGGTGTTTATCGACTACACTGAGGGGGATATACCCGCTGGTGCAAGTGAAAGTGACCTGGTGATAGCTTATCATGATGGAACTAAGTGGGTATTCCTGACGACTGATCTAAACACCGTAGCCAATTATAGTCATGCTGAGGTGGAGCATCTGACTCCGTTTGCCCTCTTTGCTCCAGTACCGGTAGAAGAAGAGGAAGTACCACCGCCACCGGCACCGCCGGCACCACCAGAAGAACCAGCGCCAACCCCGGCGCCGCCAACACCAGCGCCGACCCCGGCTCCACCTCCTGCAGAGGAGGCGCCAGCCGGAGTTAACTGGTGGTTGATTGGTGGTATAATCGTTGGAGTGGTGGTTATCGGAGGGCTAATATTCATGATGGTGAGACGACGAGCCGGCTAAATAAGTGTAAACTGCCGCAGTGGCTGAAGCGGAGGCAAGATAAAACTTGTCTCCGCTTTTTTTGAGTATCAAACCGTATTTAGGTGAGCCATTATCTTGGTTTGCCTGATATTACCGTGGCGTGTTAAAATTGTGGATGCAAAATGGGCCGCTAGCTCAACTGGCAGAGCAGCTGACTCTTAATCCCCATAATTACGCACAACTGGTAAGCAAATTCACAGAATCTCGCAGAGAAGGCCTATCCCCAAGAACGATTGAGTTCTATGCCGAGTTCCTCACCAGAGCCAAACAAGTAGTAGGCATTCAAGTAATAGGGCAGGACATTACTCATTTCTTGAAATCCCTCACATGCACAAATGGTGGTAGACACGGCTACTATAGAGTACTACGCTGCTTCTACAACTGGTTATACTCTCCCAAGTCTGGCTATAACCTTAATCCCCAGGACAATCCTATACTCTTGGTTGATGCTCCAAAGGTAGAGAAGAAGATACTACCTAGCCTTACAACTGAGCAATTAGACTATCTCATTGAGCAAGTGGACAGTACTAGAGACAAAGCTATAATATCCCTCTTTGCTGACTCAGGACTTAGGTTATCAGAGTTGGCTAATATCAGTCCCCATAATATTGACTGGGATAATAGACTAATCAAGGTTACTTGTAAGGGTAACAAAGAGGGACTAGCTCCGTTTGGGGTAAGAACCGAGAGCCTACTAAGAGAGTGGTTATCTCAATACCGTGCTGATGGCAGGTTATGGGATATTAACCACTGGGGCATTAACATTATGCTACAGAGATTAGCTGCTAAGACTGGGCTACCGTGTAATGCCCATACCTTCAGGAGAACCTTTGCCAGTATCCTGTCCAAGAGGGGAGTAGATTCGCTCCACATTATGAGACTGGGTAGATGGGAATCAATTCAGATGGTAGAAAGATACACAAGGTCAGTTAGGTTTGAAGATAGCTTGAAGCTGTATAGTTCCATAATGGACTAGGGGTTAGTATCCTAGCTGAGACGCACTACAATTAAAATCTAGGGGTGTTATGTGCCTTAGCTATGGAAATGGGTAAGCAAGAGAGGGACTATCTGATTCCATAGCTAATAGCTCCCCTTGTTAGTCTTATCCGCTATTGATATGGGGGGGGTATACCCCAGGGCACTGGTTTGACCTGAGCCTAGCTTGATGATTGTAGGCTCGTATAGAAATTCCAGTTTGCCTTAAATTCTGATGACACCCCTCTATTCATTCGGATATAGGGGTGTTATAAATAATGACAATACTATATCTACATAAATGGGATGGTGTTGTTGAAGTTATGGTAAAAAGCTTTACTTATTCAAACCCAATAGCAGGAACTACACTCTGGTTTTGCCCTTGAAGTTGATGCAGAGTTACCACAAGTATGACAATGTCCTCTTCGCTCTATGTAATTAGGATTGCCTCCGTGTTTTGCCCAATCGGAGAAGCATGTGCTGCAATATGTATAATCTAAATTATAAGGTATTCCTCCTCCGCACCTTATACAATAACCCCTTTTACGCCCAGAACCCTCTGAAAATATCTCTGCGAAACCCCTTAGTAGCGTGGCACCGAGACTATCTTTAACACTAGTCGGAGCGACTTTTGCCTTCTCAGGTCTCTTTACTGAAGGCTGCTCCCGTCTTTTTTCTCCCAGATTTTGGAGTGTAGCCATAGAGATTATCCTTCGTGCTTCCCCGATAGCCTCTTTGAAGAGCTCCTTATCCTCCTCATTTGTCACTAATACCCCCATCTCACGGTTGTTCTGTTCGGAGAAGTCATAGAGGTTCAAAGAGGTTATTACCATAGATTGTTCATTGAAGTAGCACTTGGCGTGAAGGTTGTCCAGGAAATATATTCTAGCATTCTTCAGTTGTCGTAACTGCTGCTTTACATCATCTTCTAGGTCTTTCTTACCGAATATCACAGTTATGCTTACGCCTCGTTTGTCTATGGCCTGCCCCCCAAAAAGGAGTCCAGTTGTAATGTTAGACTGGAACTTAAAATAAAGGGGGTAAATCATGGTCAGGAAATCGCATTCCCCGGAGCAGATCATCAACAAGCTCAGGGAAGCTG